>Ga0172382_10010942_pt1 | contig 12073 bp, 10 predicted proteins | sample Leawel138RmetaG_FD_122245 | JGI IMG/M metagenome (GOLD analysis project Ga0172382, IMG submission 122245) | Leachate microbial communities from a municipal landfill in Southern Ontario, Canada - Leachate well 138R metaG | ecosystem: Engineered > Solid waste > Landfill > Unclassified | place...
GAACTCCTCCCTGCACAGCTATTTGATCGTCAGCTACGCCAGCAGCGACGGTGTATCCCTGGATGTCGGCTTTTACTACATGGCCAACGCCCTGGGACGGCTGCTGGGCACCCTGCTGTCGGGCTGGGTGTTCCAGGTGGCGGGGCTCGAGGCCTGCCTGTGGATTTCCAGCGCCCTGTTACTGGCGGCGGCGGTCATTTCACTTTGGCTGCCCCGAATCAATACCGCCAATGCATGATTGCCACTACATTGGCTGACACAACACCACGCCGGGGAGAAACGCCCAATCATGAGTACCCTGAAAGCCCTCTATCAGGGCAATCCCCGGGAGGCCAGGCTGTTGCTGGCCATCCTCGCCATTTTCCTCGTGATCTATTTTGTCCCCGCCGGTACCGAACGTTTCGACAACGCCGTGCTGGAGGCGGTGCGCCTCACCAACTGGTACGCCCGCGAGCACGTCATCCTGTGCCTGCTGCCCGCGTTCCTGATCGCCGGCGCCATGGCGGTGTATATCAGCCAGGGCTCGGTGATGCGCCACCTGGGGCCACAGGCGTCAAAGCCGGTGGCGCTGGGGGTTGCCTCGGTGTCGGGAACCCTGCTGGCGGTGTGCTCCTGCACCGTGCTGCCGCTGTTCGGCGGCATCTACAGGCGCGGCGCGGGGCTCGGGGCGGCCATTGCCTTTCTCTACTCCGGCCCCGCCATCAACATCATGGCCATCGTCATCACCGCCAAGGTGCTCGGGGCCGAGATGGGCATCGCCCGCGCCCTCGGCGCCATCGCCTTCTCGGTGGTGATCGGCCTGATCATGCACCTGATTTACCGCAAGGAAGAAGCCGCCCGCGCCACCGCCAACGGCCGCGGCTTTGCCGCCGGCGAGGCGGACAAACCCGTCGGCCTCGTGGCCGGGTTCTTTGCCCTGATGATGGCGATCCTCGTGTTTGCCAACTGGGCCCCCGCGGAAACCCCGTGGTGGATGATCGTCTACAACTGGAAGTGGACCATTACCGCCACGCTGGCCGCCGCCCTGGCCCTGCTGCTGGTCTGGCGCTGGCAGTGGCCGCCGCTGCAGCTGGCCATCCTGGCCGTGGTGCTGGTGGTCGCCGCGCTGTTGTTTCCAGGCAATCATGAACTGCCCTTTGCCCTCGGCATCGCCGGGCTGATGCTGATCGCCCTGAGCCGGGACCAGGATCGGGAGTGGGCGGCGCAGAGCTGGGATTTCGCCAGGCAGATCCTGCCCCTGCTGCTGGCCGGCGTATTCGTGGCAGGCTTCGCCCTGGGCCGCCCCGGCCACGAGGGGTTGATTCCCTCCGAGTGGGTATCCGCCGCCGTTGGCGACAATTCGTTCCTCTCCACCGCCATCGCCGCCGTGCTCGGGGCACTGATGTATTTCTCCACCCTCACCGAGGTGCCCATCGTCGATGCGCTGATGGGCGCCGGCATGGGCAAGGGCCCCGCCCTGGCGCTGCTGCTGGCCGGGCCCGCCCTGTCCCTGCCCAACATGCTGGTGATTCGCACCGTTCTCGGCACCGAGAAGACCCTGGTGTACTGCGCCCTGGTGGTGGTGATGGCGACCGCCACCGGCTACGTTTACGGCAACTGGTATTGATTCTCTCACCCCAACCCAGGAGGCAAGCACCATGAAATTCACCATCTACGGCAGTGGCTGCGCCAAATGCAAACAGCTCACCGCCAACGCCGAGGCCGCCGCCCGGGCCCTGGACAAATCCTACGACGTGGAAAAAATCACCGACACCAACGCCATCATCGACGCAGGGATAATGCGCACGCCAGCCCTGGCGGTCGATGGCGAGATTGTCATTGAGGGCAAGGTGTCGAGCGCCGAGGAAATCAAGGGCCTTTTGCGCTGAGTGCTTCGCGGCTCGCCCAGCGGAGCCAGCCATGGGCCCGTTGCTGGCCCCCTTGAACAACAGGCCAAACGGCTGCGCCAGCAACCCGCCGAGCCACTGAGCACCACGGAAACCCGACGATGACCGAAACCGTCGCCAATGCCCTGTGCGATTACCCCGAGGCACTCACCGCCCTCAACCGCGAATGTTTTTGCCTGAGCCTGGACGAAACGGCCCTGAGCCAGGCCCTGGAGGCCGAGCTGGGCGAACCGGGTCTTTACCAATTGACCCGAACGCGATGCCCCTACCTCTTTTCCGCCCAGCCGGTGTTTGTCACCCAGGCCCACCTCCGGCGCATGGGGGCGGTGATCGACGCCGTGGAGAGCGTGGTCAATTCCCCGCCCTGGCGCGAGCATCTGCTCCACGCCGCCGACGACATCGTCCAGCACGATCCGAGGGGCGCCAAAAGTGTGTTCATGGGGTACGACTTCCACATCGGCGCCGATGCCGTCGGCCTTATCGAAATCAACACCAATGCCGGTGGCGCCCTGTTGAACGCCGTGCTGGCCCGGGCGCAGCGGGCCTGCTGCCCGGACATCACCCAGCTGGCGGTGCCCGCCGGAACGGAGGGCACACTCGATCAAGCCATTGTCGCCATGTTCCAGCGGGAGTGGCGCCTGAGCGGCCAGCGCCGTCCCCTGGCGACGGTGGCCATCGTCGATGAGCGCCCCAACGAGCAATACCTCTACCCGGAATTCGTGCTGTTCAGGGAAGTGTTCCAGCGCCACGGCATCGCCGCGGTCATTGCCGCCCCGGAGCAACTGCGCTTCGACGGGGGTGCCCTCCAGGTCGATGGCCTCGCCATCGACCTGGTGTACAACCGGCTGACGGATTTTTTGCTGGAGCAGCCCGCCAGCGCGGCCCTGAGGGAAGCCTACCTGGCGGATGCGGTGGTGTTGACACCCCACCCCCAGGCCCACGCCCTGTACGCGGACAAGCGCAATCTGGCGCTGTTGACCGACCCGGACACCTTGGCGGCGATGGGTGTGCCAGGGGCAATACAGCAGGTACTGCTGGCGGGCATCCCCCACACCGAAGTCGTCGATCCCGCCCACGCCGACCGCCTCTGGGCCGCCCGCAAGGGATTGTTTTTCAAACCGGCGGCGGGCTATGGCAGCAAGGCCGCCTGGCGCGGCGACAAGATCACCAGGCGGGTGTGGGGCGAGATCCTGGCGGGGGACTATGTGGCCCAGGCGTTGGTGCCGCCGGGGGAGCGCCACGGATCGAGCGACCTGGGGCCCCTCCTCTTCAAATACGATCTGCGCAACTATGTGTACGACGGCGCCGTGCAGTGGGTTGCCGCCCGCCTGTACCAGGGGCAGACCACCAATTTCCGCACCCCCGGGGGCGGTTTTGCCCCTGTCTACAGTTGCCGGCCGCCCGTCCCGGCAATCCCGGGCTGACCACTCGGGGCGCGAGCCGATGGCTGTCCGTCGGCGGGGAAGGCGACTATCACCCCGCCCAATGCCAGCGCCCCAGCGCTGACGCCGTCAGTGCTCCACCTCCAGCCGCAGGCGCTCCAGGCGCACATGGGTCAGTCGCCAGCTGCCGTCCGCCTCTCGGCGGTACTGTTCGAAGTAGTGGCCCATGCCGTGGAGGGTTTTCACCGGCGCGCCCTCGGGGAAGCGCAGCATGTCCTCCATGGCCCACACCACGTTGGCGGTGGTGGCGGAGGTGAAGTCGATGATGGGGGTGTGGCACTCGTGGGTGGTCACCACATGGCCCACGGCGTCCTCCACGTGGCGGCGGATGGCGGCCGCGCCCTCCACCCGGGCGGCGGGGTCCCCCATGCCGTGGGAGGGCACCTCCAGCACCGCGTCGGCGCTGAACACGTTCTGGTAGCCGTCCCAGTCCTTGGTGTCCATGCTGAAGCAGTAGAACGCCTTGGTGCGCTTGATCTGCTCGATGGCGAGCAGGCGGTCGACGCCCGAGAGGGCGTCGCCGGTCACTTCGCAGTGGGCCTTGGGGTAGAGGTGGGCGCCGTAGGAATGTTTGTCGACCATGGGATTCTCCGGTTTTTATCGCGTTATAAGACAGTGTTTGATAGGGTATGCCAGCGGATCGACGCCCACAAGTGGTGTCTCGCAAGCCCGGGCCCGGGCACGTTGCCGGAAGCGACAATTGTGTCCCGATCCCGCCAAGGCGGGCCCCCGGCGCCGCCCCCCTTCGCCCATAACCACAACAGAGGACTCAAGCACCATGAGCACACCGGATCCGAAAACCATCGAGAACTTCCTGCGCCTGCAATACCAGCTGTGGAGCGAGGGCAAGTTCGAGGAGATGCTCGGCGAATTCCGCAAGATCGCCCCCAACGGCCTCACCATCGAATACGTCGGCAAGCCCCCCCGGGACGGCTGGCAGGAACTCGACGACATGTGGCGCGACTACGGCAACAAGTGCCCCACCGAAGTGGTGCTGCTGCTGGTCAACGGCAACGAGGCCGCCACCCACATCCTCAACCACCTGCAGACCGACAACGGTGTGATCACCATGCCGAGCCTCGAAACCTACAAGTTCGAGAACGGCACCCTGCACGTCCGCTACTACCACCAGGCCACCCACTGAGGGCCGCGCCGGTGGCGGCAAACCCGCCCCGGCGCCCGTTTCCACCAATGCCACTGCCAAGGAGTGACACCATGCCGAGAATCCCCAGCGCCATCGCCCTGGCCGGGCTGCTTGCCAGCACCGGCGCCCTCGCCGCCCCGGTGACCTACGAGATCGACCCCGCCCACACCTACCCCAGCTTCGAGGCGGACCACATGGGCCTGTCCTTCTGGCGGGGCAAGTTCAACACCACCAGCGGCGAGGTGGTGCTCGACCAGGAGGCGCAAACCGGCACCGTCAACGTCGTCATCGACATCAACAGCGTGGATTTCGGCCACGAAGAGATGAACAAGAAGGCCCGCGGCGAGGAGCTGTTCAATACCGCCAGGTTCCCCCACGCCACCTTCGCCGGCACCCTCGGGGATTTCGCCGACGGCGCACCCACCAGCCTCAAGGGCAACCTCACCCTCAACGGCGTCACCGCGCCGGTGGATCTCGACATCAGCCACTTCCGCTGCATCGAGCACCCCATGCTCAAGAAGGAGGTGTGCGGCGCCGACGCCAGCGGCAGCTTCCAGCGGGATACCTTCGGCCTCGCCCTCGGCAAGGAATACGGCTTCGACATGACCGTCAACCTGCGCATCCAGGTGGAGGCGCTGGTCAAGCCCTGATCTCGTCCTCGCTCTCCTCCCCGTCCAAGGCCGGGTCGAACAGCCGCACCCGGTCGCGGCCGGCGTGCTTGGCGGCGTACATGGCCTGGTCGGCGTGGCGCGCCAGGGTGACCATGTCGGTACCGTGGTCGGGGTAGAGGGCCACCCCCACGCAGCAGGAGATATGGAGGGTCAGCCCCTCCACCGCGAAGGGCTGGCGCAGTGCCTCGACGATCTTGCCCGCCGGCACCAGCGCCTGGGGGGCGCCGTCCACCCGGTGGAGCAGCACCACGAACTCATCGCCGCCGATCCGCGCCACCACGTCGGCGGCCCGCACCGCCCCCACCATCCGCGCCGCCACCTGCTTAAGCAGCAGGTCGCCGACGGCGTGGCCGTGGCGGTCATTCACCGGTTTGAAGTGATCGAGGTCGACGAACAGCAGCGCCAGCTGGGTGCCCTGCCGAGCGGCGAGGCGCAGTGCCTGCTCCGCCAGTTCGAACACCAGCACCCGGTTGGGCAGGTCGGTGAGGGGGTCGTAGTGGGCGAGACGGGCGATGCGGACCTCCGCGCGCTTCTGCTCGGTGACGTCCCGGGCAATGCCGAGGTAGGCCGCCTGCTCCCCCGCCGCGCCCTCGAGGGCGACGCCATTGGCGGTGTGCCAGCGCCACTCGCCATTGGCGTGACGGACCCGGTACTCCAGCGGGTTCTGGCGCCCCCGGCTGGCGAGCACGGCCCCCAGGTAGTCGAGACAGCGCCGCAGATCATCCGGGTGGAGAAACTCCGCCACCTTGTGGCCCACCACCCGTTCCACCGGGTGGCCGAGGATGTCCGTCCAGTTGGGTGACACATAGGTCAACACCCCCTCCGGCGAGACGGTAAAGATCAGATCGCTGGCCCGCTCCACGAACATGCGGAACTTCGCCTCGCTGTGGCGCAGGGCCTCCTCCAGGGCCACCACCTCGGTGACGTCGTTGGCGTAGCCGGTCCACAGTATGCCGCCGTCGGCATGGGTCACCGGGGTGTCCCGGGCCTCCAGCCAGAGGGTGCGACCATCCCCCAGCACCATGCGGAAGCGGCTGTGCCAGGGCACGCCCCGGGCGGCGGTGTCGAGGCTCTCGGCCATCACCCGCTCGATGTCGTCGGGGTGAATCAGGCCCAGCAGGCTGTCGGCATCCGCCACCACCACCTCCGCGCTGACGCCGAAGATGGCGCCGGCGTTCTCGCTGGCGAAGACATAGCGAAATTCCCCGGCGGGGCTGCGGTAGAGCTGGTAGACGAACCCCGGGAGGTTGTCGGTGATGCTCCTGAGCTTCGCGGTGAAGCTGGCCTGCTCGGTGGTATCCCGGGACACCCCGACAATCAGCCGCACTTGGCCCCCCTCGATGATGGGCTCCAGGGTGGTGAGCCAGGTGCGGCGGCCCGTGGGCAGGTCGAGCTCGTCCTCGCTGACCAGCCGCTCTCCCCGGGCGATGCAGGCGCGGTAGCGCGCGGTGAACAGCTCCCCCTGCTCCCGCCCCCACACCAACTCCGGGGTGCGGCCCACCATCTCGGCGGCGAAGAGGCCCGCGCCCCGCTCGCAGGCGGGGTTCACCGCCAGAAAGCGAAAGGTCCGGCCGCCATCCTCCACCGCCACCAGGTAGATGGCGTCGGACACGCCGTCAAGCAGGCTCTGGTAGAGGGCCTGGGCGCGGCGCTCGCTGTTGAAGGTACGGGCCAGCCGCCGCGCGAACACCAGACCCACCGCACCGGTCACCAGCCACAGTCCCGCCAGTATGGACAGGGCGCGCCACCCCACCCCCCGGGCCTCGTCGAGGGTGGAGGTGGCGCTCACCAGCAGGGGCAGGTCGGGCAGGGGCAGGAGAGTGGCCAGCCGCCGCTGGCCATCGAGCCCGGCGGGCACATCGAGCTGCAGGCGCTCGCGGATGGGAAAGGCAAGCCCCCGAAGCGCGCCGATGTCCGCGCCGGGCCCCACAGCCACTCGCGGCACCCGCAGCACCAGCTGGCCGTCCTGGTGGATCAGGGCCACCGAGCGCCCGGGCCGCCGCACCCGGCTCGCGAACTCGGCCTCGAGAGCGGCCAGGTCGATGAGCCCCACGGCGATGCCCCGCAGGCCGCCACGGTCGTCCCGCACCGCCCGGGACAGGGCCATGAACCAGCGCCCCGGATGCACCCACGACAGGGTGGGCACACCGACATACAGGGTGCTGTGGGGGTTGTCGAGGTGGTGGCGGATGTAATCCCGGTCGGTGATGGCGGGGATCTTGCCCGGGCCTGTCCACACCGCGATGGCGCCGTCGGCGTCCGCCACCAGCAGGTCCATGATCTGGGGATTGGTGGCCTTGCGCTCCCGGAGAATCTGCTCGATAAGCCAGCGGTTCTCGGCGCCGGGGTGGTCGAGGTACTGGCGCCCCGCGCGCTTGAGAAGGGTGTCGAGACTGTCGAGCACCCCGAGGGTGACGATCTGGTAGGTGTCGGCGACGCGCTCGTTGGACTCGCGGATCTTGCCCACCTCGGCGCGGTAGAGCTGGTAGGCCCCCGCCGCGAAGGCCAGGGCGAGCAGGCCCATGAGCCCGGCCCACAACAGCAGCGGATGCTGGTAGGACAGTCCTGATCGCCGCTTGCTCACCACCTCATCGCGCCCCCTCGCCGCGCCCCCCGGGCCTCTCGCCGGATTATGCACAGCATCGCCGGCAACCAGAACCATCGGGGGTGAAAAAGCGCCGCGGGGCGGCGGAAACCTTACCGATGGTAACAATCCCGGCCGCCCGCCACGCCCCGGGGGGGCTTTCAGGACAAAAAAACGGGGCCCGTAGGCCCCGTCTGGTGCATCCCCGGAGGGATGCGGACAAAGCGTCGCGCTTACAGAGCGACGATGTTCTCCGCCTGGGGGCCTTTCTGGCCCTGGGTGACGGTGAACTGAACGCGCTGACCTTCGGCCAGGGTCTTGAAGCCAGAGCCGGAGATGGCGCTGAAGTGTGCGAACACATCAGGGCCGGATTCCTGCTGGATGAAGCCAAAGCCTTTTGCTTCGTTGAACCATTTAACGACGCCAGTGGTGGTAGACATATTCATATCCTGATAATCAAGTGTTGGTATGGCCCGATAAAAGGCCGTTGGTGCTGGAAGTGTTCTGGGTACTTATGAAAACAGGACGAGGTACTGACTACTGCGAGGGACTTCGAAATGGTGTGCATAAGGCTGAACGTTCAAGCTGAGGCCACTATACAGGTGGGGGGTGCATTGTCAAAGGCTTATTTTCAGCCCTCATCCGGACGATGATCCGGCGGAAAGCACTCGCTGAGTCGCGCGCCGCTCCCGCGCAACCACCTTGCGCCACCAGATGATCACGCCGGTGATGCTCAGCATGGCGATGACGATCCCCATCACCGAGATCAGGATGCGCCCCGGCAGGCCGAGAATGCGCCCGGAGTGAAGGGGAAACTGGGCCTGCACGAAGAGGTCCGCGGCGGTGCCCTCCCAGGGGATGAAGTCCCCCAGGTAACGGCCATCCCCCGCGTCGAAGTACAGCGCCTTGTGGCCGACACCCCCGGCACCGTGACCCTCTTCGGCGGTGAAGAATTCCGCCCGGTAGATGCCGAATTCCCGGGCATACCACAGAGACCCGAGCGGCTCGGACCAGCCGAGGCTCCCGGCCTTTTGCCCGGCGAGTTCGGCAATGTCGGCGAATGTCAGGGTCGCGGCGATGGGGGCGTGGTGATCGTTGGGAGTGCGCTGATCCAGGGGCGAGGGCGTGACGTCGGACACCAGGGACATGACGGGAAAGAAGACCTCCCGGTACAGGTTGAGGGAAAACGCCGTGAAGGCGATGACGAACAACAGTATCCAGGTCCACAGCCCCACCGCCCGGTGGAGATCGAAATTGAGGCGGTCGGCGCCGGCGGCACGGCGAATCTGCCACGCCGGCTTCCAGCGCCGCAGCCAGGCGCGGCGCTCCTCTCCGGCCTTGCCCCGGGGCAGGGTGAGGTAAAAACCGATGAAACTGTCGAAGGTCCACAGGAGGGCGACGATGCCCAACAACCAGATACCCCAGTGGTCGATACCGGCGATCTCGGGGATATGCAGGCTGAAATGCAGCTTGTAGAGAAATGACATGACGGTTTCGCTGGTGATGGGCCATACCGCGCCCCATTCCCGCTTGCCCTGAACATCACCGCTGACCGGGTCCAGGTACACCTGGTTGAAGCCGGGGCGGTAAAGGTCGCCAGTGGCGGGATCGACCCTCGGCTCCACCCAGAAATACCGCGCATGGCCCGGCTCGTCATGGAGTTCGAAGTAGGTCACCTCCACCTGCGGGAATGTCGCCTCCACCTGGGCGGCAAGCGCGAGGGCGGGCTGCGGGGTGCCGGGGGTGCTCGCCTCGAACAGGTGGGGGTTGAGCCACTCGTCCAGCTCGTGGTCCCAGGAAACCACCGCCCCCGTCAGTCCGGTGATCACCAGGAACAGGGCGACGCCGAGGCCGAGGTAGCGGTGCAGTTTTAGCATGATGGTGCGCATGGTGTTTCCCATCCCTTTTCCGGGCGTTGTTCGACGCCGTCAGGCCCCGTGACGAACGCCCTGAGCCGGCGTCAGTATTTCCAGGTGATCGACGCCTCGACATTGCGGGGCGCGCCGTAATAGGCCTGATCCCAGTAGAGGCTGTTGAGGTACTTCTCGTCGGTGACGTTTTCCAGATTCAGCGCCAGGCTGAGCTTGGGGCTCATCTCATAGTGGAGCGCCAGGTCCAGCAGGGTGTAGGCATCCTGCTCCACCCGGCCATCGGCGGTGGTGATGTCGTCCTGCCATTTGAGCACGCCGCCGATCCTCAGGGCGGGCAGCGCGGGCACCCGGTAGGAGGCGGACATCTTCACCAGCTCGGAGGGCACGTAGGGCCGCGCCTGGTCGCCGTTGCCGTCCTCCAGGTTCACCTTGGTGAAGCCCGCGCCGAGATTCAGCCCGTCGATCACCTCGCCGGAAAATTCGATTTCGTAACCGTCGCTCTCGAAGGCGCGGGGCTCGTAGAACGCGGTACCGGTCACCGCATCGCGGCCGACGAATTCGCCAAGGTTGGCGTGTTCCGCCTGGAACAGCGCGAGGCTGAGGATGGCGCGCTCATCGTTGAAGGATTTCTTGACACCGATTTCCCGGTTATCCCCCTCGGTGGCGCCCAGGGGCTGGAACTGGTCGTTGACCCAGGTCTGCTGCTTGAACACTTCACTGTAGCTGGCGTAGGCCATCAGGTCGTCGCTGAACTGGTAGGTGACGCCGTAGTAGGGAACGGTTTTGGCCGCATCGGTATCGGAGGAGCCGCCGTAGCTGAAACCCCGCTGGATCACTTCCGCCCGCCGCGCCCCCAACAAGACCGACAGCCGATCCGTCAGGTTGAGGCGGGACGACAGGTACAGGGACTTCTGGGTTTGCTCGATGTCGCTGGCGCTGTTGAAGGGGTCGCCAGTTACAAGATTGGGCCTTGGGGTATTGCCCGCCGCCCAGTCGCTGCCCAGCACGGGAAAGCCGTTCTCGAAGTCCGAATAGGACGCCTCGACATTGCGGATATCCGCGTGGCTGTAGCCGAGAGCCACCTGGTGCTCCCGGCCCGCGAAGGGAATGGCGCCGGACAGGAAAATATCGTAGACGTCCTGCTCGTCGGTGCTGTCGTAGCCGCTGGCGTGGCCGAACAGGCCAACCTCGTCCACCGGGTCCGGTGTGCCGTAGACGTAAAACAGTTCCGAGTCGAAGTCATTTTTGCTGCGGGTGAAGATGGCGTTGGCGGTCCAGTAGTCACCCAATTGTTGCTTGAGTTCCACAAAGGTCTGATTCTGCACCGTGTCGGCATAGGTCCAGTCCGGCGCGGTGCTGGTGGAAACGTCGTAGTCGGTGCGCGCACCGTTGGTGTAGAGCAACGGCAAGGCGCCCCACAGCACGCCGTCGGAGGCGCTCTTGTTGTAGCTGTGACCGACGGTGAGCAGGGTACTGCCCGTGAGGTCCACCTCGACGATGCCGTAAAACAGCTGGGTGCTGTCCTCGTGGCGATCCAGGTAGGAATCGGTGTCCTCCGTCGCCACCACCAGGCGGCCGCGAACGGTGGACGTCAGCGCGCCGGAGACGTCGCCATCGAGGCGCACACCGTTCCATTCGTTGAAGGCGGCGCCGCTGGCGATTTGCAGCTCGTCGGTGGGCCGCTTGCGCACATAGTTGATGGTGGCGGAGGGATTGGCGAGGCCGGTGATCAGTCCCGCGGCGCCCTTCACCACCTCGACCTTTTCGTAGATCGCGGTGTCCTGCTGCCCCAGGTTTATCCCGTAGGTGAAGGGCACGCCCACCCCATCGTATTGGAAATTGGCGATATCGAAGCCCCGCGCCGTGTAGTAGGCGCGGTCGGTCTCCACTTCCTCGACGGTAACACCCGGGGTGTAGTTGAGCACATCACCGACACTGTCGAGGGCGAAGTCGTCCATTTGCGCCCGGGAAATGGCGGTGACGGTCTGGGGTGTTTCGAACAGGCTCAGGTTGAGCTTGGTGGCAGTATCGGTTTTTCCCTGCTCACCGTAGACGTAGATGGTTTCGATGGTGTCGCCACCCCGCTCCACCCCTTTTCCGCCCCTGTCGGACTGTGCCGACAGGGGCGGGCTGGCAACCAGCACCGCCACCGCGGTGGCGGACAGGCAGTATGTTCTTGCCCTGGAAAAATCGGATTTGTTCATGGCTCGCCCCTCGCTGCGCTCCCTCCGCCCCTGGCGGTGGAGGGTGGTGAAATTCTGGGGAGGATGGTAGTGAACAAAATCTCAAATGTAAATAGTTATCATTTGCGCCTGATTAATGTTACCAATTGCGGTGCCCTCGTCGCCTCCCGGGTCGGCAGTGGGAAACTGCGGACAGCTAGCGACTGCCCGGCCACAGCGGTGGCGGGAGTGTGTCGGGGGAGATCGAGGAGGCGGGGCCCTGGGGCCACCTGGAAGCAGTGGCCCGGGGAAA
>Ga0172382_10010943_pt1 | contig 12072 bp, 8 predicted proteins | sample Leawel138RmetaG_FD_122245 | JGI IMG/M metagenome (GOLD analysis project Ga0172382, IMG submission 122245) | Leachate microbial communities from a municipal landfill in Southern Ontario, Canada - Leachate well 138R metaG | ecosystem: Engineered > Solid waste > Landfill > Unclassified | place...
ATCTGGCCATGGACACAGATGCGGCCGGAGTAAAGGCTGCCCGCCGAATTAATGAAGAGTTTTTAAGTCTTGGAATTATACCTAGATTCTTAAGTTTTCATCCGGCAAAAGACCCGGATGAATTCCTGGTGGAATTCGGTCAACTTGAACTCACTAAACGCATCGAAGAAGCTCCGGCCTACGTTGATGAGGTCATTGAGGAACTTCTTCCCAAAGAGCGTTTAGAAAATACCGATCAAAAACTTATTATCCTGCAGCAAGTTTTTGAACTCCTCTCTCCGATGAAGGAGCACCTTGCTGCCACAGAGCGGATTGTCAATGTAGCAAAAAGCCTTGGGCTCAGATCGGACTCTGCCACCATCCTGGAAGACTATAAGCAGTTTCTAAGTAGCCAGAAAGAAAAGACTCCGGCCCCAGTAGCTCGCCCTCGTCTGGAAGAAGTGGAAGAAGAGCTGGATAAAAAGCAAAAGGCCCTGGATTTGCAAGAGGCAAAGCAAACAACTCAAGAAAAGCCTCCGACCAAGAAGGAAGCCTTCTTTTTAAGAGAGATGATTTCTCACCCTGAGTTTCTGGCAAGTATAAATAAGAATGATTTCCTTGCCACTATTGACCATGATGAGGTAAAAAAGTTATTTCAATGGCTTGTAGATATTTATCCGGAAATTGACGATAACGAATATGTCAATATCGTGCGGGATGAAATCCAATATGGGGGATATTCTGAAGCTATAAACAAAATTGGAATAGAAGCCCTGTTTAAGGAAAGCCATCGCTACAACGAGAAGGTCATTAAACAGCTTCTTAAAGACTACTTGGTAGGACTTAAATCAGATCGACTTAAGTCGATAAGACAAGAGCTAGCAGAAGCTCAACTTAAAGCTACTACTCAAGCCGAGATTGATTCAATCATGGTTGAGATAAGTAAAATTGATAAAGAAATAATGAATCTTAGGTAATCGCTTCCTTCGGTCTTAGGAGAAACTATGTCTGTCGTTGTCGTATTTTTAAACTCACGAGAATTTTCTCGTCTAATCATGAAAGGGAAAGATCAGGGCTACCTGACTCCTGAAGAAATTAACGACGCTATTCCTGCCAACATCGTTGATCCTCAATCACTTGACCAAATCATGGACAAAATTGAGGAAGCTCGTATCCAGGTTAAAACAACTGATCTGGACGATGATGATGTTGAAAAATCGAGCACTGAAATTGCGGAAGATCCGTTGGCGCTTGATGAAGAAGCTGAACTGCGCGCTTCATCAACTGACCCTGTAAAACTATATCTTAAAAAGATGGGATCTGTGGCCCTCCTTACTCGTGAAGGAGAGGTTAAAATTGCAAAAGAAATTGAGGATGGAGAGAAGGAAATCGTTCTTTCTTGTCTAAAATCAAAACACGCTCTGGAAGAAATCGTTAAGCTAAAAGCCAAAATCCTTCAAGCAGAGGATCAAAACGAATTCGTTAAAGATCTTGTTCGCGGACTTGATGATGAATCTACTGATAAAGAGATTCAGGAAGTTCGTGACAGAATTTTCAAAGTTGTTGAACACGTCGGCTTCCTTCTAGAAGAAATCGTTAATGAGGACGGAACTCTTAAAAAACTAACTGCTGAAGAGTCCAAAATCATGAAGCAAGTTGCTGAGGAATTAGTTGACCTAACTTTCAACCGTAAAGTCATTAACTCCTTCACTGAGCCGGTTAAGTCTTACTACCTTCAGTTCAGAGAGCTTTATGAGCAGCAAGAACGTATTTATAAGTTTCTTGAAGTAAATACTGATGAAGAATACAAAGAAATGTATGAAAGACTTCTTGAAGACGATGCGTACAAGCGTGAGCTTGCCCGTCACCTCTTCACATCAGATGCTAAGATTGAGCAGATGATCCGTACTCAAGAAGATATTCTTCGTAAGCTACGTCGCTTGACCATCGATGCCGGTATGGCATTCGAAGACCTTGAAGATGTTTATAACATCATCGACAAGGGAGAGGAAAAAGCGGATAAAGCGAAGTCTCAACTTGTTGAGGCCAACCTTCGTCTCGTTGTTTCTATCTCGAAGAAGTATACCAACCGCGGTCTTCAATTCCTTGATCTCATTCAGGAAGGAAACATCGGTCTGATGAAGGCCGTTGATAAGTTTGAGTACCGTCGTGGTTATAAATTCTCAACTTATGCTACTTGGTGGATTCGTCAGGCCATTACTCGTGCTATCGCCGACCAAGGTCGTACGATCCGTATTCCAGTGCATATGATTGAAACCATCAACAAGCTTGCTCGTACATCACGTCAACTTATTCAGGAGCTAGGTCGTGAGCCTACCCCGGAAGAAATTGCTGAGCGTATGGAGCTTTCTGTTGATAAGGTGAAAAAAGTATTCAAGATCTCTAAAGAGCCAATCTCTCTTGAAACACCAATCGGTGAGGAAGAGGATTCATCTCTTGGGGATTTTATCGAAGATAAGAAGATCATCTCTCCAGCAGATGCTGTTATGAGTGTGACTCTTTCTGAACAAACTCGTTCAGTCCTTTCAACTCTTACTCCAAGAGAGGAAAAAGTTCTTCGTATGCGTTTTGGTATCGGAGAGAAGTCGGATCACACTCTAGAAGAAGTGGGTCAGGATTTCTTCGTTACACGTGAGCGTATTCGTCAGATCGAGGCGAAAGCTCTTCGTAAGCTTCGTCACCCATCTCGCGCAAAACTTCTAAAATCTTATTTAGATAACTAGAAAGACAAGGCCCTCATTACGAGGGCCTTTTTTTAGAACTGATAGTTCGCTCCGATATAAGCATCCCATCCCGTGTAATCATCAATCTGACCAGTTTGAGTATTAAAGATCTGATAGTGTCCGCCTAAGCGTACCAGAAGGTCTTCAGAAGCTGCGTATTGATATTCAAGTCCAAATTGATAGTTACTTTCAGGAGCTTCCTTACCAATAAATTCTTCTCGGTCATTTCCGATTTCTTCAGTGAAGAGTGCATCCGCACTCCAGCGTAAGAAATTCTTCGCATGCAGACGATGATGAAGGGCCGTACGAATGGCCAGAGCATTATTGGAATCTTCTTCAACTGTTCCATCACCAACAGGTGTTTCAATTTCAGTTTCAGCTTCCAGATTATGAATGAGGAAAGCTCCTACCATCCACTGAACGTTTTCTGTTTTTGTTCCTAATTCAGTACCAATAAAAAAGGAGTGGCCCCCTTGTACGTTATTGGCATCTCCATCATCAATTTCTCTGTCTACAAAATTAATGATGGCCCCACCGACTAAATCCCAACGGAAAGCTTCATCAACCGTTCTAAAACGTGCCGTTACAGTTGGATCAGATACACCCTTGGCCGCATCATACTTCTCCCCTACTTCAGGATCTCCCTCTAGATCGCGATAATTGATATCTAAATCCAGCGAGAAACGATCTGTGAGAGCGTATCCTAGGGTTTGACTGATTTGGAATCCTTCCACTTCAAGATCAAAGTCGCTATTGTCTGCTTCTAATTTTTGTTGTCCAAAACCAAAGCTGGTAAATCCATAGGCAGTCCCTGCTTCTGGTAAATACATCAGATCGTAGATATCCCTATCGTGAGCGGCCTGTATACCTGTCGACAAAACTAAGGTGATCAGGGCTGCAATTTTTTTCATCGTATAACCTCCAGAATAAATGTCTCATTGGAATTTTTCTGGCAATTAAGGCGGGTGTAAATGTGAGCGAAATCAAAATTCCCCCACTCTGACATTCTTTTAACTGCCAAAGTAGGTAAAGTCGCATATACTATTATCTTTGAATAAAAGCGAGATGATGGAATATACGAATAATCCGATTGATTCATTGATTAAAGACCATTTTACGGATGCTATTATTTTTCAGGCCCAAAAGATGGTGGAACAAGGAAGAGTTTCCCTTTCTTTCACGAAGGGTAACCCTGAAGGTTTCTTTATTGTTTCAGGAATTGTTTCTGAGAACAATACAACTTATGAATCAAAAGTAAGTGCAAAAATTTCTGAGAACAAATTTAATACTCAATGCTCTTGTCACCTCTGGAGTGAGGAGCAACCTTGTCATCATACGGCGAGTCTTCTCTTTAAATTTTCGGACCTCAAACAAAATACTACAGCGGCTCCATCCTCTCCTCTTCACTATCAAATGATTGGTAATGAAGGAGTTCATGTTGAGCGCTACGGAACCATCGTTAAAGACGCTCCAAAACTTATCGGCGCTAAAATGAACTCAAGTTTTAGCTCCCTTCAGTACACCTTAAAAAATAGAAAAGTCATTAACTTCCCTCCTCCAAGCCGTTGGGAAGGGAAATTAAAAGTTAATCTTTTTCCCGCCAAAGAATTAGAAGAGTACAAAGATTCACTCTATATCGATGAAAAATATTCTTATCGCTTCAGCTGGCTTGATGAGGAAGGAAAAGAGACCAAAGAGATTTCTCTTTTTGATGTTCTCTATCTTTTTAACTGGGAAACCGGTGTGGCCCTGGATTTACAGAGTGAAATCCGAGAGCTCAACACAAAATTAAAACTCACTGATCTGGTCGCTGACATTCAGGACTATATTCGCATCTTTCTTCCTCTCCATAAGGAAGGACGACTCGATCTTTATATAGAAGATCAATACTGGAATGATTTTGAAACCAGTGATCTTGACTGGCGCTTTAGCATTAACACTAGTACCCGAAAAAGTTTTCTCAATCTTGAGCTTGAACTTTTCACTCCTGATCTTAAAAAAGTACCGATTCCTTCTCCCTTCATGCTTTTTGTGAGTGAAGGAGGATGGGCCGGAAGTTTTAGAACGAAGAATGACTCTCTTTCCTTTTTTAAAACGCTAATTGATGATTGGGAGCATGAAACTACTATCCACCGTAAACACCTTCATTCAGCTTCTAAGAAGGCCTTAATGACGGAATGGATTAATCTTTTAAACTCAGAGATTGAACTTCACTTCTTTGATCCTGATCTTAAAAAGATTTTTGCTCTCAATGTAAGTGTCTTTAAAAAAGTTTTTAAATCCTTCATGAGAAACTTCTCTGAACTGAGTTTAAAGACATCTTTTTATATTAAAGAGGAAAGAAAGATTCTTTTCCAGGTTCCGAAGTCTCTTCTTCTGGAAGGAGTTGCCGGTTTCTACCATGACCTTACCCCTCTCAACATTCCGATCTTCTATGATCAGGAACGAATTAAAACCTGGAAGTCAGGGGTGACCTTTGAGCGCAATCGTGAGCGCCTTGATTGGTTCCAACTTGATCTCATTATAGATGATCACGACTTGGAAATTATCAAGAACGCTGAAGTCACTGATAACTTTATTATTTCCAATAAGGGACTTCTCCTTCTTTCAAATAAACAAAAAGATCTTCTTCGTTTCATGAAGAGATACACCAAGTTCGAAGGAGAGAAGAAACCAGGTCCAACCAAGGGTCTTACCCGCTTTGGGCTCTCTCTCCAACGGGCCCGTATTTTTGAACTCTTTGAATTAAAGCGCCTTGGTATTGATGGGGCCTTAACTCCAGAGGAAGAAGATTTTTGCCAAAAGATTATGAATATGGATCGCATGCCTCAGTATGAAGTGCATGAAAGATTTAAAGATCTTGCTCGCCCTTATCAGATCGATGGTTATAACTGGCTGCGCTTTCTTTATGAGCATAAGTTTGGGGCGTGTCTGGCCGATGATATGGGTCTTGGTAAAACCCTTCAGACCATTATGCTTCTCCAGACTCTTAAACCAAAACTTAAAAAAGTTTTGATCGTCACTCCGGTCTCTATTCTTTTTAACTGGAGAAATGAACTTGAAAAGTTCTCCGATCTTTCCTACTCGGTTTACTATGGAGATGAGCGCGAGTTTAAAACGGATGCTCAAATCATACTGACTTCTTATGGACTCATGAAGAAAGAATCTCTTTCGACTCTATCTGAAGTTGAATATGACATTGTGATTTTTGATGAAGTTCAGCACTTAAAGAATGTAAGATCCCTTGGTGCCGATGCTGCTCGCCAACTCAAGGCGAAGTTTCGTATCTGTTTAACGGGTACACCGGTGGAAAATGATCTTTCTGAATTCTACAACATCATGGACCTTGCAGTTCCTGGTGTGTGGGGAGATCTTGGGATCATTCGATCTCAGTCAAAAAATAAAAACCGTCTCCTTGCTCGAAAGACTGTTAAACCTTTCATTCTTCGAAGAACCAAAGAGCAAGTATTAAAAGACCTTCCTGAGAAAGAGGAAAACCACGTCTTCTTAGATTTTTCTAAAGAAGAAAGAGATTTCTATAATAATAAACTCAATGTGGTTCGTGCAGCGATGCTTGCAAGCGGTGGTCAAAAACGCTATGGCGAAGTTCTTAAATCTCTTCTCGAGATGAGGCAACTTTGTCTTTGGCAAAAGCATCCTTCTCTTCATTCAACTAAGATTGATTTTCTCATGGAGAATCTGGAGCAGCTCGTTTCTGAAGGTCATAAGACTCTCGTGTTCTCACAGTTCACCACTTACTTAGATCTCATTGAAAATAAGATTCGCGAACAAGGTTGGAAGTTTGCTCGTATTGATGGCTCTCAAGCTTTAAAGAAAAGATCAGAACAAGTTGAGATCTTCCAAAATGGGGATGCTCAAATTTTTCTTATCTCCCTTAAAGCGGGAGGATTTGGACTCAACCTTACAGCGGCAAGCTATATTTTCTTAATGGACCCATGGTGGAACCCAGCTGTTGAACGTCAGGCCATTGACCGAGCTCACCGTATTGGACAAGAAAATAAACTCACCGTTTATCGTCCCATCATTAAAGATTCTATTGAAGAGAAAGTTCTTATTCTGCAAAAGACCAAGCAAGAACTTTTCCGCGATCTGATGGCCGAAGATGATGAGAACTTCTTTAGTGGAAAACTCACGATGGAAGACTTCCAGCACTTACTTAGTTAATAGTTGCCAGAACCCGGGAAACTTCGATGTCTTCAGAACACTTGTAATGCCCTAAAGGACAGGCCTTATGGCCATGAAGTCCACAAGGGCGGCAGCTCATTTTACCGTTATCGATCACCACTGAATCCTGGGCAAGTGGAGTATAACCAAACTCAGGAATAGTCGAGCAGAAGATGGCAGTAGTTTTAGCATTCATGCAGCTTGCAAGATGCAGAGGCCCTGAATCATTAACAAAGACACGTTTGGCATTTTTCATTAAGGCCGCTGAATCAAGAAGGGAGAGCTTCCCACAAAGGTTTTCTACGTTCTGCAGTCCCTTACCTATGCGCTCACATAAAGGAGCATCATCAGGTCCTCCAATAAGATAAACCTTCGCTCTTTTACTGAGTTCCGCACAAAGCTCTTGATACTTATGCTCACTCCAAGCTTTGGTAAACCAAACTGAAGCTGGTGCCATCACAAAGTACTCCCCTACACTGGTATAAGAAGAAACTTTTTCAAAGTTCTTCTCACTTACTGGAAGATGAGGGCGGTAGTCCTTGGCATTTTCTGAAACGTTAAAATCAGGCTTGGCCATTTGTAAGAGTTTTAAGTTTCGTTGAACTTCATGCCAGCGAACCCCCATTGCAGAAATATCAGGAATTTGGTGAAGGACTTTTTTATCGTAAAGAAAGCTTAGAGGATTTTGTTTAAAGCCAATTTTTTCTTTGGCCCTAACCATGGCACTCACAAGCCCTGAATTAAAATGGCGATGAAGATTAAAGACAAAGTCAAAATCGATAGTTCGCAATTCTTTAATAAGAGCAAGAAGGTTTCTCGTCTTTCCTCCCTTCTTATCCCAGATCCAGGTGCGGGTGATGAAAGGCAGATTCTGAATGACGGCTTCATTTCCCTTTCTTAAAAAGAAATGAATCTGCGCTCCTGGAAACTCTTGGGAGACCTGATAAGCAAACTGTGAAGCGAGGATCGTGTCCCCGATAAAGGCCGTTTGAATTATCAGAATATTCTTAGACGATTTTGTGCTCATATTATAAAATTATAACCTATGGAAAAAATAACGGCCATCATCCCAACTTACAATGAAGAAATCCACATCAAAGAAGCAATTGAGTCTGTTTTATGGTGTGATGAAGTTATTGTGGTTGATTCATATTCAACCGATAAAACGGTGGAGATTGTTAAAAGTTTTCCTCAAGTAAAACTCCTGCAAAACGAATTTAAATACCACGCTCAACAAAAGAATTGGACTATTCCTCAAGCATCTCACCCATGGATTTTTGTCCTGGATGCAGATGAAAGACCTACTCCTGAGTTAGTAAAAGAAATCAGAGCAACCATTAACTCCTCTTCAGATAAAGTGGGTTATTGGATTTATCGTCGAAACCATTTCATGGGAAAACAAATTAACTACTCTGGCTGGCAATCTGATAAAGTTATCCGACTTTTTAAAAGAGATCTTTGTCGCTATAAGGATGTTTCCGTTCACGAAGAGATCCAAGGTGATGGGCCTATTGGCATTTTAAAAAGTAAGCTTATCCACTACACCTACAAAGATCTTGCCTCTTATCTTAAAAAAGCTGATCGCTATACCACATGGGGTGCCATTGATCGCTTCAAGAAGTTTCAAAAGAAAGGTAAGCGCATTGGAGCCGGCTACATCTTCTTCAGACCTTTTGGACGTTTTTTTCGCCATTACCTTCTTCGTCTGGGAATTTTAGATGGAACTCATGGTCTGGTGGTTTCTATGCTTTCGGCCTATAACGTTTTTATTCGGGCCTTAAAGATTTGGAGACTGCAGAATGGTGAGGAACTCAAAGATCCATTTAAGCACTAAAAGAGTAGTTTGAAGTACTCACTAAAAAAGTAATAAACCAACCCAATCTTCGTTGTAATATAAATAACATTCAGTAGGGATGTAATATTTTTCATAGTGCCGATTATGTGCGCCAAAACGATTTTTTTGGAGTAAAAGTGCCAAACTTAGTAAAAATTTCTCACCCTTATAAAGGATCGTTATGAATATCGAACAATCACTACTGAATTCAGGTTTAGACCTGTCTGCTAACCAACTTAAATCTTTCATTCTAGGTGGTCTTAGTGCCAAAGTTCCTTTGGAACTAGAAAAGGCCCTGGAAGAGATTTTCTCAGAAGAGCCGGAAGCCAGAGCTGGTCTTGAAAAAGAAATTTCTGAGTTTTATGAGAACTTAAAAGTCACTCGTAAGGATGAATTAAGAAGCCTTATGACTGAAGATCTGGGGAGTTCATTTGAAAGTCTTGATTTCTTCCTAACAGGACTCAGCATTGCAGGAACTCATGCTGATTCAACAGATGGCGAACTTTCAGAAATCATCGAAGACCTTGAAGATCTTGTTATGGATCTTGAAGAGTATTTAGAAACAGAAGGAAGTGAGGAAGACCAGGAAGAACTCACTAATGCTCTTCTTGGAACGTGGGAAGCCCTTCTTAAGCAATTAAATTAAGAATCTCATTTCGATAAGAAAACTTAAAATCAGGGTGCTCAAGACTAAAAATTTTGAGCCCCTCATTTCTTAAACGACAACTCGGACACTTTCTACAACCGGCCTTAGGAATCCCCTCATAACAAGTAATCGTCTCTTCTAATAGATACTCTAAAACACCAAGCTTATAACCAAACTCCATCGTATCACGTTTGGTCATCTGCACTAATGGAGTTCTGATTTCAAAGGAGTCATCAGCAAAGTCCATCCGTAGAGCTGCTTGAATAAGATCCATATAAGCGCGAGAGCAATCTCTATAACCAGAGTTTGCCTCTTCGAGTTCCATCACTCCTAGATAAATGCACTTAGCACTTAAGTGATGAGCATGAATTCCAGCAATCCTGGCCATCAATCCATTGCGGCCAATGACAATAGTATTAGGAGCCTTACCTTCTTCATGTTGAATTTCTTGATTCTTACCAATAAGAGCAGACTCTGTAATTTCAGCCAGACAATTGATCTCTAAAACAGTGTGATCCACACCAAAGTGCTTACAAATTTTTTGGGCCTGAAGAATTTCTTGAGAGTGTCGTTGATTATAAGTAAATGACAAGGAGAGAACATTCTCCTTTCCAAACTCCTTAATGGCAGCAGCTAAACATAGACTTGAATCCATCCCACCCGAATGAACAACGACCGCTTTCTTCTTCATTAGTAATGCCTTTTTTGCTCCCATTCATAAGCTGTTTTAATAATGAATGAAAGATCATCATATTGAGGCTTCCAAACAAGGTGCTTATGAATTTTAGATACAACCGCAGTTAAAGAAGCGGGATCCCCTGCTCTTCTTTCTTCATTGATCGCATTAAGTTTTTTCCCTGTGACTTCTTCAACTTTAGTAAGAACTTCCTTCACACTAAAGCCTTTCCCATAACCACAGTTAAAGATATTAGATTCTCCACCTTGTGCCAGATAATCAAGAGCTGCTACGTGAGCCGAGGCAAGGTCACAAACGTGAATGTAATCGCGAACACAAGTTCCATCTGGAGTTGGGTAATCGGTTCCAAAAACTTTCATGGATTCGCGTTTTCCGTAAGCAAGCTCACTTGCCACTTTAATTAAGTGGGTAGCTTGAGGAAAGGACTGCCCGATCTGACCTTCAGGGTCGGCTCCGGCCACATTGAAGTAGCGAAGGGCCACATATCTAAAGTCTGAAGCAAAGCTCACATCTCTTAGCATATGTTCAGTCATAAGTTTTGACTGGCCATAAGGATTAATTGGTTGAGTTACAGACTCCTCAGAGCAGAGACCTGATTCAGGAATCCCGTAAACCGCGGCAGTTGAAGAGAAAATAAATTTATTAACATGAAACTCTCTACAAAGCTCAATGAGCTTAAGAGAATTGAGAGTATTATTCTTATAGTATTTTATAGGGTTTTCCACACTCTCTGGAACAACAATTGATCCCGCAAAATGAAGAACTCCATCAAACTGATGAGTTCTAAAAAGCTCGCGAAGCTTTTCCGCATCTTCTAGATCACCTACAACGAGTTCACCAGAAGTTACTGCTTCACGATGTCCGGTGGAGAGATTGTCATAAATAATGAGATCGTGATTTTGCGCTCCTAAGGCCTTCACTACATGAGAGCCAATATAGCCCGCCCCACCAGTTATAAGTAATTTCATTTGTCCTACCCTTTTTAATCCTTCAATTCTATAATTCTCTCTAATGAAAGTAAATTACAGCTTCATCAGAGAAGGTATTTTGTGAAAGTATTGCATCTAAGTTCTGAGAAAACATGGCGTGGTGGAGAGCAACAAATCGCCTATTTAATGGATGAGTTAAGAGATACTCACCAAGTTGAAACCCTCGCTGCAGCTCGTGCAAATTCTGAGTTTGCTAAACGTATGTATCAAAAAAAGCACCGAGTAGTAGAGCTCCCTTTTAAATCTGAACTTGATCTCTATACCGCTTACAAAGTTAAGGAACTGGTAAACGATGAGAAAATTGACATCGTTCATATGCACTCAGGGCACTCGCATACAATTGGAGTTCTATCCAAAGTATTGGGCCATGATGCGAAGTTAGTTCTTTCCAAACGAACCGATTATCCAGTTAAAGATAACTTCTTTTCTCGTTGGAAGTTTAATCACCCAGCTATTAAAAGAATTCTGTGTGTATCAGGAAAAATTAAAGAAGTCCTAAAACCAGACATCAAAGACTTTGAGAAAGTTGAAGTGGTTTACAGTGGAATCGATATGAAAAAATTTGAGATCGAAAACCCACAAAACGTGCGTGACATTCTCTCTCTTCCTAAAGATGCCAAAATTGTAGTGAACACTTCTGCGATCTCTGAACAAAAAGATATTGGAACTTTTATTGAGGTTGCGGAAAAAGTTCTTCCTCAGCATCCCAATACCTATTTCGTACTATGTGGTGATGGACCTCTAAGAGAGGAAATGGAAAAGCGTGTGCAAGATAAGAAGCTTGATCGCTTTATCTTCATGGGCTTTCGAAAAGATCTTCCTGAGTTTCTAGCTTCAGCAGATATTTTTCTTATCACTTCTCAGGATGAAGGACTAGGAACGGCCATCCTCGATGCCTTTGCCAATAAACTTCCCGTGATTGCTACACGTGCAGGTGGAATCCCTGAGATCGTTCGTCATAATGAAACAGGCCTCACAGCAGAAGTAAAAGATGTTGA
>Ga0172382_10010944_pt1 | contig 12070 bp, 16 predicted proteins | sample Leawel138RmetaG_FD_122245 | JGI IMG/M metagenome (GOLD analysis project Ga0172382, IMG submission 122245) | Leachate microbial communities from a municipal landfill in Southern Ontario, Canada - Leachate well 138R metaG | ecosystem: Engineered > Solid waste > Landfill > Unclassified | place...
CTGGGTGCAGTAACGGAATCAATAGTGGCTCTGGTCACACGGCGACAACGATCACTGGGTGCGGTTCCGGAATATATTTCGGCTCTGGTCACACGGCGACAACGATCACTGGGTGCGGTTCCGGAATCAATGGCGGCTCTCATGTTCTTCGCAATACCACATTCTCGTCGAATACCTACGATCTGAGACAAGTAGGTCCGCTTATTGGTTACGGGTGCGCTCTGCTTTCGGGCACGCAGAATTACGAGTATGCGCTGAATTACGTGGATAATGTTCAGCAGGTGATCTATGATCCTGTAAACGGATCGGGTGCAGTTCAAAAGGGTCGGATTTTGGCGTGGATGTGCGGAGGAACGTGCGTTTCCGAGGAAACACCACCGGCGTCTCCTCCTGTGACGTTAGCATTCTGCCACAAATTTACGTTCGAGTCAGCGGAGTACCCTCTGTGGGTCGATCAATCAGTGCGGCTGCGGGCCGGGCAGACATTGACGGTGCCGGTCTACGTCAAATGCTCGCAAGCTCCAAACGGCATGACGGATCGGCCACGAGTGCAAATCATAGATCCAAATGAGACATGGGATTCGGCTGCATCGAAACTTGACGAACAGCAGGTGCCAAACGATACGAGCACCGACTGGCAAACCATCACGGTCACGTACCGCAACAATGATTATCCCAAGGAGGTTGTAGTCAGAGTCAAAGCCACGAACGCCAGCGGGTCGATCTATTGGTTCGCCGACCTCGATTATCACACGGTTGCGGGCGGAGACACATACGGCGAGGTCACGTTGTCCAAAGAAGAGGGGGCCAACGCACGTGGCGGGAGCGGAGCGTGTGCTAAGCTGCTGCCGTTGTCCACGACGGTCTATGGATACTGGTACTGGTATCTGCCGGTAACGGCTTCGACGGCATTCACGATGACGTTCTGGTATTGGTGTACTCCTGGATTCAACGGCGAGATCAAAGTCACAATTTATGACACGGATCAGACGACCGTACTAGATGCCTCTCGTGATGTGGGAGAGACGGCAGATGGATCATGGCGACAATACGCTGGACATGAAGTAACGCCAACAGCGACGGGGTTGTGTTTGGTGCGGATTGAAGTATTGCAGGGCGCACATTCGGCGGCTGACGTAATTTACATCGACGATATAGCGGTGGCATAGTGGCGACTTCCCTCGACTACTGGGTAACAGACGCAATCTCCTGTCCGGTGATCGGGGAGGGGGTGTCGCTCGACCATTGGGTCTCGTCGTCGATTGCAATGCCGGCGGTGTTGGCGGGAGAAGAATCCAGCATATCAAGCATATCCACATCAACATCCTCAATAGGATCAATCACATCTTATTCTAGATCAAATGTAACCAACCCCTATGTTTTGACACGACATTTTACACCATTACAACTTTTTCAAAATACTATTTAACAAGAATAAAATCAGAAAAAATCATTAATTTATGGTATTTGCGTGTATTCTTATTTAGTTGAATAAAACATATTAAGAAATAAATCATATTTATATCAAAAAAAATCATAAAATAACTTTATATACGGGAATGCACGCATGGCATTATATGGTACTCAGTTTACAGCAATCTATAATGCTTGGAATACCTCCATAAATAGTGGTGTGGTTGGCGATTCTGCTAATCATTCATTATTTTGGGTTAAGGATGGTACAGCATCCGCCACAACCAATAGTGCTGCCGAAGTGGATGGATCAAACATTCCAGGTTTATATAAAGTTGTTATTACGGGAGAAGAGGCTTCGTGTATATTAGGTGCTTTGGGGGGTAAAAGCTCAACTCCACATGTTAGCATCATTCCTATAATAGTGCCATTTGAAAAACTTCCAAACGCTTTACCTGGTACTTATGGTGGTCTTCCAACAACCGATTCCAATAATCATATTCATGGTATTTCTGGAACTCTCAACCAACTTGATGATTTGAACAATTTTGATCCAACAAATGATACGGTTGTTAATGTATCAAATATTACATCTCTTGGAAGTTCTGGTAATCTTGCACAAACCATATGGGAATATTCAGAAAGAGTTCTTACTGCCGATGATAATATTAATATTCCTAGTTCTGGCACAATAGCACAAACGGTGTGGGAATATTCAGCAAGAACCCTTACAGCCGACGACAACATAAATATTCCAAGCTCAGGAGACATTGCTAGTACAGTTTGGAATTATGCAACTAGAACATTAACTTCTAACAATAATCTTAATATTTCTAGCTCTGGTGATATTGCTGGAGCAGTATGGGATTATACAAATAGAACTTTGACTGCTAATGACAATATTGATTTTCCAACTTCTGGCGATATAGCGAGTACAGTCTGGGAATATGCGACCAGAACCATAACATCCGACGACAATATAAACTATCCGAGTTCTGGAACAATAGCTCAAACTGTATGGGAGTACGGTACGAGAATTCTAACTGGTGGAGATAATATTGAAGTAACAGTTGATTCTGGTGTTATTGCTCAGACCGTTTGGGAATATAGTGCTAGAACTTTAACCTCTGATGACAATATCAATATTCCAAGTTCGGGTGATATTGCTAGTACGGTATGGGGATATTTAACAAGAACCCTGACATCTGGTGCGGCAGCAAGTTCTGGTGACATAGCCAGTGCTGTGTGGTATAATCCAACAAGAACCTTAACGTCTTTAACAGAAGATATTCTAGATGTCAATGTTATTTCTGTTAATGGAATTCCGCAAACCAACGTAATCATTTCTGGAACGGTTCTTGATATTGGATTTGTTCCAACGCGTTCAGAATTTGAAACTGGTGATATTAATACAGCGGCAGCCGACCACTATAATGGTCGTATCATTGTATTTACAACTGGTACATTAGCTGGTCAAGCTTGTACTATTCAAGATTATTCGTTGGAAGGTCTATATGGTCATTTTACTGTATCCCAATTAACTTCGGCCCCAACCAATGGAGATACATTCGCAATCTATTAATAAGATAAAAAGTATCATTAACAAAAAAATATCATTAACAAAAATATTATTGATAAAAACATATTTTATCATTTTTTTTATGGAGTAAATAAACATGGCTTCAAATTTTAAGATTTCTACAGCAGCACGCAACGCAGCTTGCAATGGTATAGTTGATTTAATTGATGGTGGTACTGGTGCAGGTCGTTTAGAAATTCGTACTGGTGCTCCACCAACAAATTTATCTGATGCAAGTACGGGTACTCTTTTAGCAACTCTAACTTTTTCTAATCCGGCATTCGGTGATGCTGCTCTTGGTAGTGGTATAGCAAATGCTATTACGTCAGATACTAGTGCTGATGATAGTGGTGATGCTGGATATTTCCGTGCTTTTGCTGGAGAAGCAGCAGATACAGCAGCAATTTTTCAAGGTACAGCAGGTAATGCTGGCGATACCCCTGATATGATTTTTGATAATAAGAGTATTGTTGCTGGCGGGACTGTAGCCTGCTCGTCATTCGTAATTGTAACGCCTATACAATAGTATATTATACTAAAAAGGACATATTTATGGATATACAAAAGGATAATCTATTAAGATGTAGCCAATGTAAGGAATATAAATCTAATATAAAAAATATCATTAAATATTTAGAGGAGAACCAATAGGATGTTTACATTTGAAATCAAACCAGAAATACATTCAAAGGGAAGTTCTATTTATACCGAAGAAACTATTCTTAATCGTCTTCAGATTATTGAAAACAAAGAAGATGTAAAATATAAAAGAGAAGTTGAATATTTACAAAATCTTCTAAATAAATTAAAAGAAAAAAGTATATAATATTTTATAATATACACGGAGATTTATTTTGCCAACTTATACCGCAACATCAACATCTTTTATTGGTAATATAGAATCTTATAGTACATCAACAAATACTGTACGAGCTATTACGCAGGTTGCTCCATTTGGATGGGTAATGCGCCCTTATGGTTCATTTGATGGTAAAATTAGTACAACTCAGTTTATTGCTAATACAAATGTTGAAATTGGTACTATTGAAGCATACGCTATTGCTACGTTTATAAGTCCAAGTTTTATTTCTAGCGTTAATACTACAACTGGTAGTATAGTTGGTTATGCTACTTGTACGAATACTGCTCCAATCTTTAGTGCTAATGTTGATGTCGAGATTGGTGGTATTACTGGATATACTACTTGTACAAATATAGCACCAATTTTTACTGCCAATGCCAATGTGGAAATTGGTAGTATATATGGTTATGGTAGAGGCGAATTTACAACAGTAGTTCGTACTGCTGATGTTAATGTTGAAACTAGTGGTATATATGGATATGCTGATAGTACATTTGTAGCACCAATCTTTAATGCCATAGCAACTTGTATTGTTGACAATATATATGTTGATGTCTTGATGACACATCAACCTCCAGTTTTTACAGCAAATGCGACTGTAAATGTTGGATCTATTATTGGGTATGGAGACGCCACATATGCTCCTCAAACATTTACTTGCTATGTAACATGTACTGTTGATAATATTTATGGTTATGGTGAAATAACACATGTTCCTCCAACTTTTACAGCAAATGCGAATGTTCAAATTGGTGGTGTTTATGCTTATGCAGATATAGATTACGCGTTACATTTCTTTACTTGTGCTGTTAATGCGATAGTTGGTGGAGTTGATTGTAGGGCACTGATGCATACAGTAAGTGCTATACAATACCATGATTTTGGTAATTTTTATATTGATCAAGTATCATCTCTAATATATTATATAGAACAAGTGGTATCGACCACCCATTATATAGACTAAATAACTTAAAGGAATACAAATAGATGGGTGCTAATGAAATTCGTAAAAATGATGTAGGCACAGTATTCACTGGCACCATTCGTGATAGCGATAATAATATTGTTGATTTAGTAACTGCTATTACAAAACAAATTATTTTATTGAGACCAGATGGTACAGATTTGACTGCCGATGCGACATTTTATACCGATGGCACTGATGGTGTTTTGACATACACAACCCAATCTGGTGATTTAAATATGTGTGGCAAATGGAGAATACAGTGGTATGTTACATTTAGTGTCGGTAGTTGGAAAACAGATATAAAAACATTCAAAGTCTATGACAATTTAACATAAGAAATATTAAAAGATATATAAAAAGATTTTCTTAAAAATAGGAATATAATATGGCGTGGAAAACAGAAATTGGTATGATTGTCAGACATCTTATAGGAGATGTTGATTATGATAATCCAACGTATAGTGAAGATAGAATACATGAAACTATTTTAGTTTGTGCTCAATTAGTAAACGCAGAATTAGATTTTGCCAATACATATACTATTGATGTAGATCAGTGTACATTAAGTCCAGATCCAACGGTCGGAACTAAAGATGATGGTTTTATTAATTTAGTTGCTCTAAAAGCCGCATGTTTGATTTTGAATTCTGAATTTAGAACATCAGCGAGTAAAGCATTTAATATAGTTGATGGTCCATCTCGTATTGATGGTAGAGATGTAGCAAACTCACAAAAAGAGTTAGCAAAAAATATGTGTGGATTATATGAAGACGCCAAAAAAGCATACCGTGTAGGAAATCTATCAGTTGGAGCAGCAATCGTAGGACCATATAGAATATAATAATTAAAAAAAGAAAGTGTATATGAAAGAATATTGAGCACTTACATTAAGAGTTGATATATTACATTCTATATATCTTTTCTTTTAATCATTCCTGGAGTAAATATAATGGTTTATCAAAAAACAATAGATGTCGCGCAATCAATAAGGGACGCTGATCAACATGAAGGCAATAGTTTAGTTTGGGTTAATATTTTGACCGGAGCTTCTGGTCATAATAACTATGTTGATTATAAGAAATCTGCGAGTTATAATGTTTTGTTAAATAATTTGACTAATCGCTTAGATGATCCAACCTATTATTAATATAATAAAGTTATAAATAAGAAAGTTATTAAATAAAGTTATAAAATAATGGCTGGAAAGTTTTCTGACAGAGCTGATTTTTATGTGCCAGAATCCATGTGTGATTTTCACGAATGGGTTTGTGATTTTCTCATTGATGGTTGGATAGGAACTAATTGTAAGATTATATATCCACCAAAACAAACAGCATGTGATAATTGTATTCAAGATGCCATTACTGGATTAAGCACCAATATATATAAAACTGGTGGACCTATTGTTTTTTCAAACTATACTCTTTGTCCACGTTGCGATGGAATAGGTAAACTCTACGATTCAGAGGAAGAAACAATTCGTGCTCGCGTATATTATAATTCTAGAGATTTTGTCAGTCCAGTGAATTGGCAAATTGATGCTCGTATGACAGCAGATAAACATATTGTTCAAATTGTAACATATATGGAAAACTTACCAAAATTAGAAAGAGCCTTAGAACTTATCATAGACGATCAAGTAAGAGGCTATAGAGAATATAAATGTCAACCTTATTCGGCTCCTATTCCGCATGGTTTTCGTCGTAATAGATACGTTATACAATATTGGCAAAGGGCTGGTGGATAATGGAATTTGAAGTAGGATTGGAATTAGCAGAATCTCCAGCTAAAATCATAAATGATTTAGAGAAGATTTTGTTGAATAAAATGGCGATCATTGCCAATAAACTTTGTGGCGTAGTTTTAGTTTATATGATTAGAAATATATATGATATGCTGTTGATTTCTGACGTTGGTCAGGACTTAGCTTTAGAACTTAAATTATATGGTTTGATTGGTAGTCCAGATATATATTCAAGGTATAAATCAATATGTAATAGATGGGCACAGAGTTCAAAAGTTGAAGTTGTAGAAAAGAAGATAATAAATAATGAGCCGTTTATTCGTATACGTTATAGTGCTATACAATCTGATTATCAAGATGTTTTGGAAATGCCCGAAGCATATGTTGTTAGTGAATCCGAATCCAGAGGAACAACAAGTATAATACCTTGGTTACAATGGTTATTATTGGAAGGACGGCGTTATGTTGTTAAAGATTTTATTTTCCTTTCATCTGATGTTGCTCCTACTTCATCATCAAGAACTGGTAAAGGTATTATGGTTCCTAAAAAAGAATCTGGAGGATGGAGAGTTCCAGAAAAATTTGCTGGCACTATTGATGATAACTTTGTGACGAGAACTATTGATCAGTTTTTAGGTGGTGTCGTAGAAGATTTACAAAAAGAACTATATAGATTTATGAATTAAGTCATGTCGTGTGAAAACTATCTAACACTCAAGGGTGTTGAACATATAAGTAAAGAACTTGAATCTCAAAATATATTATATGGTATTATTGATTTTTTCAATTGGTCAACTTTGCAAGTTGGCAATTTTCAGAATGTATATAGACCAACTACTACTGTATATGGTGGTGATAAAAGTCGTTTGAGACCAGTGGTTGATCCAAGATTTACTAATGGACAGGTTTGGGAGGCTTTTAGAGGAAATTGGGTTTGGGAAACTGGTTTTCCATATGATATTTCTCCAATTAGGGTATCTGGAGTATATGTCAATGGATCATTTTATGAACCTGATGATGCGACTTATGCCCATTCTATTGATTATAGACGAGGTCGCATAATATTTGATACTCCGATTAGTACAAGTTTTACCATTCAAGCAGAATATTCTCCACGTCTTTTTAGTTTTGTGGATGCTGATACCCCGTTTGTAAAGCAAATGTTATATGAACCATATAGAGTTGACAAAGCAGATTTTTTGAGTTCCGCTTCTGGAGCATGGAATCCTTTATCCGATGTACGAGCTGAACTTCCAATAATAGCAGTTTCAGTAAGTCCAAATGGAACTTTTAGGCCTTATCAAATAGGCGGTGGTCAGTGGGAATATTTTGATGCTTATTTTTATGTTTTTGCTGAAAATAGATTTTGGAGAGATCAAATTTCTGATATGATTGCTAGACAAAATGATAGGGCTTTTTGGACTATCAATCGTGGATTATTGAAAGCCAGTAATCAATATCCTCCAGATTTGGATTACGCGGGGACTTTAGTTGATACACCAATTGAATATCCAGATTTAGTTGCTCCTACTGGTGATGGTGGTTTTAGATGGAAAGGAATAAGATTTACAAAAACTTCTAAGCAATTTACGGATATGGAAATTAGTCGGTTATATGAGGGCATTATAAAAACCAGCATAGAGATCATTTTGCACGAGATTTAATTGTTTTCCAATAAATAGTGTATAATAAAATGAAAAGCGTTTTTCAATAATAGGAGATAAGTATGGCTAATAATCGTGTCTTTTATGCTATTTATCGTGCTGGTATAGCTCCGATGGGTAGTGTCAACTTAACAAGTATTAAGGGTTTACAGTCCATAAATATGACTACAACCTTTAATCTTGAACAAGCATTTGAAATTGGTCAGTTAGCATTATATGAAAATATTGAAGGTATTCCAGATGTTGAATGTACTGCTGAAAAACTATTAGATGGTTCATGTCCAATTTATTTAGAGGCAACTGCTGGTGCGCCTACTCCAACTGGTCCTGGTTTATCTGGTCGTTCAGCATCACGTTGTACAGTTGGTCTCCAATTCTATGCTGATAATGTTGAATCAGTTGGTTTTGGTGGTGCTTCACCAATTAGTAGTGTTCAACTTTCTGGCTTGTATATTAGTTCAGTATCTTATACTGTACCAGTTGAAGGTAATGCTACAGAGTCAGTAACGTTAGTTGGCAATAATAAGGCTTGGGGTGCTGGCTCTGCTCTTACTTTTGCTGATAATCCATTTGCTACTAATAATGATACTCCAATTGCTATTACTGGTTCTGGTGGTGTTAATAGACGTGAAAATGTTATTTTTGGAGCAACTGGTAGTGTTTTACCGTCTGAACTACCTGGTATGACAAATTATGGTGGTGGTAGTGGACGTAATATTTTGACTAATGATGTATATGGAGCTCACATTCAAAATATCAGTATTAGTACTGAACTTGGTCGTGAATCATTATTTGAACTTGGTCGTAAGGGACCATATTATCGTTATGTAAGTTTTCCAGTAGAAGTTACAACTGAGATTGTTATTACTACTGCTTCTGGTGATATGATTAATGCTAAAGAAGATATTAGTGCTGGCACTTGTGCTACGACAGATAATTTAACTGATGGTGTTATTATTTTGAAAATGTGCGAAGGTTTAGTTGTTGATTGTGGTAATAAAAATAAACTATCATCTGTTTCTGTTACTGGTGGTGATGCGACTGGAGGTAATATGGAAGTAACATATACCTATAGTAACTTTAATGATATGGCAGTATATCATCCGCAAGATCCAAATGCTGCTACTGCTGCGTTCCAATATACTGGAGGCTAATAATATAAGAATTGTATAATATATTTTTATAGGACTTAATAGGAGAATATAATGGATAGCACTGAAGAGATTCAAAAGTTAGTTGGAAAACTTGTAATAGATCATCATTTACAATTAACGCAACTAACTAAACGTCTTAATGATTTGTATACAGAAAATAATGCTCTAAAGGAACAATACAAATTATTAGAGGGACAACTAGGAAATAATGAGCGATGAAACAACTCTATATAAAATATTGGCGGGCGAAACAAGATTCAAAATAAAAAATCAAGAATTTTGCGTTCGTCCGCCTTTATTTTCTCACTTATACGAGGCTTCTAATCTCTATAGAAGTGTTCTAAAGAAAGCTCGTCTTCTTGGCGCAGTTGTCAAGGATGATCTTTATCATTATATGATTTTACATAATCTTTGGTCATTAAAAGAAGAAAATGAGTTAAATGAGTTGCCGGAAATACTTCAAAATGAAAAAGCCAATTTGTATGAATCTTATATTGCATTGAAAAATACCGAGTTCAAAAGAAAAACCATAGAAAAACTAACAGAACGATTATATGAATTGTTGAGGAAAAAATCTGTCTTTGATTCATATACAGCCGAAGGCATAGCATTATTTCACAAACTTTCTTTTTTAATTTGTTGTGGTAGCAACATAGACTATTATGGACAAGATAATGTGAATTTGCGTTTGATGTATAATCAATATTGTTCTGAAAGTGTATCTGACTATGATATAAGAAAAATAGCTAAATCTAACACTTATAAACATTTTTGGGAAAGTATCAAACTTGGCTATAGATTATTTGGTGAAGTTTTAACACAAGAACAATATTCTTTATTGAATTGGTGGAAGTTTTATGATAGTGTGTATGAAAGTGCAGATCGACCAGATATGGACATCATTATGGATGATGATTTATTGGATGGTTGGTGTATAATTCAATCAAGAAAAAGAAAAGAAGATGAGAAGCGTAGGTCCGCTGATAGATTTGGTAATGCTGGTGAGATTTTTTTGCCTGCTGACAATGCTGAACATGCTGCTCGTATAAACTCTCTTAATGATGGTCGTAATAAACTAATTAAAAAGCAAAGAGAACATATAATACAGCAAAAAGGATTTATTGAAGAACAAAATATGCCTGATAGCAAATTAGAAATAAGACAGATGGCAACTCAAATGTTTATGAATAAAGTAAAAAATAAATAAAAGTTTAGAGGAGATCTAATGGATACTAAACAATTTGAACTTATTAAAGAAGCGAGACAGCAAAAGTATACAGAGATTTGTAGAAAAAGATTATCAGATATTGCTGAAAAAAAAGTTAAAACTACGTTCATTGGTGCTATTGCTGCTTTTGAAAAAGAATTTGGAGAGTTATGGGGTATAGATCTAAAAGATGAAGATAGAGATGATGATCAAAAATATTGGTATGAGAAATGGCAGTTAGCACGTACAGAAATATTAAATAATGGAAATAATCAATCAAGAGCTTTATTGAATGAGATTGCCAATCATGTGATTAGTTGGAATAGATATACGACAACTTTTAAGGTAATCAATTAAAAAAGACGATATTTAAGGATTATTAGGAGATTAGAATGAAAAGAACTTTTACTTACGATAATGTGGAATATGCAGTTTTAGAACCAACTGCTAAAATTAGACAACAAGCTCAAGTTGAACATAGTCGTATTCTTGGTGAGTTAATGAGAGATGAGAAGATTTTGACTCGTCAAGAGCTTGAATCGCTTATTGAAAATAGAAAAACTTGGAGTAAAGAAAAAAATGATGAATATAAAGATTTGGTTGATTATATTCCAAGGGCGAGGGAAAGATTAGAAAATGGTAATATGAAGTTATCTGAGGCTAAGGCTTTAGCTTTAGAAATATCAGAAAAAAGGAATCGCCTTAATCTTTTGATGACTGAGAAACGACAGTTTGATGAATATACTGTTGAAGGTAAAGCTGAAGATGCTGAACACGCATATTTAGTTGCAAACTGCCTTGTTAATAATGAGACAGGAGAAAAAATATATAAAAGTGTTGATGATTATTTAGAACACATAGATGATGCGTTGGCTGTTCTTGCTAGTATCAATATGATGCAGGTTGAGTATGGTTCAACCGATGATCTTTATAAACAGTTGCCAGAAAACTCATTCTTGTTAGAATGGGGTTTCATTAATGAAGATTTAAGATTTATAAATAAGGATGGTAAGTTAGTTGATAGAGATGGTAATCTTGTAAATGAGAATGGTGAGAAGATTGATGAAAATGGTAATTTAATAGAAAAGAAAGTTGAAAAGAAACCATTTTTAGATGATGATGGTAATCCTATAGAACCACCAAAAAAAGATTCCTCTACATAAAAATCCTCCATATAAAAGATTCCTTAACATAATGGAATAGATTATGAGACAGGCAGATAAAGATATTGTTGTCAATTTGATTATTCAGGCTAAGGGTTTGAAGAGTCAAATTCAACAAATGCAAAAACAACTTGGTAGCGTACAAGTTGGTATTGATGCTAAAATTGGTGCGACTACTCAACGTGGATTTGCGAGTGTAAGCAAATCTTTATCTGATACTAGCAAAAACGCTAAAGATGCTGAAAAGCATATGATTGGTTTAGGTAGAGCAACATTTTTAGCTGCTCGCCGTTTCGCTGCATTCAGTATTGCTGCTA
>Ga0172382_10010946_pt1 | contig 12067 bp, 3 predicted proteins | sample Leawel138RmetaG_FD_122245 | JGI IMG/M metagenome (GOLD analysis project Ga0172382, IMG submission 122245) | Leachate microbial communities from a municipal landfill in Southern Ontario, Canada - Leachate well 138R metaG | ecosystem: Engineered > Solid waste > Landfill > Unclassified | place...
CAGATTGTGTCCCAAGTCCTCCAGAGGCAAATGCTTGTTCTCCAATTACTTCTAATCCTTCGGATAGTTTAGTAGAACTTGTTGAGGTCATATCAAGAATCAAAGAAGTACATTCAAAAAACCATTTATTCCCTATTTCAATTAATCCATTATTTGTTTTGGATTCTAACGTGCCCGTAATACCAAAAAAAGCGGTTGCTGTCCATACCTTTGTAAGAAAACTATTGTTTGCAAAAACCTCTTCTCCAAATGATTCAAGTTGGGAATTCTCCCAGAAGTAAACTGTCTTAAACTTGCTATTTTTAAAAGCATAATTACCTATTGACACAACAGTAGAAGGTATTACTAGATTGTCACTTTCCTCATGGAACAAACCTACCGTGGATTCGGGGTTATATATTTTAGTTTTCCAGGTACATCCCATAAAGGCTCCCTCGCCTATCGTTTTTAATGAGGACGGTAAATTTCCAATATTTAGTGTCTTGCAAGAAGAAAAAGCATAATCGCCTACTTCTTCAACATTGTTGAGGTTAATGTTAACAGAACTAGCCGAGTCAAAAGCCCGGCTGTTTATCTTAATAATGCTATCTGGAAGAATAACTGTCTTTGTGCCCGACATATTTTTAAAGGCATTGGCCCCAATTTCTCTTACCTGAAAGCCCTCATATTCTTCCAATATCTCAACTTTACTGTTCACTAAGCCACTATTTGTTAAACCGGTAACGATTACATAAGTATCATCCCCTTCAATAATTGAATAGGAACAAGTCAGTTCATAAAAAGCGAATAAAGTTAAGTCTTGATTATCTATGAAATAATCGGTATTCCTATATTGTTTTCCCTGCCCGTTTGGTTGGTCAAACCAGCCACCAAAAGTATAGCCTTGTTTCCCGTATGTATAACCTTCTTCTAGAGTTTCAGAGGGAAAATCCGCTGTCTCTTGCATGTAAACATCCAAAAATAGATTCATTCTATCTTGATACTTATTTTCCATTAACAAAATTGGCTCATAACCCTCATGCTCTCTGCCTTGAGACACATCTAAAGTAAGATTGAATATAGGAGCGACCAAAATATCAATAGTGTTAGACGCCATTTTTTGGACTAGTTTTTGTTCGTTTGGTAATTGATAATAAATCTTTTCGACTATCAGTTCGAATTCACCCTCAGTTTGATTAATTGTATAATCTTTAATTATTACCCTTTCAGCTGTAGTGTCCTCCGCAAAAACAGAATTTTTAAAAATCTCCTCATTTATTGTCATTTGAGATATCGTACGCTTATCTGGATTATTAAACTCAACAATAATGTCTATTTTCTCACAGGTGTTATCGCTATCTAAAACAAGGCATACTGGCATAACACTACCTGCATAATTTCCTTGGACTGAACGATAAACAGAAATTTTTGTCATTTCTGGTGGATTACTGTTATTTGTATTACTTGATGGTTTACAGCTAGAAAGCAAGACCCCGAAAAAAACAAAGCAAGTCAAAGCTAACATCAAAAAAAATCCTTTTGATCTGATTGTAGGTAGAAACAGTTTGTTTTTAATAAATCTAATCATAACGGTTTAATTTTCCTCTTTATTGCAAAAAATATTAAAAAACCTATCCCTATAGCTCCCACTGATGAACCTACGGCTATACCTGCAATTTCACCTGGGTTGAGTGGATGTGTCCCATTAATAGCTGAAGAATTATCATTTTCTATATCCCCTTCTGGATTTTCTGGAATAATAACATTATCCTCTGCGAATAAAACATTTATATTGGTTGAATAAATTGTACCATAAGATGTTCTAACTTCCACTAGTACGTTTTCAGAAGTTTCATAAAAAGAATAAGTTCCTCCATAAACATAAATCCCATTAATGAACAGATAAACCTCATCAGGTAAATTTTCTATTGAATTAAGGGAAATAGAAAATGTTTCATCTCTAACTTCGATTGTTGAAGAAGTTGCAGAGGAAATACTTTCATTATTAAGTCCTGAAAGTGTAATGTCTCCCTCTTCTATGTAGGCGTCTATACTGTAAAAAGCCTGGATACTATTATAATTACTATTCTTAGGGAAAAATTCTATCAAATACTCATTTAACCCATATTTCAATTTCTGCCCCTCAACAAACTCAAAATATCCATTCAACTCGGTATCATTAAATATAGCTCTTGCGTTAATTGATTCACTAGTAAAAATATATGAATTTCTATAGAGAATTCTTGGATGCGAACCGGTAATTTCTATAGAGGGAGTAGCCTTTATAATGAGAATTTCTTCGGAAATCGTTAATTCCCGATAATGTATCTTGCTTATAGTAGCAAATATTGTATATGTTCCAGTATCAACCGGACTATCAGAAAAAGAAATCGATGCCCCTTCTGGGATGTTTCCATTTAATTCTAGAGGTATCGGGGCTTCTGAGTATTCAAAAGTTGTCCGTTGGAACAAAACACTTGGAAATTCTTTCAATACAACCGATATTTTAGGAGAACTTTCTCCGCTATAATAGAAAATATAGTCGTTTCCACCATTGTTTATCGAAAAAGAAGGATTTATTTCGATATAACCTTCAGTTTGAATAAGCGGGTCATATTGAGAATGAACAGCTGCTTCAAGAAGAGAGTATTCTCTCACAAAGATATCTCTGAATTCTTCTTCCGTTGAGAAATTAAACAAGTTATCAATACTAGATGGTATCTCATCTCCAGAAAATATTGAAATGTTTTTTACAGAATATTCTATTTCTATTGGATTAACCGAAATAGTGTATTCGGATAAACCTTCTCTAAGAATATATCTATCCGGCATCAAACACTCAGCATGCAAAGTATAAATGCCTGAATGTAATATTTCTACTGAATCTTTCGTCATAATGTTAATTTTAGTAACATTTGCTGGAGATTGGGCGAGCAGATTTATGTTATCTCCCTCTTTTGGAGCTATTTTTAAAATACTTTCTGTCCCTTGTTCATACAATAATTGCGTTATATATAAAATATTTTCCCCAACATAGCTTATACTAGAAGAAAGAATTCTTTCCCAATCAAAGAAAACTTCTCTTTTTTCAACAATTACTCTTCCTTTTCCAGAATTGATTTCCACATTAAACCTTATGCAATTTATAAACAGACTCTCGCTTATAGTGTGAAGAATATCCTTAGCACCAACTATGTCGTATTCATCTGGCTCAATAAAACCATCAAGCGCATTAATAACGAATTCAATCGGGATCATTTTGGGCTCAATTCCCTCCCCTAACGAAAGATAAACTTCTATCGGCCTAATATAGTTATGTCTCAAATTTAAATATGTCTCCTGAAAAACTTTCCCTTGAGTCTCAGGAATAAAGTCCAAATTTATATTGACAAGAGCAGGATTAACTATAAAAGTGATTTCTTGTCTATTACTGGGGCCTATCTTGTAATTTGAATCATTTGACCACACATCTACTATATACTTGCCAGGCCATATAATTCTTTCAAATTCTTCGCTTGTTATCTCTACATAGGTTTGTTGGGAATAATCTAAAGCATAATATTTTTTTATTTGATATCCGAAAAAACTTGGATAAAATACATCCTCACCCTGTAAAAAAGACTCTCCCATTGGAATAACTGGTTGTATTTCAATACCATTGTAATAATCAGATACTTCCGTTCCAATAGGAATGCCCTCCATCGGAGTTACCTCAAAATCAACCATGTATGGACTAACATAATCAGAATAATTCTTTCTTCCAATACACTGTATTTCCATATAAATACCTGGATAATATCCAACATTTCTGACAGAAAAAGGGGCATCATTATATATGTCTTCACCGCTTATTATTGATATTTGAAAAGTTTCAGATAAAGGGAGTTCTTCAAGGTTGGGTCTTATATAGTAAGCTTGTCCAGTGTATTGCTTTGTTTCATGCGAAGATAAGGCACTTGGGGAACGGGTTTCATTGACATATAAATACAAGCCAGAAATCTCCATATCTGCTTGCAAAATATCAAAATCTCCTTGTGTATCACTTGATTTATACTTATAACTACCTAAAAAACTTGCTTTATACCTATAAATACTACTGTTTGGGCGAGTACCATCCCCGTATATGGTGACATTTTTGGGAGCTGAGTCCAGATAGTATTCAATTCCCCCTTTGACCTCATAATAATAAATTGATTGGGGGGATAAACCATCTTTAAAACTTAGCTGGATAAAAGTCCCAGTATATAATATTTCATAAGAATTTAACTCTCCCGAATAACTTATCTTGTTAACTCTTAACAACCCATCTTTTTGAGGATTATCTACAATCTCGTAGTTTGTGTATTCTACCTTTGAATATGTCAATACGATTGGCAATTCATAATAGTCCGAATTAACTAATTTATCTGGCCATCCGCTGGTCGATTGCGGGTTATACATATCACAATCGACATTTATATCGTTTGTTTCAGAAAGTAGTTCAGCCACGACAAAGCTGGAAGAGATTATCCCTATAACAGGATTTATATAAAAGCTAAACTCAGGTTTTACCTCTCCGTAAGAAATCGTTTTATTTGATGCAAATAGCTGGATCTCCCTTCTGTTAATTGTTAATGTTGCATTAATCGTAGAAACATTATAGTTTTGCCCTCCAGAAATTTCTACAGAAATAAAGTAGCTACCTACATTAGAAAAACTGAATGGAATTAATGATTCATATGATAAATGCTTATACAAACATAAAATTTGAGGATCTGAAGTGTCTCCAGTTACCAACTTAATTTTTGTTTTGTCTATAGATAAATAATGATTATCCCCATCATAATAAACGTTTAGATCGTTAAATCCAACATTTGATATATCTAAATTTGCCTTATTGACGTTAAAACCTTTGGAATCACCATAAATAACGTAATAGTTGTTATTTGATACATCAGCTGATACAGCAGGAGATATAAAATAAGTTCCAATCGATGATCCAACAGAATAATTTGTGATAAATGTTTTACCATTTACAGGATAGTTGTATATTTCCCCAGGCAAGGAATAAGAGATAGTTGGAATTGGGTCACAGAAGACAATCGAATTAACTTGTAGGGAAATTGTCATATTTATTTCTTTAGGTCTAATAAACAATTCTGCAAATATAGTTTTTTCATAATAATTCGGCAAATTCACTTTTACAGTAACAGAGTACTTTCCTGCCTCAACAAAAGCTGTAGGATTCTCTTCTTCACTGTCATCCTTTCTCGTGAGCTTTGTGGCTAAAATCGATAAGGTATAGCCGGGTTTAATTCCATTAATATATAAAGATGATTGAAAATCTACCACTTCCCCATCAAAAATTGGAGCATTTTCTTCCTCAAATCCGTATAATGAACTAATAATGTTGTCTTTAATTATTTCGAGAGTACCCTTCTCCAAAACAAAAGAATATTCTTTTGAATAACCACTTAAATTTTCATCCCCTAAAATCTCAGCCTTTAGAATATAATTTCCTATTTCGCTAATAAAAAGAGATTCATGCGCGCTCCATTCCTCTTCGACGATAAGGAAAACACTTTTGCTTATCAACTCTGATTCAGGAATGCCAATGTATAATGGGTTATATAAAATTGAATTTACATTAATGGAATATTCTTTGCGAAAAAATGATAAGGTCGCTATTCCTAGGTTTTCAGAAGAAACAACCAATTGCGCGTTAATATCTACCAAATCACTATAAAAGGCTATTGTATATTCTCCTGAATCTAATAGATTTTCTCCCATCCAATCTATACCACCCCTTTTCCACTCCATTTCTAATGGAGATAAATCCAACATGATTTCAGAATTAATTCCATAAAACAAAATCCATTCTACAGCCTCTCTGGTAAAATTAGTGGTTGAATCAAACGCAAGATAATATGTCTGGTCATCTAACATTCCTATTTTGAACCCATCCCCATCTTCAGCTCCATTGATAATTTCAAGTTCCATCCATTTAGAATCTTCAGCTGATATTAAGGATAAGCTTCCATTGCTAACAGAATAAAAAGGCTTGTTTCCATAAACCATCATTATTGAAGACCCTAGGTATGAATCAGAAAAAAAGGAATTAAGTTTATACAATTTATTGTCAGAAGGAAAAACTAATTCGGGAATATCCTCAGTAAATCCCCGTTTATAAGCAAAACCCAAATCTTTAGAGAACTGCCAACCGTTTTTGTTATATAAAGAACCAGCAGTAACATTGCTGTTATCTATTAAATTAAAAATGTTTGTTTCTGTACTTTTAATTTCGCCCAAATCTATCCAACAATTTTTTTCAAAAATAGAACTTCCTGCGTTCCAATTATTATTAACGTTGGTACAGAAGGAGATATGAGATTCAGGATATATACCTGGAATACCTATGAAAGGTAAAAGATTTTCTAAATTAGAGTTCAAAGATAAACTTCTAGAATAGGTAATTATCGAATTCTGTTCCAATTCCCAAGCTATGCACCCCGCAACGTATTCTCCTAAATTGTATGATCTAACCGAACATCTAGTGATTGTTCCATTATTTACGCTGGCAATTCCCGAAGAATAATTGCTACTTACGATAAAATCTACATCTATTCCAGATATAATACCAGAATTCTGATAACATAATAAAGCACTACTATATGTCGCTTTCCCGGATAACCTTAAATTTTTAACCTTGGATCCCTCATTTATATAAGAAAAAATATTTCTAAAAATTCCTGAGATTGAATAACCGTTGCCATCGAATTCCCCGTAAAAGTTTTCTATTATAGGATTCTGAATATTATATTCCAGCAAGGAAATGTCGTTAAGTAAAATATAATAATCAAAAGTAACTTGATCTGCCGCCTCCATCGAGCCACACTTCAAAAGATCGGATAAAGACGCAATAACGTAGGGATACTCTTCTGTACCACTTCCTACTAATGAAAAAGATTCATCTGGGATGCTTAAGCCACCATTGATGTAAGAATAATCATATTCAACCGAGACTATATCGCGGTTATAAAAATTGTGACTGTTTCTATTAAAGGAAGCATATGGAAAAGCTTCACAATCCGCTCCCTTCAAAACCTCTACATAGTTCAATTGTTCTAAATCATTAGAAATATCTATCTCCACGTTAAACAGATTAATGTCCTTAATCATGTCAACTTCATAAGGAGAAGTATTTGGATCGCTTTCATATAAAGTTTTATAGTCTTCTAAATACCAAATTGTTCCGTAATAGTCAGAAATATAACAATCATATATGTACGATAAATGGGCTGGGACTGTTACATGTTCTTCATTTTGGATATATTCATAACTCCCTTCAGTAACATCATCCCCTATCACACTATCGGTATCATCATCGCTTATATCATAAAATTGATTACTATTGAGTTCATAATATCTTATAAATGTCCCATAATCATTCACAAGATTTGCTTTTTTTTCTTCATATATATCTTCACTGTTTATTGCACATATATATCCTGATGTGCCAGTATAATAGTCTCCAGGGATAAGGTTTACTGAAGCGAGAGAAAGGGTATTGTGAATCTTACCAAAATTATATATGCATATGCCTGCGGTCCAGGTTTTCCCCTGCACATATCCTTCTACTTTTACATTTTCTATAAATCCAGCATTAGTGCCAGCAACTATAGCAGTTTCCTTATCTGAAAAATCAATGTTAGCAGAAACAAAGTTTAAATTTCGAACAGCCGCATCTTCTCCTATCAATGAAAAAAACCCATAACCAAACATATTGGCAGTAGCAGAATAAACCCCTGCTTTTTCATTGTCTAATTCAAAGTTAACAATAGAATGCCCTCTTCCATCGAATTCGCCATCAAAATACTCTGCATTCCATTTTTTTTCCACAGAGTATTCATGGTTTTTTCTTCGCAAATAAATATCTGTTGTCAAAATATACTTTTTATTAGAAGTAACCGATTGAATATTATTCTCTCCTCTAGAAAACAAATTGTGGAGGCTACAATCTGACAAAAAACTCTCAAATGCTAATTCATCGGAAATGTATACAGTTTCCGTTTCTTCGGCATAAGCAAATTCATCATTTTCGCTAAGATTAAAATTTGAAAGTGAAAAAACTGTTATGGACAAAAATATACTGATTATGAAAAAAAGAAAGATAATATAAACAAGAAAATTTTGATTTATTAAAGGTTTCTTATTCATTTTTCTCCGAAATAAAACTTCTTCCTCTTATAAAGAAAATATAACACACTCATGGTGTATAAACAATGTAACTTAAGTGAACAATTGCGCATACCCGCGTTCTTAAAAGAAATACTACTGTAAAACATCATTTATAACACACAAGAAAACTTTGTGTTTTTATTGTTTCTGGCAAAAAAAGAATCTCAATTTTTTAATACTATTTTTGGGAAAATTCGGGATATATATCTAATGTTGCAAAATAATCATCGCATGTCTCTCCACGTCTAATCAGAGAAAATGTTCCATCTTTCTTAAGCAATATTTCCGAACTTCTCAATTTTCCATTGTAGTTATACCCCATAGAGTGTCCGTGTGCACCTGTATCGTGAATAAACAAAATATCTCCATATTCAATTTTAGGTAAATCTCTATCTATAGCAAACTTATCACTATTTTCACATAATGAACCAACTACATCGTATTTGAAATTCGTAGGATTGTTTTCTTTACCCAAAACAGTAATATGATGATAAGCACCATAAATTGCGGGCCTCATTAAGTGAGCAGCACAAGCATCAACTCCGACATATTCCTTATATGTGTGCTTAAAGTGTAAAACTTCAGTTACTAACCCACCATACGGTGCAAGCATAAATCTCCCCAACTCAGTAAAAATGCTTAACTCACCTCTTTCTTTTTGGGTGAATACATCGTTGTAAGCTTTTTGGACTCCTTTTCCAACTTCAATAATATCAACTTCTTCTTCCTCGGGCTTATACGGTATTCCTATCCCTCCACTTAAATTTACAAAATCGAATTTAGCGCCTGTTTTTTTCTTTAAATCCTTTATAAGTTTAAATAATAAACTCGCAAGTTCTGGATAATATGAATTGCCTTTAGTGTTACTTGCAAGGAAAGCATGTATTCCAAAAGAACAAACTCCTTTATTTTGCAAGATTTCAATAGCTTCATACATTTGTTCTGTAGTCAAACCATATTTTGCGTCCGCTGGGTTTCCCATTATTTGGGTTCCAATTTTGAACTCTCCTCCCGGATTATACCTTAAAGATATCTTATTAGGTATACCAGCATATTTTTCTAAAAAATCAATATGAGTAATATCATCCAAATTTATAATTGCCCCAAGTTTTCTCGCATAAATATATTCCTCTGCAGCAGTTTCATTTGAAGAAAACATTATATCTTCCCCAGAAAACCCTAATTTATCAGCCATCATCAATTCTGTAAGCGAAGAACAGTCCAAACCACAACCTGATTTTTTCATTATTTTTAAAATCGCTGGATTTGGGGTGGCTTTTACTGCAAAATACTCTTTAAAGCCTTTATTCCATGAAAAAGCCTTTTCTAATTTTTCTATATTTTTTTCAATACCTTTTTCATCGTATACATGAAAAGGTGTGGGATATTTTTCTTTTATTTCTAAAGCTTTCTCAAGGGATATAAAGGGGTTTTTCATTTGCAATTTCTCCTGTTTAATTAATTAATTTATTCACTAGTTTAGTTATTATATTATCAATATCGTAGATAAGTCAAATTATAACTATGTCCATAATAATGGTATAACGTTTGATTTATCTTTTATCACTATGTTAATATTACTATAATAATTTAGGAGGTTCTAGCATATGACAAATAGCATTACGAACAACAAGGAAATTCTTGATTTTATCGACAAATACTCAAAGATTTTGACTCCAGATAAAATTATATGGATAGATGGCACTAAAGAACAAAAGTCAGCGCTTACTGATGAGGCTGCTTCTACTGGAGAAATCATTAAACTTAATGAAAAACTCCTACCAGGGTGCGTTTATCACAGGACAGCAGTAAATGATGTCGCAAGAGTCGAACATAGAACATTTATATGTTCAAAAGAACAAAAAAATGCAGGACCAACAAATAACTGGATGGATCCCGAATCTGCTTATAAAATGCTAGATGGAATTGCATCTGGCGGTATGAAAGGAAGAACTATGTATGTTATTCCTTACTCGATGGGAAAGGTAGGATCTCCTTTTGCTAAATATGGCATAGAACTTACGGATAGTATCTACGTTGTTCTAAATATGTTAATAATGACCAGAGTTAGCCTAGACGTTTTAGATGGTATTGAAAAATCTGGGGAATTCGTAAAAGGTGTCCATAGTAAAGTAAAGCTAGATTTAGAAAACAGGTATATATGTCATTTCCCCGAAGACAATTTAATATATTCTTTAAATAGTGGATATGGTGGAAATGTTCTTCTAGGAAAAAAATGTTTTGCTTTGAGAATAGCCTCTTATCAAGCTTGGAAACAAGGTTGGATGGCAGAACATATGCTTATTCTTGGCATACGAAAACCTGATGGAGAGATAAAATACATCTGTGCTGCATTCCCTTCAGCTTGTGGTAAGACGAATCTAGCCATGTTAATTCCGCCAGAAATTTATACAAAAAAAGGATATAAAGTATTCACAGTAGGAGATGACATCGCTTGGTTAAGACCTGGAAAGGATGGTAGATTATATGCGATTAATCCCGAAAATGGTTTCTTTGGCGTTGCACCTGGAACAAATATGAAATCAAACCCTAACGCTCTAATTTCCACACAAAAAGATACTATTTTTACAAATGTTGTTTATATACCCCAAACGAAAACTGTCTGGTGGGAGGGATTAGATAAAAATCCACCAAAAGATGCGGAAGATTGGATTGGGAATAAATGGTATGGTGGTTTAACAGATGCAGAAGGAAAATTGGTAAAAGGTGCAAATCCAAACAGTAGGTTTACCTCACCCGCAATTAATTGTCCCTCTTTATCAAGTGAATTTGAAAATCCCCAAGGAGTTCCTGTATCTGCGATAATATTTGGGGGAAGAAGAGCCAAGGCAGCCCCCCTTGTTTACGAATCACATAACTGGGAACATGGGGTTTTTATCGGTTCAATAATGGCTTCAGAGACAACCGCGGCAGCTTCAGGTGCCGTTGGAGTCGTTAGACATGATCCTATGGCTATGCTTCCTTTCTGTGGGTACAATATGGCTGATTATTTCGCGCATTGGTTGAATATCGGAGCTAAGTTAACACATCCTCCAAAAGTGTTCAACGTTAACTGGTTTAGGCTTGATAATTCAGGCGATTTCATTTGGCCTGGATTCGGAGATAACATGAGGGTATTAGATTGGATTTTAAAGAGGTGTGAAGATGCTATTGATGCAGTGGATTCCCCTATTGGTTTTATGCCGAAAGCTGAAGACATCAATTTGGAAGAACTGGAGTTTTCAATTGATCGGCTTAAATCCATACTAGACAGTGATAAATCTGTTTGGGCCGAAGAAGCAAAGGAAATAGAAAATTTTTACACTACTAAGTTTGGTGAGACTCTTCCAAAGGAGTTATATAAGCAACTCGCTGATTTAAAAGAGAGATTAAAATAAGCTTATTCTATCAATAAGTAAAAAGACGGAACATTTTTCCGTCTTTTTTAATTGCTAAAAAATTTTTTCAGTATAAAGGGTACAAAAGGATGGTTTAATTTTGCAATTTTAGAAACAGTTAAGGATTTGTCATATGGGATTGCCTTCTTCTCAACACGAACATTTCCTTTATCATTAATTTCTATTACGCCAAATCTTGCCAAAGCAGGAGAAAAGTGCGGGGTCCCTACGGGTCCAAAGTTAATATATCTTATCGTTCCTCTTCTATCATCTGCATTAATTATATTATCCTGAGAAAAATGAGTATGTCCAAAAAATACAATCTCTGATTCAACTCCAGAAAAAATTGTATTTAAATCCTGATTATTTATGGGCAAAATTGGAACCGAACTAGTTTCATGAGAAGTATCCCACTTGAAGTGAGTAAAAGCTATTCGCCTCCCAAAAATATTCCTAGAAATAACATAAGGTAG
>Ga0172382_10010949_pt1 | contig 12066 bp, 7 predicted proteins | sample Leawel138RmetaG_FD_122245 | JGI IMG/M metagenome (GOLD analysis project Ga0172382, IMG submission 122245) | Leachate microbial communities from a municipal landfill in Southern Ontario, Canada - Leachate well 138R metaG | ecosystem: Engineered > Solid waste > Landfill > Unclassified | place...
AGGGTCCTCGCCTTCGCGCCATGGATGGCGCGTAGGCGAGCGCCGATTCGGGCGAGAAGCGCAGGGAACCCGCAGGGCGCGGGAGTCGGGCGGCCTTTCTTTTCGTTAGTTTTCTTTGGCCGAGCAAAGAAAAGTAACACGTCGTGCGGGGGCGGAACCCCGGCCCAATACAACCGCGCGATAGCGCGCACCACCCCAAGCGCCCCCTCCCGGCCTCCCCCATATGCATGGGGGAGGAGGTTGCAAGGAGTGCGCGCTGCGCACAACTAATCCCCCCTCATCCTGTCCTTCTCCCTGAGGGAGAAGGGACCTGCTGTCTGGCAGCGGGAACGCCTGAAGCTCAGCTGCCCAAGCGCTTGAGCAATCCCTCCAACAACTCAAACCTACTCTCCGCATCCGGCATATCCATCACTATGCGCAACCGCTCCTGCCCATCCAGCTTGTAGACCTTCGCCTGGGTCTGGATCAGCTGGATGATCTTCATGCCGTCGATGTTGGGCTGCGGGATGAAGGTGATGCGGCCGCCGGCAGGGCCGAGTTCGATCTTGCGGATGCCTAGCGGGGTGGCGTGCAGTTTCAGTTCGGTGACGCGGATCAGGTTCTTGGCCGGTTCGGGCAGCAGGCCGAAGCGGTCGATCATTTCCACCTGCAGGTCGCGCAGTTCTTCCAGGCTTTCGGCGCTGGCGATGCGTTTGTACATGATCAGGCGGCTGTGGACGTCGGGCAGATAGTCGTCGGGGATCAGGGCGGGGATGTGCAGGTCCACTTCGGTGCCGTGATCGAGCGGGCGATCCAGTTCCGGTTCCTTGCCGGCCTTGAGGGCGGCGACGGCGCGTTCCAGCAGTTCGCTGTACAGGCTGAAACCGATCTCCTGCATCTGGCCGCTCTGTTCCTCGCCCAGCAGTTCGCCGGCGCCGCGGATCTCCAGGTCGTGGGTGGCGAGGGTGAAGCCGGTGCCCAGTTCCTCGATGGCCTCGATGGCCTCCAGGCGTTTCTGCGCGTCGTCGGTCATCTGCCGGCGCGGCGGCACGATGAGGTAGGCGTAGGCGCGGTGGTGCGAGCGGCCGACGCGCCCGCGCAGCTGGTAGAGCTGGGCCAGGCCGAAGCGGTCGGCGCGGTTGATGATGATGGTATTGGCACTGGGGATGTCGATGCCGGTTTCGATGATGGTGGTGCACACCAGGATGTTGAAGCGCTGGTGGTAGAAATCGGACATCACCCGTTCCAGCTCGCGCTCGCGCATCTGGCCGTGGGCGTGGCGCACGCTGGCCTCGGGGATCATTGCGGCGATGTCCTGTTCCATTTTCTCGATGGTGTCGACGTCGTTGTGCAGGAAGTAGACCTGGCCGCCGCGCTTGATCTCGCGCAGGCAGGCTTCGTGGATCAGCGGCTGCTGCCATTCGGTGACGAAGGTCTTCACGGCGAGGCGGCGCGCCGGCGCGGTGGCGATGATGGACAGGTCGCGGATGTTGGCCAGCGACATGTTGAGGGTGCGCGGGATCGGCGTGGCGGTGAGGGTCAGCACGTCCACCTCGGCGCGCAGCGCCTTGAAGCGATCCTTCTGCCGCACGCCGAAGCGGTGTTCCTCGTCGATGATGACGAGGCCGAGGCGCTCCAGCTTGATGTTCTCCTGCAACAGCTTGTGGGTGCCGATGATGATGTCGACCTTGCCCTGTTGCAGGCCTTCGATGACCTGATCCTGTTCCTTGCGGGTGCGGAAGCGGGACAGGCTTTCGATGCGCACCGGCCAGTCGGCGAAGCGGTCGCGGAAGTTTTCGTAGTGCTGCTGGGCGAGCAGGGTGGTGGGCACCAGCATGGCCACCTGCTTGCCGCCCATCACGGCGACGAAGGCGGCGCGCATGGCCACTTCGGTCTTGCCGAAACCGACGTCGCCGCAGACCAGGCGATCCATGGCCTGCGGCGTTTCCATGTCGTTGATCACCGCATCGATGGCGGCCTGTTGATCGGGCGTGGTCTCGAAGGGGAAGCCGGCGGCAAAGGCCTGGTAGCCGGCCCAGTCCATCTTGTAGGCGTGGCCCTTGCGCGCGGCGCGCTGGGCGTAGATGGCGAGCAGCTCCGCCGCCACGTCGCGCACCTTTTCGCTGGCCTTGCGTTTGGCCTTTTCCCACTGCCCGCTGCCCAGCTTGTGCAGCGGGGCCGATTCCGGCGCCGCGCCGGTGTAGCGGCTGATCAGGTGCAGCGAGGACACCGGCACGTAGAGTTTGTCGCCGCCGGCATATTCCAGGGTGAGGAACTCCTGGAGGATGCCGCCGGCATCCAGGGTCTGCATGCCGAGGTAGCGGCCGACGCCGTGTTCCTCGTGCACCACCGGCGCGCCCGGCTGCAGTTCGGCCAGGTTGCGGATCACCGCATCGGAGTCGCGGGTGGCGCGCACCTTGCGGCGGCGCCGCTGCATCACCTGTTCGCCGTACAGCTGCGGTTCGGCGATGACGGCCAGCGGCGGGTCCTGCAACAGCAGGCCCTGCTCCAACGGCGCCACCAGCAGGCCGAGGGCGGTATCGCTGGCGAGGAACTCCTGCCAAGACTCCACCGCCTTCGGTTTGATCTCGGCGCCGCCGTGCAGGTCGAGCAGGGCCTCGCGCCGTCCCGCCGATTCCACCGCGAACAGCACGCGGCCCTGGAATTCGCCGAGGAAGCGGCGCAGGGCGGCGGTGGGCTGCTCGGAGCGTACGTCGAGGGTCAGGCTGGGCGGCGACTCGCAGGCGAAGTTGTGGTGGCCGGCCCTGGGTTCCAGCTCGAAGCGCTGCAACTGGGTGCGCGGATAGCGCGCCAGCGCACCCAGCACCTCGTCACCGCGCAGGAACACACGTTCCGGCGGCAGCAGCGGTCGCTCGAGGTTGTGGCGCAACTGTTCGTGGCGCTCCTTGCATTCGCCCCAGAAGCCGTCGGCGGCGTCCTCGGCGCCTTCGGTGCTGAGCACCAGGGCCTGCCCCGGCAGGTAGTCGAACAGGGTGGCGGTGTGCTCGAAGAACAGCGGCAGGTAGTACTCGATGCCCGGCGGGGCTAGCCCCAAGCTGACGTCGCGGTAGATCAGGCTGCGCTGCGGGTCGCCCTCGATGGCGAGGCGCCAGGCGGAGCGGAACTGCTTGATGGCGGCATCGCCGAGGGGGAACTCGCGTGCCGGCAGCAGGCGCACCGACTGGACCTTGTCCTGGGTGCGCTGGGTCTCCGGGTCGAAGGTGCGGATGCTCTCCACCTCGTCATCGAACAGCTCGATGCGGTAGGGCACCTCGCTGCCCATGGGGAATAGGTCGAACAGGGCGCCACGCACGGCGAACTCGCCGTGCTCCATCACCTGCGACACGCAGCGGTAGCCGCTGGCGTCGAGGCGCAGGCGCATCTGCTCCAGGTCCATGCGCTGGTCCACGTCCAGCACCAGGCTGTGGCCCTCCAGATACTCCCGCGGCGGCAGGCGGTGCATGAGTGTGGCGATGGGGGTGATCAGCACGCCGCGGCTCAGGGAAGGCAGGCGGTACAGGGTGGCGAGGCGCTCGGAGACGATGTCCTGGTGCGGCGAGAAGGCGTCGTAGGGCAGGGTTTCCCAGTCCGGGAAGTGCAGCACCGGCAGGGCCGCATCGTCGCCCAGGTAGAAACGCAGCTCGTATTCCAGCCGGGACGCGGTGGGGGCGTCGGCGGTGACCACCAGCACCATGCCGTCCTGTTCCCGCGCGGCGGAGGCGATGGCCAGGCCGTAACTGCTGCCATACAGGCGGCCCCAGCGCAGGCGTTCGCCGGGGCGGCGCGCGGCGACGGGATGGAGCGGCGAGTGGTAGCGTTCAGTCATCAGGAAAATCCGGCCGGCAAAAAGGGGGCTATTGTATAGGCATCTTTATGGGGGCAGTCACCCTTGACGGGCACAGAAACCGGTCGCCCGATGTTAAGGCATTGCCGCGGTATGGCATAAATATTGCCTTATGATTGCGCGAACATGACAAAATCCGGCTTGGTATATCCCTTGAGCCGGCTGAGCACACAACGAGGAGAAGTTAGATGGCACATATCGTCATTATGGGCGCCGGTATCGGCGGCCTGCCCGCAGCATATGATTTCCGCGAGGTGCTGGGGCGCGAACACGAAATCACCGTAATCAACAATTCCGATCACTTCAGCTTCACGCCGTCCAACCCCTGGGTGGCGGTGGGCTGGCGTACCCGCAAGGACATCACCTTCCCCATCGGGGGCTACCTCGCCAAGAAGGACATCAAGCTGATCGCCCAGCCGGTGACCGAGCTGAAGCCGGATGAGAACACCCTGGTGCTGCAGGACGGCAGCTCAGTCAAGTATGACTATCTGGTCATCGCCACCGGCCCCAAGCTGGCCTTCGAAGAGGTGGAGGGCCTGGGCCCCCACGGCGGTCACACCCATTCCGTGTGCACCACCGACCATGCCGAGAAGGCCTACGAGGGCTGGAAGGAGTTCATCAAGGAGCCGGGGCCGCTGATCGTTGGCGCAGTACAGGGCGCCTCCTGCTTCGGCCCGGCCTACGAGACCGCCCTGATTTATGCCACCGACCTGCGCAAGCGCAAGATCCGCGACAAGGTGCCCATGACCTTCGTCACCTCCGAGCCCTATATCGGCCACCTCGGCCTGGGCGGTGTGGGCGACTCCAAGGGCATGCTGGAGTCCGAATTGCGCCAGAATCACATCAAATGGGTGTGTAACGCCAAGGTGACCAAGGTCGAGGCCGGCAAGATGTTCGTCGCCGAGCACAACGATAAGGGCGAGGTGATCAAGGAGCACGAGCTGCCGTTCAAGTACTCCATGATGCTGCCGGCGTTCAAGGGCATCGACCCGGTGATGAATGTAGGCGACAAGCTGGTCAACCCGCGCGGCTTCGTCAAGGTGGACGATTACCAGCGCAACCCGACCTGGAACAACATCTATTCCGTCGGCGTCTGCATCGCCATCCCGCCGGTGGAAGTCACCCCGGTACCGACCGGTACGCCGAAGACCGGCTACATGATCGAGTCCATGGTCACCGCCACCGCCCACAATCTGAAGAACGTGCTGGACGGCAAGGAGCCGGACGAGAAGGGCACCTGGAACGCGATCTGCCTGGCCGATATGGGCGACACCGGCGTGGCTTTCGTCGCCATGCCGCAAATCCCGCCGCGTAACGTGTCCTGGATGAAGAAGGGCAAGTGGGTGCACATGGCCAAGGTGGCCTTCGAGAAGTACTTCATCAACAAGATGAAGAAGGGCTCGTCCGAACCCCTGTTCGAGAAGTATGTTCTCAAGGCCCTGGGTATCGAGCGCCTGAAGTAAGGGAGCTACATACCAGGTAAAGGAGACGGCGGGGCAAGTCCCCGCCGTTTTCATTTGCAGCGCCGGTTCCCCCTCAGGCTTGACATGTCGGCATGACAAGTAGAGCATGTCATGACATCGACTGCCAAAAATAACACTAAAAACCATTTGAACCGGAGGGGTAACAATGGCCTGTCACAACATCGCAAAGCCGTCCTGCGAACAAATCATCAACATCCTGCCCGATCCCTTTGTGGTCATCGATCGCAATTACCGCATCATGGCGGCCAACACCCAGTACCGTAAGCGTTACGGGCTGAGCAATGGCGATGATGTGGTGGGCCGTTTCTGCTACGAGGTATCGCACCATGTGGATGCCCCGTGCAGCCAGCACGGCGAGCACTGCCCGCTGGAAATCGTGTTCAGCACGGCACAGTCGACCCAGGTGATGCACGTCCACTACGACACGAACGGCAACGAAGAATACGTACAGCTGCAGTCGACCCCCCTGTTTGACGACGCCGGCAACGTTCTGTATGTGGGCGAATACATCTTCCCCGTCAGCCAGAAGCGGCAGGACACCCTGCTTATTGGCCGCTCCCGACCCATGGTGCGCATGACCAGCCTGCTGCAGCGCGTGGCGCCCACCACCACCACGGTGCTGCTGCAGGGGGAGAGCGGCGTCGGCAAGGAGTGCGTGGCCAAGTACGTACATGAATATTCGCCGCGCAGCGGCGGCCCCTTCGTCATCGTCGATTGCGGCACCCTGGGCGAGAACCTCATCGAAAGTGAGCTGTTCGGCCACGAGAAGGGCGCCTTTACCGGTGCGGCCGGACGCAAGAAGGGTCTGTTCGAGGTGGCCCACGGCGGCACCCTGGTCATCGATGAAATCGCCGAACTGCCTCTGGCCCTGCAAACCAAGCTGCTGCGGGTGCTGGAGACCGGCACCATCCGCCGCCTCGGCGGCACCGAATACATCAACGTGGATGTGCGCGTGCTTGCCGCCACCCATCGCGACCTGCAGCGCATGGTGGAGCGGGGTGAATTCCGTCAGGATCTGTACTATCGCTTGTCGGCCTTCCCGGTGCGCATCCCGTCGTTGCGCGAACGCCCGGACGACATCGCCGCCCTGGCCGAACACTTCCTCTCCAGCAACGACGACGGCGACCGTTTCGTGCCGCTGGCGCCGGAGGTGATTGAAACGCTGATGACCTATGACTATCCGGGCAACGTGCGTGAGTTGCGCAATATCGTCGAGCGCGCCGCCATCCTTGCCTATGGCGAAGACATCATCCGGCCGGAACATCTGGTGTTCGAGGGGCCACGGCGTCAGGAGGTGCAGCAGGCAGGCGGGGAGCGGGGGCTGCTGGAGGGCGGCAGCCGCAAGCTGTTGCAGCGCCGCAATGGCCGTCTGACCGACGATGAGGTGATGCACGCGCTGGAGACCTGTGACGGTCATCGTGCCCGTGCGGCACAGCGGCTTGGGGTCAGCGAGCGGACCCTGTATCGCTATGTGGAGCGCATGCGCGGCAATTGACCGGGTGCGTAACGCCAGCGGGCCGATGGCCCCGAGACGGAGGCCGCGCATGACAGCGCGGCGGGACCGCCGGGTTGCGGCTCGGCAGGCGCCGGAATGAAAAAAGCCGCGCCATTGCGGGCGCGGCTAAAAACACCACAGTGTGGAAGGAGGGGAATCCACCACTCACTCCGCAGAGTGCGTGGCTTTGCTCCACATAAGTCTTGAGGCAATATTTGTGCCATAAGAAAAAACTTTAATAAACATAGCGTTATAAATTTTCTTTGTGGTGCGAGTCATGACAGACCCTGTCAAATGACAGAGGTGGCGTATCTGCCTGATGCCTTTACTCCCTCCGTGTCGCGGCTGCCGCCACGCGCTTTTCATAGGCCTCACGGGCGATGGCTACATCCTCCAGAAAGTGCGGCAATTCAGGCAACAGCAGGGCTTGTGGGCCATCGACCAGCGCCTTGGCCGGATGCGGATGGAAGTCCACCAGCACCATGTTGGCGCCGGCGATGATGCCCTGGGCGGTGACGTGGAACACGTCGAGCAGGCCGTCCGGACCGCGGTCACGCGTGCCCACCGAGTGGGACGGGTCGATGCACACCGGCATGCGCGTCATGCGTTTCACTACCGGTACGTGGGCGAAATCCACCATGTTGCGGTGCGGATCGCCCATGTTGGTCTTCATGCCGCGCAGGCCGAACACCACGTTGCGGTTGCCCTCCGAGGCCAGGTACTCGGCGGCGTTGAGCGATTCCTCCAGGGTGATGCCGAAGCCGCGCTTGAGCAGCACGGGAAAGTCGCGCTGGCGGCCGACGATCTTGAGCAGCTCGAAGTTCTGCGTGTTGCGGGTGCCGATCTGCAGCATGACGCCGGTGGGGTTGCCGGTCTGGTGCAGCGCCTCACGTATTTCCTCCACGTGGCTTTCGTGGGTCACCTCCATGGCGATCACCTTGAGGCCGTACTTGCCGGCCAGTTCGAAGACATAGGGCAGGCAGGTCTTGCCGTGCCCCTGGAAGGCATAGGGGTTGGTGCGCGGCTTGTAGGCGCCCATGCGCGTGCACACCTGGCCGTGTTCGTGCAGGGTGCGCATCATGATCTCCACATGCTCCGGCGTATCCACCGCGCACAGGCCGGCGAACACGTTGAAGTTGTCCTGACCGAAGCGCACGCCGTTGTACTCGAAATAGCTGGGGCGCTGGTCGTCGTGGTGGCGGCCAAGCACACGGTATTCGCGCGATACCCGCACCACACGTTCGACGCCGGGCAGGCTGGCCATGTCGTCCTTGTCCAGCGCGGCGGTGTCACCGATGAGATAGATCTCGGTCAGGGTCTGCTGGCTGCCACGCTCCTCGTGCACCCGCATCTGCACGCGCGGCAGGTTGGCGATGTGGCTGCGCAGGGCATCGAATTCCTGGCTCTGCGTGGTGACGTGCGGCTGCAGGATGATGATCATGGTTTACTTACCTCAGTATTGATTCCTGAAAACCAAAGATTTGTCGCAGAGACGCAGAGGTCGCTGAGGAATATTGTGACTGAAGATCGGAGATGGGTAGATATCTTGCGTATTCCGATGCAAGAGAAAATTCCTGAATTACCTCTGCGTCTCCGCGTCTCTGCAACAAGTCATGGTTATTAATCACGATAGCGCTTGGCGAGGTCGCCGTAGGCATCGATGCGGCGATCGCGCAGGTAGGGCCAGGCGCGGCGCACCTGCTCGCTGCGGCCCAGGTCGACCTCGGCTACCAGGAAGGTGGGATCATCCTCCGGCGCCTGGGCCAGGATCTCGCCCTGCTGGCCGCAGATGAAGCTGTAGCCCCAGAAATTGATGCCCGGGGTCTGGCCCGAGGGGTCCGGTTCGAGGCCGACGCGGTTGCAGGCCATCACCGGGATGCCGTTGGCGATGGCGTGGCTGCGCTGGATGGTGACCCAGGCATCGCGCTGGCGCAATTGTTCGTCCAGTTCCGTCCGTTCGTCCCAACCAATGGCGGTGGGATAGAGCAGGATTTCGGCGCCGGCCAGGGCCATCAGCCGCGCCGCCTCCGGATACCACTGGTCCCAGCACACCAGCACGCCGAGCCGTCCCACCGAGGTGTCGATGGGGGTGAAGCCGAGGTCGCCGGGGGTGAAGTAGTATTTTTCGTAATAGCCGGGGTCGTCCGGGATGTGCATCTTGCGGTAGATGCCGGCGAGGCTGCCGTCCTTCTCCAGCACCACGGCGGTGTTGTGGTACAGGCCGGGCGCGCGCCGCTCGAACACCGAGCCGACGATGACGATGCCCAGTTCCTGCGCCAGTTCCGCCAGGGCATGGGTGGTGGGACCGGGGATGGACTCGGCCTGATCGAAGCGCGCCGGATCTTCCGACTGGCAGAAATACACGCCGCCGTGCAGCTCCTGCAACAGCACCAGCTCGGCGCCGTCCGCCGCCGCCGCGCGGATCTCCAGCGCACTGTAGTAAAGATTGGTTTCCCGATCCTCGCTGCAGGGTTGCTGCACCAGGCCGACGCGCAGGGTACGTGATTTCATGACATCCTCCGAAAACCTCGGTCCACGAATGAACGCAAATCAACGCGAATAACAGCGGCGTGAAAAAGGGCTTTATTCATTGGCGTGCATTCGCGTTCATTGGCGGACTGATTTACACCACTCCGGCCGGCAACTGCATGGTCACGCAGTGCAGGCTGCCGTACTGCTGGATCAGGGGCAGGCAATTGATGGGAATCATCTCGCGGTCGGGGAAGCAGGGGGCCAGTCGCTCCAGCGCGACGGCGTCCTGTGCATCGTCGTATACCGGCACCAGCACCGCGCCGTTGATGATGAGAAAGTTGGCATAGGTGGCGGGCAGGCGCCTGCCGTGTTCGTCACACTTGGGCGCGGGCAGCGGCAGCGGCACCAGGCGGTAGGGCTGGCCTTGGTTGTCACGGAATGCCATTAACTCGCGTTCCATTTCCAAGAGTTCGGTGTAATGGCTGTCCTGCGGGTCATCGCAGCGCATGTAGGCAATGGTGTGCGCATCGCAGAAACGTGCCAGGGTGTCGATATGGCCGTCGGTGTCGTCGCCCTCCAGTTCGCCGTGGTCCAACCACAACACGCGCCGGCTGCCGAACACCTGCGCGAAGATGCCTTCCAGGCCGACGCAGTCGTATTCCGGATTGCGTTGCGGATTGAGCAGGCAGTGGCGGGTGGTGAGCAGGGTACCCTGGCCGTCACTCTCGATGCTGCCACCTTCCAGGATCAGGTCGATACCTTCCAGCGGCGTGGTGCCGAATACGCCCTGACCGTGCAGGGTGCGGGTGAGAGTGTCATCCAGATCGTAGGGGTATTTGCGGCCCCAGCCATTGAAGGCAAAGTCGAGCAGCAGCGGCCGGCCGTCGCGCAGCACGGTGATCGGGCCGTGGTCACGCGCCCATACATCGTTGGAAGGAGCGACGGCCAGGTATGCCTGTGTCAGATCGATGCCGGCAGCTACAAGTTGCGCCTGGATATGGGCGCGATGCTCCCCGTGCAGGCAGGAAATGATCAGGGGTTCATGGGTGCTGATGGCATGGGCGATGTTGACGAAAACCTCTTCCACCTGTGCCAGGATGCGGCCGAGTGGGCCGTGCTGGTGCGGCCAGGTGAGCATCACCGCGCTTTGCGGCGACCATTCTGCGGGCAGTGTTTGCATGGGAACCAGGCCGGTGTTGCGGTTGCGCGCCGGCAACCGCAACGATGGGGGGAGGGGGCGTTATTTGCGCTTGGGAACGGCGTGGATTACGTATTGATGTTCGAAATAGACGGTATAATCCGCGTACACCCAGCGACTGATGGGCGGGTCGCCAACAGCAGGGAGTTTCTCCTGCGGTGTACCAAAGCGGGCCACTACTTGCGACATGTCCATGCCACGGGCGGGGAGTTCCATTGACACCGCCTGCTCTGCCGCCGCCTCATCCGGAGTGGTGGACGGTAGCTGTACTTCATCGCCGCTTACGGCAGTGCTGCTGGTGGCCAGCAGGATGGCGATGAGGCTGATATGACTGGGACGCATGATTCGGCTCCTTGATCGTCGTCGTTGATGTCCTGAGTACAATACGTCGGGCTGAAGTCCAACTTATATGACGCTGCGCACTCATTCGAAACAGTTTAGCTCCACCCAATATACTGCACTGACTCCACGCGAGTAAAACCCCATTCTGGTATAACGCACTATGCAAGGCGCCCCCGAACTTTTTTCCTACCGCAAATACTGGGCGCAGCGCTTTGGCACGGCGCCGTTTCTGCCCATGTCGCGGGAGGAGATGGACCAGTTGGGGTGGGATTCCTGCGATGTGATCCTGGTCACAGGTGACGCCTACATCGATCACCCCAGTTTCGGCATGGCCATGGTCGGCCGCCTGCTGGAGGCGCAGGGTTTTCGGGTCGGCATCATCGCCCAGCCGGACTGGACCTCGGCGGAGGATTTTCGCCGCCTGGGCCGGCCCAATCTGTTCTTCGGCGTCACCGCCGGCAACATGGATTCGATGGTCAACCGCTATACCGCCGAGCGGCGCATCCGCAGCGATGATGCCTACACGCCGGGCGGCGAGGGGGGCAAGCGGCCGGATCGTTCGGTGATCGTCTACAGCCAGCGCTGCCGCGAGGCCTACAGCGACGTGCCGCTGATCATCGGTGGTATCGAGGCCAGCCTGCGCCGCATCGCCCATTACGACTACTGGTCGGAGAAGGTGCGCCGCTCTGTGGTACTGGATGCCAAGGCCGACCTGCTGCTGTACGGCAATGCCGAACGTGCCTTGGTCGAGGTGGCGCATCGCCTGGCCAAAGGCGAACCCATTGCCGGGATCACCGATGTGCGGGGCACCGCCTTCGTACGCAAGGCGGTGCCGGACGACTGGGTGGAAGTGGATGTCGTCGATGTCGACACCTCGGCTGCGCCACCGCATGTCAATCCCTATGCGGAGGCGCAGACGTGTGCGACCCCTGCGGGGCAGCCGGTGACCCTGCAACGCCGGCCGCGGGTGGAACGCGAGCGCAGCGTGGTACGCCTGCCGTCCTACGAGCAGGTGCGCGACGATGCGGTGCTGTATGCCCATGCCTCGCGCCTGTTCCATCTGGAAACCAATCCAGGCAATGCCCGCGCCCTGGTGCAGCGTCACGGCGAGCGCGAGGTGTGGCTCAATCCGCCGCCGATTCCGCTGACGACAAAGGAGATGGATGCCATCTTCGATCTGCCCTTCGCGCGCGCGCCGCATCCGTCCTACGGTAATGCGCGTCTGCCGGCGTGGGAGATGATCCGTTTCTCC
>Ga0172382_10010950_pt1 | contig 12063 bp, 15 predicted proteins | sample Leawel138RmetaG_FD_122245 | JGI IMG/M metagenome (GOLD analysis project Ga0172382, IMG submission 122245) | Leachate microbial communities from a municipal landfill in Southern Ontario, Canada - Leachate well 138R metaG | ecosystem: Engineered > Solid waste > Landfill > Unclassified | place...
CTTTGGTGATGATTAACTCGGCGTACCGCTCGATGTCTCGTTCGTTCATTTCTTCACACTCCTACAGGGTAAAAGACCCATTCTCAATTATTAAAGACTCACTTCCATCTTCATGACGAAGGCAGAGAGTAAGATCACTTGGTAAGGGCAAATCGAGATGGGCGATCGATTGACCAAGGCCTTGGAGGGCTTCATCGTCCATCCCAAGGGGAAGGGTGTCGACTAAGACTCCTCCAAGGTGGAGGATTGAACGACACTCTTTTTTGTAGTGGGGGTGGGAAAGCTTCGTGAGGTAGCGGCACTCGATCGTGTTGGAGTCTGCAATGCTTATTGCGCTGACTCGCTTCGAGCCTTCATCAACACCAAAGTAGTGATCTAACGCCGCTTTGCCACCGCTGGCGGAGTAATCGATGACCACTCCTTCTTCAATGGTGAAGGTAGCCTCTGTAACTTCTTGACCAAAGAGGGTAAAGGGGATTTCAACTTCTATTACTCCCTGGACCGATGTAGCGTCAAAAGCGGTGTGGAGGGCTTGGATTGGTAACAGGGGGATGTACTGGCGAGCCGAAGGCAGGGTGAAGACTCCGCCAATCCACGACGAGTGCTCGTGTTGGTGAGCTACAATGGAAACTCCTTCACCAACGATGGTTATTTCCCCGCGTTTTAGAGCATTAATGGTCTTCTGGCGGTAGGTTATTACGTTCGCTTGTTCAGCCCAATATGTCGCGGGCCAATCGTCAGAAAGGCGCATGATTGTTCCAAACAGATTCCACATCTCTTCTTGGGTTACCAAATGGCCAAGTAAGTCCGCAGCCCACGCCGTACCTGGGTAGGGGATGTTTGCCCACGGAATAGAGATACGACGATCTAAGAAGAAGGGATCGGCGAGGTGGCCGTAGTGGGCGAGGGTACGAACCTCAAAGGTCGGCTCATTCCACTCTTCATCTTCACCGTAGGGGAACTCATCTAAATCAACGATGTGGGCAAGAACAGCGGTAGTAATTTCCGGGCGCATTAAGTTCTTCTCTTCAGGATCGATCGGGTAGGTTTGAAGGACTTTTCCTAATGATGTTTCAACGATCGTAACGGGTAAAAGAGTGACTTTCACGGCCTTCTTGGCTAAGAAGCGGGCAAAGTTCATCGTTCGGGCATTGGTATTAATTGTGAGGCTATCGCCCTCTTGAAGGCGAAGTTGAATTGAGATAATTACTTCGGCGTATCGCTCGTGCATAAAACTCCTCAGAATGAAAAGAGGCACCCCTGGGGAGTGCCTCTCACTAGAGCGCCCTACGGGAGTCGAACCCGCTTCTTCAGCTTGGAAGGCTGAGGTAATACCATTATACGAAAGGCGCAACAACCGTCTATTTTTATAGTGTATCGCCCAATCTTCGTCAAGTACCTCTGGGGAGATTTACCCCTTGGTTGACACACTGTGGTGAACATTGGTACAAGAAAGGTAGATTTATTTAACGATAAGCGAGGGTAGAAGCGTGGGTCAACGCGGAGAAGTGTTTTCAACGAGGCTCGTGAAAAATGAGCGCACGTATTTTTTTAATGTGAAAGAGAATGTCCGAGGGGATGTCTTTTTGAATATTGTCGAATCGAAGGGTTTGCCTGATAGCGACCGCTTTATCCGTCAGTCGATCATCGTCTACCAAGAGGACTTAGGGGAGTTTTTAAAAGAACTCCAAAAATCCCTCGATTTTATTAAACAAAATACCCGTTAATATTGAAAGCTCAGGCGATGGATGGGCGTCGGCCCATACGTTCTGAGCGCCTCTTTGTGCGCCTTGGTGGGGTAGCCCTTGTGCTGGGCGAAGTTATACTCCGGCCACCGGTGGTGATACATCGTCATGATTCGATCGCGCTCCTCTTTTGCGAGGATTGAAGCGGCCATAATCTCACTGACGCTCTGATCACCTTTAATCACCGCTTCGGCGTTACATGAGAGGGGTGGGATTTTGTTTCCATCGATGTAGGCACACGCAATCTCATAGGATTGCTGAAGCTCTTCAACGGCAAGGCGCATCGCCTCGAGGGTTGCCTGAAGGATGTTAATCTCATCAATTCGGGTATTTGAAATTTCTTTAACTGAATAGCAAAGCGCCCGCTCTTTAATGAGGAGCTCAAGCGCTTTTCGCTTTTTAGGGGTAAGCTTTTTTGAGTCATTCAGAAGGTGGGTGGGAAAGTCGGAAGGGAGGATTACCGCAGCGGCAACCACCGGGCCGGCTAACGGTCCGCGACCCGCTTCATCAACACCACAGATTAGAGCCATCCTCTATTACCTCCCTGCTTTGGTATGCTATAATCGCTCCTAGATATCGTCAAGCGAGGGTGTGCGTTGTTTCTTAAATCACTTGAACTCTATGGATTCAAATCGTTTCCGGACCGAGTTAAACTCCAATTCTCCGATGGAATTACCAGCCTCCTTGGCCCGAATGGGTGTGGGAAATCTAATATTGTTGATGCAATTAAATGGGTTCTCGGTGAACAATCGACAAAGACTCTTCGTGCCTCAAAGATGGAAGATGTCATCTTCAATGGCACGGATTTACGCAAGCCCCTCCAAGTCGCTGAGGTAACGCTTGTTCTCTCCAACGAAAACGGTGATTTGCCAATCGATGAGAGTGAAGTTGAAATTAAACGACGAATCTTCCGTACTGGGGAGAGTGAGTACTACATCAACCGTAACCGTGCCCGCCTCATGGATATCCGCGAGCTCTTCTTTGATACTGGAGTAGGTAAGAGCGCCTACTCGATTCTTGAACAGGGGAAGATTGACCAAATTCTCTCATCCCGCCCCGAAGACCGCCGCTACATCTTTGAAGAAGCAGCGGGAATAAGCCGGTATAAAGTACAGAGCTTAGAGGCGGAGCGAAAACTGGAGCGAACCGATGAGAATATCGCCCAAGTTGAGACAATTTTGCGCGAAGTAAAGCGCAGTTACGATACAAAAAAAAGTCAAGCTGAAAAGGCGAAAGCCAACCGCGAGCTACGCACAGAACAATTTACCTTAGAGGTGGATATCCAACTCTCAACGCTCGTCTCCTATTCAAAATTACGGGAAGTGCGCATTGAGCAAGAGCGGACGTTTGCCCAGCAGTACGATAAAAAACGAAGTGAGCTCGGTGAGTTCGATGAACGCCTCACCCAGTTAAAGGAAGATCTTCGAATCCTCGGAAGTTCAAGGATTAGCATTCAGACTGAATTGCAACGCCTCGATGAAGCAACAAAAGGGCGCAGTGAAAAACTTGAATTACTCACCTCTCGCTATCGCGACTTCTTTATGCAGCAGGAAAACGCCCAAAGTCGCAGCTCTTCAATTCAAGAGCAGATAAACCGCGATCATCAAGAAATCCAAGAGCGCAATGAGCGAATTGCTGAAATACATGAGCGCATTGCTACCCTTGAAGGGGAATTAGAGGGCTTTCAGAAATCCCTTGGCAAGAATCGAACTACGATTACCGCCAACCTTGATACAATCGATTCCCTTGAGGCGGCGAACGTCCACCTTGAAGAGGAAGTTGATCAATTAACCGTTGAAGTTAAGGCACTCAGTGACGCAATAGTCATTCAGCTTGAAGAGCAACTGCGCTCAAGTGGCTACACCACCAAAGCGCGCAGTGAAGCTAAAAGTGTTCTCTTGGCAACCTTGGAGCATATTAAGCAATCGATTACGAAAGAAGCGGAGTTTGCTGCCCAGCTGAAGCGCGCTGATCTTTCAATTGATACCCTTAGTGAACGCCAACAGCAGTTCTTTACCACGTTACAAGACTCCCTTGCTGCGCTTTCGGCGCACTTTACTGAGTACGAAGCAACTCAGGCTTCTTTCCTTGATGAGCTCATCGCCCCTGAAGGGACAATCGCTAAGAAGCAGAGCCTCGATAGTGCTGTGCTTGAAAAGCGCAAGACGATCGTTAGAAACCGCGAAGAGATTACCTACCTACGCGAAGAGAACAATCGTCTTCAAGATCAAGTAACACTCTTTCAAGATGCAATTGGCGAGCACCGGAGCGCCTTGGGGCAACTGCGCACTACGAAGGATGGCGCACTCGATTGGATCGCCAACCTTAAACGGATGATTACTGAGCGAGAGTATGAGCACAAAGACGCCCTTGCTGCAGTAGCAACTGCCCAAGAGCGAATATATGAAACCCAAGAAGATATCCGGAATGTTGAAGCGGAAGTAAAAGAGATTAAGGAAAAAATCGCCCAGCTGAATGTTGAGCTCGATGATCTTGCCAAGCGGATTGAAGAGCAAAGTCGAACAATCCTAGAAGAAGAAGCGGGTAAGGAAGAGGCGTTTACCGAGATTCATAACCTCCGCAGTGAGCGAGAGAAGGCGGAGCTTCAGGCGCAGAACTTAGAAGAACAAATTACCGCGTTGTATACAAACTTCTTTGACTCCTACGGCAAATCCTTAAAAGAGTTTGAGCACCGGCTTGAAGAGGAGGAGCTTGATGATAGTCCTGTTCTTCGCGCCCGCCTCGAAGAGGTGAAGAAGCGCGTTGCAGGGATGGGGTACATCAACCAAATGGCGGAGCAGGAGTTTACTGAGATTAAAGAGCAGTATGACTTCCTCACGAAACAGCTCGATGATCTAGAAAAGGCTAAAGCGGACCTTGATAGCGTTATCCTTGAGATTAAAACGCGCAGTGAAGAGCTCTTTATGGAGACGTATAAAGAGATTTCAGCGAACTTCCAAGCGATGTTCCGCCGCCTCTTTGGGGGAGGGCGAGCTGAACTGAAGCTCGTTGATCCAGAGAACATCTTAGAGAGTGGAATTGATATTCTTGCCCAACCGCCGGGAAAGAAGCTCACCCACCTAACTTTATTAAGTGGCGGGGAGCGGTCGATGACCGCCGTTGCCCTCCTCTTTGCAACGTACAGTGTAAAGCCATCGCCGTTTACTGTCCTCGATGAGATCGACGCTGCTTTGGATGATCGAAACATCGGCTACTTCCTCTCGGTTTTAGAGGAGTTTGCTCAAAAGAGCCAATTTATCATCGTCACCCACAACAAACACACCGTAATGGGTTCAACAACCCTCCTCGGAGTTACTCAGATGGAGCCGGGTGTTTCGACGATGGTGAGCTATCGCCTCGATACCTTAGAAGGTAAGCCCGTTATCCTCAATGACGATGCGAAGGCGGTAGATTTCACCGAGGAGGGCTCGTTGATTAGCTAGCGCTTCTTGACAGGCTTTGAGCGTGTAGGGTATAAGGTCAATTTGAGTGTAAGAGTACGAGATAATGTTTGATTCAATCAGTAATACGTTCAGCTCGATTATGCGATCGATCGCTGGGAAATCCAAGATTAGCGAAAAAAACATCCAAGACGCCGTTGAAGAGATCAAAGTTGCGCTCTTGGATGCGGACGTCAATATTCGCGTCGTCCGCCGCTTCATTAACTCCACGATGGAGGAAGCCCTTGGTGAAAAGGTACTCAACGCAGTTGACCCTGGTGATCAATTTGTAAAGATTGTCTACGACAAGATGGTCAACCTCCTTGGGGACGAGGAAAATCAAAAACTCAACCTCAAAGGCCCCGATACCCCCTCATCGATTTTAATGATGGGTCTGCAAGGCTCCGGTAAAACCACTACCAGTGCAAAGTTAGCGCTTCGCTTAAAGAAAGAGGGCCGCCGTGTCCTCCTTGTAGCCGCTGACTTAGTCAGACCTGCAGCGATTCTTCAGCTCCAAGTCCTTGGTGAAGCAGTCGGTGTTGAAGTCTTTGCAATCGAAGGGGAGAAAGACCCTGCTAAGGTTGCGAAAGCGGCGTTTGCAAAGGCAAAAAAAGAGCAGTTTAATACGTTAATTGTTGATACGAGTGGGCGGATGCACCTCGATGATGAGTTGATGAAGGAAATTCAAAAAGTCCGCGATGTGCTCAAGCCTGAAGAGACGCTCTTTGTCGCCGATGCGATGACCGGTCAAAGTGCCGTTACGATCGCTAAAGAGTTTGAAGAGCGCGTTGGTATCAGTGGTGTTGTCTTAACGAAGTTTGATAGCGATACCCGCGGTGGTGCTGCCCTTTCACTTCGCTCTGTTGTTGGTAAGCCGATTAAGTTCATCGGTGTTGGTGAGAAGGTTGAAGATTTAGATCCCTTCTACGCTGACCGGTACGCCTCACGAATTCTTGGTATGGGTGATATCGTCAGCCTTGTTGAGAAAGCTCAAGAGGTATTTGACGAAGAACAAGCGCTGAAGATGCAGGCGAAGATGGCAAAGAACACCTATGATTTGCACGACTACCTCGAACAGCTTGAGTCGATGAATAAGATGGGTGGTATTGAGTCGATGTTGGAATTGATTCCTGGGATGAAAGGCCAGATCAGTGAAGACGATATCGACCGGGAAGAAAATGAACGAGAGAAGGCTATCATCCGCTCGATGACCTATGCTGAACGAGAAAATTACCTTATACTTGGACCGACTCGGCGGCGAAGGGTCGCCAAGGGTAGTGGTACGCACATCAGCGATGTGAATCGACTGATCAAGAAGTTTGAAAAAATGCGCCTGATGATGCGCAAAATGACACGAAATAAAAAATACCAGGCTGAGATGTTAAAACAGATGGGTCTGTAGTTGAATATCATGGAGGAATTGTCACGATGGTGAGCATGAGACTGAAGAGGTTTGGATCAAAAAAACGACCGGACTACCGAATTGTAGTGATCGACTCCCGCGAGAAGCGCCAAGGACGCGCGATCGAGGAAGTTGGCCACTATCACCCCCTTGCTGCGAAAGAAGAGCAGTTGGTGATCAAAGAAGACCGCGTCAAGGAGTGGTTGCTTAAGGGCGCCCAGCCGAGCGATACGGTTCGCAATTTGCTCAATAAGAGCGGCGTACAGGTGAATCGCAAGGCCCAGGACTAAGTCCTAGGAGCAGAGTGTGGAAAAAGATCTTGTTGAATATATCGTGAAGTCGCTTGTCGATTCTCCGGATGAAGTGGATATCAATGTGGTTGAGGGCGAAAAGTCTACAATCTTAGAACTCCGCGTCGCCAGTGAGGATGTTGGCAAGGTCATCGGCAAGCAGGGTCGGATCGCCAAGGCGATTAGAACGATCCTCAGTGCCTCAGCAACCCGCGATGGGAAGCGGGCGGTGTTGGAGATCCTCGACTAAGATGGATCGCCTCATCGCTACAGCGACGATTGGACGGACCTTCGGGTACGAGGGGGAGGTGCGAATCTACCCGAACAACGAAGAGTCCGCCTATCTTAAGAAACTCAAAACAGTTATTGCCGAAGATCCGCAGGGGCGTAGACTCACCCTTGAGATTGAGTACGTCCGAATCGACGGCAATGGGGTGTTGATGAAGTTTGCGGGCTACGACTCTAGTGAGAAAGCCCAAACAATCGTTGGTTTGCGTGTACTTGTCGATCGTGAGCTCGCCGCCCCGCTGAAAGACGGCGAGTACTATACGGCAGATTTAATTGGCTGTGCGCTCATTTCTGATACCGTGCCGCTGGCAACCGTCGTTGCAACGATGGATGGAGCCCAGGGGCTTTTATTGGAAGTTGAGCGAAGCGATTCAAAACGCTTCTTAATTCCATTCCTTCACGTCTATACGGGAGTTGTGGATATTGAGCACAAGAGCATTGAGCTGTTAGCGCCATGGCTCCTCGACTGACGATAACAATCCTTACCCTCTTTCCCGAGATGCTCGAGGGGTTTTTTACCTCTTCGATTATGCGGCGAGCGGTAGAGAAAGGAACTGTTGCATACAACCTCGTTGATTTTCGAGCGTGGGCGACAGATAAGCACAAGAGCGTTGATGATCTTCCCTACGGGGGAGGGGCAGGGATGGTGTTAACGTACGATCCCTTAGCCAAGGCGCTTGAAGAAGTGGGTGCTAAAAATACGCGAGTTATCTACCCTTCACCTTCGGGGGTTGTTCTTAACCAGGAGCTCTCCTATGAGCTCAGTGAAGAGAAGGAGCTCATCTTTATCTGTGGTCACTATGAGGGCCTTGATCAACGGATTATCGATGAGTACGTAGATGATGAGATTTCAATTGGTGATTACGTGATCACCAGTGGGGAAGTGGCGACGATGGTCGTCATTGATTCGCTTTTTCGCCTCATCGATGGGGTGATCAGCAGCGAATCCCTAACAGAGGAGAGCTTTAGTGGGGGATTATTGGAATATCCCCATTACACAAGAAGCGAACCCTCTTGCCCAAAAGAGGTCCCTCATGTATTATTGAGCGGTCATCATGAGAAGATCGAATCATGGCGACTAAAAGAGCGGCTAAAGCGAACGCTGAAGCGGCGAATCGATCTTTTGGAAACGGCCCCTTTGGACGCGGTTTCCAGAAAACATCTAAATGAATTGAAAGAACATATGGATAAGGGGACCGGTAACAATGGACGTGATGAAAGCTGTTGAGTCAGTACAACTTAAAGAGAATGCGGAGAACTTCTCCGTTGGTGATACCGTAAAGGTAAATTTTAAAATCGTTGAAGGCGCAACGGAACGAATTCAGGTGTTCGAAGGCTTAGTCATTGCAAAGAATAATGGCTCAGTCCGCCGAACCTTTACCGTGCGCAAGATTTCCTATGGCGTTGGTGTTGAGCGTATCTTCCCCCTCCACTCACCCCGAGTTGAGAGTGTTGAAGTCGTTCGCCGGGGCCGTGTTCGCCGGGCGAAGCTCTATTACATCCGCAAGCGTGTTGGTAAGAAGGCGAAAGTCAAAGAGCTTATCCGCAAAAAGAACGCATAAGCGAAATCAGGGATTTTACCAAGAGGGGACAGCGACATCGTTTGCTGTCCCTTACCTTGTCGTTTGAGGTAAAAGAGAGTACGCTTGGTCCATGGATAATCAGGTAAAGAAGCCAAAACGCGATCGTCGGCGCACGAAAGGGCGCAATCGAAAGGCGAAAGAGAATCAAAAGAAAACGAGAGATGAATTCGCCCTTGAAAGTGAGAAGAAGAAGTTCACTCCGACGCTGCCGCCGCTACCGGTAAAGAAAGTAGTTGAACCTAAAGAGCAGTGCGTTCTTTGCGAAAAGCCGATTACCCAAATTGCCAATGCGTTAACTCACCCCAACGGGGGATACTGTCACTTTGACTGTGTCCTCGATTCCTTAAAAGAGAAAGAAACCCTCAATGAAAACCAAAGCATCACCTACATCGGCCGCGGTACGTTTGCCGTAGCTGAGAAGGATAGTGAAGGCTCGTATACGTTCACTAAGAAAATTGAGTGGGAAAGTGCTGAGTCATTTGCTGCGATGAAGAAATACATAGAGGAGATTAAGGCGTGAAGACGGATGTTCGAACCGCTATGCTACCTGGGTCGTTTGATCCACCGACCAATGGGCACGTTGATATCATCACTCGCAGTGCTCGCCTCTACGACCGCCTCTACGTTGTCATCGCTGATAACGTTTCAAAATCAACCCTCTTTACTCCCGATGAGCGCCTGGCGATGTTACAGGAAATCCTTAAAGAGTATTCAAACATTGAAGTCGTCACCCACAGCGGCCTTGTCGTTGACTTTGCCCGCGAGCACGGGGTAGGGGTGATGGTCCGCGGAGTACGGGCCTTAGCGGACTTTGGCTATGAGTTTGAGTTGGCGATGACGAACAAACAGCTTTATTCGGGTCTTGAGGTACTCTTTCTTCCTACCAGTCCCAAGTATTTCCTGTTACGCTCCAGCGCGATAAAAGAAATGGCGGCATTTGGGGCCGATATCTCAACGATGGTTCCCCCCCTTGTCGTTGAAAAAATGAAAGAACGGATTGTTCCAAACACCTAATAGAAAAGGGGCAATCGGAAAGGATTGCCCTGAGTTATTGACGCTTTAGTGGTTTTTCGTTATTCTACCAAGCGTGTTAAAATTTTGAATGGATAATAAGAGGATTACGTCATGGCAACACCCAAATATAAGACTTCGAAAGCAAGAGCTGCAAGCCGAAAAGCGGCGAACATGAAACTTGCTGCCCCCACGCTTTCACGCTGCGGAACGTGCGGGAACATGGTTGTCCCTCACCGAGTATGCCCTAAGTGTGGCTTCTATCGGGGTGTGCAGGTCATTGAACTGCAAGACAAATAAGTAAATCAGGAGTAAACAATGGACAATACCCAAGTATTTGAAAAAGTTAAAGCGTTAATCGCTGAAAAGCTTGAGATCGATGAGTCCAAAATTACGATGGAAGCATCGTTCCGCAAAGACCTTGGTGCCGATAGTCTCGATACCTATGAATTAGTCTATGCGATCGAAGAAGAGCTTGGTATCTCTATTCCCGACGAGAAAGCAAACGAGTTTGAAACCGTTAAGGATGCTGTCGAGTTCCTCGCCACTGAACTGTAATAATTCAATGGACGAACACCGAATCAAGGAAGCTCCCACTCTTGCTGCTGAGCGAGAACGGGAGCTTCTTATCTTTAATGAAGAGAGTGGGATTGGGATCGATGATCTGAATCTTCTCGACCTTGCGTTCACCCACCGTTCCTACGCCAACGAGATGGGGGACCGCACCCACAACAACGAGCGCCTTGAATTTCTTGGAGATTCAATCCTTGGCCTCGCCATCGCTGACGCCTTAATCGAAGCGTACCCAGAAAAAGAAGAAGGGGAGCTTTCAAAGATTAAATCCATCGTTGTTAGTGAAGATAGCCTCGCCTTAGCGGCAAAAAAACTAAATATTGCCGAGTACCTTCACCTTGGAAAAGGGGAGGAGCAAACTGGTGGGCGACGAAAGAAAGCTCTGCTTGCTGACTGCACCGAAGCGCTCTTTGGAGCGTGCTACGTTCATAACGGCTTTCCTCGAGCGAAAGAGTTTGTCATTAAAACTCTTGGCGAGCGCATTATTGCTGTTGTTGAAGATGATTACCACCGTGATTACAAAACAACACTGCAGGAGTACATGCAAAAGAAGTGGCGTATTGTTCCTACCTACACCCTCGTAAAGAAAACAGGACCCGATCATAACTTCATTTTTTTTGTTGAAGTGATGGTTAATGGGCAGATGTTTGGCCCAGCAGAGGGCCGCAGTAAGAAAGCTGCCGAGCAAGCGGTTGCGAAGATTGCCTACGAGTCCTTAGTAAACCCACAAAACTCCTGATACTTTTCAGCGATATCCAGAAGCTGTTTTTTAGTGTTTTGAGCAGGGTCATCTAACACTGTTTCTAGTAAAAACTTCAGTGTCTGTCCAATCTGTTTTCCAGCAGGAATTCCCATCTCGATGAGCTCACGTCCGTTTATCGCTAAATCTTTAATACTCAGAGCGTCATCTGCTTCAAGAATTGCGTTGATCCGTTGGCTGAATTCATCTAATAGCTCAGTATTAGCGTGTCCACTAATTGCGAGTTGATCAGCAATACGTAGGCGGAAGAGATCAGGGATTGTCTCCAATCCTACTGTTGCGATGAAGCGCCTGATCGCACTATCACTCATATCAGGGGTGTAGTGAAACATGTGGTGGCGGATTAAGTGGGTGACGGTATCTACTTCTTCGTTGGAGGCTTTGAGGCGGCGTAGGATTTTACGAGCGACTTCGGCACCAACCAATTCATGGTTGTAGAAAGTGTACCGTACTCCATTATCCCCGCGGGTGAGTGGCTTTGCGACATCATGGAGGAGGGCTGCGAGGCGAAGGTAGAGTGATGCGCCTAACTCAGCGACTTTTTCAAGGGTGGTAAAGGAGTGCTGTAGCACATCCTCGTGGTGATGGCCTTTTTGTTCGACACCAGAACCCTGGGTGAGTTCGGGCATAATTACTTCAAGAGCTCCACTGCTATACAGGTACTCTAATCCTTTCCGTGGGTGATCACTCATTAGAAGGTGGGTAAGCTCATCGTGGATTCGCTCTACCGAGATGTTCTGTAAGTTCGCAGCGAGTGAACTCATCGCTTCGAAGGTTGCCTCTTCAATATCAAAGTTGAGTTTGGCGCTAAAGCGGGCAGCACGCATGATCCTTAGTGCATCCTCTTCGAAGCGCTCGATGGGGTTTCCAATTGCTCGGATAATTTTATCCTGTAAATCTTCATACCCGTGGTGATTATCAATAATAACTCCCGTTTCACACGAAGCGGCGAAGGCGTTAATGGTGAAATC
>Ga0172382_10010952_pt1 | contig 12062 bp, 10 predicted proteins | sample Leawel138RmetaG_FD_122245 | JGI IMG/M metagenome (GOLD analysis project Ga0172382, IMG submission 122245) | Leachate microbial communities from a municipal landfill in Southern Ontario, Canada - Leachate well 138R metaG | ecosystem: Engineered > Solid waste > Landfill > Unclassified | place...
CAGTTCCCGAACGAACTCGTCGGCATGTGCGCGCACGGCCGCGGAGTGGATCTCGGCGTCGCCGGCATCGGGCCGGCCGTAGGCGATGTTGTCGCGGATCGAGCGGTGCAGCAGCGAGGTGTCCTGCGTGACCATGCCGATGGCGCCGCGCAGACTCTCCTGCGTGACCCGCGAGATGTCCTGTCCGTCGATCCGGATCTGGCCGCTGTCCACATCGTAGAAGCGCAGCAGCAGGTTGATCAGCGTGGATTTTCCGGCACCGGAACGGCCGACCAGGCCGATCTTCTCGCCGGGATGCACCGTCAGGCTCAGGCCATCCAGCACCTGGCGCTCGCCACCGTAGTTGAACGAGACCGCGTCGAACACCACTTCGCCGCGCCTGACCTGCAGGGGGATGGCGTCGGGTGCATCCTCCACCTTGACCGGGCGCGTCAGCGTGGCGATGCCGTCCTGCACCGTGCCGATGTTCTCGAACAGCGAAGCCATCTGCCACATGATCCAGTGCGACATCCCGTTGACCCGCAGGGCCATCGCCGTGACCGCGGCCACCGCGCCGGTGCCGATCTGGCTGCCGTGCCACAGCCACAGCGCATAGCCGCCCGAGGCGAGGATCAGGGCCGACACCAGGGCCTGGTTGACGATCTCGAACTGGCTGACCAGGCGCATCTGGCGATAGCCGGTTTCCTTGAAATCCTCCATGGCCGCCCGGGCGAACTGGGCCTCGCGCCGGGTGTGGGAGAACAGCTTGACGGTGGTGATGTTGGTATAGGCATCGGTGACGCGGCCGGTCATCGACGAGCGGGCATGTGCCTGCTCCTTGCCGACCCGGCCCAGGCGGGGCACGAAGTACAGCATGGCCAGGCCGAACAGCATGATCCAGGCGACGAAGGGGAACATCAGCCGTAGGTCGAAGCCGGCCGCCAGCGCGAGGATCGTGATGAAGTAGACGCCGATGCCGAGCACGATCTCGATGAAGGTCATCAGCACTTCGCGCGCCGCCAGCGCGGTCTGCATGACCTTGGTGGTCACGCGGCCGGCGAACTCGTCGGAGAAGAAGGACAGGCTCTGGCGCAGCATCAGCCGGTGGAAATCCCAGCGCAGCCGCAGCGGCAGGTTGATGGCCAGCACCTGGTGCTGGACCATCGTGCGCAGCGCCACCACGCCCACGCTGGCCGCCAGCACGATGGCGATGCTCCACAGCACGCGGCGCTCGTGTGCCGCCGCAGGCGCTCCCGCCTGCCAGGTCGAGAGCAGGTCCACCACCTGTCCCAGGAAGGCGAACAGCCAGGCTTCGTAGATGGACACGCTGGCGCTGAGCAGGGCCAGCGCGGCCAGGTAGCGGCGCGAACCGCGCGTGCAGGCCCACAGGAAGGAGAACAGGCCCTTGGGCGGTTGCGGAATCTCCTCGGGCGGAAAGGGGTCGAGCAGGCCTTCGAATCTACGCAGCAAGAGGGTCTCCGGAACAGGAGGGATGGGGACCGGAACGGGCTTTTCGGAAGGAGCGTGCGGAGGCGCAGCGAGTGGGCATCGACGAAGTTTCCCATGGCTCGAATCGCGGCGGTTTGCCGAGGTGTCGAAGCGGAGGACCTTGGGAAGCGAAGGGCCCTGAACGGTCAGGATCTGTTGGCCAGGGTCTTGAAAATCGGTATCTGATACGGTACTTTTGAAGGGCGATAAAGTACTTTTTAGGTTCGGCCATGAACAATACCGTGACCGCCGCCGAAATCAAGCGCCGGGGCATGGCTGCCATCGAAGAGGGCCTCAAGCGGGGCCCGGTTCACATCGTCAAGCGCAACAAGCCCACTGCCGTCGTGCTGTCCCAGGAGGCGTATCAGCGTCTCGTCGGGGAGCAGCCGCAGGCCCGGTCGGGCATGACGGCCGTGCAGTGGCTGCTGTCACAGCCGGTCGGCGGCAGCCGTGACAAGGCGGAGATCGATGCGTTCCTCGCTCAAGAGCGCGCCTGGTGATCGCCTTCTTCGACACCAGTGCCCTCATTTATCTGATCGAGGGCAGGGAGCCCTTCGCCGGCAGGGTGCGCAGCCGATTGGCGCAGATCAACCAGGTGCATCCTGGCCTCGCGGCGGCGGTCAGTCGCCTGACATGGCTGGAGTGTCGGGTGGGGCCGATGAAGCACAACGACACGGCTGCGCTGGCCTTGTTCGATGCCTTTTTCGCGCGGCCCGACCTGGTGTGGGTGGAGCTGAGTCGGGATGTCGTCGAGTTGGCCGCTGCGATTCGTGTGCGGCATGGGTTGCGCACCCCCGACGCCTTACAGGCTGCCTGCTGCCTGCAATTGGGGCCACAGCACTTGTTGCTGACGGGAGATCCCGCTTTCCAACGCGTTCAGGGCCTTCGCGTCGTGTTGTTGGCATGATGACCCCGGCAACCTCGTGAGCATGTCCATGGATCGTCGCAAACTGCTTGCCGCCGGTGCCGGCCTGGGTTCCGGGCTGGCTGCCGGAGCGCTTCTGGCGATCACGCCTGGCCTGGCGCAGACGGCGCCGGGTTCCCGAAAGGAGGTGGCCATGTCCGGTGTCCGGCAAGGCGTGATCCGGAAATCCCGCGTGTTCATCACCGGGTCGGCCGACGGACTGGGCCATGCCGCCGCGAAGACCTTGCTGGCCCAGGGTCACGAAGTCGTCGTGCACGTGCGCTCCGAGGCGCGGCTGCCGGCGGTCAAGGAACTTGTCGACAAGGGCGCGCTTGCCACGATCGGCGACCTGTCCGATCCCGCACAGATCCGGGATCTCGCCCGCCAGGTCAATGCGATCGGCCGGATGGACGCCGTCATTCACAACGCCGGGATCATTTCGGGGCCGCCACTGCTGGTCGTCAATGTCGTCGCGCCCTACCTACTTACCGCGCTGATCCAGCGCCCGCAGCGCCTGATCTATCTGAGCAGCGGCATGCACCGGAGCGGACGCGCCAGCCTGGAAGGGATGGACTGGTCCGGCCGCGCGGCCACCGGCAGCTATTCGGACAGCAAGCTGTTCGTCACCGCGCTGACCATGGCGGTTGCACGGCGGTGGCCCGACGTTTTCAGCAACGCCGTCAATCCCGGTTGGGTGCCCACCCGGATGGGCGGCCCGGGCGCGCCCGACGACCTGCGGCTCGGGCACCTGACCCAGGAATGGCTCGCCACCAGCGACGATCCCGCGGCGCTGACCAGCGGCGGCTACTGGCATCACCAGCAGCGCCAGAAGCCGCACCCCGCCGTCGACGACGTCCGGTTCCAGGATCAGTTGCTGGCCGAGCTTGCGCGCGCCACGGGCACGGCGCTGGCCTCGAATGCCCGCAGGGCGTTCAGGTAGGCTGGCGATTTCCCACAGGAGCCAGCCATGGCCGCCGACCCCGAGATCCGGATCTGCGAACTTGCCTGAGCCGAGCTTGCCCGAGCGTTCTTCGTCATCGACCCCGATCCGCATCAACGCGGATTTCTCGCAGCGTGTGGCCGTTACGCCCGGGCGACCAGCCTCGTGCGCTACGCGCCGGGTGCCGTCTTTCCCCGCCACCTGCACCCGGGCGGGGCGTGATGCACGTGTCGAAGGAGAGAGGATGACGACCTATCGGGCCATGCAGGTTTCCAGGCCGGGCTTTCTGGAGTTGGTCGAGCGCGAGATTCCCGTGCCGGGCGCCGGCGAAGTGCTGATCCGGGTCGAAGCCTGCGGCCTCTGCGGTGCCGATCTCGCCGACATCGAGAAGGCGGGGGCGGCCGAGGGGCCACCGCGCGTACCGGGCCACGAGGTGGTCGGGAAAATCGTTGCCATGGGTGCCGGCGTGCCTTCGATCTGGCGGATCGGTCAGCGCGTCGGCGTGGGCCGCCTGGGCGGCCATTGCAACGAATGCGCGCAATGCCGCCAGGGCCGCTTCCAGCTCTGCCTGAACCAGCCGGTCGTCGGCAGCAGTCGTGACGGCGGCTATGCCGAGAGGATGCTGGCGCGCGCCACCGGGCTGGTGGCGATTCCCGACGAACTCGGCCCGGAAGAGGCCGCACCCATCCTGTGTGCGGGCATTGCCACGTTCAATGCGCTCAGGAAATGCGGCGCCCTGGCCGGCGATACCGTGGCCGTGCTGGGCATGGGCGGTCTGGGCCACATGGCGCTGCAGTACGCGCGGCGCATGGGCTTCAGGGTAGTGGCCATCGGGCGTGGCAGCGACATCGCCGCCGACGTGCTGGCGCTGGGCGCGCATCTGTACATCGACAATCGCGAGGAAGATGCCGCCGCCCGACTCAAGGCCCTGGGCGGCGCGCAGGCGATCGTCACCACGATCGATCATGCCGATACCGTGTCGGCGTTGCTGGCCGGCCTGGCGCCCGAGGGGCGGCTGGTCGTGCTCAATCCCGGCAAGAGCCCGCTATCGGTGCCAGCAGGCCTGCTGGTCGGCGGCCAGCGCAGCGTCGTCGGGTCGATTACCGGTACGCCCTACGATAACGAGCGCGTGCTGAACTTCAGCGTGCTGGTCGACGTGCGACCCCGGATCGAGCTCATGCCGCTGGAACGGGCGGGCGAGGCGCTCCAGCGATTGAAGTCCGGCGACGTCAGGTACCGGATGGTGCTGACGATGGGGGATACACGCTCGCCTGGCTGATGGGCACCGACGACCGCTTCCTGGAACTCAGCGCAGGTGCAGCGTGGTCGTCGTCTCGATCGCGTTGCGCAGCAGGTTCCCGATCGCCGCCTGGACGATCGGGAGCGGAGCCAGGACCTCGACCGGTGGCGATGCAGCCAAGATCAGTACGAGATCCTGGTCGCGGGTCAGGCGGCGGTGATCCTCGACGATTTCCGCGAGCAACTGGTTGAGCGGAACCGGCTCGCTGACCTGCGAAAGCCGGGCCGGGTCCTTGGCGAGGACCCGCAGCACGCTGATCAACTACTCAACGTTCCGGGCCGTTCTCCGGATCCGTGCCCACTGGCCGCGAGCGGTATCCGGAAGGCTCGGTTACTGCAAGGTGACCTCGCTCGCGCCGGCGATGACGGCGATGGGTGTACGCAGTTCTTGGCTGGCGGTGTCGGCGAACCGGCGTTCCCGCTCGGTGAACCGGTCGTGGCGCCGTTCGGCAGGATGTCGTCGTGAACGCCGGGCGGAAGCGAGCGCAGGGCTTCCGGGCGGAGCGGGCCGATCATGACGACCTGTTTGCCTCGGTGCTGGATGCCAGTGCGCGCAAGGCCTTCTTGTCGACCTTGCCGACGCTCGTCAGAGGGAGGTCGTCCACGAAATGGATCAGCCGGGGAACGTGGATCTCGCCTTTCTCGGCGCGCACCATCTCCATCAATTCGCGAACGTCCGCATCGCTGTCTTTCCTGAGCACGATGTAGGCGGTGACGACCTCACCCCACTTGCTGTCCGGTGTTCCGATGACGGCCACTTGCGACACTGATGCATGCCTTGCCAGGACGTCCTCGACTTCCCGGGGGTAGACGTTGAACCCTCCCGAAATCAGCATGTCCTTTTTGCGGTCGACGATGTAGTAGTAGCCGTCACGGTCTTGCCGGGCGATATCGCCGGTGTGCAGCCATCCGCCGGCAAAGGCGGCTTCGGTCAACTCCGGCTGCTTCCAGTAGCCGGCCATCACCAGCGGTCCGCGCACGCAGATCTCTCCGGGTTCACCGGGCGCCACCGGCTGGTTGTCGTCGTCCAGCAATGCCACGCGAACGCCTGGGAAGGGTTTGCCGGCGGCAGCCAGTTGTTCGGCGCTTGCATGGGCGTGCTCGTCTTGCGTCATCAGCAGGACGTGTGCGGGAGCTTCCGCCTGGCCGTACATCTGGATCAGGCATGGGCCGAATACGTCGAGCGCTTCGCGGATGCGGGCGGGCGCCATGGGTGCGCCGCTGTAGACCAGCGTTCGCAGGCCGCTCCAGTCCACTTCGCGGGTTCGCGGGTGGTCGAGCAGCGCATATATGGTGGTGGGCACCATCCAGGTGGCATTGCATCGCTCGCCGACGATGGCCTCGATGAACGTTTCCGGCTCGAAGCGCTTTTTCAGGACGACGCACCCTCCGCGAATCAGGATCGCCGTGATCAGGCCGCCGGCGCCGTGCGTGATCGGAAGCGCGCAGAGATAGCGGGGTGGGTCGGCGAAGCAGGTCGCGGACAGCAAGGTCAGGCTCTGCGTGCGGATCGTCCGGTTGGTGATCACGACCCCCTTGGGTCGCCCCGTGGTGCCCCCGGTGTAGGCGAGACGCACGATCGTATCGTCGTCGCCGCGCGGAAGCAGTGATTGCGGCTGGAATCTGGAGGCCGAGGCCCAGAAATCCTCCAGGAACCTCGACGGCCCGCTCGAAAGCCAGTGCTCGACCTGAGGGCAGGTTCGCCGCAGCGAGACGGCCCGTTCTTCGAAATCGGGCTCCACGATCAGCACGCGCGCTTCGGAATCACTCAGGATGAAGGCGTGATCAGCCTCACCGCCGCGCGTGTGGAGGGTGACGACGCGCAAGCCCGAAATGTAGCCCGCCGCGAGGAGCGCATAAGTGTCCACCGCGTTGCCGGCCAATACGGCCAGGCCATCGCCCGCGTCGAGCCCGATCGCTTCGTACATCTGGCAGGCCCGGCTGATGCGCTGCGCCAGCGCCCGATAGGTCGTGGCCACGCCATCGGCCCTGAATGCGTCACGCTCCGGGTATCGGTCGAGCGCCTCGGCGATCAGTTCACCGAAGCTCGGGCTTCCGTAGAGGCCGTTGGCCCCGGTCGTCGACGATTCCAAGGCGAGTCTCCTGCTCGACGCGGTCACTTCACGAGTTCGCCAAGCACTTCCAGCATCGCGCGCTGCTCAGCCCGGCGCCCGGCGAGGAGGCTGGCGAATTCCTTCCCGGGAAGTTGCGTCAGGACGGCACCACGCACACGCTGTGCCAATGCGATGTACTCCGGGTCGGAGGCAATCCTGGCGAGGACGGCCTCGAGCGCTTGGTACAGCGGCTCGGGGGTCTCGGCGTGGATGGCGAAGCCCGCGACTTCGAACACCTCGTAGCCGGGATAGCCCGCTTCGGCCACGGTGGGGACGTCGGGGAACGCAGGATGGCGATTGGCAGCGGCAACGGCGATGGGCCGGGCCTTCCCGGTGTCCACGAAGGTGACCGACGTGCCGAGATCGGCGATTGCGAACGGGATCGAGCTGCCGCCCAGGCCGACGAAAAGGTCGGCTGGACCCTTGTAGGGCACGTCGTTGAATTTCGTTCCGGACAGCCTTTCGAAACTCTTCATCGCCACCCGGAAGTGCAGGGAGTAGGTGCCGATGTCGAGTCCTCCCTGTGTGGCCTTCGATTCGGCAACGACTTCGTTCAGCGTCTTGTGGCCGGAGTCGGCCGACGCGAGGAACATGCCCAGGTGCCTCGAAAAGCCGAACAAAGGCCGAAGCCTGGTCGAGTCGTAGGGAAGCTTCTGGGTCAGCGGCAGGAGGTTCATGAGGCTGGAGGTGACGCTCAGCACCGAGTGGCCATCTGCCGGAAGGCTGAGGAAGTAAGCGGCGCCGATGACATTGTTGGCGCCGACCTTGTTCTCGACCACTGCCGGTACGCCCGTGATCGCGCGGAACCGTTCAGCGAAGGCTCTCGTCAGGGTATCTACTCCGGTACCCGCCGGCCCAGGCACCACGAACCGGACCATTTTTTCAGGAAATGGTGCGATTGGCTGTGCCGTGGCGGCGAGGGAAGTCATCGAGGCAAAGGCCAGGATCAGCATTCGGACATGGAAGCGGTTCATGCGAGTCTCCAGAGTTGTCGGGAAAGGAGGGGTGTTCCGGGTACCAGGCTTCGATGCTGGTAATCGAGAAGCGGACCCGTTCCTGCCTTGAGCCTTGAGAAGGCCGATCTTTCCGCAGGCGTGGTCGCCGAGGCAAATACCGAATGGATGTCGGCCGATATCCATTCGGTATTTGCCCTCGCGGCTGCCAGGCGCGACGATGCCGGCCTTTTCAGGAAAACCTTCATGACCAGCTCATCGGTGTCTTCGAGCGGCCCTTTGGCGGGCCTGCGCGTCCTGGACCTCACATCGGTCTTGATGGGCCCGTTCGCCACCTTGCTGCTCGGTGATATGGGCGCGGAGATCATCAAGGTCGAGCCTCCCGCCGGCGACAGCACGCGCAAGCTCGGGCCCATGCGCAACGCAGGCATGGGCGCCCTGTTCCTGCACTGCAACCGCAACAAGCGCAGCATCGTCCTGGACCTCAAGAAAGCGGAAGGCCGGGACGCGTTATTGCGGCTTGCCGCCACCGTCGATGCCCTGGTACACAACGTCCGGCCCCAGGCGATGCGTCGCCTTCGTCTGAGCTACGAAGACGTCGCCGCGGTGAGGCCCGACATCGTCTATGCCGGTCTGCACGGCTTCGACCAGAGAGGGCCTTACGCGGCGCGGCCCGCCTATGATGATCTGATCCAGGGGGCCGCGGCGATCCCGGCGTTGTCGGTGCTGGCAGGCGGCGATGCTCCCCGCTATGCGCCCGGTGCACTCGCTGACCGCATCGTCGGCATCGCTGCTGCCAACGTCGTTCTCTCGGCGCTTTTCCACCGGCAGCGCACGGGCGAAGGTCAGGCGATCGAAGTGCCGATGTTCGAGACGATGGTGCAACTGACCCTCGGTGACCACATGGGCGGCCGGACTTTCGAGCCGCCGATCGGGCCGACCGGTTATTCGCGCATCCTCAATCCCCATCGGCGGCCGTATCGAACCCTGGATGGCTACATCTGCGTGCTGTTCTACACCGACCGGCAATGGCAGTCCTTCTTTACGCTGACCGGATGTCCGGAGCGCTTCTTCGAGCACTTCGACACGATCGGTCGGCGCATGGAGCGCATCACCGAGCTCTACGCGATGGTGGCCGACGCGATGGCGAAACGCTCGACTGCCGAGTGGCTGGAGGTCCTTGCCGAGGCCGACATACCGCATATGCCGATGCATACCGTCGATTCGCTGCTGGAGGACCCTCACCTCGATGCCTGCGGCTTTTTCGTCGAGCAGCAGCATCCGTCAGAGGGAGCGATTCGAACCATGCGTGTACCGGCGCGGTGGTCGAAGACGCAGCCGCAACAGCGCAGCTTCGCGCCGCGCCTCGGCGAGCACGGCGACGACGTGCTGCGCGAGGCCGGCTTCAGCGCCGCCGAACTGGCGCGCCTGCGCGATTGTGGCGCTCTGGGAAGGGTTCAGGACTGAGGCGACGGGGCGCTTTCCGGATCCGAAGGTTCAGGTATGCGCAGAAGCTCCCGGGCGATGTCCAGGAAGCGTCGGGTCGGTCCGCTCGCAATGGACGGATAGTGGGCGAGCGCAACGCCGATACTCAATGCGTCGGGCAGGTCATCGATCGGCAGGAACCTGACGTTGGTCAGCCCATAACGGGCTGTCGCCGAAGGTACCAGAGCGACCCCGAGCCCGCTTTCGACGAGAGCGATCGCCGTGGCGACCTGGACGGTTTCCTGGACGACTCTCGGCGCCCGGCCGATCTGCCGGAACGCCAGGTCGACGAGTGCGCGCATGGCGGGCACGCGTTCTTGAGAATACTGGATGAGGGGCAGTTCGCTGATATCGGTCAGCAGGGCGCTCGATCGCTTGGCGAGGGGGTTCGCAGGATGAACTGCGAGCATGAATCGATCCCGCTCCAGCTCGAGGAGATCGGCACCGCAAGGCTCGAAGAGGGGGGTGCGCAATAAAGCGACATCGACGCCATGGCGGGCCAGTTCGCCGATGAGCTCGCGGGTCGTGGACTCCCGCAGGACCAGCTCCACTCGCGGATAGCGTGCCTGAAAGGCTGGAATCAGGCGGTGCAGTGCGTGGTAGCCCGCCGTGCCGGTGAATCCGAGCAGAAGCCTTCCCTGATCGCCCGTCGCACACTCGGTTGCTGCGCGCTTCAACTCCTGCGCATCGCGAAGCGTGCGGCGGGCATGCTCCAGAGTGATCCTGCCGGCAGCCGTGAGCGCCAGTCCCCGAGGGTCGCGATTGAAGAGCGCGATCCCCAGCTCTTCCTCCAGTTTCCGGATGGCGGTCGACAGGGGGGGCTGCGCCATGTGAAGGCGTGCAGCGGCACGATGAAAATTGAGCGTCTCGGCAAGGACGACGAATTGCCGCAACTGGCGCAGTTCCATGGATTCTCATTGTAGCCTCGAAGCTCTGCCAATCCATCCTGGAACGCGTCGTCGATGCGCGACTTCCCGGGGCGATGTCATCATGTACGGGATGAATCAACCCCGCCCTCGCAGCCCCCTGTGCGAGGCCGTCTCGAGAAGGATCTGATGAAACACTACGACTACATCGCCATCGGCGGTGGCAGCGGCGGCATCGCCTCGGTGAACCGGGCCGCCATGTACGGCAGGAAGTGCGCGCTGATCGAAGCGAAGGAGATCGGCGGGACATGTGTCAACGTAGGGTGCGTTCCCAAGAAAGTCATGTGGTATGCGGCGCACATTGCCGAGGCCATTCATCGCTACGGGCCGGACTACGGTTTCGATGCCACGGTGAATCGCTTCGACTGGGCCGCCCTGGTCAGGAACCGCAGCGCCTACATCGAGCGCATCCATGCCTCCTACGAAACCGGCCTGGACCGCAACAAGGTCGACGTGATCGCGGGCTTTGGCCGCTTCGTCGATGCGCGCACCATCGAGGTCAGTGGTGAGCGCCTGACGGCCGATCACATTCTCATCGCGACGGGCTGCCGCCCCACTCGCCCAGGGATTCCCGGCGCCGAGCACGGCATCGACTCCGACGGATTCTTTGCCCTGGCCGAGATGCCCCGGCGCACTGCGGTGGTCGGCGCCGGCTACATCGCCGTCGAACTGGCCGGCGTGCTGAACGCCCTCGGTTCACAGACGCATCTGTTCGTCCGCAGGCATGCGCCGATGCGACACCTCGACCCGCTGCTTGCCGAGACCCTGGTGGAGGTGATGAAGGTCGAGGGGCCGACCCTGCACACTCACGCGGTTCCCAAGGCGGTCCACAAGAATGCGGACGGCAGCCTGACGCTGGAGTTCGAAGACGGTCGAAGCCACACGACCGACTGCATCGTCTGGGCAACCGGTCGAGAACCGTTCATCGATGGACTGAACCTGCAGGCCGCCGGCGTTGCAGTCGACGACCGTGGCTATGTGCAGGTGGACAAGTATCAGGACACTACCGCGCCCGGCATCCATGCTGTGGGCGACGTCACCGGGCGGGTCGAGTTGACACCCGTAGCCGTGGCCGCAGGGCGAAGGCTGTCCGAGCGTTTGTTCAACGACAAGCCCGACGAGCATCTCGACTACAGCAACGTGCCCACCGTGGTGTTCAGCCATCCGCCCATCGGTACCGTGGGGCTGACCGAACCCGAGGCCCGAGAGCAATACGGCGACGACGCGGTGAAGGTCTACCAGTCGGCCTTCACCGCCATGTATTCCGCAGTGACCCGGCACCGCCAGCCCGCGCGGATGAAGCTCGTGTGCGTGGGACCGGACGAGCGGATCGTCGGCATCCATGGCATCGGTTTCGGCATGGATGAAATTCTGCAGGGTTTCGCGGTCGCGTTGAAGATGGGAGCGACCAAACGCGACTTCGACGACACGGTGGCGATTCATCCGACGGCTGCGGAGGAGTTCGTGACGATGCGTTGAGGAGGCTGCCGGATTTCTCACCTCATTTTTTCCCAGCGCTGCGACGGCTTTTCCGGATCTGGTTCAATGCTCGCGCTCCAGAAGCGCCACGTCCGGGCTGATCTTGCCCAGCGCCTGCTGCCAACGCATATGCGCGGGCTCTCCCATCAGTTGCAGCACCAGCATCTTTCGAACGTAGCTGGCAGGCGTCAGCCGGTAGGTCCGTGAGAGGGCTGCCAGATCCTGTTTCATCCGCGTCGGCAGCGCCAGCGTGAGGTCGTCTTCGATGCTCTGCGTCCGCGCAGTGCCGGCACCCTGTGTTGCTTTGCCAGCTTGCGCGCGCTGACAGGCGAGAAGTTGCAGATACGCTACCCGACCATAGAGGTGCTCAAACAGCAAGGTACGGAGCGCATCGGGTCGGGTGGAGCCGGTCTGGCGGCAGACCCAATTGATCCGGTCAGCGAGGACCTGGGGCAGCCACACCTTGATGTGGGCGTCGCAGTCCGCCACCTCGGC
>Ga0172382_10010955_pt1 | contig 12059 bp, 16 predicted proteins | sample Leawel138RmetaG_FD_122245 | JGI IMG/M metagenome (GOLD analysis project Ga0172382, IMG submission 122245) | Leachate microbial communities from a municipal landfill in Southern Ontario, Canada - Leachate well 138R metaG | ecosystem: Engineered > Solid waste > Landfill > Unclassified | place...
AAAGGCAATGGTAATATTCAGGATCAGTAACCCTGACGGAGAGAAATTTAATCTGACGTGATCCAGGACTTCCAATGCTTCTTTCATGAGGAAACAATTCTAATTAAATAATCCCCGAAAATAAAAAAACAAATGGGAATAACAATACAAAACAAGTGGATTTATGTTTTGGACAACCCTTCAACCTACCTGATTTATAGCATACAAAACCTTTAATTTTTTCTGTTTTGCAAAAGAGATGATTTTTAGTCTGGTGATTATTTTTTAATATTCAGAAATTTTATGATTTTTGCCTCCCGAAAGGAGAGTTGCCAGAGTGGTCGATCGGGGCAGACTCGAAATCTGTTGTACCCTTCGGGGTACCGGGGGTTCGAATCCCTCACTCTCCGCCAGTTTATTTACCAATCAATAGTTTTGATATTTTCTTTTTGATTTCGGTATTTTCCATGAACCCGGAAAATTCTTCTGCTCCGGGACCCCATGCCAATACGGGTACCATAAGGCCTGTATGTCCGCCTGTTGTGAATTCACCTTGTACCATTCCGGTTTTGTAGTCGCCATTCAGTATGGTCATTCCTCCTGTTTCATGGTCGGAGGTGATCACGATCAGGGTTTGTTTATTCTTTGCAGCAAACTCCAGGGCAACTCCAACTGTGCGGTCGAAGTCGAGCATCTCTTCGGCAACATAGATCGTGCTTCCGGCGTGTCCGCCCCAGTCGATTTGCGAGGCTTCCACCATCAGGAAGAATCCTTTTCTGTTGTTAATCAGTATGTTGATTGCTGTGTTTGTTGCCAGGGGGAGCATGTCGCCTCGTTCTTTGATCCGTCCGTTATGATCTTTGGCAGTCAATCCTGCCAGCTTGCCGGATGTGATGTGTTGAATGACATCCATATCCTGTTCTACGCGGTAACCTTTTTGTTTCAGCTCTTCGGTCAGGTCTCTTCCATCTTTTCGCTGGGTGAAATGTTTATACCCGCCGCCGATGAACACATCGATATCGGTTTTCAGGAAGTCGTCAGCGATTTCCTCATACATATTCCGGCTCGGCTGGTGGGCAATGAATGACGCCGGTGTGGCGTGGGTAATGGCCGATGTGGAAACTAATCCGGTGGCCAGTCCTTTGTCTTCCGCTTCCTCCAATATGGTTTTTAGTGGTTTCTTGTCGGGGCCAACGCCGATGGCACCATTATTGGTCTTTTCACCTGTCGACAGTGCGGTTCCTCCTGCAGCAGAGTCGGTGATGTAATTATTGGCTGAATGGGTTTTTGCAAAGCCAATTTTTTTGAAGTTCTCAACGTAAAGGCTTCCCTTGTTGGCGGTCATTGCAGCATGCAGATGAGGCAGGCTCATCCCGTCGACAATAAAGAAGATGACATTTTTGGGCTTCTTTTTCCTGAACTTTTCCGGAAAGGATTTGACCTCATGGAAGATACCTCCGGTGTATATTTTTTCATTTACTTCTGCCTTTTTATTCAGGTATTCCTCCTGGGCAGCAGCCTGAAACAGGGTGAGGAGGGTAAAAAATAAGATAATAGTTCTTTGTTTCATAATTACAGCTGTTTGTTTACAAAATAAACAGAAAAAGAGGAAAGATGTTTGGGATGTTGTTAAAATCTTTCGAAATTTTTCTTGTCGAACTCTTCATTTAGCACGAACAGTGTGTTTTCCGGGGTGGTTTTTATTTTTATTACCTCCATAATGACGAAGTTGCTCAGGATATCTCCTGCTTCTTTGGGGGAGATATGAGCCATTCTTATGAATTTGGGAAAAGATATGGATTTATTTTTTTGCAGGTATTCCACCAGGAATTTTTCATTGTCGGAATAGGTAAACCATATACCGCGCGAATATTTTTCTTTTTTCCAGACGATCAGTTGGATGGGGTGTGCCAGGATGTTTTCATCGTTCAGGCGGATATATGCCAGCCATTTCCCTGACTCGTCGCGGGCGTAATGTGGTTTGCGGGTACTGGGGAGTACTGCAATTTCCAGTACGATTTTTCCATCCGACTGCCATTGTCGGGTTGAAAAACGGATAGGTGGCTTACTGTAAATCTTTGCTGCCGCCTCCACCATGTAGTACTCCTCGTCGGTGCTGATGCCCACAATTTTGCCATTATCTTTCACCCCGATCAGCAGTCGTCCGCCATCGGTATTGGCAAAAGCAACCAACGATTTTGCAATTTTTTTTGAATCATTGATGCAAAATTTAAAGTCTTGTTGCTGGTGCTCCCCTTCTTCTATTAATTTGTAGAGCGCTGTATTCAAATTCAGGTCATTTAAACCATTCAAAAGTAATATAATGATCGGAGGTCATGCCTAGTTTATGGTACACCTGGTGTGCACTCCGGTTTGATTTGTCGGCATACAGACGGATTCCCATCAGTCCGGTATCATGCAGCACTTCATTTTTTATGAATGCGTACAGCTTGCTGTATGCCCCTTGTCGCCTGTATTCAGGAAGCACATATACCGACTGGATCCACAAAATGGTACCATTCCTCCAATCGCTCCATTCATAGGTTGTGAGCAACGACCCGATTATTTTTTTATCTTTTTCTACCACGAAGTATTGTCCCTTAGAAGAATCTTTAAAAACTTCTGCTACACCTTTCTTAACTGTATGTTGCACTAATTCAATCTTTTCTGTTTCCAGAGCCATGGCCAGCTGGAATGCAACAATTGAATTATGGTCTTCCGGTTTTGCTTTTCTGACTAACATTTTACAATTTTAGCAGGCGAAAATAATAATTCCGCAGGAATACGTGAGTCCGGGAATTAAATTTCGTAACGTTGTTTAAAAAAGATTGAATATGAAGATAGTTTTAGCTTCAGAGAACCCGGTGAAGTTGGATGCTGTAAAAAGTGGTTTTTCTGTTTTTTTTCAGGATTTTGAGTTCGAGTGTATTTCAACAAACTCAGGGGTTTCGCACCAACCGTTGACCGACAGGGAGACGCTGCTGGGTGCCCGGAACCGCGTAGCCGAAGCCCGGCAGCGCATTCATGATGCTGAGTTCTGGGTTGGCATTGAAGGTGGGGTGCAGGCCGATGATATGGGACTGATCGCCTTTGCCTGGGTAGTCATCTATTCCAGAGGTAAAAGTGGTGAATCACGTACCGCAACTTTTACACTTCCCGAAAAAGTGGCTCATCTGGTCGCGGGCGGACTGGAACTGGGATTGGCAAACGATTTGATTTTTAAAACTTCCAACTCAAAACAACAAAACGGAGCAGCTGGTTTGTTAACGCAAGATAAAACCAACCGGGCCGAATTATACCGTCAGGCAGTAATCCTGGCACTGATCCCTTTCATTAACCCGGATTTGTATTGATTGACGATGGTCTGGCCCGTTTTTTCTCAGCTAACTTGACTTCAATCGCTCAAGGATCTCTTCGATCTTGATCTTTTCCTCAGGAAGCAAGACCAATTGTAGCTTTTTCTTTTCGAGGAGTTGACTTACCGAAGGGCCCACTTCACCGGTGATGATGGTGTTCACCCCTTCCTGGATAAGAAAGTTAACCAACTGAATTCCACTTTGTTCTGAGTGCTTGAAGGGGTTCTCTTTCAGGATGACCTCCTGGCTGCCCCGATTGAAAATGACAACTGTTTCACATTTGCCAAAGCGTAGATCGAGAAATGATTTTTCAGTTTTTCCTGCCGAGGAAATTGCAAATATTTTATTCATATGCCTTTTGGGTTTCAAAAACGTTTAAATTAACTGTAAAATATTCAATTTAGTACATATTTTTGTCTGAAAAGTTACAGATGGTTTATCTATATTCACCAAATTAAAATTGAATATTGATTTTTGGAATAAACCATTTTTTTATTTTATTGTTGCGGTATAAAATGGATGGATTGCATGGTAATGATGAAGCATTTTATTTGGAGAGGGTTAATCTATTACATCTAACAACAGGATATCGATGTTCATTGTGCTGGTTGTATTTTTTGTAGTATCATTTGGCATCTTTTTTTTGCCTGTGTGGCTTCGCAAACACAAGGCTTTGGTTTTGGCTGCTTTTCAGTTGGCGGGCTTTCTGTTTTTTCTTTCAGCTTTATTTCCCGGCAGGTTGCCGGAAGCACAGATCCTCAAGTTTCCCTGGATTCCCCGCTTAGGACTTTTTTTTGAGTTTAGCCTCGACGGGTTAAGCTTGTTGTTTGCGTTGCTTGTTACCGGGATTGGGGCGTTGGTTTTTATCTATGCGCATGCCTACATGAAGCATTATGCCGGCACCAACCGGTTTTTCTTTTTTCTGATGTTGTTCAGCGGATCGATGTTGGGATTGGTACTTTCGTCAAATCTGATCCAGCTGTTTCTTTTTTGGGAGCTGACCAGTTTTCTTTCCTTTTTCCTGATCAGTTTTTTTCATGAGAAGGAGGCTTCGCGGAAGGCTGCTTTTCAGTCGTTATATATCACTGGTTTTGGCGGGTTATGTATGTTGGCGGGAATTCTTTTACTGGGTAGTGTTGTTGGAAGTTATTCGTTGGGCGACTGGCTGATTCACGGGGAGCAAATAAAGGAGAGTCATTTATATTTGCCGGGGTTGGTACTTATACTGACAGGTGTTTTCACCAAGTCGGCACAGTTTCCTTTTCACTTCTGGCTGCCTGGTGCCATGCAGGCCCCGGCTCCGGTAAGCTCTTATCTGCATTCGGCTACCATGGTGAAAGCGGGTGTTTTCCTGCTGGCCAGGCTCAGTCCTGTTCTGGGGGGGACACCGGAATGGACCTATATTATTTCGATGGTGGGGGTATTGACCATGCTCACAGGTTCCTATTTTGCCATTACACAGACCGACATCAAAGGAATTCTTGCCTATACGACCATCAATGCACTGGGGGTGCTGGTTCTTTTGCTGGGTATGGGCACCAGCGAATCAATTAAAGCGGCTATGCTCTTCCTGATCATTCATGCCTTTTATAAAGCCTCGCTGTTTATGATAGCCGGGTTTATTGAGAAAAAGACGGGTACGCGTGAGCTTGCCGCTTTAGGCGGATTAAGACGGTACATGCCATTTACTTTTTTTATCTCTCTGCTGGTTTTGTTCTCCATGGCCGGTTTGCCTCCCATGCTTGGTTTTCTCGGGAAAGAGCTGATTTATGAAGCCAAGGCTCAGGTCCCCGGGGTGGCACCGATCCTGCTGTTGCTGGGGGTGACCTCCAATGTTTTTATGATAGCGGTGTCTCTCTATTTTGCCTGGAAGGTTTTTCTGGGTAAGACAGGAAAGTTTGAATCCCTGCCCAACGAGAAGGGAGTTGCTTTCCTGGCAGGACCTGCGGTACTGGCCTTATTAAGTCTGGTGCTCGGACTGTTTCCCGAAAATCTGGGTATTCGCCTGATACAACCTGCTTTAACTGTGGTTTCGAGGGATGCGGTTGCTGTAAAACTGCAGTTGTGGCACGGATTCAACCAGGTATTCCTGTTGAGCCTCCTGACCATCTTCCTGGGAGGCGCTCTTTTCTGGGCCATGGTGAAGCGAAATAAAGTACTTGAGGTGTGGGGAAAGGTTAACCGCGTGGTTTTTTCGATTGAGCTGGACCAGGTTTTCGCCTGGTTTATGCATCAGTTCGTCGCGGTTTCTACCCTCAAAACAAGAGCTGTTCAACATGGTTACCACAGGTATTACCTGTTGACCGTTTTTCTGTTTGCCAGTCTGCTGTTATGGGGACAGGTGCTGGTTACCCAGGGCTGGAAAACCAATCTGGTTTTTTCGATGCAGCCATTTTATATCTCCGGTCTGGCTGTGGTTATCCTGCTGGCAGCAGTGGCTGCAACAGTCTCTCTCTCCCGTATTGTCACCATCATGGCCATGGGTGTTGCCGGTTATGGAATTGCCCTGATTTTTTTGTACTACAGTGCGATTGACCTGGCCATCACTCAAATATTGGTAGAAACCCTAACCCTGGTCATGTTTATGGCCATATTGGAACGATTGCCCAGGTTTGCTGTACTGTCATCTTTCGGAACACGACTGCGTGACCTGTTGATTGCCCTTGCTTTTGGCAGCGTGATGACGCTGCTTACTCTGGATGCCATGGATGTGACCCTGAGTCCGCCTATTTCACGCTTTTTTATAGAAAACAGCTATGTTCGTGCTTTCGGGGAAAATGTGGTGAATGTGATTCTTGTCGACTTCAGGGCTTTTGATACCCTTGGGGAAGTCACCGTGCTCACCATTGCTGCTATAGGGGTATTCCTCCTGTTAAAACCAAACAAAACGACAAACAAAAAACACCATGAACAAAAATAATACATACTGCATCATGCCTCTGCTTTTCATAACCGTTTCGGCAGAAACCGGTATAAGAGAGATCATACGCTGTAGAAATATTGACGCTGCATGCGAGTGTCAGAAAATACATTACACGCAAAATTTTAATGTTTTATGAATTCAGTCATTCTACAAATAGCATCGAAGTACATCAAAGGCTTGTTATTAATATTTGCCGTGCTTGCCTTATTCCGGGGGCATAATTATCCGGGAGGAGGATTCATTGGCGGGTTGATGGCTGGTCTTGCCTTGTTGTACGATAGTTTTGCCTTTCAGGCTTTTCAGGTAAAAGAGCGCCTGGGGAGTAAGCCTGAACGTTATATTGCCGGGGGGCTGGCAGCTGTTCTGCTGAGTTTTTTACCTTCTGTAGTTGGCGGAAAAGAACTCATGACGGGCATGTGGATCAGCATCCCCTTGCCGGTAGGGGAGCCGTTTAAACTGGGAACGCCTTTTCTTTTCGATACCGGCGTGTTTTTTATTGTTATTGGCGTTACCTTGGTTTTCGTTTTTTCATTAACACAGAAAGACAAATGGAAATAGTACTGGCGATTGTTGTGGGTGCTTTATATACGGCAGGGGTATACATGATGCTCCGGAGGAGTATTGTTAAGTTTATCATCGGGGTAATTTTGTTAAGCAATGCCACCAACCTGCTGGTGTTCCTGTCATCGGGTCTGGTTCCCGGCCGGCCGGCCTTTTCCGGTGCTGCCGGTTCCTCATCTGCTCCGGCAGCTGATCCTTTACCTCAGGCGCTGGTGCTTACAGCTATTGTGATTGGTTTGGGTATCGTTGTTTTTGCCCTGGCTCTGAAATATAAATTTTTTGAAATGACAGGAACTGACGATTTGGATCAGCTTCAAAAAACCGATAAGCGATGAATGCTCTGGTTGCCTTTCCCATATTGTTGCCTTTTGTGCTAATCATTGTCCTGCTGATTTTTCGCACGGTCAGGATTGCCGGGTACATTGCCCTGGCGGGCACCTTCCTTTTGCTGATGCTTTCGTTTGTTTTGTTTTGGATGGTCAGGCAGCAGGGCGTTGTGGTTTTGCAGATGGGAGGCTGGGAGGCTCCTTTTGGCATTACGCTGGTTGTGGATTACCTGAGTGCATTGATGCTGGTGGTGGCTGCTGTCATCTTACTTTCCCTGGCTGTATATGCTCCGCGCTTTCTGCCCGGGGAGATCAGCATCACCCGTTTTTTCCAACTCTTTTTTGCCCTTGCCATGGGATTGAACGGAGCATTTATCACAGGCGATGTATTTAACCTGTTTGTTTGGTTTGAGGTGATGCTGATGTCCTCCTTTGTGCTCATCACCATGGGGCGCACGAAAGATCAGCTGGAGGGAGGCATCAAATATCTGGCGCTCAATTTAGTGGGATCGATGTTTTTTCTTGCCGGGGCAGGGTTGCTGTATGCAAAAACCGGTACCCTCAATATGGCTCATCTGGCAATTATACTCAGAGATGACTGTCAGGCCATTACTATGAACACCACTGCTATTCTGTTTTTTATGGCCTTTGGCATAAAAGCCGCGCTCTTCCCTCTCTATTTCTGGCTGCCTGCATCGTACCATACTCCGAACATCGTTATCAGCTCCCTGTTTGCCGGGTTGCTCACCAAAGTCGGGGTTTATGCTTTTATTCGTTTTTTCACCCTGTTCTTTGTCCAGGATCCCCGTTTCTGGCACCCTCTGCTGCTGATCATTGCCGGACTGACGATGGTTGCCGGGGGAATGGCCGCCGCCGCTCATTACGAAACAAGAAGGATCCTTTCCTATCATATTATCAGTCAGATTGGTTACATGATCATGGGACTGGGTATTTTTACCCCGCTGGCCATTGCCGGATCGGTGTTTTTTACCCTGCATAACATGATTGCCAAAACAAATACATTTTTGGTTTCCGGCATGATCAATAAAGCAAGAGGAACATTTGAGCTGAAAGAAGTTGGCGGATTGTTCAGGCAGAGCCCACTGATGGCTGTATTGTTTATTATCCCGGCATTTGCCCTTGCCGGAGTACCCCCGCTTTCCGGTTTTTTTGCCAAGTTTATCCTGATCAAAGCAGGAATAGAAAATGGCAATTTTGTGATCACTTCTGTTGCAGTGATCACCAGCATGCTTACTCTCTACTCCATGATAAAAATATGGAACGAGGCATTCATGAAAGTTCAACCTGCCAATGAATATGCTTCCCGATCTTTCCGGAAACCCTCGTTTGGAGAATATTTCCCTTCCCTTTTTCTGGGAGGAATCAGCCTCCTGATGGGCGTTTTTGCTGTTTATTTGTTCGATTATACCCTCGAGGCTGCCAATCAGCTGCTTAACCCTGATCTTTATATTGAAACCGTATGGAAAGGAGGAACAGGAAAATGATGAAACGAGCATATTATTTAGTTACTTTTATCGTGTTCTATCTTTATAAACTGATAGAAGCCAATTTCTATATTGCCTGGGATATTCTGACGCCGAAAATGAATTCCCATCCGGTTTTTATGGAAATACCGCTGACCCTGACAACAAATCTGGGGTTATTATTATACAGTAACCTGCTGTCGATGACCCCCGGCTCCTTGAGTATGGACATCAGCACCGACCGGAAAAAATTGAAGGTACATGTACTTTACTTCACAACAGAGGAAGAGATGATGAGGGAATTTATGAATATTCAGCAAAAGATAAAACGCATAACTGGTTAAATAATGGAAGACAGTATTTCAGGAATAGTACTATTAATCTCTTTCTCCCTGTTGCTGGGAGCATTGGTACTGGCTTTTTACCGGTTGTTGAAAGGTCCTTCGATCAACGACCGGATTACTGCGATGGATTTGATTGCCTCCGTGGTGATGGGATTTGTTCTGGTATATAGTGTGTTGATCAATCAATCTGTCTATTTTGATATACCCGTGATTATCTCATTGATTTCGTTTTTTGGTACGGTGGCTGTTTCAACCTATTTAAAACATAAAAATGGATAAGATCATTATTTCCGGACTCATCCTGGCAGGTTCTTTTTTTATTCTGGTGGCTGCTATTGGACTGGTAAGGTTTCCTGACTTGTTCAGCCGGCTGCATGCAGGCACAAAAGCTCCTTCCTTTGGGATATTATTGATTGTTTTGGGAGTTTGTCTGTACTTTAATACTCCGGTAATTTATCTGAAAGGTTTTTTCATCCTTATCTTCATTTACCTGACTGCTCCGTTGGCAGCACATGCCATTTCCCGTTCTTTCAAACAGAAGGATTGACTTCGCCTGAAGGGATAAAGCGTTGGTGAATCAGACAATGGATCAATCATCCCGTGCAGGATTCCCCGATCAACGTGGTTTGGGTGGCATCGGTGATGCGGACGTTAACAAGGTCTCCTTTTTGGAAATTTTTGCCGGGAAAGACCACCACTTTATTCTGGGATGTACGGCCAAACAGCATTTTATCTGATTTCTTAGAAAGACCTTCCACCAGTACTTCAAAGGTTTTTCCCCTGTCGTTGAGGTTGTTTTCCAGGGAGATTTTGTTTTGAAGGGTGATGATTTCATCCAGTCGCTTCAGTTTTATCTTTTCCGGGATATCATCTTTCAGGTGGCTGGCAGCGTATGTTCCGGGTCTTTCTGAGTATTTGAACATGAATGCCATGTCGAATTTCACCCGGCTCATCAGGTCGAGTGTCTGGGCATGGTCCTCCTCTGTTTCGGTACAGAATCCTGTAAATACATCGGTTGTAATTCCACAATCGGGGATGAAGGAACGGATTGCCGCAATACGATCGAGGTACCATTCGCGATCGTATTTCCGGTTCATCAGTTTCAGAATTCGTGAGCTTCCCGACTGTACAGGCAGGTGAATATGGCGACAAATATTCGGCCATTCGGCCATTTTTTTCAGGACTTTATCCGACATATCTTTGGGGTGAGAGGTGGTAAAGCGCACCCTCATGTTGGGAGCAGTCCGGGCAACTTTTTCGAGCAGGTCCCAGAACCGCACGGGTTTTCGTACTCCTTCAGGGTGCCAGGAGTAGGAGTTTACATTTTGTCCCAGCAGGGTCACCTCTTTGTAGTTTTTTGCATTTAAATCCTGCACTTCATGCAGGATGTCCTGTGGATCACGACTTCGTTCACGTCCTCTGGTATAAGGAACAATACAATAGGTACAGAAATTATTACAGCCCCGGGTGATGCTTACAAATCCTGAAATAGCCTTGTCGCCCATGCGAACCGGTGTGATTTTATCGTAGGTTTCGATGGTTGATAGTTCGGTGTTCAGTGCTTTTTCTCCTCTTTCGATTTTGTCGATCAGGTAGGGAAGGTCGCGGTATGCATCGGGGCCGGCAACCAGGTTAACCACTCCTTTTTCCAGGAAGGCTTCTCCCACACGTTCAGCCATGCACCCCAGCACGCCTACGATCAGGTTTTTGTTCCTTTTTTTTAACCCGTTGTAATGGTTCAGTCTGCCCCAGATTCTTTTTTCTGCATTATCGCGTACCGAGCAGGTATTGAGCAACACCAAATCGGCTTCGTCAGCCGAAGCAACCAGTTGGTATTGTCTTTCCTGTAAAATAGCTGCAACAACCTCACTGTCGGCCACATTCATCTGGCACCCGTAAGTTTCTATGTATAATTTTTTTGTCTCTTTGATCATTTCGCGGCAAATTTAATTTTTTTTCTCAAACCTGCTGCCCCTGTTAGGCGGGATGAAACTTTCCTGGTTTACCACTTTTTTTTATATTTTTAGGGAATATTAATTAAAAACACTGTTTTATGTCAGGTCATAGTAAGTGGTCGACCATCAAAAGAAAAAAAGGAGCACTTGACTCCAGACGATCAAAGATTTTCTCAAAACTTTCGAAAGAGATTACTGTTGCCGCCAAACTGGGTGGCCCGGATATAGATGCCAATTCGAGATTGAGACTGGCTGTTCAGAATGCCAAAGGACAGAACATGCCCAGGGATGTGATTGAGCGGGCTGTGAGCAAAGCCGAAAAGGACACTTCCAGTTTTGAGGAGATGACCTTTGAGGGATACGGAACGGGAGGTGTAGCCATTTTTGTGGAATGCCTGTCCGACAATAATAACCGTACAGTGGGAAGTATACGTTCAGCATTCTCTAAGTATGATGGCCATTTGGGAGTCAACGGATCGGTGGCTTATCTTTTTGAAACGAAGGGGATTTTTGTGGTTCCGGCCAACGAAATCACACAGACTGATGATTTTGAGCTTGGGATGATTGAGGCCGGTGCTGAGGAGCTGGAGGAGTCGGATGAATATCTTGAAATCACTTCATTAATGGAAGATTTTGGCAGCGTTTCCAAAAAGTTGGAAGAACTTGGAGTTGAAACAGAAAGTCAGGGATTACAGCGCCTGCCGGTTACAACCGTCACTCTCGGGGTGGAAGAGGCAAGAAAAGTTTTGCGACTGATAGAACGCCTCGAAGAAGATGACGATGTGCAACAAGTTTACCATAACCTGGAAATAACTTCCGAGTTGGAAGAAGTATTGGTAAATGAATAAGAGACTGTTTTAAATTTATCCATTTATTCTATTTTGCGTCTTTTCCACTCATATTGCTGTAAAATTTCCTTAAATAGCTATGGCTATTCGCGTCAATTTTGCCTTGTCTGATCAAAAAACAGATCAAAATATTTCTAACCTGTTTAATTCATGCGTTTATTTTGATGCAGATGCAAGGCGCCGGAACCCGCAGGCATAGTTATCTATTTCAAGGGTTTCGCAACGAAGCAGATGCATTGAAATAAACGCACTTGTGAAAAATGTTTTTCGTTCATCTGTATTA
>Ga0172382_10010956_pt1 | contig 12058 bp, 9 predicted proteins | sample Leawel138RmetaG_FD_122245 | JGI IMG/M metagenome (GOLD analysis project Ga0172382, IMG submission 122245) | Leachate microbial communities from a municipal landfill in Southern Ontario, Canada - Leachate well 138R metaG | ecosystem: Engineered > Solid waste > Landfill > Unclassified | place...
GCCGGGATAGCCAGGCCAATAATAAGCATGGACTCGCCAAAGGTAAGCAAGGCAATAATGGGGCCTGCCCAGACCTGGTTGTCCTGGATGAAGGTAATGATCTGTTGAAGCAGCTGATCCATGAAAATATACCGGTTAATCTTGAAAAAGGGCGTTTAAGCCGACAGTTTCAGGGCAATATGTTTAATTAATTGGCGAGAAGCGGCCAATTTAGGCAGGGTGGGCAGTTGTTGGTGACCGTTTTCTTCGAAGAGAACCATGGTGGTTGAATCGGCATCCATGACATCTTGTGCCAGATTACCTACCAGCAAGGGAATGTTTTTACGTTGACGTTTACGTTCGGCATATTCCAGAAGGTTTTCTGTTTCTGCCGCAAAACCGACACACCATGGACCATTTTCAAGTGCGGCAACCGAGGCGAGAATGTCCGGGTTGGGCGAAAATTTCAGGTCCATGCCGGTATTCTCGGTTTTCTTGATTTTGTTTTCCTGAAAATTGCTGACATGCCAGTCGGCAACAGCGGCTACCGAGATGAAAATATCGGCATCATGGGCATGTTGCATGACCTGTTCATGCATTTGCCTGGCGGTTGTGACCGAGATGCGCTGTACGTCATAAGGAGGTTCAAGCGCGGTTGGGCCAGAAACCAGGATAACCTGTGCACCGGCTTCTCGTGCCGCGCGGGCAATGGCATAACCCATTTTGCCGGATGAACGGTTGGTGATCATGCGTACCGGGTCGATGGGCTCTGCCGTGGGGCCAGCAGTAATTAGCACGCGTTTGCCACGCAACAGCTTTTCCTGAAAAAACGCGATGGTTTCATGCACGATTTCATGGGGTTCAAGCATGCGTCCGCTGCCGGTTTCGCCGCAGGCCTGCGATCCACTGCCTGGACCCCAAATGGTGGCGTTGTCTTGACGCAGCTGCTGCAGGTTGCGCTGGGTTGCCGGATGCGCCCACATTTCCCGGTTCATGGCCGGAACCACGATCAGGGGGCAATTGCCTTTGGCCAGACACAGGGTTGAAAGCAGGTCATCGGCCAGGCCATGACTGAGTTTTGCAATGAAATCGGCACTGGCCGGTACGATAATGATGGCATCAGCCTGGCGGCTTAAATTGATGTGCGCCATGCTGTTGGCCATACGGGCGTCCAGTGTTTCGGTATAAACCGGGTTTCCCGACAGGGCCTGAAAGGTGGTGGGCGTTACGAACTGGGTGGCGGCATTAGTCATGATCACGGTAATAGTGGCACCATGATCCATAAGCCGACGGGTAAGTTCTGCTGCTTTATAGCAGGCAATGCCACCTGTAATACCCAATACGATGCGTTTGCCGGAAAGGTCTGGATTCATGCTTGCTCTTGTTTGGTACGACGAATACGAAGGATCTCATCAAGAATGATAAAGATAGCCCCTATGGTAATACAAATATCAGCAACATTGAAGGCCGGGAAATAGGCATTTCCCCAATAAAATAGAAGAAAATCAATAACATGGCCGTAAGCCATGCGATCTATTACATTGCCCAGCGCGCCGGCCATAATGAGTGTAAGGGAAAAACAAAAGAACGTTTGTGTTTTGTGTTTTTTTAGCAAATACAGAATAAACCCGGTGGCGCCCAGACCCAGAACCAGAAAGAACCAGCGTTGCCAGCCACTGCCTTCGGCAAGCAGGCTAAAGGCAGCGCCTTGATTATAAACCAGAATGAAATCAAAGAAAGGCAGTATGTTCAGCCTTTCCAGATAGTCAAAGTTGTGTTCAAAATACAGTTTGCTGGCCTGGTCTATGGCAATCAGGAAAATGGCACAGGCAATCCATATGCCATAGGCAATGGGTTGCCTGTTGTCAGGCTGATCAGGCATATTCACGGGCCTCGCCGTCACCATGGAGATTGTCAACGCAGCGTGAGCAAATACCGGGGTGATCTGGGTGGCTGCTTACATCTTCACGGTAGTGCCAGCAACGTTCACATTTTTCATGCCCGGAAGGGGCAATTTCAAAACGGAGTTCTCCGTTTGCGGCATGCACGGTTGCGCGTGAAACAATGAAAATGAAGCGCAGATCATCGTTCAGGCTTTGCATCCAGGCAAGATCCTGCTCGCTTGCATAAATATCAACCTCTGCCTGCAGGGCAGAGCCAATCTGGCCGGCACTGCGCAGGTCTTCAAGCTGTTTATTCAGCTCTGCCCTGATTTCAAGCAGGCGTGACCATTTGATGCTTAATGAATCACTGTCCTGAGGCACTGGAATATCATGGTATACCTCTGTGAAGATAGTAAGGCCATTAGCCAGTTCGGTGTTTTTCAGGGTGAATTCGCGCAGAACGGTCCAGGCCTCTTCTGCCGTAAACGAAAGAATAGGAGCCAGCAGTTTAAGCAGGCTGAAAGTAATGTGCAGCAGGGCGGTTTGGGCAGAGCGACGCGCCAGGCTGTCTTTGCCACTGGTATACAAACGGTCTTTCAGGGTGTCCAGGTAAAATGCGCCCAAGTCTTCGGAACAGAAAATCTGCAACCTTGCCACGGCAGGGTGAAAGTTCAGTTCCTGGTAATGCGCCAGTACCTCATCTTGCATTGTTTTGGTAAACGCCAGTGCATAGCGGTCTACTTCAAACATTTGATCAAGGCTGACTTGATCTTTGGACGCGTCAAAATCATTCAGGTTGCCCAGCAGGAAGCACAAGGTATTGCGAATACGTCGATAACTTTCGACAACGCGCTTGAGAATCTGGTCAGAAATGGACAGTTCACCGGAGTAGTCGGTGGCTGCGGTCCACAGGCGGATTATTTCGGCACCCAAAGAGTCGGAAACCTTTTGTGGGGCAATGACGTTACCGACTGATTTACTCATCTTCCGGCCCTGGCCATCAACCACAAAACCATGGGTTAACAAGCCCTTGTAGGGTGGCTGGCCAAACATCATGGACGATGTTAGCAAGGAAGAATGGAACCAGCCACGGTGCTGGTCGGAGCCTTCAAGGTATAAGTCGGCAGGCCAGCGCAGGGTGTCTGCATGGGAGCCATTGCAAACGTGGTTTTTACCACCCATAACCGTAAAGTGTGTGGTGCCCGAATCAAACCAGACATCAAGAGTGTCACGGTTTTTTTCATATTGACTGGCTTCTTCACCCAGAAGGTCTTTGGGGTCAAGCGATTGCCAGGCTTCAATGCCTTCTTTTTCAACCCGTTGGGCAACCTGTTCCAGTAACTCAACGCTACGTGGATGGAGCTCGCCGGTTTCCTTGTGGACGAAGAAGGCCATGGGAACACCCCATTGACGCTGGCGTGACAAGGTCCAGTCGGGACGATTGGCAATCATGGCGTGCAAACGTGCACGACCCCATGCCGGATAAAAACTGGTGGCTTCAACACCGGCCAGGGCCTTTTCACGCAGGGTGGCCGAGCCATCGTTGGGCTGGCGGTCCATGCCGGCAAACCATTGGCTGGTGGCGCGGTAAATAACCGGGGTTTTGTGGCGCCAGCAATGCATATAACTGTGCTTCAGGGGCTCGACTTTAATGAGTGTGCCGGCCTGTTTCATGGTTTCTACAATTTTGGGGTTGGCATCCCAAATGGACAGGCCGCCAAACAATGGCAGGCTGTTGGCGTATTTGCCATCACCCATCACGGGGCTGATGAAGTCATCGTCTTTAATGCCATTGATTTTGCATGAATTGAAGTCATCAATACCATACGCGGGGGCAGAGTGAACAATGCCGGTACCGGCATCAACGGTGACATAGTCGCCCAGATAAACGGGAGACAGACGGTCATAACCGGCATCGGCCTGGTACAGGGGGTGATGGAAAGCAATGTGGTCAAGTGCCGCACCTGCGCAGCTGGCTTCAATGGTGCCTTCCAGTTCCCAGGCTTCAAGGCAGGCTTTTACACGGTCTGTGGCGAGTAGCAGTAATGGGCCTGTGGGCAGGGATGGTGTAACACGAACCAGCGAATATTCAAGTTCGGGGTGGATATTAAGCGCCATGTTGGACGGAATCGTCCAGGGAGTGGTCGTCCAGATGACCACGGCACCATCGTCGATGCGGTCCAGATTGAAGGCTTTTGCCAGTTTTTCTTTTTCGGCAAATGGGAAGGCGACATCAATAGCAGGGTCTTTGCGATCCTGGTATTCAACCTCGGCTTCAGCCAGGGCGGAACTGCAGTCAAAACACCAGTTGACCGGCTTGAGCCCACGGAAAATATATCCTTTGTCCAGAATATCGGCCAGGGCACGTATTTCATTGGCCTCGTTGGCAAAATTCATGGTTAGATAGGGGTTGTCCCACTCGCCCAGTACCCCCAGTCGTTTGAAGTCTTTACGCTGGCGTTCTATTTGTTCGTAAGCATAGGCACGGGCCTTGGACTGCACTTCGGCCACGGGTAGATGTTTGCCGAATTTTTTCTCGATCTGGATTTCGATGGGCATGCCGTGGCAGTCCCATCCTGGTACGTAAGGGGCATCAAAGCCGGCCATGTTACGGCTTTTGAGAATGATGTCCTTGAGGATTTTGTTAACCGCGTGGCCAATATGGATGTCGCCGTTGGCATACGGAGGGCCATCGTGCAAAATAAACATTGGTCGGCCTTTACTGGCTTTGCGAATGGCTTCGTAAACTTTATTTTCTTCCCATTGTTTAACCCATTCAGGTTCACGTTTAGGCAGGTTTCCACGCATAGGGAAAGGCGTTTCGGGCAAATTTAAAGTGTTTTTATAGTCCATGGACAGCAAAATAGTTACGAGCGATGCGCTCATCATTGCGGATGGCATCGATCATTGTGGGTAAATTGGGAAATTTCTCTTCATCCCGCACATAGTGCAGAAATGCGACAGTAATAAGTTTACCGTATGCAGATACGGTTTTATCCAGAATATGTACTTCGAGCAATACTTTGCCATCGGATTCGACGGTAGGCCGCACGCCCAGGCTGGCAATGCCGGGTAGTATTTGCCCGTCAAGACCTTTGACCGAAACAACGTAAATGCCTGAACGCAAGGCGCAGCGTGGCATTGCTCGCAGATTCAGGGTTGGGTAACCAATAGTCCTGCCCAGTTTTTTTCCGTGAATGACATGGCCACTGATTTCATAAGGCCGGCCCAGATAACTTTTGGCACGATCAAGATCTCCAAAGGCAAGTGCATTGCGTAATTCGGTGCTTGAATAGCGCTGGTTTTGTTCATCAAGTACATCTTCAAGCGTCTCAACTTCAAAGCCGAAGTGTGATGAAGCATCGCGCAAAAGTGCAATGTTGCCACTGCGTTTGTTGCCAAAACGGAAATCAACACCCACGTAAAGCCATTTGGTATTCAGACGGCGTACCAGAATATCTTCAATGAATTGTTCGGCACCAAGAGAGGCGAATTGATTATTGAAACGATTCAGGAATACCTGCTCTATGCCGGCATTGGACAGAGCGGTGATTTTGTCACGCAAGGATGAAATCCGTGTGGGTGCCAGTTCGGGGCGTTGTTCGCGGAAGGCGAAATATTCCCTGGGATGTGGCAAAAATGTCATGACCGATGGGATCAGGTTTTTTTGGCCAGCAACCTGGACAACGTGCTCAAGCAGGCGTTGGTGCCCCAGATGGACACCATCAAAGTTGCCGATGGTTAAGGCGCTTGCCCGTTGTTGGGAAGCGGGGAACGCATTACGATAAAGATTAATAGTATTTTTCACGAATAACAGTTTACAATTTTACGCTTCATTAAGAAGGAAGTTATGCTGTGACTGTTGTAAATCAATCACCCAAACGTTTTGTTCTGCTGATTTCGGGCCGTGGTTCGAATATGCAGGCTATTGTTAATATGGCCAAAAACAGGCCTGATATCCATGTTGCGGCTGTTATTTCCCATTCAAGGAACAGCAAGGGCCTTGAATGGGCAAAAGAGCAGGGTATTAATGTACACGAAATCCTGAACAAGGATTATGATTCGCGCGAATCATTTGATCAAGCCCTGCAGGAAATTATTGATACCCATCAGCCTGATTATGTCTTGCTGGCCGGTTTTATGCGGATTCTTACCGAAAAATTCGTGCGCCATTACCGCGGTAGGCTGATTAATATTCATCCTTCCCTGCTGCCATCCTTCCCTGGGCTGGATACGCACCAGCAAGCCCTGGACGCCGGCGTGCTGTTGCATGGCTGCACGATTCACTTTGTGACGCCTGTACTGGATCATGGCCCCATTATTGCCCAGTCGGCAGTACCCGTGCTTAAAACGGATACAGTCGATGACCTGGCACAACGCGTCCTGAGCATGGAGCACATAATGTTTCCTGAAGTGGTGGGCTATTTGGCAGAAGATATCGTCGAACTGGGGGATAATGGCAAAGTTGTTTATAAACGTGAAGTGCCTTCACTCTTCATGTTTTCAGAAAAAGGATAATTAAAATGAGTTCAAGTGCCACCTCACACAGCCGGAAGGTTTCTGCCGGCAGAAAAAAAGGCTTTGAAAAACCGGTCGTTAAAACGCCGGTTTATGCCATTCGTATCGAACAGGTGAAAACCGTTTTTGCCGAAGTTCAAAAATGGAAATTTCCGGCAGACTCCGTGTTGTCTGCCTGGTTTCGACAAAACAAGGCGCTGGGTAGTCGTGATCGCGCTGAAGTCGCCGAGGCTGTATTCGATATTCTTCGCAACCTGCGCCGTTACCGTCAGTTCGCTGAAAGCGGGGTAGGTTCATCGTTACAGCGTTTGGCTATTCTGGGACTGTCGTCAACGTTGGGACACGAAGCTATCCGGGCTGTCCTTACCGACGATGAGAATGCCTGGCTTGAGCATTTGCAAACCATAGACCTGAATGCCTTGTCACCTGCCGTTCGGGGAAGCATGCCTGACTGGTTGTATGAGTATTTCAGCAAGCTTGACAATGCTGAGTCCCTAATTGCCGCACTTAATGAAAAAGCACCGCTTGATTTGCGTGTCAACAGTTTCAAGACTGATCGTGAAACCGTTCTGGCCGCTTTCAAAGACTCACCGGCAGAGCCGTTCGAGCCGCAACCCACACCGTACTCACCATGGGGTATACGCCTGAAGGGTAAGCCAGCCATTAATCGCTGGCCTTTGTTCGAAAACGGCTCACTGGAAGTGCAGGATGAGGGCAGCCAAATCCTGGGTATGCTGGTTAGTCCGCGCCGTGGCGAGATGGTCATTGATTTTTGTGCCGGGGCAGGCGGTAAGACCTTGCTGCTGGGCGCCTTGATGCGTTCAACGGGGCGTCTGTATGCCTTTGACGTGTCTGCAGCCCGCCTGGCAAAAGCCAAGCCGCGTGTTGCCCGTAGCGGTCTGTCCAATGTCACTCCAGTTGTCATTGCCAATGAAAATGATGCCCGTGTAAAGCGCTTGGCCGGCAAAGCACACCGCGTGCTAGTGGATGCGCCTTGTACTGGCATGGGCACCTTGCGTCGCAACCCGGATCTTAAATGGCGCCAGGCGCCCAAGGATGTGGCCGAACTGACTGCCCTGCAGGCCAGTATTCTGTCCAGCGCCTCACGTTGTGTTGCGCCCGGTGGACGCCTGGTCTATTCAACCTGCAGTGTTCTGCCTGAAGAAAACGAACAACAGGTGGAACGTTTCCTGCAAAGCCATCCAGACTTCACATTGCTGCATGTGAACCAGGTGTTGGGTGACCGTTGTCCTAATCTGGTCATGGAGAATGAATACCTTCGTCTGCGTCCGGATGTTCACGGTACAGACGGCTTTTTTGCGGCAGTGCTTGAGCGCCGGAAAAAAGACGATGCGGCAGTCAAAAAAGAGGCGGCTGAAAAGGGCTCTGTTGAGAAAGAGTCAGGCGAAGATGATGTGGCTGTTTCCAATGAGGTGGCCGAAACTGAAGAGGCCGTGGCAAGTAATGAAGTTGCTGTAACAGAAGTAACTGAAACGCAAGTAACAAGCGAAAGCGAAGACAAGTCTGCAAAAGAAAACCTGTCGTCGTAAGTAATTTAAAATGGCTGATTCTCTATTTCAACAGGATAGAAATCGGTCATTTTTTTGCGTTGCATTTATAAACATGAGATAATGATTTATTAATTAAATCAATCTGTTATTGGATTTTTTAATTGGTTTAATAGTTTTTTTGATTTGTTTGTTTTTTATATTGTTTTCAGCCTGATAGTAATCATCTGAAGCAAGTAAACAGGGCTGGAACAGAACTTTTTCTCTGCATGTCATTCCAATCCTGGACACTGAAACTAACGTTTTTAGGAGACCTGGTAAGGTTTATGAATAGCATTCTTAATTTTCTGGCTGGTGGCTTGTTGCAATTATCCTGGTGGCAACTCATTCTTGTAACACTGGTTCTCACACATATCACCATTGTTGGGGTCACCATCTTCCTGCATCGCAGCCAGACGCACCGTGGCCTGGACCTTCATCCCATTGTGTCCCATTTTTTTCGCTTGTGGCTGTGGCTTACCACCGGTATGGTTACCAAGGAATGGGTCGCCATTCACCGCAAACACCACGCCAAATGCGAGAAAGAAGGTGATCCGCATTCACCCATTGTGTATGGCATAGAAAAAGTCATGTGGAAAGGGGCAGAGTTGTACCGCGAAGAGTCTGCCAATGAGGAAACCCTTAAACGTTACGGTCATGGAACGCCCGATGACTGGCTTGAACGTAATATCTACACCCGCCATTCCGGCTTGGGTATTATTTTGACCTTGATTGTGGACGTGTTGCTGTTTGGTGCAGCGGGTCTGGCGGTCTGGGCAGTGCAAATGGCATGGATCCCATTCTGGGCGGCTGGCGTGGTAAACGGTTTGGGCCATTATATTGGCTATCGTAATTTCTCCAGCCCCGATAGCAGTACTAACCTGTTCCCGATTGGTATTATTATCGGGGGCGAAGAGTTGCACAACAACCACCATGCTTATGGCACATCGGCCAAGTTTTCCAGCAAATGGTATGAGTTTGATATTGGCTGGCTTTATATCAAGTTAATGAGTTATGTCGGTTTGGCCAAAGTGCGTAAAGTCGCGCCCAAATTAAAACTTGAACATAATTCCGCTCAGGTCACTGAGAAAACCTTGCAGGGTGTTATTACCCACCGTTATGAAATCATGACCCGCTATGCCGATTTGCTCAAACAGGCGGCCCAGGCGGAAATTGAACGCCTGAAAGGTGTCAAGGATAGTCTCAGTGTTCAGCAGGCAGCCTTGTTGAAATCGGTTGCTGATCGCATTACCCAGGCAGAACAGTCCCTGAAGCCAACCGAGAAAGAAGAGCTTGAGAACGCGCTGTCCCAGAATAAAGTCCTGGCAACCATGGTTAATATGCGTGATGATCTTACCCGCGTCTGGGCAAGCTCTACAGCAAGCAGTGAACAACTGTTGCAAGACTTGCAGGCCTGGTGCCAGCAGGCCCAGCAAAGTGGTATCCAGAGTCTTGAGCAATTTGCATTGCGCCTGCGACGTTACGCGGCATGATCGATCAGCTCAACCCCGAACAGCGTACTGCGGTAACTTCATCAGCGCAGTACGCGCTGGTTCTGGCAGGAGCCGGAAGTGGTAAAACCAAGGTTCTCACGACGCGCATGGCCTGGCTCATTCAAACGGGCCAGGTGTCACCTTATGGTTTGCTGGCAGTAACCTTTACCAATAAAGCAGCCAAAGAAATGCTTGCCCGTTTAACGGGCATGTTGCCGATTGATGCCCGTGGCATGTGGATCGGTACTTTTCACGGCCTGTGCAATCGTCTTCTGCGTGCCCATTATCGTGACGCAGGTTTGCCTCAGGGTTTTCAAATCCTTGATACGGCAGACCAGTTGTCAGCCATTAAGCGCTTGATTAAAACTGGCAATATCGATGATGAAAAATTTCCGGCCAAAGATGTGCAGCGTTTTATCAATGCGGCAAAGGATAAGGGCGAGCGTCCTGAAACCATGGAAATCTGGGATGTCCACCGTCAGCGGATGGTAGATATTTACCAGCTATACCAAGAGCAATGCCAACGTGAAGGTGTTGTTGATTTTGCTGAATTGTTGTTGCGTGCCTATGAGTTACTGGCCAGAAATGCGCTGGTGCGCGAGCATTACCAGCGCCGCTTCAGGCATATCCTGGTTGACGAGTTTCAGGACACCAATGACCTGCAGTACAAGTGGCTTTGCCTGCTTGCCGGTAAAGAGGCCTCCTTGTTTGCCGTTGGTGATGATGACCAATCCATCTACGCATTTCGTGGTGCCAATGTGGGCAATATGGCTGCCTTTGAGCGTGATTACGCCAAGGGAAATATTGTCCGGCTAGAGCAAAACTACCGTTCTTATGGCAATATCCTGGATGCAGCCAATGCCTTAATTGAACATAACAATGACCGCATGGGTAAAAACCTGTGGACCGATCGCGGTGCCGGTGAGCCTTTACGCATCATAGAGCAACCCACTGATTTTCAAGAATCACAATGGTTGGTGGAAGAGATCAAGGCGCTGCTTAATGACGGACGTGCAAGACGTGATATTGCCATCCTGTATCGCAGCAATGCACAGTCGCGTACCATTGAGCACGCCCTGTTTTCAGCCAGGATCCCTTACAAGGTTTATGGTGGCTTGCGCTTTTTTGAACGACAGGAAGTCAAGCATGTGCTGGCCTACCTGCGCCTGGTAGCGAATTTGGGTGATGATACGTCTTTCATGCGGGTGGTTAATTTCCCCACACGGGGTATTGGTGCCCGTACCCTTGAAAACCTGACCGATGCCTCCCGTCAAATTGGTTGCAGCATGGCACATGCGATTGGTGCGGTTTCAGGAAAAGGGGGGGGTAATCTTGCTTCATTTGTGCAACTGATCAAGCAAATGGCTGAGGTGGCGCAAGCAGTTACCTTACCCGAACTGGTGCAGCATGTTATTGAAATTTCAGGATTAAAACAGTATTACGAACAGGAGCGTGAGGGGGCGGAACGACTTGAGAACTTAAGTGAGCTGGTCAATGCGGCAACCGTGTTTTCTCTTGAAGAAAATTATGAGGGCATGCCAGCCGGCAAGGCGGTAGAACCCCCGGTTCCCGTTGATCCTGGCATCCTGTTCCAGGAGGCAGTTTCCCCGTTGGCCGCCTTTTTATCTCATGCCTCACTGGAAGCGGGCGATAACCAGGCCAAGGCCGGAGAAGATGCCGTACAGCTCATGACCATTCACGCCGCTAAAGGTCTTGAATTTGAGGTGGTCTTTATTACCGGTGTTGAAGAAGGGTTGTTTCCCCATGAAAACAGCCTTATGGCCGATGGTGGACTTGAAGAAGAACGTCGTCTTATGTATGTAGCCATAACCCGTGCCCGCGAGCGACTGTACATCAGCATGGCACAAAGCCGCATGCTGCATGGGCAAACCCGTTATTCCATTCGTTCGCGTTTTCTGGATGAAATTCCCGAAGCCTGTATTAAATGGTTAACGCCCAAGGCTACCACCTATGGTGCGAGTCAAAATGGCTGGGGATCAGGCAAGTCCCATCAGCGGGATGCCTTTGGACGTCCGGAAAGCGGGATTATGGCACCACGTGCGCCACGTTCTGTTAGTACTGGCGTACAGGTTGGGCAACAGCAATTCAAAATTGGGCAGGGCGTGCGTCATGCCAAGTTTGGAGATGGAACCATTATTAATTTAAGTGGCCAAGGTAATGATGCCCAGGCACAGATCATTTTCCAGAATGCCGGCGCAAAAACACTGGCATTGGGTATTGCCAAGTTGGAAATTATTGCCTGATTTGTGTGTTAATTAACGGGTGCCTATATTCTGGGCACCCATGAAACGAGGTGGAAAATGAAGAGCAAACTGTTGCTGTCGTGCTGTTTGTTGGGGCTTTTGGCTGGTTGCACAGGCAGCTCTGGAAACGCTTCATCAAGTGGCTCTAAAGTAGAGATGTATGGCGTTATGGATGTTGGCGTGGGGTACTCTAGCCAAAAAACAACATTTTCTAAATAAATTCTTTGGTTTTTGGGTGTTTTAGCACAAAGGGTTGACGGAATTATAGTTGGTACATATAATTATATTCTTTCCTGAAGGCGGTTAGCTCAGTTGGTTAGAGCGCTACGTTGACATCGTAGAGGTCGCTGGTTCGACTCCAGTACCGCCTACCA
>Ga0172382_10010958_pt1 | contig 12058 bp, 7 predicted proteins | sample Leawel138RmetaG_FD_122245 | JGI IMG/M metagenome (GOLD analysis project Ga0172382, IMG submission 122245) | Leachate microbial communities from a municipal landfill in Southern Ontario, Canada - Leachate well 138R metaG | ecosystem: Engineered > Solid waste > Landfill > Unclassified | place...
CGGAATGCGTTTGCCCTTGCCGGGTATGGTAACTGCCGGCGCGGCGGATTCGGTGCGGTCCGTCCAGTGTTCGCGGCTTCCGGCCAGCTCTTCCTGGATGGATTTCTCCGGTTCGCTGAAGGCTTGCGGCGCCGTTTTGGCCGGAGACATTTCGCCGGTGACAACACGGTGAATACCGGCCGGCAGGGATACGTTTTCGGGCGCGGCCTGTTCGGCCTCAGCCACCTCAAGGTTATACGGTGACTGCGGTTTGAGGACGGCAGGCGGCGCGATATCGTCAGCCGCGGCCTGCGTCTCACCAGAGTCTCCGCGCAGGAAATCGGGCACCGGCAGATCCTCGGCGCCCAGGGCCGGCACACCGTCTTCAACCTCGTCAGGCTTGAACAGCTTTTTCAGGCTTTCCAGCAGTGTGGCTTTACGGCCGGCAGGTTCAACGGTCACGCTGGCTGGCCGGACGCGGGCGGGCGTCTCGGCTTCCTTGCCGCGCTCTGGCAGCAGGACGTCGAAGCTCTTGCGGTCCGGCGGGGCCGCAGCGGCCACGCTGCGCTCTTCCCGCGCCTGGTCGGCGCGGTCACGGACGGCCTGGTCCAGCTTCTGTCGCGTCGCCGACAAGGCACTCGCCGTATGGCCGACCATGCCGGTCAGGGAGACGTTGAAAAGCAAGATGATCAGGGAAAGCAGCAGCGCTGCCAGGAGCACGATCGAACCGATCGAACCGGCGATGGCATAAAGGCCCAGGGCCAAACCGCCGCCCAGCAGACCTCCGCTCATGGCGGTACGTGACCCTTCCTGGATCAGGGCCGGCTCGATGCCGCTCTGCCACAAGTGCTGGACCGCGCGCCAGGCCTGGTGGCGTTCACCGGCAGCCAGGCTGTAGGCTCGCACGGCCTGGAGATCTGTGGTCAGCAGGTGCAGCATGGCGGCGGACCCGATCATCAGGATCAGGACATAGGTGAAGCGCCGCCTCGTGACAGACATGTCTTTTTCCAACAGGTAGTCGATCGCCATATAGGCGAACAGGGCGGGCAGCGCCAGCGCGGTGACCCCGAACAGGCCGCGGCCGCCGTTTTGCAAAACCTGGCCGATCCAGCCGCTGCGCCCGGCAGGCAGGTAAAACGCGACGCCCAGGATAACGGCTAAAGCCAGGTAGAAGACGCCGTTGATTTCTCGTTTGGGGTTGACGGTGTTGGCCGCCATCGTTATCGCTCCTCCCGGGTCAGCATGCGATCGGCCATCAACAGGGCGACCAGCGTCTTGGCGTCATGGATCTCACCCCGGTCGGCCATGGCCAGCAGATCATCCAGCGGATATCCTTTGACGTGCAGGAACTCCCCGTCATCCGGATGCGCGGGGCCTGCTTTGAGCTCGGTTGCCAGGTAGATGTGCAGCGTTTCGCTGCAATAGCCCGGTGAGGGGTAAATCGTGGCCAGGTGACGGATCTGGCCGGCGCAAAAACCGGTCTCTTCGGCCAGTTCGCGTCGGGCGCAGTCGAGCGGATCCTCGCCCGGTTCAAGTTTACCGGCCGGAATTTCGAGCATGTTACGGTCAAAGGCCTTGCGGTATTGCGTCACCATCGGGACGAAGCCCGCACCGTCGATGGCCAGCACGCAGGCGCCGCCGTTGTGGCGCACGATCTCGCGGCGGGCGGACTGTCCGTCGGCCACGGTGACCGCGTGGACTTCGACGTTAAAGACGCGGCCGGTGAAGGGCTGTTCAACATGGTGACTGGGTTCCTGGTACAATCGCGTCTTCCTTTCCTGAAAGCGGCTGCGGCGCATCGGAGCCGTTCTGCAGACGCAGTTTTCGGATTTCCGCCACAGCCAGTTTATCGCATCGGTTGTTATAGGGGTTGTCGGCATGCCCCTTGACCTTGATCCACTCGATCTGGTGTCGGTCCGACGCCTTGATCAGATCCTGCCAGAGATCCATGTTGCTGACCGGATCGCCGGCGGCGTTGCGCCAGCCGTTGCGCTGCCAGTTCTGAATCCATCCCTGCGTAAAGGCGGAGACAAGGTAGGCGCTGTCGCTGTAGAGCCGGACGCGGCAGGGGCGCTTCAGCTTGCGCAGGGCCTCGATGGCCGCGGTCATCTCCATCCGGTTGTTGGTGGTCGAGACAGCATGGCCGCTGATTTCTTTCTCAACACCCCGGGTCATCAGGACGGCTGCCCAGCCGCCTGGCCCCGGGTTGCCCGAACAGGCGCCGTCTGTGTAGATCTCGACCGCATCACGCATCCGGACCGGCCTTTTGCCGCAGTTCGGCGGCGCGTCGGGTCGCCGCGTCGACGGCCCGGATCAGGGCTGAACGCAGCCCGTCCGCTTCCAGGCTGGCCACGGCGGCGATCGAAGTACCGCCTGGCGAGCAGACCTGGTCTTTAAGAGCAGCGGGATGTGTTTTCGTCTCAAGGACCAACGATGCGGCGCCGTAGACGGTCATGGCCGCCATTTCCAGGGCCATGTCCCGCGCCAGCCCGTTGCGGACACCCCCATCCGCCAGCGCTTCGATCACCAGCATGATGTAGGCAGGACCGCTTCCGGAAAGGCCGGTAACGGCATCGAGGGCGGATTCCGGAACCTCATAGACACGCCCGCAAGCTGCCAGCAGGCCTTTGACTAGCGACTGCTGTCCGGCATCGGCCTGATCAAAACAAACGGCACTGACCCCGGCGCCCACCAAAGCGGGCGTATTGGGCATCACGCGGGCCAGTGCGATGGCCGGTCCGGCAAGCGCGCGCAGCGATGCGAGCGTCACCCCGGCGGCGATCGAGATAACCAGCTGCGTGTCAAGCAGCGGACGGATGCGGCTGAGCACAGCCGGAACGACAGGCGGCTTGACAGCGATGAGGACGGTGTCAGCGCCGGTCACAGCGTCTTCCGGCGTACAACACGCAGTCGCGCCCAGCGACTTGGCCAGCGCTTGCGCCTTGGCTTGGTCCGTGTCATAGAGACGAATCTGGCGCGGTTCCAGTGTTTGCGTCCGCACCAGACCCTCGGCCAGGGCCCGTCCCATGTTGCCGGTTCCGATCACAGCCAGAACCATGTCATGCACCTCCGTTTTTGCCAGGACCGCTTAGGAAAATCGGGCATGGCATTTCAGTCAAATGATATCATTCCAGGCGGGGACATGCAAACAGAACGGCAGGCCAAAAGCCGACGCCGGACCGTCTCTGGCGCACCGATTCGGCTGTTGACAGCCCGGGACGGCAATGTTATGATTTGATTCGATCTTAGGGGAGTGGCTCAACGGTAGAGCAACGGTCTCCAAAACCGTCGGTTGCGTGTTCGAATCGCGTCTCCCCTGCCAGACAAAACCCGCGGGCCATTGGCTTGCGGGTTTTGCGATTTGATGCGCCCATCATCATAAGGCGGCCATCTCACAGGGCCGGAAACCATAGCGCTGCCGGCATCTGAATCGCACCGACGGTCCATTTCTGCCGTACCGATATGTCGTTCAGCCTGATATAAGCGATTTTGCGTGCCATGTGACGGCCGAACCTGATGATCTCGTTTCATGACAGGTCATATCAATCATGATAAAATCATAATGAAGCATTCCGAATGACTCATTTTCAGAATCAGAACAGCAGGCGCGCTTAATCTAGTTACTTAACGAGGGATTACGATGAAAAAGGTCATCTCGGTCTTATTGGTGATTTTTCTGACTCTGTCACTATCCCATCCGCTTCTTGCTGAACAAACTGGTATCCAGCCGTCCGTGCCGGATTTTTCGATGCTGAATTTCACGGATTTTTCCAAGACCGCGGGGTTTCACTTCAATTTCACACCGGCTGGCACAGCCTGGAAGGAGATTGTCGGCGGGCAGTCACCGGCAAAGCTGAACGCAACCTATACTCTTAAAGAGAACGTGATCCAGGTCGACGCCGATTTTGACCAGAACATCAAGTCGGCCAGCGAACTGACGCTGGGTGCTTCCAAGGCTTTTACCCCCGCCATGCGCGTCGTGTCAAATGGCGCGTTTATCAAGCGTGCTGTTCTGGAGCAGGCAATCGGCACCAATCAGACGATCCAGCCGGATACCGTTTTTGTCAACCCGGCGACAGGGACGGCTTTCAAAGTGGTTGTGGCAATGGATGACACAGAAGGTTTTGAAAACCTTCAGGACCACTATGCGGTTACACAGCCCCAGATTCACGAAGTCGTCGACGACTTGAATATACCTATGGCCGATGTGGCGCTGAATAAAGCCAACATCACAAGTTTTGCCGGTCTGCCGGCCGGTCATGCTGGATCGGTCGAGCAATACGTCGTCACGTCCAATCCGTTGATGCAGACGTCCGCGAAAACGTCCGAGATCGCTTTCCAAACGCTGGAGGATCCCCTGATCCAGTTCGATTTTCCGGAGGGTACCGAATTACAAGCCAAGTCGGGTAACCAGACTATTACCGTGCGTGTATCGGGCGGCATCGGTGTGGGCGATCTCGGACTGGAGGCCAAGTACTCTGGTTTCAGCGGCTATCATTTCGCGCTGAAAATCGCACAGGAGGCATACCTCAACGTCGATGTCGGTATCAATACTAATAATGAGATCCGCATCCCGATCCTGGGCATCGACGTGCCTTTCGGCGTTGGCCGGGTCAGCGGCGGTCTGTTCGTTGTTGTCGGCCTCGACGGCAAGGTGACGATCCAGATGGAAGCGCGCGAATATATACAGGGCAAAGCAGGCGTGAAGGGCGACACGTTCTTATACGCGCCTGTGTCCTGTAAACCGTTCGTGAGCATACCCGAGCGCTATTTCTCCGGTGATGTCCAGGTGGACGGCAAGATCAACGGGTTTGTCAAAGCCGGCGCTCTTTTATCCCTGGAGATCTTTGGCTGGGATCTGGTCGGAGCCGGCGTGTTCATCGGTTCGGGGGTCAACATCACCAGCGTGGATGGACTTCTGGACATCGAGCTGTACGGGCTGGTCCAGGTATACATCACCTTCATCGGTGACACATATTATCTGGTTCATCTCAAGCCGACGCTCCTGCGCAAGCAACAGAAGGACATGGGCGGCTATCGGGTAACGCTCGAGGAGAGCTGTGCCTACCAGGACATTGTCGTCGGTTTTCTGCAAAAGAGCGTGAACCAGGGAGGCAATATTATCCTTGTCGATGCAGCGGACACCCGCTTTCAAATTGTCGTAACCAATCCGCTGACCAACCAGGAGACCACATATCCTGTCAACGGCAAATTCTACGGTACGGATCAGACGGGGCGTTTCCTGGTGCATGACCCTGATATGGACCTCAAGGTCAGCGATCTTGTCGCGATCGAGGTCTATGTGGAGTACGTGCAGCAAGGCAAGCAGATGTTTGACATTTACGGACCCAGCAAGCCGATCGCTGCCACGTATCCGTTCCGGTACATCCGGATTACAGCTGCTGACGCGTTCAACGACTGGATCGAAGGCCAGGTTGAGCCGGCGCGTGTCCGCAACTGGGACAAGCAGCCCGGCGAGGAAGATCATGAGACCTTGTTTTACCAGGGTGATGTTAAAATTGATATCCAGCTCGAAAACAGCCAGAATGTTCTGCGCCAGACCTTGTACACGGTGCATGCAGCCACCAGATCTGACGGCGCATTCAGGGCCTATAACGGCGGACTGAAGGCAGGGGATCCACCTCTCGATGTTCGTCAAGAGCATCGGTTCACCGCCTCCATCGACCAGGACAACGCGTTATGCACACTCAAGTCCTATGTGTCGCCGCATACCCAATTTGCCTTGAAGACAGTAACGGAAACCGTTCCGGGAACCTCCACCCGCTTCATGGAGGGAGCGGACACGGTCGACCAAGTTAAGTCACGGACCAGAATTTATGTCATCAACATGGGTGGCAGTCGACAGCTGACCAACATACCGGCGACAGTCACGCTGCACGGATTGTCCACCCAGGATCGCTCGACGAATGGCTACTGGGCCGGCAACATCCATGGTGAGATGCAATATTACGGAACCGGCGACGGCAAAACCGTTAACAACGCGATCCATGATCTTGTGTTTCAATCCTCCTCTTCAATCGCGATTGAGAGCAGTTCCGGTGCCGGTCTGATCAATGACCAGACGAATGGAACCTCTTATGTCGACCTGATGCTGATCAAGGAATGGGTGTGGCCGGCGCACAGCAATCCCACGGTCATCACCAGCGCCGATCATTATGAATGCACAACGGAAGGCGGCTCATTCCTGGTCACGGCAACCGGAGACGAACCGATCCGATTCCGTGCTTTGCCGGCCATCCCGGGCGTGACGCTGGCCGAGGAAGGTCCGATGACCATCGCTCCGGATCTTGTGCCTGGGGTATATCAATTTACGATCGAAGCGGCGGCGGGCAAGGTGAACTCGCCCATAACCGATCCGGGCAGTCTGCTGCCAGGGGTCAAGCAGGTCTATTCGGAAGATCCTTATCCACCTGTTTATCAAGCTTTTAAGCTGACCGTCCTTGAAGCACCCGATGCAACGCCGACGCCTAGCCCGACGCTAACACCGGCACCGACATCCACACCAGCGCCGACATCCACACCAGCGCCGACGGCCACCCCAAAACCGACAGCGACACCAGCGCCGACACTAGCTCCCGAACCGCCAAAAATTACGAGCACCCGATCAACCACCGTTTACCGGCCTGCTGGTGGAACATTCCAAGTGACCGCGACCGGCACGCCGCCAATTGCATTTACATTGTCCGAACTGCCGGACTGGCGGATTCCAGACGGTGTAACCCTTGATGAAAAAACGGGCCTTCTGGCTGTTGCTGGGTGGGTTCCGGCGGGTACGTATTATTTTTTCATCAACGCGAATAATCCCTATGGCTCGGATCAGCAGACCTTCATGCTCGTGGTTAAAAATTTGTTCAGACTCAGCATGACATCAGAAGACCAAGTGGCACAATCCGGGTATTCCCAGCTCAGTTATGTCCCGGTTTCAGCGATGCCGGGTTCAACGATACCTGCGAGCATCGCGCCCAACACCGGCAATTGGCATTTTCAAATTGCCGGAACGCCCGAATACGTTCTGCGTAACGATGACCCCAAAGACCTTTATTCCCAGGACATGCTCTATGTCTCGGGAGCTGAATACGTCAAGTACGATTTGCTGATCGAATTCATGGTAGACGGCGAAAAATACCAGATTCGTGAATTTGACAACAGTCCCTGCAACGACCACCATCTGACGCCCATGAGCGACGAGGATCGCAAAGCTATTGAGAACTATTTCAAGGAGCGCGGCCTTTTTATCGAGTACGAACGAGTGGGGTTTGGACCGGATCTTGATGCGCGACTGGATATCAATCTTGCAGATGACTTTCTTGACTGGTCCGTCTTTGATTATGGAAGCGTCATGAGCGCAGTGGCTGGTATGAAGTCCGGGATCCTGGAGATCGGGCTGGGCGACGAGTTCGGCACCCTTGTGCCGGGCAGCGTCTTCAGCGCGCTGAAGGACCGGTCGTCGGCGAACGTAGGCCTTTCTTTCGGACAGCAAGGAGCGACTATGACGTTTATGAGCGGATCGACTGAATCACCGCCAACCGGCCAGCGATACGACTTCGCGTTTTCCAGTCAGGCAATCAGTGAAACGGCCATGAAAGAAGCGGCCGGCCAAGAAGCCGCGTCCTTTACCTTTATGTTCGCGCATAACAGCAGTCTGCCCGGATTCGCCCGGTTTGACATCGTTACGGATCTGGCAGCCGGTACGGTCGTCCAGGTTTACAAATACGATGCGGCCAGCCAGCAGTTCACGTCGATTGCCGAAAATATCACGGTGGCGGCAGGCGGTGTCGTAACCTATCAGAACAACATGATGTCTGAATACATCATCACTACTGCCAAGCTGAAAAACACGATCGGTTCAGAAGCACTTGAGGTCAATCTTTCCGCCGACAGCCATCCCGGGGCAGTTCGCTGGCCATATTATGTCGGAGGAGGTTTGTTGTTGATGCTGCTGATAGCCGGCATCTTGCTGCTGATGAAGCGAAGGAAACAAAAGCCTGTCTAATACGGCCACTTAGGGGCAGTTCATTCCGATGTTCTTTCGTCGTGTCACGCATGATTGATCTAGACAGGCGTTCGTCTCATGGCCAAATCGTCGGTTGCAGGGTGCATCCAGCTACACGACCGGAGTCAGATCCAGCACCATTTTGAGCGGTTCGGTCAAGGGCCGGCAGGACAGGCTGCCCTGGTGGCAGACCAGAACGGCCGCTTTAGCCAGGTCTCCCGCCAGGTCCCTGGCGGCGAGCGGTCCGGAGGACGCGACCGGCAAAACGTCGAAGGCGCAGAGATGGTCTGAACTGATGGCCAGCCCGAACCCGCTGTCGTCGCGCAGACTCAGGCGCCGGATGTCTTTGAAGACGCCAGGCTCACGGCCGGGCTGCAGCAGTTGGGCCAGCGTCAGATCATGGTGACCGCTGCCTGACTTGAGGCCGAGCCGGCTGAGCTGGCGCTTGGGGCCGCAGCCGTGCCAGGACACGTTCTGGTACGGCCTGGCCGGGTTGAAAGCAAAGCCAAACAGCGGCGGGGGCAGGATTTGCCCGTTCAGAGGCGTCAGGCTGGCAAACAGACGGACACCGCCCTGGGACGCGATCTCGTAACGCTGGGTCAGGGCAAAAGTTGGCGCGTGACCCGGCGCGCCCAGGTGGGCAGTCAGCTCGATAACCGCGCTGTGGCCGTCACACCCGTCTTCAAGGGCGATAACCTCGGTGGTCATCCGGTCGTATCCGGCGCCAACCCATTGCGGCCAGTCCGGTCCGTCGGTCGGCTCGGGGAGGCGCATCAGGGTGCAGCGAAGCCCAGCCGGCACCGGATGCTGGAGAAATGAGGTTTGCCCCGACTGGCCCGTTCGGGCGGCGAAAAACTCGCGGTCGCCGGTTCGCCAGCTCTCAAGGCTGGCGTTGATGCGGTTGAAAACCAACCAGAAACGTGGTCCCGACACGATCAGGTGGTGACGCTCCGATTCCAGGCGCAGTCGTCCGCCATGACCGGCAGCGGAAGGAACCGGCTGGTCCGATTTTTGCAGCATGAACTCCTGGCTCTTGAACAATTGGCCGGCCGGCCGCCAGAGCAGGTCTTCGGCTTGCAGCAGATCGAAACGGACCAGGTACTCGGCGCCGTCGCTAAAATCCTGGTCCCCGTACCAGAGAGACAATTCCTGGGTATGGCCGGGAGCGGCATTGAGGTTGTCCAGTTCGCCGCTGAGGACCGCCCTCCCCTGGCGCAGCAGCGACCAGGCCAGACGAACCTGACCGGCGTGGGACCAGACCATATGGTTGTTCAATCTGAACGTACCGACGATCGGGTTGACCGGGCTGATCGCAAAGGGGCAGAGCAGCTGGCTCAAGGCCGGCAGCAGATCGGGGTTTTCATCATGGTCCAGGTAACCCCAGCCGGCGGCGCTGCCTTCAGGCAGCCCCAGCCAGTCCAGGTTACCCAAACCGTCCCGGCTTTCCAGCCAGCCGTCGAGCCGTGTCCCCAGGTTCGGAATATCCAGGCCGTGCAAGAAGCGGGTCGGATCAGCCGAGCGAACTTGTTCGGCCAGTTGGCGCGTCATGTCCGACTGGCTGTCCTGAAGGAACAGCCCGCAGGACCAGAGCGCGACACAGGGGTGGTTTTTGTCGCGCGCGACCAGCCGCTTCAGACGGTCCTGAGCCCAGCGCAGCGGCAGTTCCGGCCGGACCTTGCGCAGTGCGCGGATCCAGCCGGGAGCGGCAGACGTGAGCGGTGCGTCGAGCGCCACGTAGAACCCGTAAATGTCGCACAAGTCGAGGACGATCGGGTCGGGCGGTTCGTGCTGGAACCAGATGGTGTTGAAATGGCTGTTCTTGTAGGTGCGCAAGGTGCGGACCAACCCGGCGATGTCCTGGGCCGGATCGGGCTGATCGAGCCCTGACCAGCGAACGCCCTTCAGGCTGACAGGGCAGCCGTTGACGAGCAATTGACCGTCGCGGCAGCCGAGGCTGCGAAAACCGACCGCCTGATGGACGCACAGGATATCGCGGCCGCGCGTGTCTTCAAGGCTGACAAACACATCGTATAGGTTCGGCTCCTCGTCGCTCCAGGGCTTGACATCGCGGACCACCAGGCTGGCTTGGAGCTGCCCGGTGGTCTGGACCGGGGCGGCGAACAGCTCCGGATCCGCGGGCCTCATCGCCACGGTCCAGCTGGCGTCGTAGAGGGCTTCATCCTGCTGGCGCAGCGAGGCGTGCAGGATCGGCTGTTCTACCGCGATGCGGCAGGAGGTCAGGAGGGCCGTGATGTCCAGCCGCCAGGCTTCGGCTTCGGCGAGCCAGACCGTACGCAGTTGCAGATCGTGGATCGTAATCGCCGGCAGCGCCTCGAGGACGATCTCGCGGACGCAGCCGTGCCAGGGCCGGTTCGGCTGTGCTTCCAGGTAGCTGCCGCAGCTGTAGGGATAGACAATCAGGAAAACCTCATTGTCGCCGTCGTGCAGCAGCATCGTGATGTCAAAGTCTGCCATCAGGCCGCTGCCTTGCGTGTAGCCGGCCAGCTTGCCGTTGACAAAGACATGGCACGCCGAGCGAACGCCATGAAGCACGAGTCGTTTGCGCAGGCTGCTCCAGACGAGTGGCAGGCGGCAGGTGCGCCGATAGACCAGTACCGGCTGTTCAGACGGGACATGGGGCGGATCGAGCGGAAACGGCAATCCTGGCGGGTCGATCAGGATCGGCTGGATGGGTGCCATTTCCGGCAAGGGGCGCTTTTCGAAGCCAGAGCGGAACGAAAGGATATTCTCCGGCAGCTGGAGCATGCTGGCGTAGCAGCGGAAATCCCACTCCCCGCGCAGCGACAGGACGGACGGCGACAGGTAGCGGCGGTGGTTTTCCAGGGCGTGACGGCAGCTGGCCTGGTCCGGGTACGGGATCAGGCTGGCATGAGCAGGCAAGCGGTTGCGTTCCAGCAGTTCTGGATTATTCCAGTCAGGCCAGGTTCCACGGCCGGGGTAAATCGGCACCTGCATGTTCGGCCTCCTTTATGACGTTCATCCCTATTCTACCACAGCATGGCCGGCCTGCACGGCATTCGGGAACAGGGGTCTGTGCTAAAATAACGGACAGTTTGGTAAGATAAGGATAAGAGAAATGAACCCCTCATGCCAAACAATACGAAGCGAAGACTTGATGATGAATTTAAGAGGCGTGCTGTACGGATCAGATACAGCAGCGAGAGCAGTATCAAGGATGTAGCCGACAGCCTAGGGATCAATGTGAGTATGCTGCACCGCTGGCGCAAGCGTTATACCTCCGAGGAGGAAGTCAGTCAGATGGCGCAGCAATAAGACGAGATGGGACGGTTGCGGAGTCGGATCGCGGAACTGGAAGAGAAAAATGACATCTAAAAAAGCTTCGGCCTTCATCACCAAAAACCTGAAAACGTAACAGCCGTTACGTGCTGCCAATTCATGGAACAACAGGATCAATATGCCAAAGCGAAGTGGGCCGAAACCCTAGGTATATCAACATCGGGCTATTATGACTGGCTGAAAGACCGGGAACAACGTCAAGAAAGGGATGAACACGTGCACCGGAAAAGCATCGAGCTGTTTCACCAGGAAGGCGAGGAAACCTATGGGGCAGCGTTGATCTGCGGCTGTATGCGCCGAGTTGGCTATAAAGCCTCCTATAAGGTCGTAAAACGCATCATGGCCGAGGAAGGCCTTAAATCTTTCCACTGGTTGCGCAGACAGCGTTCTTTGACGGACAGCCGCAAGGCGCGCAGCGATGCCTATCAAAACCTGACCCGAGATCTGGACATGCCTCAGCTCTTTCATGTTCTGTCCAGTGATATCAGCTATATATGAACGGGTGAAGGATTCGATTATTTATCCTGGATTCTCGGAACTCATAACGAGGCAGGCAGCCCAGTGCCAAGCTTGGTGTATAGCTCCTTCTGCTGATCCAGAATTTCGCCGATGCGCAGGGCATGACCAGGAGACAGGAAACATTCAATGACATCCAGTTTGTCGAGCAATTGCTGCATCGTATAGTCTTTATACAGACCCTGATCCTGCATCTTCTTGTTGATATATGAGATTAGGATCAATGCCACG
>Ga0172382_10010959_pt1 | contig 12057 bp, 10 predicted proteins | sample Leawel138RmetaG_FD_122245 | JGI IMG/M metagenome (GOLD analysis project Ga0172382, IMG submission 122245) | Leachate microbial communities from a municipal landfill in Southern Ontario, Canada - Leachate well 138R metaG | ecosystem: Engineered > Solid waste > Landfill > Unclassified | place...
GCCCAGGCCCTCTACGAATTCACCTGGAACCAGTACTGCGACTGGTACCTGGAACTCTCCAAGCCCGTGCTCTGGGACGAAGCCGCGTCCCCGGCGCTGAAGAAAGGCACCCGCCGCACCCTGATCCGGGTGCTGGAAGCCATTCTCCGCCTCGCCCACCCGATGATGCCCTTTATCACCGAGGAAATCTGGCAGCGGGTGAAAACCCTGGCGGGCAAAAGCGGCGACACCATCATGCTGCAGCCCTACCCGGTGGCGGACATGGCCAAGGTGGACAACGAGGCCATCGCCAATATCGAATGGGTCAAGCAGGTGATCCTCGCCATCCGCAATATCCGCGGCGAAATGAATATCGCCCCCGGCAAGCAACTGCCCACCTACCTGAAAAACGGCAGCCCGGCGGACCGGCAAAAACTCGACGCCAATAAACAGTTCCTGATGCGCCTGGCCAATCTGGAGTCAGTCACCTGGCTGGAACCCGGCGACACCGCCCCCACCTCCGCCACTGCGTTGGCGGGCGCCATGGAAATCCTGGTGCCCATGGCGGGCCTCATCGACAAGGACGCAGAACTGGCGCGCCTCGCCAAGGAAATCGACCGGGTGACAAAGGAAGCCGAGCGCATTCGCGGCAAGCTGGGCAACCCCGGCTTTGTCGACAAGGCGCCGGAGGCGGTGGTGCAAAAGGAGAAGGACAAGCTGGCGGAGTACGAGTCCATGGGGGTGAAGCTGGCGGGCCAACAGGCGGAAATTGCCGCTCTGTAAATGGCCATGATCGGCCCTGATCCCATCAAAAGCCGAGCGGCAGGTTGGGCTGACGGAGGAAGCCCAACAGGAGATCGAGCATTGCGCTGGGCTTTCTTCATCGCCTTAAACCGTCAGACCTGTCGTTGGGCTACAGCGTACACAGCAGAGCTGATTGAGCCATTTCCAAGAAAAACTCGAAGAAAAAGGAGAAATAGTTCATGTCCATTCCTGACTACCAGACATGTATGAGGCCACTTCTAAGTCTTTTAGATAATGGTGAAACCGTGAAGCTGGCGACAATCATCGACAAAGTTGCTGATCATTTCAGCCTAACCGAGCAGCAGCGCCAGGAATTACTGCCATCCAAACGGCAAACAGTGATCCGCAACCGGGTCGCTTGGGCAAACACATACTTGAAAAAGGCGGGTCTTGTTAACTCTCCCAGCAGGGGACTAGTTGAAATTACCGACCTTGGCCGCAAGGCTTTGCAAGATTGCCCAGATAAAATCGATATTAGTTACCTACAAAAATTCCCTTCGTTTCAAGAATTTTCTCAGCCCAAGCAGGCCAACGGGGATCAACCAAAGGAAATCTCGCAGCAATTCATAGACCCTGTTGAGCGCATGGAAACAGCCAATCGGGAGATACAACTTAGCCTTGCCCAGGACTTGTTAGAGAAAGTCAAATCCAGTCAGTGGCAGTTCTTCGAACAACTGGTGATGGATCTAATGCTTGCCATGGGGTATGGCGGAGCTATAGAACAATCTGGAAAGCCAACCCAGATGACAGGAGACGACGGCATTGACGGCATGATCAACGAAGACAAGCTGGGTCTCGACAAAATATATTTACAGGCCAAAAGGTGGGAGAAGCCAGTTCATCGACCAGACATTGACACTTTTATTGGAGCACTGACAAGGAAAGGTGCGCGAAAGGGCGTGTTTATTACTACCTCAAAGTTTTCTGACGGCGCCCGCCAAGCAGTGAACGGCCTAGCCATGAGCGTAGTTCTAATCGACGGCGCCCAGCTCACCCAACTGATGATCGATTACAATATCGGCGTAAATATCAGGCAACTTTTTCACATCAAAGACATCGATCTGGATTATTTCAACGAAAGCTGATGCCCCAATCTATCAAAGCTTCGACTCAAGGGGCTTCAACATATGGCAGACACCTGTTAATACATAGAGCCTGATGCTGCGCACCATCAAAAGCTTCGTCGACTGTCTCTAACGGGTGCCGACATAAAATCTTCACTAACCACAGGACCATCTAGATAAAAGCTGTCCCAGCGCTGGTCGACAGGGAAGATAATCCGCTCTTGCCGCGGGCACGAACCTGTACCTTTTTCACGTTCTCGGGGAGACGCACCTCCGCCGGCAGGCGCACGGCCTGGGTACCGTTGTGGATAAATACGTTCGAGATTGTCATGACTGCCTCCACGCTGCCTATGCCGCATGTTATGGCAGGACTTTCCCTGCGGCAAACAACGCCGGACCCAATTATCCCCGAGCAAGAATCACCAATACCCCGCCCTCTCAATTGACCGGCGCGCTCCCCAGCAAGGCCGCAAGCACCTCGGCATCGGGGTGGCCGTCACTGATGCGGCCGGTATCACGCTGGAAGGCCGCCAGTGCCCGGCGGGTGCCGGAGCCGAGTATCCCGTCGGGTTCGCCGGCGTCGTAGCCCCGCTGGTTGAGGGCATGCTGCAGCCGCTCGACTTCACCGCGACCGAGGGCCTTCTGATCCGCGGGGGGCTGGCGGCGCAGGCCCGCGCCGCCGGCGATCAGGTCGGCGAGCAGCCCCACGGAGAGGGCGTAGGACTCGGAGCGGTTCCAGTTCATGATCACCCCGAAGTTGTCGTAGACGAGAAACGCCGGGCCGCGGTGGCCGGCGGGCACCAGGATACTGCCCTGGATCTCCGCCGCCGGCAGGGCCGCACCCTCGGCGCCGGTGACGCCCAGGGCGCGCCAGCCCGCCACCGGGCGGGCGTGGCTCCGGCCCGCCAGGCTGTAGTCGAACCCGGGCGGCAGGAGCACCTCCCTGCCCCAGCGAAAGCTCCCCTGCCAGCCGAGCTGCTGGAGGAAGTTGGCGCCGGAGGCGAGGGCGTCCTTTTCGCTGCCGAACAGATCCTTGCGGCCGTCGCCGTCGCCATCCACCGCGTATTTCAGGTAATTGGACGGCATGAACTGGGTGTGGCCCATGGCCCCCGCCCAGGAGCCGCGCATCTGGGCCGGTTGCAGGGCTTCCCGTTCCATCACCCGCAGGGCGGTGAGAAATTCGCCGGTGAAGAAATCGGCGCGGCGGGGATCGCAGGCCAGGGTGGCGAGGGAATCCAGGGTGGGCATGTTGCCCAGGTAGCCGCCGTAGTTGGTCTCAAGGCCCCAGAAGGCCACCAGGTACTGCCCGGGCACCCCATGGCGGGCGGCGAGCTGGTCGAGAAAGGCGCGGTGGCGCTGGTACAGTTCGCGGCCCTTGCGGATGCGGTCGGGGGTGAGCCGGGCGCTCAGGTACTGGCCGAAGGTCTGGGCAAATTCCGGTTGCTTGCGGTCGAGTTCGAGCACCCGCTGCTGCTGCTCCATGGCGGCCACCGTGGCGACGGCGCGCTCCGACAGGTTTTGCTGGCGCGCCTTGCCCTGGAGGTCGGCGAGGCAGGACTGGAATTCCGGGCTGGCGGCGAGGGCCGGGCCAGACAGCATCAAAGCGGCGACGGCGGCGACCAGGGGAAAGGTAAATCTGAGGTTCATGGGGTGACGACTCGGGAGAATTGGCGTGGGCCTATTCTACACGGCGCCCCCGGGGAGAAGGTGCCAAAACCGCCTCAAGGCAGGGCCTCGGCGAAGGTGTCGCAGTCGTCGATGCGGCCGGAGTCGAAGCCGCGCCGGAACCAGGCCACCCGCTGGGCGGAGGTGCCGTGGGTGAAGCTGTCGGGGGTCACCGTGCCCTGGGCCGAGCGCTGCAGGCGGTCGTCGCCGATGGCGGCGGCAGCGGCCAGTGCCTCCTCCAGATCGCCGCTTTCCAGCAGCTGGCGCTGGCTGTGGGCGTGGTGCCCCCAGAGGCCCGCGAAGCAGTCCGCCTGCAGCTCCTGCTTCACCGACAGGCGGTTGGCCTCGGCGCGGGAAATCCGCCCCCGGGCGGCGTGCACCTCGGCGGAGATGCCGAGCAGCGTCTGCACATGGTGGCCCACCTCGTGGGCGATCACGTAGGCCTGGGCAAAATCGCCGGGGGCGCCGTGGCGCTCCTTCAAGTCGCGGTAGAAGGACAGGTCGATGTAGACCCGCCCGTCGGCGGGGCAGTAGAAGGGGCCCATGGCCGCACTCCCCATGCCGCAGGCGGAGTTCACCCGGTCGCTGAACAGCACCAGGGTGGGATGTTGGTAACGGCGCCCGAGGGATGCGAACAGCGGCTCCCAGGTATCCTCGGTATCGGCGAGCACCACGGCGACGAAATCCGCCAGCTCCTGCTCCTCGGCGGACGGGGCGCGGGCCGGGCGGGCCGTGTTTTCAGCGCCCATGCCAACGCCGAGCAGTGGCAGCAGATCGATGCCGAGCAGCCGTGCGCCGACGAACACCGCCACCCCCGCCACCAGCACCCAGCGCCCCACCCGGGAGCGGATCAGCAGCGGCAGCAGCCGCAACAGCAGGCCACCCCCCGCCGCCGGCCCCGGCGACAGGCCGCGACGATCCTCGATGTTGCTGCTTCGCCTGCCACCGCGCCAACGCATGCTGTTTCTCCACTGTTCGTTGCCAAACCCCGTCGTTCTCCCCTTCGCCGGGGAGTCGCCCCTGACGCCGCGGGGCGGATGGGCATAGAATAGCCGCCTCCATAATAAGCCCGACAGCGAGGCGAGTCCCAGTGTCATCCACAGTCGACAGCACCCAGGAAACCACCGTGCCCCGCTCCCGCATCATCATGGCGAGCACCCTCGGCACCACCATCGAGTTCTACGATTTCTACATCTACGCCACCGCGGCGGTGTCGGTGTTTCCGCTGCTGTTCTTTCCCGCCGGGGAGGGCAGCGCGGCATTGCTCGCCTCCATGGCCACCTTTGGCGTCGCCTTTGTCGCCCGCCCCATCGGCTCGGTGCTGTTCGGCCACTTTGGCGATCGCATCGGCCGCAAGGCCACCCTGGTGGGCTCCCTGCTGTTGATGGGGCTCGCCACCTTCCTGATCGGCCTGCTGCCCAACTACCACCAGATCGGCCTGTTCGCCCCGGCGCTGTTGGCGATCCTGCGTTTTTGCCAGGGCCTCGGCCTCGGCGGCGAGTGGTCGGGGGCGGCACTGCTCGCCACCGAAACCGCCGAGAAGGGCAAGCGCGCCCGGGCGGCCATGTGGCCGCAACTGGGGGCGCCCTTCGGGTTCTTTCTCGCCAACGGCTTCTTCCTGCTGCTGACAGTGTGGTTTGGCTACGACTCCACCCGCGCCACCCAGGACGACACCTTTCTCGCCTGGGGCTGGCGGGTGCCCTTCCTGGTATCCATCGCCCTGGTGGTGCTCGGCCTCTATGTGCGGCTCAGGCTCGACGAAACCCCGGTGTTCGCCCGCGCCCTGGCCCGGGGCGAGAAGCTCAAGTCGCCCCTGGCCCAGGTGGTGCGGGGGAATTTCCGCGAACTGGTGCTCGGCATGTTCATCATGGTGGCCACCTACGGCATCTTCTACCTGATGACCACCTGGGTGCTGTCCTACGCCATCGGCAGCGCGGCGCAGGGCTACCTCGGCATCGGCTACCGGGATTTCCTGGTGCTGCAACTGGCGTCCGTGGTGCTGTTCGCGGGGTTCATCCCGGTGGCCGGACACCTGGCGGACAGGGTCGGGCGGCGCGCCTTTCTGCTGGTGATCACCGCCGGGATCATCGCCTTCGGGTTCAGTTTCGGTTACTTCCTGGACCCCGGGGTGATGGGGGTCGGCGCCGAGGCCAACAGGGGTCTGATGCTGGTGTTCCTGTGCATCGGCATGGCGCTGATGGGGCTGAGCTTCGGCCCCATGTCGGCGGTACTGCCGGAGCTGTTCCCCACCAACACCCGCTACACCGGCTCCGGGGTGGCCTACAACATGGCGTCCATCATCGGCGCCGCCCTGACCCCCTTCGCCGCCGCCTGGCTGGCCAACCGCCACGGGGTCGGCTCGGTGGGCTATTACCTGGCACTGCTCGGCGCGCTGTCCTTTATCGCCCTGTGGATCAGTCGGGAGACCATGCACACCGACCTCGACACCATGGCCGATGACGCCGCCACCGCGGGCATTGAAGCCACCTCCCCCTGACGGGCCCGCACCCGACACCCCGGCGGGGCGGGTTCTTCTCATTTTGCCGGGGAGTCGGTAAAGTCCCGGTCAGTGATAAGAAACTGACTGAAAACCCCCGCGGAGCCGGATTCACATGAACAGCACAGAGACCGCCACAATTCCCGCCCACGTCCCCGCCGACCGGGTGGTGGACGACTTCCCCCTGGTGTTCGGCAAGTTCAGCGAGCAGGACCCCTGGGAGACCATGCTCCCGGGCGTTTGCCAGGGGCCGGACGCCATCTACGCCACCAACCTGTTCCCGGGACGGGGGCCGGCCTGGGTCTTCCGCCGCCAGAGTGACCAGCGCGCCATCTTCATGGATACCAAGCGGTTCTCCAACAAGGCGTTCAGCGCCCTGAGCCATATCATCGGCGAAAGCTGGGATCTGGTGCCCGCCGAGCTCGACCCCCCGGAGCACACCCAGATGCGGGGTTTCCTCAACCGGGAATTTTCCCCCCCGGCGATGGCCAAGCTGGAAGATAAAGCCCGCGCCGCCGCCCGGCGCAGCCTCGCGGGGCTGCGGGAGCGGGGCCAGTGCGAGCTGATGGCCGACTACGCCTTTCCGTTCCCTGTCAGCGTGGTGCTGGACATGCTCGACCTGCCCCAGGAGCGCATCGACGAGTTCCTGGAGTGGGAACACATGATCATGAACATGGGTGACATGGCCGGGGTCAAAACGGCGATTCGCGCCGTCACCGACTACCTACGGGGGTTGATCGAGGAGCGCAAGCAAAATCCCGGCAACGACCTGGTGAGCCAGGCCATCGCCGCCACCATCGACGGCGAGAAGCTCAGCGACGACCGCCTGATCGGCTACTTTTTCAATCTCTACATCGGCGGCCTCGACACCGTGTCCGCCAGCATCGGCAACCATGTGCGCCACCTCGCCAACCACCCGGAGCACCAGCAATACCTGCGGGACCACCCGGAGCGCATCGGCGATGCGGTGAACGAGCTGATGCGCCTCTACGCGCCGGCCACCATCTACCGCACCTGCGTGGAGAAAACCGAGCTGGGCGGCGTCACCATCATGCCCGGCGACAAGGTGGCGATGATCACCGCCCTGCCCTGCCGGGACGAAGACGCCTACCCCGATCCCCACCGCTACAGTATCGACCGCGGCTCCCACCACCTGGCCTTCGGCAACGGCGCCCACGCCTGCCTCGGCATTCATCTCGCCAAGCGGGAACTGCGCATCGCCCTGGAGGAATTGCTCGCCGCCCTGCCGCCGTTTCGCATCGCCCCCGGGGCGCGCATCACCAACCTGGTGGGCGGGGTGATCCAGCCCACCACCCTGCCCCTGGTGTGGGATAGCTGACACACCGCAACCGGTCCCGGTGCGCGGAGGGTTGGCTGTATACTGGCCCCAAACCCTCCGCCGGGACCACCCATGGCCAATGACAAGCCCCCCGCCAGCCGCCTCGACCGGGTACTGGCGGAACAGCGCCACTACATCGAACAGCGGGAGAAGGGCTACCGGGAGCAGGCCTTGAAGCTCTACCCCTGGATCTGCGCCCGCTGCACCCGGGAGTTCACCCGCGCCAACCTGCGGGAACTGACCGTCCACCACATCAACCACGACCACGACCACAACCCCCCGGACGGCAGCAACTGGGAACTCCTGTGCCTCTACTGCCACGACGAGGAGCACGCCAAGTTCGAGGATTTCGTCCGCTACGGCCGCCGGGGGGAGACGGAAAAGGCACCGGCCACCTTCAACCCCTTTGCCGGCCTCAAGGACGCCCTTGCCCGCAAGGACTGAGGACAGGGCAACATGCCACGGATAGCCGCGCTGCTCCCCCGCCTGATCGCCGTCGCCCAGCGCTGGCCCGGGCTGATGGCGGTGTTCGGCTTCGCCTCCGGTGCCGCCAGCTACCTGCTGGTGGAACGCAGCCAGGGGCTGGCCCAGGTGGTCACCGCCCTGATGCTGGCGAGCTGGCTGTGGCTGGTGCTGGAAAACTGGGTGCGGGATGGCCTGCTCAACCGCTTCGGGGTGAAGCTCCCCCCGGTACTCGGCCATTACCTGACCCAGATGGTGCACCAGGAGAGCCTGTTCTTCGCCCTGCCGTTTTTTCTCGCCGTCACCCGCTGGGACCACGGCCAGGCGCTGTTCACCGGGCTGTTGATACTGTGCGCCCTGGCCTCGGTGATCGACCCCCTCTACTACCGCCAGATCGCCGGGCGCCGCTCCCTGTTCCTGCTGTTCCACGCCCTGGCGCTGTTTGCCCTGCTGCTGGTGGTGCTGCCCCTCATCCTCCACCTCACCACGGCGCAGAGCCTCGCCCTCGCCCTGGGGATGGCGCTGCTGTTCAGCCTGCCGAGCCTCGCCGCCCTCACCCGAAACGCCCGCTGGTGGCGGCCGCCCCTCTTGCTGTTGCTGCTGGCGGCACTGGCCGGGGGGCTGTGGCAGGCCCGGGCCCTGGTGCCGCCGGCGGCGCTGCGCTTGAACGACATCACCCTTACCCAGCACCTCGACCCCGCCCGGCGCGCCCCGGGCAGCGGCCTCACCACCCTCGACGGGGCGAGCCTGAAGCGCGACGGCCTCTACGCCTTCACGGCGGTGAGCGCCCCAAGGGGCCTGCGGGAGCGGATTCACCATATCTGGTTGCACAATGGCCGGGAGGTGGACCGCATCACCCTCGACATTCGCGGCGGCCGCAAGGAGGGCTACCGCGCCTGGACCCTGAAACTCAACTTTCCCGCCGATCCGGTGGGGCGCTGGCAGGTGAGGGTGGTGACGGACTCGGGGCAGCTGATTGGCCTGACCCACTTCGTGGTCGAGCCGACACTGACCCTGCCGGGGGGCGACGCGCCCCTGGGCGGCGAACCCCTCCCGGGGGACGGGGAGCCCTGAGTCAGGCGGCGCCGGGGGCCAGCACCTCGGCGCACTCGGGGGCCGACGGGGCGGGCAGTGCCCGCTGCCCGGCGACGGCACGCAAGCGCGCGGGGAAGGGGTTGTCCCTGAGCAGAAAAATGAATTCCTCGATGGGCATGGGCCGGCTGAAGAGGTAGCCCTGGATGATCTCCACCCCCTGATCCCGCAGGAAATCCAGCTGGTGGACGCTGTCCACCCCCTCCGCCACCAGGTGCAGATCGAGGCTTTTTGCCATGGCGATGATGGCCGCCACCAGACTCGCGGGGCTGCCGTCCCCGGCTTCGTCGAGGGCGACGATAAAACCCCGGTCGATCTTCAGCTCGTCGAGGGGAAAGCGGCTCAGGTAACTGAGGGACGAGTAGCCGGTGCCGAAGTCGTCCACCGACAGGCTGACGCCGAGGGTCTTGAGTTCGTGGAGGGCGTCGATGGAGGACTCGGCGTTGCTCATGATCACCCCTTCGGTCAGCTCCAGTTGCAGCCGGTGGGGGTCGAGGCCGGTCTCCTCCAGCACCTTCTTCACCAGGTTGGCGAAGGCGGCGGTGAACTGCAGGGACGAGACGTTGACGGAGATCTTCGGCAGGCTGAGCCCCATGTCGTGGAGGTCGCGACCTTCGCGGCAGGCTTCGTAGAGAATCCACGAGCCCAGTTCGACGATCAGGCCCATCTCCTCGGCGAGGGGAATGAACTGGCTGGGGGGAATCAGCCCCTGCTCCGGGTGATTCCAGCGGGCCAGCGCCTCGGCGCCGACGATCTCCCCGCTGTGGAGGTTGACCTGGGGCTGGTAGTGAATCACCAGCTCGCCCCGCTCCAGGGCCTTGCGCAGGTCGGTTTCCATTTTCAGGCGGCTGCTCCCGGCGGTGTCCATGGTGCTGGAGTAGTACAGGTAATTGTTGCGACCGGCTTTTTTGGCGTGGTACATGGAGGTGTCCGCCAGTTTCAGCAGGCCCTCCACGGTGTCGGCGTCCCGGGGGGCGATGGCGATGCCCACGCTCGGCGTCACCACCAGCTCATGGCCGTCGATCACGAAGGTGTCGTGCATGGCGTCGAGAATGCGGCTTGCCACCTGGCCGGCGTTTTCCGGGGTGCCGATATTGTTGAGCAGCACGGTGAATTCATCGCCGCCAAGGCGCGAGATGCCGAGGTTGGTGCGGGCGTTGGCGTCGGTGAACTTGGCCAGCAGGTCGCTGGTGCGCAGGCAGTGGGCGAGGCGGTCGGCCACCGCCTTGAGCAGCTTGTCGCCGATGTTGTGGCCGAGGGAATCGTTGATGCGCTTGAAATTGTCGAGGTCGATGAACAGCAGCGCCAGTTGCTTCTTCTCCCGGATCGACAGGCGCAGCAGCATGTCGAGCTGCTCGATGAACAGCTGGCGGTTGGGCAGGGAGGTGAGGCTGTCGTAGTAGGCCAGCTGGCGCAGGCGGGTCTCCGCCTGGGTCACCTGGCTGATGGCCTTGTTGAGTTCCTCGTTGCGCTTCCACAGCTGCTCGGTGCGCTCCGCCACCTTGAGGGACAGCAGCTTGTTGTCCACGTCGATGCGGGAGCGGTGGCTGTTGAGCTCCTCGATGATGAGGTTGAGCATGGCGGAGAGCTGGCGCACCTCCCCGGAACCCTTGACCCGGAAGGCCTGATCCAGCTTGCCGGCGGACACTTCCTTGGCGAGGTGGGCGAGCTGGGCCAGGGGCGAGGTCATGAACCAGGTGATCACCAGGGTCAGGGCGGTGAACACCGCGAGAAACAGCAACAGGTAGAGCCCCGTCTGGCGGGCGTAGGGCAGCAGCGATGCCCGCAACACCGCCAGATCCACACTGATATGCAGGTAGCCGCTCAACAGGCGGCTGTTGACCTCCCCCATGGCGGCCAGGGCAGCGGCGTAGTCGCGGCTGGCCTGGGGAATGCGGCTGGGGTTGACCAGGGCGAACACCGGCAGGGTGATATCCAGCTGGCCGCCGTCGTCGCCCACCCCCGCTTCCATGGAGCCAAGGCCCGCCCGCAGCCCCTTGAAGTCCACCGGGGAGTAGGCGAGCCCCGCGAGGCGCTTCTCGGCGACCAGCTCGCCGCCGGGGTCGCGAAAACCCACGTAGGCCACCGGCCCCAGGGAGGCGAAGGGCTCGAACCGCTCCCCGAGCAGCGTCCCGTCCCGGAAGTAGAGCCCGAGTTGAGCCGTCACCTCGTTGCGGGCCACCCACTCGGCACTTTCCAGAAGGCGCGCCTTGGCCTCGTCGTAGCGGTGGTAGATCAGGGAAGCGCCCACCACGGCACAGGCGAGGGTGGCCAGGCCGATCACCAGGATATTGATGTTGAGAGCGATGCTGAGGCGCTTGAACATGGGCTGTCGGTATTCCAATCGGATCCGGGGTTGCCTGGCGAGCCCGCCCCCTCCACCCCGGCTTTATTGTGGGGCGCAAGGTAGCAGTTAGCGGGCGGGCACGCCACCACAATGTCGCCACGGCCAAATGGCAGGGCGACAAAGTATCCGCGGCGCTGCGTGTCGCGGATATGACGGCGAACCCCCTGTCCCACGCCGGGTACCCCGATCCTCCCACGGCGGCATCCCCATGCCATTGGGCCAGATCAACCATGCAGATTTTGGTCCAGGTTTTTCCCCCGGCGGGCGGCCAGTTCGCCCTTGACAGCACCCATCATTGGGGGATGATCCGGCGAGGGACTCCGTGCCGCGAGGGGGCGCCATGACCTACCAATGCCAGGACTGCAGCTACCAGGGGACCGTCTTCAAGGGCGGTCGCTGCCCGGGCTGTGGCTCCGTCAACATCCGCACCCTCGCGCCCCGCCAGGCGCGCCCGCCCCTGGCCCGCAAGCCCTACCGGCTGCTGCTCGCCTGCGCCCTGTGGCTGTACCTGCTGGTGGCGATATACCGCCAGCTCACCGGCTGACACCCCCGCCACCCCGAGCAAGGCTTGAATGATGGCAGACCAGCGGCCCGACACGGCCAACTGCGGCCTCACCCTGATCACCGACCACGGCGCACAGGCCGCCACCGGCGCACCCACCACCACCCTGCTGGAGGCCATGCGCAACGCCGGGCTGCCGGTGCGCAAGGCATGCCGCAACGGGGTTTGCGGCCTGTGCCGCTGCCGGCTCCTGTCCGGGGAAATCACCTACCACTGGAAGGAACCCCACGGCCTGTGGCAAAAGGA
>Ga0172382_10010961_pt1 | contig 12056 bp, 16 predicted proteins | sample Leawel138RmetaG_FD_122245 | JGI IMG/M metagenome (GOLD analysis project Ga0172382, IMG submission 122245) | Leachate microbial communities from a municipal landfill in Southern Ontario, Canada - Leachate well 138R metaG | ecosystem: Engineered > Solid waste > Landfill > Unclassified | place...
GTTGGCGGTGGTGAGCACGGCGGTGTTCCAGTAGCTGTAGCGGACTAATGCAAATGGCTGGCGCTGGTGGCGCCAGGGAGGCGAAGTCCGTTGGGGTCAATCGAATCGCGTTGTCTCCGGCGGGCGGGAGAGCGGGTGCCGGAGCGGGCGCCATTGTCGCACAGACGCCGCGGTGGCGCACCTTGTGGGTGAGGCTTCAGCCCGCCCCACGATCTGTCGCCGTAGGATGGGTGGAGCGTAGCGTAACCCATCCTAAGTGGGGACTTTCCCGCGCAGGGTCTTTACCTGCCCGCGGCGACTCTTGCCGTCCATGCGCCGGGTCTGCGAGGCGCGGGTGGGCTTGGTGGGTTTACGGGCCTTGGGGGTGACGGCGACGCTGCGGATCAGCGCCTGCAGGCGCGCCAGGGCCGCCTCGCGGTTCTGTTCCTGGCTGCGGTACTCCTGTGCCTTGAGCACGATGATGCCGTCGGTGCTGATGCGCTGATCGCTCAGGGCCAGCAGGCGCTCCTTGTAGTAGTCGGGCAGGGAGGAGGCGCCGATGGCGAAGCGCAGGTGGATGGCGCTGGAGACCTTGTTGACGTTCTGCCCGCCGGGGCCGCCGGCGCGGACGGCGGACAGTTCGATTTCGTGCAGCGGGATGGCGACGCGGGCGGAGATGGGCAGGGCGTCGTCGGACATGCGTTACTTCTTGCCGTCCTTGCCCAGCATGTCCTTCAGATTGGCAAAGGGGTTGAAGGTGGCCGCCTCCTGTTTGGCGGGAGCCAGGCCGTCGTAGCCGCGAACCTTGTCCACGTAACGCTGGTGTTCGTTGTCGTGGCAGTACAGGCAGAGATTTTCCCAGTTGCTGCCGTCGGGCGGGTTGTTGTCGTGGTTGTGGTCCTTGTGGTGCACAGTCAGCTCGTGCAGGTTGGCCTGGGTGAACTCGCGGCCGCAGCGGCCGCAGATCCAGGGATGCAGACGCAGCGACTGTTCGCGATAACCCTCCAGGCGCTTGTCGCGTTCCTTGTGGGCGCTGGCCACGATCTTGTCGAGCTTGTTGTGATCGATGGGCTTGCCGGGGGTGCGGCGCGGATCGGACATGACGGTTTCCTGCGGTGGGACTGTTGTTGTGCAGATTCTATACGGCCATCCGGCAAAGCGGAACGGCGCAAGACAACCTGTCGCAGACGACTACATCCCGGTAGTCGTCTGCGACAGGGGGGCTCAAGCCGCTGCGGTCTGCCCCACCTGCGCCCGGTTCAGCGCCGACAGCACCGCCTTGAGCGAGGCGCTGACGGTGTCGTGGTCCAGCGCCGCGCCGCTGTAGCGGCGGCCGCCGACGTTGAGCTGCACGTAGGCGGCGGCCTCGGCGTTGGTGCCGCTGCCGATGGCGTGTTCGCTGTAGTCGACCACGTTGACCTGCGCGCCGCTGTGCCGCGCCCAGGCGTCGACGAAGGCGGAGATGGCGCCCTCGCCGCGGCCGTCCAGGGTGCGGGCATCGCCGCGCTCCACCACGTCGGCGGCGATGGTATCCACCGCGCCCTCGCGGTCGAGGCGGTAACCCTGCAACCGTACCGGCGCCTGATCGGCGATGAAGTGGGCGAGGAACAACTGGTGGATCGTCGCGCTGTCGATCTCGCCGCTGCGCCGCTCGCTCTCGCGCTGCACCACCTGCGCCAGTTCCACCTGCATCCAGCGCGGCAAGGACAGGCCGTAGTCGCGCTCCAGCACGAAGGCCACGCCGCCCTTGCCGGACTGGCTGTTGACGCGGATCACCGCCTGGTAGTCGCGGCCGAGGTCGCGCGGGTCGATGGGCAGATAGGCCACCTGCCAGGGCTCGTCCGGCTGCTGCAACTTGAGGCTCTTGCGGATCGCGTCCTGGTGGCTGCCGGAGAAGGCCGTGTAGACCATCTCGCCGACCCAGGGATGGCGCGGGTGCACCGGCAGGAAGGTGCACGCGGTATAGGTCTGGATGATGGCGTCCGGGTTGGAAAGGTCCAGCTCGGGGTCGATGCCCTGGCTGTAGAGATTCATCGCCATGGTGACGATGTCCATGTTGCCGGTGCGCTCGCCGTTGCCGAGCAGGGTGCCCTCGACGCGGTCGGCGCCGGCGAGCACGGCCATCTCCGCGGCCGCCACCGCGCAGCCGCGATCGTTGTGGGTATGCACCGAGACGATGACGCTGTCGCGGCGGCTGATGTGGCGGCAGAACCACTCCACCTGATCGGCAAACACATTGGGCATGGCGCTCTCCACCGTCGCCGGCAGATTGATGATGCACGGCCGTTCGGGTGTCGGCTGCCACACGTCGATCACCGCATCGCACACCTCCACGGCGTAGTCCATCTCGGTGTTGGAGAAGCTCTCCGGGGAGTACTGGAAGGTCCAGGCGGTGACCGGATACTTCGCCGCCTCGCGCTGGAGCAGCTCCGCGCCGCGCACGGCGATGGCCTTGATGGCCTCGCGGTCCATCTGGAACACGCGCTCGCGCTGCACCGTCGAGGTGGAGTTGTAGACGTGGACGATGGCGCGCTTCGCGCCCTCAAGCGCCGCGAAGGTGCGCACGATGAGGTCCTCGCGCGCCTGCACCAGTACCTGCACGGTGACGTCGTCCGGGATCTGCTTGGCCTCGATGAGCCAGCGCACGAAGTCATAATCCGGCTGGCTGGCCGAGGGGAAACCCACCTCGATCTGCTTGAAACCGAGCTGCACCAGCAAGGCCCACAGCTTGCGCTTCTGCGCCACGTCCATGGGCTCCAGCAGCGCCTGGTTGCCGTCGCGCAGGTCGACGCTGGCCCAGATGGGGGCGCGTTCGATCTGGCGGCTGGGCCACTGGCGGTCGGCCAGGGCCACCGTCGGGGCGGGGCGGTATTTGCGGTGGTCGAAGGCGGTCATGATCGCTCCTGCGTCGCAGTGACAGGTTTCAAGTTGCAAGTTACAAGGGCAAGAAAAGGCGCAGATGCGCCGGGTACTGTGGGCGGCCCTTGTGGGGCGTGCCGCTTGCCGCCTCCTTGTGGGATTTGGCAGGTTTGGCCCGATGTTTGCGGGTTGGTGAAAGATTACGCCTGCGGCGGCGGCAGGTGCTTGCGAAGTTTGGTAAAAGATGGGGTAGCGGAGCAATAATGTTGCGCGGCAAGGCTGGGCGGCGCCATAATCAACTTGTCACCTGCAACTTGCCGCTGGGAACTGACTCTCATGGAACTCGACCGCTACGACCGCCGTATCCTCGAAGTCCTGCAACAGGACGGCCGCATCAGCAACCAGGAGCTGGCCGAGCGCATCGGCCTGTCGCCCTCGCCCTGCCTGCGCCGGGTGCGCGCCCTGGAGGAGTCCGGGCTGATCGTCGGCTACCGTGCCCTGCTCGACGCCAAGGCCCTCGGCCTCAGCCTGCTGGCGCTGATCCACATCTCCATGGACCGCCACACCCCGGAGCGCTTCGCCAACTTCGAGGCGAAGGTGGCTGCGCTGCCGGAGGTGCTGGAATGCCTGCTGATCACCGGCCAGGACGCCGACTACCAGCTCAAGGTGGTGGTGCGCGACATGGAGGCCTACCAGGAACTGCTGCTCGACAGGATCACCCGCATCGAGGGGGTGAGCGGGGTACATTCCAGCTTCGTGATGCGCCGGGTGGTGGACAAGACGGCGTTACCGGTTTGAAAAGACAGGCACGAGGTGCGAGGGACAAGGTACGCGGATTGAACTCGCTGCGCTCGTGTGGTTCTTGAATTCAAATGGTTGTGCGCATAGCGCACACTTTCCTCGTACCTTTCCCCTTGTATCTCGTACCTATCGCTCCTATCGCCCCTCGCTCCGCTTCAAGATGAACTTCTCTGCAAAGAGGACCGGCCGGTAGCTCATCTTCACCCGGCGCAGGTTTTCCAGGCCGAGGTCATCGCCGACGTTGAGGTAGTCACAGTCGGTGAAGGTGCGGGCGAATTCGCGGAACAGGTATTGCGCCGCACCGGGGATGGCGAAGTCGGTCTTTTCCACCAGCACGCTGGCCATGCTGTGACTGATGCGCTCGCCGAAGGTGAAGCCGGCAACGCGTTCATCCACCAGCAGGCACAGTCCCTTCAGGCCCAGCGCATCGTAATGGGCCAGCGCCTTTTCTATCCCCTGCCGTTCCAGTTCCACACTGGCGATGAATTCGGCCACGGCGGTGCCGTGCAGCCCCTCCAGGCGCGCGCGCATCCACTGGCTGAGCAGTTCGCGCATGCCGTTCCAGTGACTGTGCTGCAGCGGTTCGATACGGTGGTCGGGGTGGGCGCGGCAGAACTGGTTGATCTCGCTGCGCTTGGTCTTGTAGCTGTTGCCGCGCAGTTCGATGAGGTCGGCGGTGCGGTAGATGTAGTCGGGGAAGGCGGGCTCCAGTTGCCAGGAGCCGCCGTCCAGGTGCGGCGAGCGGCCATCGCCGTCCAGTTCCAGCAGGCGCGCAAATTCCGGGCTGACGTAGTCGACGCGGCTGTCGCCGGCGTGGTGGTTGTAGCTGTCCATGATGTCGATACAGGTACGCAGCGCACGCACCTGATTCTGCGTGGTGCCGATGGGCGGCAGCAGCATGCCGAGCTGGTTGCCGTTGAGGCTGAACAGGCAGAAGCAGTCGGCGATGACCTGGTAGAAGCCGCTCATGCGCGACAGCCACATGAAGTTGTTGGTGAAGCTGAGGTCGGCCACCAGGAAGTCGCAGGCGCTGACGTGGCTGTCGAACAGCGGCTTGGCGTCGATGGTCAGCGGCAGCAGGCGGTGTTCGCCGGCGGAGAGAAAACGCTGTGTGGTGGCGTGGACGGGAAGGGGAACTGCAGGCCGGACATGGGATGGCTCCGGGCTGAATATATGGGGTTCCGACGTTTCGGTACTGCCGATTTCAAGGTTGGCGCGCATACACGCTCCGCAAAGGACCTCTTGTTGCCAATGGGGTTTGTCGAGGGTAGACCCGGCGGTCTGTCAGGAGGGGCCTCGCGGCTTCCTGCCCCGGACGCCGCTGTTATAGCGGAGCGGCGGGGGGAAAAGAAGGGGGTGGAAAAAATTATTATGTCCGCGGGATTGCGCGGCGGGGCTGGCTAACGCCAGTGCAGAAACGGCGCCAGGGTGAAATAGAGGATCGCCAGGATGATGGCGGCGTAGGCCAGCAGGCGCAGCGGATCGCGCAGGAAGCGCTTGGCCAGGGTTTCGGCCTGCCCACTATCCTGGCGGGCGGCGTAATCGGCGCGGGCCTGCCGGCTGCGCTGTTCCTGGTAGTCGTCGATGAGGCGGCGTGCCTCCTCCTCGCGGTGATCATCCTCGTCGCGCAGCCAGATGGCGGCGACGGAGATACCCCAGCGCCCGGCCTGGGTCTCGTAGAAATCGATGTGATGTGCGTCGAGCAGGGCGCGGACTTCCTCCGCCTCGTCCTCGGGCACGCCATTGAGACGAAACAGCAGGATCGGCATGTCAGGGGGCCGTGGCGGTATGGTGGATGGTCAGGCGCAGGCCATGGCTGGCGACCGCGTCCCAGTGCAGGTATGACTGGCAGACCTGTTTGCTGGTATCCGATTCGAGGCGCTCCTGCGGCAGTCCGGCATAACGGCCTGCCTGCAGCGGCTGTTCCGCCTCGACGCGGCGCAGGGGTTCATCGCCGGTGGCGGCATACAGCTCGATGGCGTCGACGGTGGTCGCGGCCGGCACGCTGGCGCACAGCTCGATGCGGGCGGGCTGCTCTTCCGTGCAGTCGGCGCACGGCGGTAGCGTGGCGCCGACGCTGACGCTGCCCTTGCCCTGACCCGAGGCGAGGGCGAGGTGCTCCAGGCGGGCGGCGGTGGCATTGAGCTGATCGAGTTTGGCGTTGAATTCGTTGCGCACCAGCTCGACCTCCTTTTTCTTGCCGGTGTTGAAATACTGCGCCAGGGCGAAGCCGCCCACCGCCGAGGCGACGAGCAGGACGATGATGGCGACGACCGGGCCGCGCCGGGCCTGCTGCGTCACCGGCTGGCCGCGCTCACGCGCCTTCATTTCCTTCTTCCAGGCCATGCGCAGCTGGATCAGGGTGGCGGTGATGGTGGCGGTGGCGCCGATGAGCGAGGCGATGAGCGCCGCCACCGGCATGGTTATGTTGCTTATCTGAAGGTCCATTCAGAGTGTTCCCGACGCTTGGGGCGTTGTGTCTGTTCAGGGGTGGCAGTGAATTCATGCAGGAGCCGAGTCCTCTCGGCGAATAGCGCCGTGGTCATGCGCGGCAATTCGCCCACGGCGTGGGCTCCTGCGGAAACAGGGCGCAGCAACTATACAACGAAGCGGATGTGACGGTGAGTGGCGCGGGTGTGATGTCGTCGGCGTTTTGGCCGTCAACGACGTTGGCGCGCGACGCTGGCCACCTTGTCCTGCAGCGATTGGTCACGGTCGGTACGGGTGCCAACGGAGATGAAGGTCTGGATGCGCGGCGCCCCCAGGGCATGCACCGCCTCGTGGCAGCGGCGGATGGCGGCGAACACCGTATCCCACTCGCCTTCGATGTTGGTGCCGTTGGCATGCAGCTCGTGGTGCAGTCCGGCCGCGTCCAGTACCTGCCCGCAGGCAGCGACATAGCGCGAGACAGAGACCTCGGTGCCCACGGGCACCACCTGCAGATTGACCAGAACCTTCATGCCTTTCTTCTCTTGTCGCCGGGTTGGTCGGCTGAAGCCGTCCCTACAATATGGCTGGTGCAGGGCCGGCCTCAGCCGGCCGTGCCGCGCTTACTTGCCGCTCAGATAGCGTGCCACGGCCTCCACCTCCATCTCGGTGAGCTTGGAGGCGATGGAGTGCATCACGGCGTTGTCGTTGGTGCGTTCGCGCGAGTTGAAGTCCTGCAGCTGGGTGACCAGGTAGCGCAGGTGCTGGCCGGCGATGCGCGGCAGCTGCTCGGTGCCGGCGCCGTCCTCGCCGTGGCAGGAGGCGCAGGCGGCGACGCCCGACCACTTGTTGCCGTTGTGATAGAGGTACTTGCCGACGGCGGTGAAGTCAGGGTCGGAGACGCGGTGGGCCTGCGGCGGCTTGCTGCTGAAATACTGGCCCAGCGCGGCCATCTCGGCCGCGGTCAGGTCGGCGGCCATTTCATTCATGGTGCCCTTGCGCCGGCCGCTCTTGAAGTCGGCCAGCTGCTTGGCGATATAGGCGGCATTCTGGCCGGCCAGGCGCGGATAGATGGCACTGGAGCTTTCGCCCTCCATGCCGTGGCATAGCTGGCACTTGGCGGTGACGATTTCCTGGGCGCGGGTCAGGTCGGCGGCATGTAGGCTGCCGGCGGCGAGCAACAGCACGGCGGCGGAAATGATGGGGCGAATCATGGGGTGGCTCCTGGCAGAAAAGATTAATGCTATGTGGCCAGCTTAGATCATTTTGCCGCCGCCGGGATCAGCGGAACAGTTCGACAAAACGGTTGAACAGCGGGCGGTCGAAGTGGTTGGGCATCTTGTCGCGCATCAGGGTCAGCGCATCGAACGGCGTCATCGCCTTCTTGTAGGAGCGTTCGGCGGTGAGGGCATCGAACACGTCGGCGATACAGCAGATGCGGCCATAGATGTGGATCTGATCGCCCTTGACGCGCTTGGGGTAGCCGCCGCCGTCCATCAGCTCATGGTGTTCCATGACGATGATGCGGCACTCTTCGGTAAGCGCGTCGGCGTCGCGCAGCAGCTTGTAGCCCTGGTAAGGGTGGATGCGCATGCGGCGCATCTCGGTCTCGTCCAGCCGCGCCGGCTTGTTGATGATCGCCGGGTCCACCATGACCTTGCCGAGGTCGTGCAGGAAGAACCCGGCGCCCAGCTCCTGCATGTCGTGGCCGTCGGAGTTCTTGAACAGGGCCTTGGCCAGCATCAGGCTGATGATGCCGACGTTGACGGAATGGGTATAGGTATAGAAATCATGCGCCGTGATGCGCAGCAGATTCCGCGCCGTCTGATCGTCGCGCAGGATCAGGTCGGTAACCGAGCCGAGGGCCTCCTTGCTGGCGCGGATGTTTTCGGCACTGGGGGCATCGAGCATGCGCAGCATCATCTCGCGGCTGTGGCGGTAGACCGCCTGGGCCTTCTGCTCCGGGGCCAGGCGCTGGTCATGCACCGCCTCGCGCAGTTCCGCCGGCACCAGCGTGTCGGGATTCCAGAGCGGTGGCGGCGGCGCATCCTTGGGGTCGACGATGGCGTCGCTGTGGCTGACATATTCCAGCTCGCCCAGGGGTTGCGGCGGCGAAGGCGGCGGCACGTCGCTGCGGGCAAAGTCCACCATGACCTCACGCAGGCCATGAGCGCGGACGGCGGCGATCTGCTCCGGGGAGGTGAGCTTGAATTTGCTGCGCAGGAAGTTGTGCTCAGTCCACGACAGCGGCAGCTCGACATACATGCCGACGCGCAAATCGCCTACCGAGACCTTTTGCTTCATGGTGATGTCCTGTTGCCGTTCATTCGTCGGTGAGGAGAATGAAGGCCGCCTTGGTGGCGCCGCACTCGGGGCAGACCCAGTTGTCCGGAATGTCCTCCATGCGCGTGCCCGGGGCGATACCCTCGTCGGGGTCGCCCAGGCGCTCGTCGTAGATATAGCCGCAAACGTCGCACAGGTAGCGCCGCATGGTGAACCTCGGGATGGGTCGGAAAGACTGCCGGTCTCTAATCTAACAGGCTTGCGATGTGAGTAAAACGCCGACGCGAAGTCGGCGCGGCGGGAGAGTGGTTCGGAGCTTATTCACCTTATGACTGCCATAAGCCGGGGACCGCTGCCGGCCTATTTGTTGAGTGTGCCGAACCAGAACTCGGTGTTGCGCTCCAGAAACTCGTCCCAGCGCATGTAGTGGGAGCCATCGCAGGAGAAGTTGAGGCCGACCATGCCGTTGATGATGTTGAGGGAGCCGGCGCGCAGATAGACGTTCTCATCGGCGAAGCGCAGGGTGCGGAACATCTCGAACACCGGCATCACGTCCGCCGTTGGCACCACGGCGCGAGGGTGGTACGGACGGCGCGGATAGGCCAGGCAGGTGTTGGGGTCGGTGAGCTGATCGATGGTGAGCAGGCGGTAGACAAAGGGGTCGTCCACATGCCACAGGGTGCCGCGGCTGGAGGAGAAGTGCAGTTTGCCGTGGTAGACGCCGTGCTCGAGGATCAGCTCGCTCATGATCGGCAGCACCTGATCCAGGTGGCGATCCATCAGGCTCTCGGCACGCTGATGCTGGAAGATGCTGCTGCGGATCGCCGGGTCGCCCTTGATCTGGCGCCAGGTGTCCGGTTCACGATACAGGTTGCCGGTGAGCGGCAGTTCGCGCAGGTCGTAGTCGGCGCCGAGAAAGCCGCAGCGCTCGCCGTCTGGAGCGCGGATCACCTGAATGGCGGTGAGCGAGGGACGCTTCTTGTTGCGGCTGATGTAGGCCTCGGACAGCTTGAAGTCGGTGCTGCCGATGATGCCCTGCATGTAGGGCCGATCCATGCGGTGGCGGGCGTAATGCGCGGCATCGTGGCCCTGGGCGGTGATGTTGTCGGTGAGCTGCACGCCATCGGCGTCGAGCACGTAGAGATATTTGCAGTGGACCAGTTCCGGCAGGGCCTGTTCCAGCAGGGCTTCCAGCTGTGCCCGATCTGCGATCACGGCGGCGCAGCGCTGGGCCAGGGCGTGCATCGCCTCGGCGAGCAGGCCGGTGAGCAGTTCACGCTGGCGGCGGATGTTGTCTTCCAGGCTGGCGGTGGTCAACGTCGTCACTCCTTGTGGCGGCACTGCCTAGGCCGCACGTTCGGCGAGGCATTCGGCACCACCCATCTGATAGTCGCGGCAAACGCCCGGCCGCTCGGCGTAGATGCTGCAGAGCAGGGTGTCGCGGTTCAATGCGGTACACCAGCCGTCGTCGAGGCGGCGCATCACCGTGCCGCCCCAGGCGCTGGCCTCGGTCATGCGTGCGGGAACCGCGGTATCTCCGAACAGCAATACTTCCAGCCGGCAGCAGCGTGCGGCGCAGCTGGCGCAGGTTACGGCAGGGTCACAGGCAGACGGGGGAGTGATCATGGCCCATTGTAGCAAGCTTCCGCTGCGGGCCGTGCGTTGCCGCGGAACGTGAGAATTGTCACGGGCCGCGGCCGGCAAGCCAGAGGGTGTGCAGCGCACCCTTGCGCGTGGCATGGGCGCGCACGCGCCGCTCCTCCACTTCGAAGCCGAGCTGGCGCAGCCGCTCGCCGAAGGCGACGTCGGGACCGGCCGACCACACCGCCAGTACGCCGTCAGGGCGCAGGGCCTTGAATGCCGCCTTCAGTCCGGCCGGGGAATACAGCCAGTTGTTGCCGTGCCGCGTCAGTCCCTCGGGGCCGTTGTCCACATCGAGCAGGATGGCGTCCCAGGCCTGGGACGCAGCCTTCAGCAGCAGTCCCACATCGCCTTCGTGCACGGTGACGCGCGCATCGCGCAGCGGATGGCCGGCGTGGTGTCCGAGCACGGTGCGGTTCCAGTGCACCACCGCGGGCACCAGCTCGGCCACTGTCACCGTGGCGTCAGCGCCCAGATGGCGCAGTGCCGCCGCCAGGGTGAAACCGAGGCCCAGTCCGCCGATGAGCACACGCGGCGCCGGGCGCGATGCGATGCGCATGCATGCCAGTTGCGCCAGCGCATCTTCCGAACCGTGCATGCGGCTGCCCATCAGTTCGCCGCTGCTGCCGGCGATGGTGATGGAGTGCTCGTCGCCCCGGGCATAGAGGCGCAGCTCGGTGCCATCACCGGGGATCTGTGCGCTGTCGAGCAGCTTCCAGGGTTGCACGGGGGGGTTACCAGATCAGGTCGTCGGGGACCTGGTAGGCGGCATACGGATCGTCGGCGGCAGGCGCGTCCGGTTCGCCGGCCGCCGGCATGATCACCCGCGACGGATCGCGGGCGCGTATCTTCTCCGCCACGTCCGGCCGCACCAGCTCATGACGCGCGCCCAGTTTGGCGAGGCAGAGCGTGCCCTTCACCAGCTGGGCGTGAACCTCGGCGGTGACGTAGACGCGGCTGATCTTGCTGCCGTCGGTGAAGTTGTAGGGAACGTCGCCTGCGCCCTTGTCGATGCGGTTGCTCTCGATGAGCTGGCGGATGGCGGCGGCATTGGCCTTGCGCTCGGCCTCTTCCTGGCGCTGGCGGTTGAGGGCGCGATCGCGCTCGGCCTTTTCCGCCTGGGCGCGTTGCGCGGCGTTGTTGTCCGGCGCAGGCGCGCCGCCCTTGCCCTTGCGTTTTTCGTGATCCGCCTTCTTGACCTGCTTGGTACTGACCAGGCCGGCCTTGAGCAGCTGATCCTTGAGTGAGCCTGCCATGATGTATTCCGTAACGTGTCGATGAAGTAAGTGTGGTTCAGGTGCCGTTCTTGCCGGCGTAATAGGCCTCGCGCAGGGCCTGCTTCAGTGCCGGCTGACTGTCGAGGTCGGCCACCTGCAAACAGCGCTGCGCAATGGGGCCGAGCACGGCGAGTTCGCGCTGTTCCTGCCGATGTCGGCGAAAGGTATCCATATCGAACACACCGTCGTGCAGACACCCGGCGGCGAGGCCGCGGGCATTGCTGAACTCGACGTCGTAGGTCTCCAGTGCCTCGTACAGATAGGAGTAGGTGTCGATGCCGTTGGCCTGTGCCAGCAGATGGTGAAAGTCCGGCAACGCACCGTCCTCCAGCGCCAGGGTGTCCAGGTTCAGGGTGGTGGTCAGGGTATGGTCCTCGCCCTTGAACGAGAACTCGATGCGGATGTCGATGGTGTTTTGCACGGTGGGTCTCCTGGCGCGGATTGTACCGGATTGCTGCCGTGGCCCGCCCCTGCAAACTGTGGGGTTGCCGGGGCGGGACGGTGCGCGCTGTCAGTGGTGTCGCTGCTTGTCCTTGAGCACCTGCCGCACCATGCGGCCGAAGGCGCGCTCCTGCCGGTGGCGTTCATGGGCGGCGACGTTGCGGCGTTCCTCGGCCAGCAGCTTGCGGTAGTGCTGCCACGCGTCCTCGTCCAGCTCGCCGCGTGCGCGTGCCGCCTGCACCGCGCAGCCCGGTTCGTCTGCATGCTGACAGTCGGCAAAGCGGCACTGGGCGGCCAGTTCGTGCAGGGCACGGAACTGTGCCTCCACGCCGCCCGCGCTGGGCGGCA
>Ga0172382_10010962_pt1 | contig 12056 bp, 16 predicted proteins | sample Leawel138RmetaG_FD_122245 | JGI IMG/M metagenome (GOLD analysis project Ga0172382, IMG submission 122245) | Leachate microbial communities from a municipal landfill in Southern Ontario, Canada - Leachate well 138R metaG | ecosystem: Engineered > Solid waste > Landfill > Unclassified | place...
GGAAAAAAACTACCTCCCGTAAACAAACAAAACTTAGTCCCTATGATTTGGCATGGTCACGCTACTGCAACTATGGCAAAAATCTCACGGCAGAAGATTGGAAAATTATTACTCAATCAAATAATATCCCGGCAAAATACATGAAAAACTGTCATCCTCCAAAATAATAACCGTTTGAATGAAATTTCAAGTTAAATAATATTTTGGTGTATGTGAATAATGATTGATAATTTAATTTATATTTTAGCTATAACTATTATTATATTTTTAGTGATATTGGCTATTATCAATAGAAGCTTTCAGATAAGCAGAAATGAATTTTTAAGTGACAAAGAAAAAAGGTTGTTCAATCTTTTAATTGAAGCTTTTCCAGAATTATATGTTTTTCCCCATGTCTCATGTGCCACAATTATTGAACCCAATAAAAATATTAAAAACATAAAACAGAAGAAAATGTTAATGAAAAAACTATCACAACAGTTTTTTCTATTTTCTTTGTTTTATAAGGACAACATGGAATTTTTATGTGCCGTTGAATTTGCCGCCAATGAGAAAGAAATCATGCGTAATGATGGTATTAAATTACAAAAATTGATTGAAGATGCCAAAATTAAAACGTTAAGGATTAGTCCTTTTGGATTTGTTGATAAAGATATATTACGGCAACAACTTTCAAATTTATTAAGAATAGAACTTGCATCATTAAAGTCAATAAAAAACAAATCTATTGATAGTGATATTGATGTTGTTGATTTTGCTATTGAAAATAGTTCAATTGATAATTTTAAAGGAAATATAGAAAAACCTGAATTTGAAAAATTAGATAAGAATATAAAAAACGATCAATCAATTAGTCATAATGATGTTGATACCAATATCGTTTTTAATCCGGCCTTTGATAATTTTTCAGCAGAAGATGAACAAAAAAAACCTTATTGGAAAAAATAGACATGAACAGAATTATTTTCAAGATTTTTTTTATTATCGTATTTTTTAATATTCAAAATGTAGCACTGGCCTCATGGATTAAGGGGACAGTTATAGGTGTGTCCGATGGAGATACTATCACCGTTCTTGATACTAAAAAAAACAATTATAAAATTCGACTGGATCAAATTGATGCGCCTGAACTTCGTATGCCCTATGGTTTTGCATCGAAAAAAACATTATCAGACTTAATTTATAAAAAAGAAGTAAGCGTAGAACTTCATAATAAAGACGCTTATAACAGGCATGTTGGTACGGTCTATTTAGGAGATGCAAATATCAACCTATTCATGGTTCGGAGCGGTTATGCCTGGGCATACAACAAATATGTCAGAGAATTATTGTATCTTGAAGCTGAAAAAGCAGCACGGTTAGAAAAAAGAGGCTTATGGGAAGATTCCAAAGAACCAGTACCACCTTGGGAATGGCGATCACAAAGAAAAAATAATAAATAAAGGCCATCATGCTTGAGAATTTGAAATCTTATATTCAATCAAATGCCAGAGTAATTTCATATGCAATCACGAATATTGTTTTTGTATGTTTATTTATTTTGGCAACGTTAATTATGATTAATTTTATGTCAAAAGAAAATCATAAACTGGTTGAGTTGCCCACACCAAATACGGGTGCATTGGTTCGATATGATAATCCTTTAGGTGAAACAAATTATGGACAAGCCAGAATTATTAACAATACAGATGAACATGCCTATATCCGTGTTAACACTGAAAAAATGGACAAACCGCATCTAACATTATTTATACGTAAAGATCAATCTATAAGAGTTTACTTGCCTTTTGATAAATATAAAATCAGATTGGCTTTAGGTAAACAATGGTTTGGTGAATGGGACGAAGCCTTGTTTGGGAAAGACACCCAACATTATGTATTAAAGGAATCACTTTTTATTAAAAGAAGCCAACCTGACGAATTACACCAGATAAATATTGCAGATTTGGTTTCTAATGGTACTTTTAAGACGATCTCTACATTTCAAGGAAAAAAATGAGCTGGTTCAAAAATCTAACATTATTTAAACTAACTGACGATATTGCATTAACAAAAGAAATTTTAACTGAATGCCTATCAAAGCAATTGTTTACTGAAAACGTAAAGTCATGTACCGATGTAAAAGGCTGGGTATCCCCCTTTAAAAACACTGAATTGGTACACGACCTTAATGGCCATTACTTTTTTGGCTTAAAACATGAATCAAAAATCCTACCTTCATCGGTGGTTAAAGAACATGTCGAAGCAAAGTCTATTGAAATTGAGGACCAACAAGGCTATAAGCCTGGACGTAAGCAATTAAAAGAAATCAAGGAGGCAATTGTCGATGAATTACTGCCAAAAGCGTTTACAAAATCAAAAATAACACGTGTATGGATTGATAAGCATAACAAATATGTTTTTATTGATTCAGCTACCGCAAGTGTTGTAGATGATGTAATTGGATTGATGTCAAAATCATTTGATCCCCTGCCTATACAGAGCTTGCATACCGAACAATCCCCAGCGGGGGCCATGACTGACTGGTTGATAGCTGATGAAGCCCCTCACAACCTCTCCATTGATGCAGATACCCTACTTCAGGCAACTGCAGATAACAGCAAAATCAAGTATGTGAATTTAATACCGGCCAGTGATGAAATTAATCTTCATGTCACGGCTGGTAAACAATGCACGATGCTTGCCCTAACCTGGGCTGATCGTATTAGTTTTATCCTTGATACAGAGCTGAAATTGAAGAAACTTCGACCACTGGATATCCTCAAGGAAAGCGTGGATAAAAGCGGCCAGGATGAATTAGAACGACTGGATGCGGATCTTACCCTAATGACTGAAGAGGTAGCACAGCTTATCTCTGATCTTGTCACCGGTCTAGGAGGAATTAAAAAATAGATCAATGATTGCATAATAAGTATTAATTTATAAAAATATTCATTAATAAGACAATCTACTAAATACAGGGGTACTCATTGCCCCTGTAATTCAAAGAATAACCTAAAATTTGTAGATAAATTAATGCTTGATATACTGAATATATAAAATATTTCAAGGAAAATGCTATGACAAACACTCACGATACAAGTAAAATTTTAGATAAAATCAAAAAATGTCTTGAGCTATCAAAAAGCACCAATGCCAATGAAGCTGCTGTTGCACTTAAACAAGCAAAAGCGTTGATGGAAAAATACGCCATTGATGAAATTGACATCAAAATTTCGGTTGTTGCTGAAACGGAAACTCATTCAAGCAATACCAAATCCATTAAAAATTATGAGGCGAGTTTGGCAAATTTGGTTGCAAGAGAGTTTAATTGTGAAGTAATTATTAACCATGTAGCAACAAAAAAATGGAATGGTAAATCACATAAACGTTCATGGGCTTTTGTAGGTCTTAAACCCTATAATGAAATTGCTGCTTATGTTTTTGATGTATTAAATTCACGCTTGAAAAAAGACCGATTAAATTATGTTAAATATAAGCTAATCGGGTTTTATGACAAAGGACTCAAAACGCAACGTGCCAATGCATTTTGCGATGCCTGGGTATACAGGATATCAACAACTGTTAAAGATTTTGCTGAAAGAAAAAATCCACATAAAGAAATTGTAGATCATTATCTTGCAAAAAAGTACCCTGACATTGGCGAAAGTGTGGAAAGCAAAAAAACCAAAAATTACAACGGTTCTAACCTTGATCGAAAAGCCGGTTTTGAACAGGCTGAAGGTGTATATTTACATGATGCTGTACACAAGGAAGAAATAGTAAAAATTGGATATTAACATGGAAAAATGGATTATCTATCACGAAAAAATAAAACAACTAAATCCTGATAATCATGCATGGGCGTTATCCGCATTTATCCCAATATTTTTCCCTGATAAGCCTAAATCCTGGATATACAAAATCGTTGGCCACCAAGGAAGAGGCTCAAAAAACGGAATCCGTCAGGCTGGTTCCATGTGCGGTAAGATGGCAAAACGTGGATTTCTAAAAGATGCGACTGAATCATTTTATGATGAAAAAAAAGGATATTCGGTTCCTGGCATTAGAATGTATAAATGGGTAGATATTAATAAAAAATAAGTATTTGTTGTTTTTATTAAAAATAATTATTAGAAATTACTAATTTAACGAATATCATGTTTATAATCTGATTAATTAATTCTAATTTAAGGGGTTAACTCATGATTATTAAAAAAGTTAAACTAGAATTTGTAGAAAATACATCCAAGAAATTTTATATCATCCATATTGTTAAAGTATCATTTACCTCACCTTGCCAGGTATACGCTATTTTTGGCCGGATTGGTTGTAAGGGTACATTGAGTAATAAAGGTACCTTTTCCACATATAGGGAGGCAGAAACCCTCTACCTTGATCTCTTAAAATCCAAAGAGAAAAAAGGATACCAAATCGTTGCCGATAGCTTACATTCTGTAATTCCAGCCGCACCAAAAACCATTATTAAATTAACTAAATCAGAAAAGACACTTTTCAGTAAAGAAACTAATCAAATTTTAAATTAAATAAATGGCCTACATTATTTAGGCCATTCTTTTGATTTCAACGGTTCTGCCACAGAACCAAATCTAGTTTTTTTTGATTAGTTAATCTGTCTTTGACGTATGGGTAGGCCATATCAAATTCAGCAATCAGATTTATGCCTTCTTCCTTAGTCAGATAATCATTAAAAATATTTGTGAGAATTTCATATTGCTGACAGATTACTTTTATCCTATCCGGGTGATTTGGTCCAGGTGTTATTAACCCTAAATTTCCATATACTACTGAATCGATCACGGGAAATGTAGGATTTGCCGTTGCAAAAAGCTTACTAGCAAATGATGCTTCTACCCTTCCAGTTTCTGTATAAATATGGTTGATAACAGTTTCAAAGGGTAGCTGTTCGTCAATGGCCTTGCCCATTAACGAATAATATATATTTCTCCAGTCCTGGCCACGCCTCACACGATAAAAATGGTTGTACTTACGCTGAAATTCTGAGTCATTATAAAATTTCCCACCCTTCTCCACTTGACGTTGTAGCCACAAATATTGATTCATACCAACCGCAATTTTTGGAAGAGCCGCTTGTATTTGACTTTTAGATATTGTGATTGCCATTTTTATGATTTTCCTTTCTTGCTACATTAATGAAAACTTCCATCATTACACAAAAAATGTTCCAAAACCAGTTAAGCAAGAGCAATCCCCAACATGAAACAACCCCGGGCATCAATATAATTAAATTCATGCATTAATTTGGAATTTTAAAAATCCACTGTGAATGTGTAAGCTTGGCCTTTTCACAATGCTGGACAAATAAAGCTCGCCACCGGTGCGTATCATCAAAAGTTGATTCAGATTCATTTCCTACCGTTAGGCATAAACCAGAGTTTTCCAGCTCTATTTGCCCGTTGCCGTGAAATACAAACTTTTGCAAGTTATCGGCTTCTAGGAAGGGTGAACGCTCACCGCATTTTCGAGGCATTACAGCACTACCGGCCAATGCCCGTTTATTCAAACCGGCAACTGTTGCGCAAGCATTATATGCAGGAAAACGTATCCTTCCATTTGGCTCAATTACTACTGCTTCATCCTGATATAAACCCGGTTTACAGTTATGAGCCGTCATTGGCATGTCAAACCGGAGATATCGGCCTGAACCCATAATATCCAGGCAATATCCGTCATGAGGCCGATCCAGGTTATCCATCAAGCGTAGATGGCCTGGTTGTAATGATGAATTGATTTCTACCTCATTTGTTTGTGCAGATGCTACTCCTGTTAATGAACTTAAAGTTCCACACAAGATTAGGCAAAATTTAATTTTGTTGAGTAAAGAATTTTTATACATGATTTTCCATTTTTACCCAGATTTATAACTGGCTTATTAGCCAATGAAATTACGTTAAATAAAAAGCTGTTATGTTCCTCTTGAGTTAGATGAAGCCTCTTCTCTGTTATTTCCGATATCGTTTTAAAACCCTTTGCCCTGGCCAGATGATTAGCAGGAATTTCACAATCAGACTCCATTAAAATACATTTTCGAGATCCGTTATCCGCTTCATTCAACTCTGCAACTGCCTGGCCGGTTGTGCCTGAACCAGCAAAAAAATCAATTATTAGTGCATCATCGGCACTACATACATCTATTATTTTCTTGATATAGGCCATGGGTTTTGGTGTATCAAATACCTTGGCTCCAAATAATGCTGTAATTTCATTAGTACCACGTTCGGTATAGAAATTTGTATCATCCCAAAGTGACCTTACTTTGGTTCGCTTCTCAATGCCGAATGCAGGAACATAATTCTTAACGTAAACAACACCATTTTTACTTGTGTAAAGTTGCCATGCCCTTTCACGTGCTGTTTCAGGCCCCCATATCCAGCGTCTTTCAATGCCTTTTGAATCGGTAGGGTAAACGATTTTCCAATTGATAACCGGTTCTACTGAAACCTCTCCACTGGTGGGGTTACAGTACAGCGGATAATACATATTTGGCCTATCTGTTCTTAGGCTATCTACCCCTTTTTTTCTGAATAGGCCATCAATGCGATATTTACCAAATTTATCTTGTTTGTCGTAGTCCGTTTTATCCACTTCACCCCTAAGAACGGCTTTGTTAGATTTTCCGTATATCAATAAATACTCATGACTTACAGCAAGATTCTTTTTACTTCCTTTTCCGTTTTTTGACCTACACACGACAATGGTACCGATTAAATTATGTTCACCAAAAATTAAATCCATTAGGATTTTCAAATGAGCGTACTCATAATCGTCAATACTAATGGCAATTACACCAGATTCTTTCAACACTTCTCTGGCGGTAACAAGACGAGGAAACATAAACGCCATCCATGCTGAATGTGTCCCAAATGGTCCATTCCTTTCTGATTTTCTGGTGTCATTGTAAAGAAACGTAGATCCAGTGTTATATGGTGGGTCGATGTAGCACATGTCGGCAATGCCAGGATTACATGTTGCCAGTGCCTTTAAATAAGGCAAATTGTCACCAACAAACAGGACGGATTTTGTTCTGTCCCAATTAAGTATTGCATTATGCCAAAAGCTTTCATTCAGGCACTGGCCAGGCAAATCATTAAGTCCAATTTTCTTGTCGAAATTATTGAAACCAAACATTCCATCTACACCTTTATTTGTTTCAGACCTATTTGTTTAAATTAAAAACTGTCACAAGATTAATAGGGATAATTTCTGTTTTTCCTTTCTTTCTGCTCGATGTACGCCACCAAAATACCCATAAATATCCGTAATAGAATAAGTCCTATAATTATTTTAAGAATAAGGTATCGGTCAACATAAATAATCGTCAACGTTTTCTTTAAAAAGTTATCAAACTTAATTTCTGCTGCAGTTATATATTGATCGAATTTAATATCTTCTTTAAGGCTTACGATTCGCCTGTCAGTCTGTACGAATGGATCTACTGCTTGTGGGCGGGTATATTCTCGCTGGCTAACCTGGGCCGGTTGTTGACGCTGTACCGGTTGCGTATTATTTTGTCTCACATAATGCTGGGGTTGTTGAGCAGGCAAGGTGTTCTTGATAGCAATCGTCATCTTGTTATTGTCAGTGCTTACATCAAAATGGCGCAATATATCCATACCAATGATTGCATCCCGCTCAAGCCCTTTCAGTATTAAAACGGGTACATTCAATAATTTGAAATGACCCATGTGCATTTCCGGTATCAAAGCCTCACAACCATTTACGTACCCGTTGGCAGTCCCAACTACTTTTGGGGTGCAATTGCGTAATGAATGAAATCTGGCTCTACTTTCTGACATGACAAATTTACTGATACCCGTATCTATATTAAACCCGGTAGATACATTCTTAATCTTGCCCGATGTATAGAACTGGCCATTTTTTTTATTATGTATCACCAGTGGCTGTTGGTTCCCCGACAACACTAAAGACATTGGGGGGACTTTTATGGCTTGCTTAGGTGGGGTGGGCGATTCTTCCTCCTGGTACCTAAAAAATCCCTGATCATTTTGAGCATGAACAGGGTTCAACAGCATCAAAATACCACACGCAAAACAATAACGAATCTTCTTTTTTAATAACATTACAAGCCTTTTGCAATCAATCCAATTGGTTAAGGCTTATATTAATGGACTTTATGCTGGCATCCCGCATGACTTAGCGCCAAAAATGGGTGCATTTTTTTGGGAATAAGGAAATGTTGTAGATTTTTACATACCCGGATAATGATAAATATGAGTTGTTAGCAGGTTAGCGAACCTAAGAAACAAGAAAATCTTCAACAGGAATATGTAATGGACGATATCTTTATTTCACTTATCAAACTAAAATTATTTGAATGCGGCTGGGTGCCAGTAATAAACCCTGCTATTGCAGGTAAAACTTACGACACGATTGTTGGTGAAAAAGAAGCAATTGCTTATTTGTTTGAAGTAAAAAAGGAAGATGTGGCCCTTTTGAAAGGGACTTACTACAGTGAAGGCAGAAATATTTTAGAGTCGTATATGGTCGTGATTCCTATTTCTGCGACACACAACGAAATTAATAATCTGGTTGAAAAATTCATCAAGGATGCTGATGATGCAATAGCCCAGTCATACGCTGTTCGTTTACTCCAACAAGATAAATGAACGAAAATTTGTGGCCGGGTATAAAAAGTGAGAGGTTTAATCTACAAGTCAAAAATGGGTCAGGATACTCAGCTAAGTAAGTTACCAATACACCCACCAGAACGTTTCGTATGGTGGTGGGAGCATGTCAATTTTGTGGTCCCCCGTACTGCTTTACAAAATTAATTTTGTCAATAATCCCCCAATCATGAATAACGTATATGCCCCGAACGGCACCTTGACGCACCCGGACATATTCAATCTTCATATTAAATTTAACCCTCAAAAGCGCAAAACAACGATTAATGGTCGATTGTGATAGGCCGGTATGTTCTACCAGGCCATTCATTGTGGGTTCAGTCAGGGTTATCAACAGTTTAAGAATCAGGAATGGTTGTTCGTAAGACTGATTGAAATCCATATGCTATTTTTTAAAACCAAGAATTTTTACATTCTCTGCCGGCACGTTATAGGTACGTACACCTTTACCGGCACCAGTTTTAACCCAAACATGATTTGCTTCCAGTGAGATTCGATTAGTCATCAAAACGCCTTCACTAACTACATCCTGGCCATTTTCACCACTTGGGATCATGCACATCACTTCAATAACCAAGGAAGCGGGAGAAACATCAATATATTCTTTTGGTTTAACCTGAGGGACACCGTTTGTTTTTTTCCCATTCATCATTTTTTGATCTGCAATTTTTTTCTTTGCATTGATTTTTTCAACCAGATCTTCACTTTCTTTCTTGGTGATTGGTTCACGTTCATCATTCATGATTGAGCGAGACAGCAAAGTAATTTGTTTTGGATCTTTCTTGTAGGCCGAATTTAAATTAGTTAGCGTATATACTGAATCAACTTTACCAGATTCCATAAGCTCTTTTACAGGCTCTTCCAATTTTAATAGCTGAAGGTGTTTTGAAATAAAGCTTTGTTTTAATCCAAGTTTTAGGGCAATGTCTGCTTGAAATTTACCTTCATCAATAAAAGCTTGAAACTGTTTTGCCAGTTCCAAAGGAGAAAGGTCGTTCCTTTGGATATTTTCTGCCAACTGTTTGATTTTTAATTCATAGTCACTTTTTGGTTTTTCTTCCACTATCGCATTAATAGTTTCCAGCCCTAATAATTTACAAGCACGAAAACGCCTCTCTCCTGCAATGATAACAAATTTATCTTCTTGGTCAGATGATTTATAGACCAAGATAGGCTGCATTTGGCCACTTTCCTTAATTGATTCAGCAAGTCCTTCAATATCATTAAATACAGTTCTTACCTGATCATTAACGACAATATCAGATAAATTAATTTTTTTGAAAACAGCGCCTTGGGCCTGCTCTTCCGATTTTTTCAATAATTGCGTAATGTTTTTCATACTTGCACCAGACATATATTTTCCCCAATAACCTAATTAATTTTTTTCAAAAGTTCATTCATTACTTTGGTTATTTCATTTCCTGCAACGTACCCATGTGGTGTATCCCAAATAGGTAAGCCATCACTTGAAGCATGATCAATAGGACCACGCTGCATTATTATATTCTTTAAAAGATAATCACCAGCAAAAGACTTTAATTTTTCTAATTCTCTTGCATTACGCACCGTCTTATCCATATTGTTTACGATAATACCGGCTATTTTTAATTCAGAATTAACTTTTTGCTGCACACTAATAATCGTTTCAATTAAGCCACTCAAACCTGATAATGCAAAACCTGATAATTTTACAGGGCAGACTACATGGGTTGAAAAAGCAAGCGCAGCGTACAGCTTACGGCCCAGTGCCGGTGGGCAATCAATAACAATGAAATCATATTCTTTCTGAATTTTTTTCAGATGCTTTCTTACGTTTAGAGCTTTTTCCAGGCTGATTACCTCAAGGTCAGCCAGCTCAGGATCGTTTTCACGACTCCATATCAAATCCATGCCATATGAACATTTAGCTGGATTAATTTCATCCAATTCTTCATTAAATAAATCAGATGTTTTTGTGCCTGAAAAATGATATTCAATATTATCGTCACTTTCTGATTTATCAATCAGCCTGGTTGAGCTGTTGCCTTGCGGATCAAGATCAATAACCAGCACCTTTTTTTTCTTTTTGACAAGGAAATGGGCAAACTGTAAACATAAGGTTGTTTTGCCCACCCCTCCTTTCTGACTTGCAAAGCTAATAATTTTCGTCACACATTCACCTCATTCAGGCTTGTTAATTGTGCGACTACTATATCATAATTTGACATACCACAAATATTTAAAACAAAAATATTCCCCGGAAAAATATCCAAAAATCAGGATATTCCCCGGGGAATATATACTTTAAATTAAAGAAAATACCCTTATTTATTATTCCCTTGCCTTCTAATCACCTCCCAAAAACCTGCCTGTATCCGGCATATATTTGAATAAGATATCGCAAAGTTTCTTGCATTAAAGAGAACCAATGACATGAAGCACAAAAATGACAATATCCAATAGATGATATTAGTAAACAAGGTTAAGGAGCCAAACAAAATTTGCCCTAAGAGACAAATCAGTGCAAAAACCATCCATATTTTTGAGTACAACAACCCTTTATTTTGGTAGGTTAATATCCAGAAAGCAGGTAAAAAGCCAAGCAAGGCCCCTTCCATGCCCACAATTATTGAAAATGATTGGCTGGACATGGGGAAACTGTCTTTGACAACATTAAATATATCCATCACCAAAAAGCTGAAGTCCTGGCCAATGACCACGCCAACCGCCACGCTAAGAAAAGCGGTTAGGTTTACCCAAAATCTCACATCATCAAAATCAAATTTAAAGTCCACGTATGTTCCTATTAATTGGCCGTACCTTTATTTTCAGGGTCGGCTGCCATAGCACGAATAGTTGTTAAAAACGCTTCCGGTGGTTGAGAGCCACTTAGAATTTTACTTTTTCCAGTCGTATTATCCACCACAAAAGTTGCCGGTGTCCCCTTTATGCCCAAAGTTTGCGCTTTATTCATATCATCATAAACTTTTTTCTTTGCCTCTTCAGATGCCATGCAAGCCGCAAACTGCTCTTTATTTACCCCGTTTTCTGCAGCAAGCGCAACCAAATCAGGAACACCCTGGCCATTACCCCGAGTATGCTTAAATACATCGTCTGCCATCATCCAAAAGCCCTTATTACCCTTGATCTGCCCTACACATTCCATGGCTATTGATTGCACTTCTGCTGCTGGATTATGGAACTGTAAGGGTAAATGTACAAATTCCCAATTAACCATGCCTTGTAAAGTATCCACCACCTTTTTAGGAGTATCGTGAAAGCGTTTGCAGTACGGGCATTCCGTATCAGAAAATTCTACCAGTGTAAACCTGGCCCCAATATCACCATAGATCCACTTATCAGTTTTGTTATTATTGGAAGCCTGTTCAAATTTCTTTTCCCTCTCCAATA
>Ga0172382_10010967_pt1 | contig 12054 bp, 9 predicted proteins | sample Leawel138RmetaG_FD_122245 | JGI IMG/M metagenome (GOLD analysis project Ga0172382, IMG submission 122245) | Leachate microbial communities from a municipal landfill in Southern Ontario, Canada - Leachate well 138R metaG | ecosystem: Engineered > Solid waste > Landfill > Unclassified | place...
CATCGAGTCGAACAGCGCCGTCTTGCCGGCGTAGCCCAGCACGTTGATCAGGCCGTGCCAGGTATCACCGATCGGCTCGGCACCCACTGTGGTGCCGCCACCCATGAGCAGACCGGTATTGCTGCGATGGGCGATTTCCGCCCCCACCGCCACCCCGCCGATATTCTTGGAGAGGCTCATCCCGGTCAGGGTGACCTGCTTGTCGAGATAGTCGAGGCCGAAGCTGGAGAAGTCCGGCGCCCACGCGAACAGCGGCAGCTTGTCGGTGTACTTGCGGTGGTAGAAACCCAGCGAGCCGCCCAGCCACTGAGGACTCCAGCGCGCCATCACGCCCCAGTCGCCGCGCTTGTCGTCCGGCTTGTGATTGGCTCCGACGAAGGGCTGTCCGCCCCACTCGGGAGGCAGGAACGTGCCGCCACCGTAGGTGACAAAGTCATAGGTCGCCCAGTAGGTGCCGCCATCCGGCAGCGGCGAGGGCTTCCAGTCGAGGAAGTACTGACCCGACACCGACAGGGTGTCGCTCAGCAGGCTGGTGAAGGACAGCTGGTTGAGCGGTTTGTACAGCTCCTTGGCCTCGATCCCCGGGGTCGCCACGGACTTGCGCACGTCCACCGGCCCCTGGGCATAGGACACGCCATGCACGAAGCTGAACAGCGACTCGCCCCAATACAGGTTGTGCTGGCCTACCTTCACGTGAGTCTCTACGTCGCCGGCGTTGAAACGACCGAACACGAAGGCATCGAGAAACTCGCCGGAGGGACCACGGTTCCAGCGTTCGGTGTAGCCGCTGTAGCGCGCCCGTGGATACGCCGCATACCCGGAAGGCCCCACTGCCTCGCGGTCGTCATACACCTCGTCGTACCAGGCCTGGGCACTGACCCGCAAGCCGGCGTTTTCCTTGTAGATCAGGTCGAACTCGGAAAGCAGGTCGATACGGTTGGTGATCTGATCACCCCGGTCGAACTTGCGATCGGAGTTGCCGGCACCCGGCGTATTGAGGATGGATTTATCCTGCTCCCCCACACGCCAGGCGGCGTTGTAGCGCACCGTGTTGTCCCAGCGGGCGGCAAGATCAGGATTTCTCGTGTTGATCTCGAAGGCTCCGGCGGACGCGGCCCAAACCGCCATGGCCAGTGCGGAAACCACCGGGATCATGGTGGTACAAGCTCGCTGCTCTGTTTCTGGCTTCATTTCAATTCCCGATTATTCTTTTTGTTCTGAACGAGGCTGGGCAAATCAAAAACGTATTCCAAGCCCCGCCCTATTCGGCGCCCTGTGAAATACTGCCTTGCACGACAATGCGGCGCGACAACCGGAAATCTCCGCCGGAAATTCCCAGAATATGCTTTCCTGCCCTCTTGCGCCCTGCCTGATCATTGCTCGACGAGTTTCCCTACAAAGCCCGGGACCAGCCACAGCGAGGCTATGCAATTAAGTTAGGGCGGTATTGATTTGAGACGACAATCGCCTTACCTAATACGACAAGTGCATATCCTTCGCCGTAAGCTTAAAAACCAGAACCCGTAAATCCAGACAGAAGAAACTACCCGCGACATTGGCTTTGTGGTCAAATCAACAAACATGCGGGAGCCTCCTGCAGCATTGACATGACGCGGGACTTCCGAACAGCTCCGCAAATTCAGAAGAACAGGATTTTGAGAGTATTTCGATAATGAACAAGAAGGCTGCGGCGCACATGCCCTCCGGAATCGCAGTGGTACCCGCCAAGGCGCGCCTGTCGATCCGCGACGCCCAGAAGCAGATGACCCGCGAGCGCTTGCTCGATTCCGCCCTTGAACTGTTCGAAGAGCTCGGCTTTCGCGGTGTGACCATCGACAAGATCATGAAGCATGCCCAAGCCAACCGGGCCACCTTCTATCTGCACTTCAAGGACAAGCTGGATATCGCCTGGGCACTCGGTCAGCGCCAATGCGGCGCAGAGCACACCAGTCTGTTTCAGGAGCTGGACAAGCTGGAAAGCCCGACCCCGGAGGATGTTCTCAACTGGGTGCGCCGCCGCGTGGCTTTGAGCACCGCCAACCCGACGCTGATCCACGTGATGAACGAGGCGGTCACTTCCGAGCCGCACTTCGCCGCGGAATACGGCGCCTATCTAGGCCGGGTCGCCGAGCGCGTAATGGTCAGAACCCTCGGCTACCGGGAGGGCCGCGACCACGAGCTAGCCCGCTCGAAGTTCATCCAGCTGGTGATGATGATGGACCGTTACGTTCTGTATGCCGAGCACCATCAACTTGGCTTCCTCGGCGGCTGCGCGGTCGAGGCCATCGCCGAGATGCTCTGGGATGCGCTGTTCAGAGAACTTGGACCAGCCTGAGCCCCACCCTATCCCTCTCGCTCCACCCCTCGGGCAGCGGATGCCCACCTGCCCTCCTTTATCTTCGCCTGAACCGCAACTGGCCGGTGCTGACTTTATCTTGTCACCCACAAAAAAACTCGGGCCCCCAGTTTGCGCTGGAGGCCCGGTCGGTGGAGCAGGTGCGGCTACTTAGTAGGAGCGCGGCAGACCCAGCACGTGCTGCGACACGTAGTTGAGGATCATCTCGCGCGAAACCGGCGCGTTCTTCATCAGACGGATCTGCAGCAGGTACGGCATGATCTCGTACTCCAGCGCTACCGCGTTGCCACCGTGGATAGTGATGGCAATGTCGGCGCAGGCGATGGCGGCGTTGGCAGCGGCGAACTTGGCCATGTTGCTGGCCTCGCCGGCCAAGGCCGGATCGTGATCGTGAAGCACGGCTGCCTTGCGCACCATCAGCGCGGCGGTTTCCAGCTGGATCTTGGCCTCGGCCAGCGGGTGCGACAGGCCCTGGTGCGCACCGATCGGCTGCCCCCAGACGGAGCGATCGTTGGCGTACTTGACCGCCTTGTCCAGCATGTAGCGACCGAGGCCGATGCAGATGCTCGCCACGCAGATGCGCTCCGGGTTGAGGCCGACGAACAGCGGCTGCAGACCCTTGTCCACCTCGCCGATCACGCGGTCTTCCGGCACCTCGAGGTTGTCCATGAACACCTGGAAGGACTCGTCCGGATAGTAGGTCAGCGCCGGAATCGCATGGTAGGTCAGGCCCGGCGCGTGGTTGTCGGCCAGCAGCAGGGTGATCTTGGCACGTCCGGTCTTCTCGTCGGTTCCGGTCTTGGCGACCACCAGGTATTTCTCGGCGCGATTCAGGCCGGTCGACCAGACCTTCTGGCCGTTGATGATGAACTTGTCGCCGACCTTCTTCGCCGTGGTCTTGATGTTGTGAGTGTTGGATCCAGCGTCCGGCTCGGTGATGCCGAACGAGAAGTAGGCTTCGCCACGGGCCAGTTTCGGCAGCCACTCGGCCTTCTGCTGCTCGGTGCCGTACTCCTTGAGGATCGGTGCACCGACACCGGAGGAGAAGGTCAGGAACATCAGGTTGATGCCCTGGCGACCCAGCTCCTCGATGACCATGGACAGCGCGGCCATACCCAGGCCACCGCCGCCGTATTCTTCAGGCAGGTTGATGCCGATGAAGCCAGCGTCGGCCAGCTCCTTGATCAGCTCGCTCATCGCCGCCTTTTCCTTGGCCTTGGCCAGGTAGTAGGACGGGCCGTACTTGCTGGCGATGCGGGCTACCGACTCCCGAATCGCACGTTCATCCTCGGAAGGAAGAGCATCAATTGTCGGGATATTGTTCTGGGTGCTCATTCGAATTCCTCTCTAATACCTTTCGATTTCTTGTTCAGGCACTAAGGCCGGCAACGCTGGCAATGTCTGGATACTTGTGCCAATCCTCTACTTCTTGCCCCGCCGAATCTTGACGCTGCGCGACAATGACGGTGTTTGAATCAGGCTTCCTGATCAGGGGCCGGATGGTCGTGCGGGTCTTGCAGGAAGCGGCGCAGGGCACGATGGAAGTTGATGATCACCCGCTCCTGGACCGGATTGGTGCGCTGGCCCGGGAAGCCGCGGGACTTCATGCCTCGTTGCAGGACGTTGAGGTTGATGAAGTCCTGCTTGTAGATCAGCGGCCAGTCGGCTTCGCGCCAGTCAGGGTAGGACTCGCGCTTGAGCGGCGGCTCCTTGCCTGGTGCATAGCGCTCCAGCGACCAGATGTCGAAGATGCAACTGTCGTGGTCGTGGCCATTGGGGCGTACCCGGTACCACAGCACGCCATCAGGGTTGTGTAGGAAGATGGTATTGGGGAACACGTGCCAGTCGAAGCCCGAGCGCTCGATGTACTCGGGGGTCAGGCCTTCTGGCCATTCCACGCCATCGGCGGCTGCCTCTTCGGCGAGAAACTGTCCCCACCGGGCCAGCACTTCCTCCGGTGTGGCGGTGGCCGGAACCTCGGTGCGCAGGCGCTGGGTGGCGCGGTGCATGCGCGGCGTAACGATCGCCTGCAGATCGCGGTTGTACTGCTCGACGAAGTCCAGCACGTATTCGCGGTAGTCGGTCACTTCCTTATGCGGCAAGCGCGGCGAACGCTTGAACGGCACCGTACCCTCGCCGGCGAACCACACCTTGCCGTGACGGCCGAAACCACGGCTCTTCGAGTAGTCGTCGGTGAACGCCAGCAGCTGCGCGTGGGTTTGCTGCACATGGTAGAACTCGTTGAACGCCTCGAGCACGCGCTTCCAGTTGCACGGCATAGTGGTGGTCTTGTACCAGCGGTAGCGCAGCTTATCGAACTGGAACTTGCCGACGTACTCCTCCACCGGGGCGAGGAACTCCTCCAGCGGCTGGCACTCGGGGTCCATGTTGATGAACACCGCGCCGCCCCAGGTGCCAACCTTGACCTCGCGCAAGTTGACGTCCTCGCCCTTCAGGCAGTCCTGCCAGTCGTGGCGGTCGATGATGTCGGTGCACTCGCCATCCAGGCTGAACTTCCAGCCGTGGTAGCGGCAGTGGAAACGCTCGGCGCTGCCGAAGCCCTGGGTTAGCGGCAGGCCACGGTGGGTACAGGCATTATGGTAGGCCTTGATGGTATCCGGCGCGGTACGCACCACGATGATCGAGTCGTCGACGATGTCGTAGGTGCAGTAGTCGCCAACATTGGGGATCTCCTCCAGACGGCAGGCCAGCTGCCAGACGTGGGGCCACAGCTTCTCTTCTTCGAGTCGGGCGAAGTCGGGATCGATGTAGGTGTCGTTGGGGATGAAGTCATCCCGAACCTCGTCCGGGGAAAAGCGTTTGCCGGGCGTAGCCATATGCGTCGCTCCTGGTTGTGTTTGCACGCGGGGTTGTTGTTGCAAACGATCTTAGGGAGGCGATGGCGGGGTGGTCTTGATGCCGGGCGACAGGCTCTTGTCCGCAGCCGACCGTCTGGAAAGGAGGCCGGATCCCGCAAGCAGCGGGCATCCGGCCGCGAGATGGGAAACTCAGGCCTTGAGGTACTTAGGATTGCTCTCCAGCACCCGCTGTCTGGCCACCTGGCGCAGGTGGGCAAGTATGGCGCCGCGCTGCGTCTGTCCCGGCGCGGCGGCACCTGCACGTATGGCGCTAGCCAGCTCGCGGTTGGCCTCGACCAGCGCCGCATGCAGGGCCTGGGGATTACCGGCCTCGACCGGAGTCAGTTCGCACAGGCCGGCCAAGGCCTGCAGCTCGGCGCGCTCAGGCGCCTCGCCCTGCTCGAGCTGGCGCGCAGCGATCGACATCGCGTTGGCGATCATCAAGGCCTCATGCTTGCGGTCAGCCGGCAGTATGGCGAGGATGCGCTCGCGCATGACTTTCTGCGCCGCGGCAAGCAGCTCGGCACCAGTGGGTTGGTCACGCATCAGTCGTTCTCCGTCATGTTGAGAATTTCCAACTCCAGCTCCGGCGTGATGTGCGCGGTCAGGGCGAGAAGCAGCGACTCCTCCTCGCCGGAGATGTGCCGCTGCGCCTGCTGGATGGAGATGACCGCCCAATTCATGTGCGCCATGACTTCCCAGTAGCGCACCAGGTCGCGGTTGATCGGCTTGCCGCTGACTGTCTCGTAACCTCGGTAGAAGTCATCGCGACTGCCCACGCCGCCCGCTTCCTGGTCGTTGCGGCCGAAGCGCCAGCACTTGGCGCAGAACCAGCCGATGTCCTGCAGCGGATCGCTCCAGCCAGCGAACTCCCAGTCGAGCACGCCGGTCAGGCCCTGCTCGTCGGCCATGTAGTTGCCGGTGCGGAAGTCACCATGCACCAGAGTTATCTCGTCGCGCGGCGGCGCGTGGCGCTCCAGCCAGCACAGGCCCCACTCCAGCGTCGGGTGTGGCGTGTGCTGGCCGTCCAGGTAGTCGCGGAACTTGCGTACTTGATGCAGAGCCGGGGCTTCCTCATACCAGGGCAGGAAGTCCAGGCTCTGCTGTGGCGGACGGATCGAGTGGATGCGCGCCAGCTCCGCGCCGAGGCGCTCGGCCAGTTGGCGGCGGTCGCCGCCATAGCGACCGTCCTTGACCATCAGGTGCGCGGCGGCGGTGCCGCCGATGCGCCGCATGACGAAGAACGGCCGGCCGATCACCTCGCGATCCTCGCACAGCCACAGCGGCTCGGGCACAGTCACTCCGGCGTCGAAGGCCGTCCTGAGCAGGGCGTACTCCTGCGGCCGGCCGTGACTGACTGACACCTCGGACGGCGAGTCGCAGCGCACCACCGCGGCCAACGTGCCGGCGTGGGGACCGCCGTTGATCTCGGCGTCGAGCAGCCAGTTCTCCTGAATGGCGCCTCCGGAAAGCAGGCGCATCTCGCGGATCTGCACCGCGCTGGCGCCAGCGGCGCCGGCGAGGAACTGCGCTAGGGCCTGGGTTGCTTGTTCGTTCATGGCGGATACCTAGAGTGAGCTGACCAAATGGCCGCCGTCGACCGCCAAGCAGGCGCCCGACAGGTGGCGACCGGCGTCGGAAGCGAGCAGCAGCATTGGGCCGTCGAGGTCATCCAGCTGACCGAAGCGCCGGCTGGGAATGCGCGAGCGCAGTTTCTCGCCCGGGGCACTGGCGAGGAACTCCTGGTTGAGGTCGGTGGCGATGTAGCCCGGCAGCAGCGCATTGGCGCGGATGTTGTAACGCGCCAACTCCAAGGCCATAGACTTGGTGGCCTGAACTACGCCGGCCTTGGAGATGGCGTAGGGCGCCACCCCGCCGGCCACCCGTGCACCGAGGATGGAGGCGACGTTGACGACGCAGCCGCCCTTGTCCGCCGCCACCATGCGCCGTGCGCCCTCGGTGGCTACCAGCCAGCCGCCCTTGAGGTTGGTGTCGAGCACGCTGTCCCAGTCCTCCTCGCTCTGCTCGAGCAGGGCCTTGGTGACGGTGACGCCGGCATTGTTGACGATGATATCCGGCACCCCGGCGACCCGGGCTGCCTCATCAAAGCAGGCGACCACGCTGGCGCTGTCGGTCACGCTCAGCGACAGGGCATGGGCCTTGCCGCCGGCCGCCTCGATCTCGGCCACCAGCTCGGCGAGCTTGTCGGCGCGCCGGGCGGAGACAAGCACCTCGGCGCCGACCGAGGCCAGCAGCTTGGCGAAGTGTCGGCCAAGGCCACTGGAAGCGCCGGTCACCAGGGCGATGCGCCCATCCAGGCGGAAGCGGTCCAGAACGGTATGTTTACTCATGCTCTACTCCATCAAGAAACGGTCGACACGCCCGCCGGTCACTGCTGGCCGAGAATCTTGCGCGCCATGCTCCAGCGGTGCACTTCGCTGGGGCCGTCGTAGATGCGGAAGGCGCGCATGTCCTTGAAGATGCGCATGACGATAGTCTCGCCGGTGACGCCCTGGCCGCCGAGGATCTGCACGGCGCGATCGACCACTCGCCATTCGGCCTCGGCGCATACGGTCTTGGCGCGGCTCGACTCGAAGTTGGCCTTGCCGCCTTGGTCGAGAATCCATGCGGTGTGCCAGACATGCAGACGCGCAGTCATCAGGTCCATGTCGTTGTCGGCCAGCATGAAGCCGACGCCCTCGTGCTCGCCCAAGCGCATGCCGAAGGCCTGGCGCTTGCGCGCATGTTCCAGCGCCACGTCGTGGGCGCGGCGGGCTTGGCCGAGCCAGCGCATGCAGTGGGTCAGCCGCGCCGGGGCCAGGCGCACCTGGGCGTAGCGAAAACCCTTGCCGATCTCGCCGAGCACGTCGGTGGCCGGCACGCGCAGGTTGTTGAAGCGCAGCACGCCGTGGCCGCCGGTAAAGCAGGAGTCCAGAGCCTCCATGTTGCGCTCCAGCTCGATGCCGGGGCGGTCCATATCGGAGAGGAACATGGTCGCCGAACCGTCCTCCATCTTGGCCATGATGATCGCGTAGTTGGCGCCCTCGGCGCCGGTAATGAACCACTTCAGACCGTTGATCACGTAGTGGTCACCGTCACGCACCGCGGTGGTATTGAGCATCGACGGGTCGGCGCCAGCGCCGGGCGGTGGCTCGGTCATGGCGAAGCAGGAGCGGGTCTCGCCCTGTACCTGGGCGCGCAGCCAGCGCTCCTTCTGCTCGTGGGAGGCGACCACTTCCATAAGGTGGATGTTGCCCTCGTCCGGGGCGTGGATGTTCAGTGCGGTCGGGCCGAGGGTCGAATAGCCGGCCTCCTCGAAGACGATGGCCTTCTCAATGTGCGACAGACCCATACCGCCCAGCTCACGTGAGGCGTGCGGAGTGAGCAGGCCGGCGGCACGTGCCTTGGCGATCAGCTCGCTGCGCAGGTCCTCGCTCGGGCCGTGATCGGTCTGCCGTGGATCGTTTTCCATCGGAATGATTTCTTCGGCGATGAAGCGCCGGGTGCGCTCCTGGAGCTCGAGCAGCTCGGGGCTCAATGTAAAGTCCATCACAATCTCCTTGGTTCAGTGCCTAATCCATCGGCCTTGCAGGTGTGGGTCAGGCTACCGAGCGCGGCTGCGCGTCGAGATAGGCCTGCAGGTGGAATTCGTTGTCGCCGTACTGGCGTTCGGCGACCAGCGCGCGGCGCAGGTAGTGGCCCACCGGATACTCGCTGGTCACGCCGATGCCGCCATGCAGGTGGATGGCCATGCCGAGCACCTCCTTGGCCGCCTCCATCACCTTGACCTTGCAGCCGGACACTGCGCGGCGACGGCTCGACTCATCGAGGCTCAGCGCGCCGAGTGCGTGGCAGAGCATGGCGCGGCAGTCGGACAGCTCGACGAACATCTCCGCCACCGCGTGCTGCAGAGCCTGGAAGTCGGCCAGCGGCTTGCCGAACTGGCTGCGGATCTTCAGGTATTCGGCGGTCATCTCCACCGCGCGGGCCATCCCGCCGATGACGTCGGCGCACAGGCAGACGCGCGCCTCGTCCAGCGCCTGCTCGAGACTCGCCGCAGTGCCCGAGGCGAAAGCCAGCAGCTGCCCGCCGGGCACGCTTACGTCGCAGAACCGGCAATCCACCGCATCGACATCATCGAGGGTGCGGTAGCTGCTGCGCTCAACCCCGGCCTGCGCGGTCTCTACCAGCAGCAACACGCACTCGCCGTCGAGGCGTGCCGAAACGATCAGCCAGTCAGCGCTAGAACCGCCGGCCACCAGGATCTTGCTGCCGCTCAGTCGCAGGGTACCGTCGACCTGGCGGACCGCCTCTAGGCATGGCTGCAGCAACTGATAGCGGCTCTCGCGCTCGAGCAGGGCCACGCCGACGCGCAGGCCACCATAGGACAGCTCGGTCAACAGTGACTCGACCAGCTCGCTGCGCTCGGCGCGGCCGAGTATGCGTGCCGGCAGTACGCCAGCGGCGATGAACGGTTCCAGCGACAGCTCGCGGCCCAGCTCCTCGCAGATCAGGGCGATGTCGGTCGGCTCGCTGCCCAGGCCGCCGTCGGCCTCGCCCACCGCCATGGCCAGCCAGCCCAGTTCGGCAAACTGCGCCCAGTCATCAGCCCCACCATCGCGCAGACGGCGCTGGCGCTTTTCGAACGATTGCTCGGTGGTGACAAAGCGCCGCGCGCTTTCACGCAGCATTTCCTGCTCGACACTCGGACGAAAATCCATTGGAACCTCTTCTCAATCGGCTGCCACGACCGGCACGAATGCCCACACGCCGGTGCAGCGGAAAAAACCGGCCCGTCTGCTTCACGGACGAGCGCGCTTGGCAACCGATTCTAGGAAGCGGCCGCAGGCGAGTATTGACGCCAGACGACAGCCGCCGCGGGCCTGCGCCGCCGGCTCGGCGGCACGGCACGACCCACACCACCGCCGCCTCCGCGGACCGCCCTGCCGCTGTCGCGCCACGTCAAGACCTTGGCAAGTGCCGCCACTAGGCTGAACCCACGACGCTGCCGCAGCCCCGCACCGTGCGGGCCGCCAGCCGCCTTGTCAGAAGGCACTTCGCATCACTGTCTTGAATGGGGCCATGAACGACATGGAATTCGCATTTAGCGCTGCTGAAGAACAGTTCCGGGCCGAGGTCCGGTCCTTCCTCACCACCAACCTGCCAGCCGAACTGGCCCGCAGCGAAGCCCGCGGCTTCCACCTAGAGCGCAAAGACATCGTCGCCTGGCAGCGCGCCTTGTACGAAAAGGGCTGGGTCGCACCGAACTGGCCGGCCGAGTTCGGCGGCACCGGCTGGACGCCGCTGCAGCGCTATCTGTACGAAATCGAGTACGGCATGGCCAACGCCCCCGAACTTAGCCCGATCGCCCTATCGATGGTCGGTCCGGTGATCTATCGCTTCGGCTCCGATATGCTCAAGGAGCGCTTCCTCGAGCCGATCCTGCGTGGCGACGTATGGTTCTGCCAGGGCTTCTCCGAGCCGCAGGCCGGCTCCGATTTGGCCAGCTTGAAGTGCACCGCGGTGCGCGACGGCGACCACTACGTCATCAACGGCCAGAAGACCTGGACCACCGGTGCGCACTTCACCGACCACATGATCTGCCTGGCGCGCACCAACCCGGCGGTCAAACCGCAGGCCGGTCTATCCATGCTGATCGTACCGATGGACACCCCCGGGGTGACCGTGCGCCCGATCGAGACCATCGACGGCGACCACACCGTCAACGAGGTGTTCCTCGACAGCGTGCGGGTACCAGCCGAATACCTGATCGGCGAAGAGAACAGTGGCTGGACCCAGGCCAAGTTCCTGCTCGGCCACGAGCGCACCCACAACGCCTACATCGGCTTCCTCAAGCGTTACCTGGCACGCATCCCGGCGATGATCGAGGCCGAACGCGCCAACGGCCTGTCCGACAGCGCCGCCGCCAATCTGTTGCGCAAGCACGCGCGCCTGGAGATCGACGTCACCTCGCTGGAATGGTCGGTGCTGCGCACCCTGGCCAGCGACGATAGCCCGGAGCTGGCCGCCGCCGCGTCCGGCCTGAAGATCCGCGGCTCGCAGTTCCTGCTGCGCGCCAGCGACCTGGAGAACGAGATCCTCGGCACCCAGGTCATGCCGGCCTTCAGCCACGCCAGCCACGAGCCGCTGCCGGCCGACGCCGGTCCGCGCGCGCCCGGCCGCATCACCCAGTACCTGTACTGGCGCGCCTCGACCATCTTCGGCGGCGCCAACGAAATCCAGCGCTCGATCATCTGGAACACCATGTTCAAGCACTGAGTCCGCGAGGCCCGTCCGACTTTCAGGAGTAACAACAAGATGACGACAAAAGCTCCAACCGACTTCCTGTCCAACGTCGAGGCGCCACTGGTGCTGAACGACGTCGACGACATCAACTGGGAGGACAGCGCCGATGTCGTGGTGGTCGGCTTCGGCGGCGCCGGCACCGCCGCCGCGATCCAGGCTCGCGAACTGGGCGCCAGCGTGATCGCCGTCGACCGCTTCGGCGGCGGTGGCGCCACCGAGCGCAGCGGCGGCGTGACCTATGCCGGGGCGACCCGCTTCCAGCAGGAAGCCGGTTACCCGGACTCGGCGCAGAACATGTACGACTACCTGAGCCAGGAAACGATGGCCGTGGCGCCGGAAACCTTGCGCCGCTTCTGTGAGCACAGCAACGACGACCTCGAGTGGCTGGCCGCCCAGGGCGTACCGTTCAGCAGCGTGCTCTACCCCGACAAGACCACCTACCCGCCGGAAAACTACTACCTATACTTCTCCGGCAACGAAAAGGTTCCCTCCTACAAGGCCAACGCCAAACCGGCCCCGCGCGGCCACCGCGCC
>Ga0172382_10010973_pt1 | contig 12051 bp, 12 predicted proteins | sample Leawel138RmetaG_FD_122245 | JGI IMG/M metagenome (GOLD analysis project Ga0172382, IMG submission 122245) | Leachate microbial communities from a municipal landfill in Southern Ontario, Canada - Leachate well 138R metaG | ecosystem: Engineered > Solid waste > Landfill > Unclassified | place...
ATTTTCAGCGTTGCTGGCTCCCCGTCAGCCGGATTGGGTTGCATCGCAGGGGTGTCGAAAGAGTCAACTGCGGTCCAAAGCTGTTGGACTTGGGTGAAAAGGGCGTTTATTCTTCCTATACGTAACCATCTCCTCCGCGGCAGGCACTGTGGGCGCCATCGCCGGTCAACTTGCCAAGGCCTCTGGTGCCAGAGTGGTTGGTATTGCCGGTGGCGCAGCCAAGTGTCGCGAAGTGGTTGAAAAACTGGGGTTTGACGCCTGTGTCGATCACCTAAAGCCCGACTTTGAAGCGCAATTGGCCGCGGCAGTCCCCGATGGTATCGATGCCCATTTCGAGAACGTGGGCGCCAAAACACTCGATCCAACACTATCGCTAATGAAGGAGCAGGGCCGCATTGGCCTGTGCGGGCTGATTGCCCACTACCTGGATGAAGCCCCCATTACCCTGCGCAACTTTCGCACTCTGCTAACCAGCGGTTTAAGCCTGAGGGGGTTTCGGGTTTATGATCATTTACAACACACGGCCCAGGCACAGAATGAACTGAAAGCCGCCATTAAGAATGGCAGCCTGTTAATCAGAGAGACGATCACCTCGGGCCTCAATAATGCGCCGCAAGCCTACATCGACATGCTGGCGGGGAAAGGCACCGGAAAACATATCCTTGCACTAACAGAATAACGGAATCCAAAATGACAACCTACAATACCCTCACATTTACCCTGGATAACAATGTAGCCACCATCACCCTTAACCGCCCGGCAGAAGCCAATGGCATCAACACCGACCTCAGTGAAGAGCTGGTATTAGCAGCCCAGGCCTGTGATAGTGACAGCCGCATTAAAGCCGTCATTCTTACCGGTGCCGGACGGTTTTTTTCCGCCGGAGGTGATGTCAAAGCGATGCATAGCTTCGGTGATGATATACCCAGGGAACTGAAATATCTGGCCGACCAGCTACACCGTGCCAACTCGACGTTTGCCAGAATGGATGCTCCGCTTATCGTTGCTGTTAACGGTATTGCGGCCGGCGCCGGCTTTAGCCTTGCTGTGACGGGAGATATTGTCATTGCAGCCCAGTCAGCAAGCTTTACTATGGCCTACTCCAATGTCGGTTTAAGCCCGGATGGCGGCGCCTCATACTTCCTGCCTCGCTTAATCGGGCTGCGCCGAACACAGGAGCTGATGCTGACCAACCGCACCCTCAAAGCCGAAGAAGCACTGGAGTGGGGAATGTTGAATCAAGTCGTGGCAGATGATCAGTTGCTGGCGACAGCCCAAAGTGTCGCGGGCAAGCTCGCTCGTGGAGCCAGAGGTTCTAACAGCGCCATAAAACAGCTGTTACTGCAAACCTACAGCAACAGCCTGGAAACACAAATGGAGCAAGAGAGCCGCTATATTTCAAGCTGTTCAGCATCCGCCGATGGCCGTGAAGGGATACAGGCTTTTGTGGATAAACGTAAGTCCAAATTCCGTTGAGGCTTCCCTGTTTAAGTGAATGTCCGCGTTAAAAGCGCCCACCCCCTAACTCTATTAAAAGGGAGCCGCGCTTGGGTAGAGGGTCAAGCCATGCTCGTTGAGTTCTACACTCGCCTGTGGATAAACAGCCCTGACCAACTGCAGCGCTTTAATCAAAGTGCTTCGCAGTTGACGGGGACGGCTGAACTTGACACCTAAGCCAAGCTCGAGAGTTTCCCAATCTCTCAGTCTTGGCTCTTTCAATCTATGAAGTTCACTTGCGAGCCAGATGTAAAGGTCTATTGCCCAACTGTTGTCATTGATAATCTGAATGGCCTGGTAATTTAGCTTTATTTTGTTTTTCACCGTAAGGCGGTAAAAATCCTTACTAAAAACTGTCTGGCGGGCAAGGCCGGCACTTTCGAGCCGTTGGCTTGAGGGTGAAAATAATCCAGCGTCATAAATAAAATTATCTGTTAATACACCAGACCAAGTTTGTAACCCATCTCGACTAATGGTCATCCTGCAGGCAGAAATACGGCGTGTCTGATCAGTAATGTGTTTATAACTCATACCTCCACCAGGCATATCAAGCGCTTTCAAAAACGCATTGCGTGTGTGAGGAACATCTAGAACGGAAGAACCTTGGCCAATCATTTGCGTATGAATATAGATAAGTGCTAGGCGTGCCTTGGCCCCGAAGGGAATACCGATCATGGAGCCATCTTCATAGTAGCCACTTTCCAGAAGGTATTCATCATGACCGATCTGACGTCTCCATAGGCTGGCTGGATGTTCTCCGTCCATAGGCTGACGGTGGGGAAGTGAGGTGACCATTAAGCTGGCATAGGCCGGTGTTGCTTTATTCTCTTCCAGCATCGCAGCAGCAGCATTGATGCACCTGTGCTCCCATTTGGTTTTGCTCAGCCGGCGCGCTTCATCAATGCCAAGCTCTTTTATTATCTTGTGGGGATTAAACATATGCCCAGTTCACTGGTATTTAAATGCGTAATGATAACTTCGTCAGCGATGCTAGCTTCGTGACTAAGTGTTGTCAAACACGAGAAATAATACCAGACGCGCACTTTCGTCCAGCCTAAAGCCGCTACATTCCATATTGTCGCCAAGCAAATCCAAAGTATAGAATCAGATCGCTTTTTAACTACTGCCGCTAAGTTTTGCTGGTTTTATAGTTTTCTTAATTACGTTAAAGCGTGAATGTGGATACTGTAATTGCTGTTTAATGATGCGTCATTTGTCTCCGAATAATTGTCGGCATTGGCCGTGCGAAAAATAAAATCACTGGAGTTTTTTCATGTTATCCAATCGTACAGAACGGCTTCCTTTGGATTTTCAAAAGGTTGATGCTGCGTGGTTAACGCGCACGCTGCAAACTCGATATGCCGATGTTGTTATCAATAGCATGGAGTTGATTGAATTCATACCCGGACATACTACGAAAGCCCGTGTTCGACTCTTATTTAATAAAGCTGGAATTGAAGCTGGCCTGCCAGAACAGGCTTGCCTCAAAGCCAACTGGTCTGGCAGCCCCCTCAGTAGCCCAGTGTGTGTCAATGAGGCCAGATTCTATAACGCGCTGGCCAGTGAGATGCCAGTCCCTTCACCGGCCTGTTATTTTGCTGATTGGGATAATGATGAAGAGAGTCAACAGGGCTTTGTTATGCTGGAAGATCTCATGCCTATTGGCGGCGAGTTTGGTGTTTCTCACCTACCAATTGGCGTTGATGACATGAGCAAATCCCTTGAAGGAATTGCCATGATGCACGGTGGCTCCTGGGGACACCCTGAGCTTGACCGGCAGGTGTGGTTGCAGACCGCAATGGCCCCCAAAACCACAACCGATGACTACTGGATGATGATGCCGGATTATTTTGCCAAGCATAATAGTATTCCTGAGCGAGTCGCTATTTTCCCGAAATGGATGGCTGAGGACCCCAGCCGTCTTTATAAAGCTTTCAAGCAACTTTGTGCCCATGAGACTGCTTACACCGGACCACGTTGTCTGGTTCACGGTGATGCCCATCTCGGCAACAGTTACCGCCGGCCCGACGGGAACCGCATCTGGATTGACTGGCAGATAGTACGAAAAGGCCTTCCTTGGAGAGATCTGGCCTACTTTCTGATCGGCTCGCTGACGATAGAGGATCGACGCTCAGCGGCAGAGGATCTCATCAAACATTATTTGAAACACCTTGCTGCCCATGGTGGGCCGGCCTTCACTTTTGATCACGCCCTGAGTGAGGTATCGCGCTGGGTGATCTGGGGACTCATTGCTTGGCAGTCAAATATCAACCCTCAGCAGGACACCATGAGCAGCCTTGAACGATTTTGCTGCGCAGCAAATGATTTGGATACTGGCAGTTTTTATACCTTCTAATAATGGTGACGCCAACCACATCGATACTGTGAAAAAACTGTTCAACATAGTTTTTTAAAACTTATCAGCTTACCTAATTGCAAAGGTTAATTGCATGAAACGACTCGAAAACAAAGTTGCCATTATTACTGGTGCGGGCGGAGGTATAGGTTCTGCGACGGTCAGAAGATTTATCGATGAGGGTGCGACGGTAGTGGCCGCCGATCTATTCGAGGCCAGCGTTGAACGGCTGGGGGAAGAGTTTGGAGACCGGGTTATGCCGGTTCAGCTGGATATCGGCGATGAGAGTTCTTTCAAAAACGTTGTGGACGAGACCATTCGGCAGTTTGGCCAGGTCGATATTCTCTTCAATAATGCCGCCTTAACAGACCCTGTGGTGATGAATCAGGATACCAACGCTACCACTGTACCTATTGATGTCTGGGAGCGTACCTTGCATGTCAATGTCACTGGCTTTCTGTTCGGCTGCCGTCACGTTATTCCTTATATGGAAACCCGGCGCACTGGAGCCATTGTTAATACCGCATCGAACGGTGCCTTTGTGGGTGATTCCGTGCGCATAGCCTACAACATATCGAAAGCCGCCATTGTTTCCCTCACGAAGAATATCGCTACCCAGCACGGTCGCAATGGAATCCGCTGTAATGCGGTGGCACCGGGGCCTGTGGTGACCGAAGCTTTCAAAAAGATAGCGCCGGAGCTGAAGCTCATCATGGAGCGACATTCCCTGACCCCGGAACTGGGCAGACCAGAGGATATTGCCGCTGCTGTTGCCTTCCTCGCCTCGGACGATGCGCGCTATATCACCGGCGAGGTAATTCGCATTGATGGTGGACAAAGTACTCACCTGGGCCACTTTGCAGACTTTGAGGACTATCTTGCTCGCCATTCCTGATACTGGAAACAAGGCCGAACTTGCGAAAAAGAAAATCCAATTTTCTAAGTGCTTGTCAATTCAAAGGCGTATCGTTTAGCGCCCAGTTCAATGTGAGCACGATGAAATTTGATCGGTGTGCACGTACAGAATTAACTTTTTACATATAAGTAACTATGAAGGTGTATTAATGAAACTCAAACCTGTAACACAAATGATCTCCCTGGCGGTAGTCGGTAGCTCCCTGACAATATCACCATTTGTCAGCGCCCAATCTATGGTCATAGAAGAAGTTACCGTCACCGCGCGCCGCACCGAAGAAAGCATTCAGTCTGTGCCGGTATCGGTAACCGCGCTGGACGCCAATACCCTTCGCGAAAGCAGTATTACGTCAACTGAGGATCTGCAAATGGGTACCCCAGGGGTCTATCTTGCCGGTTCAGGTGGGCGTCAGAATGTCATTTACCAGATACGCGGACAGGCCAAGGCTCTCTCTGGTAGTACCCAGCCTGCGGTGGTCAGTTATTTTGCAGAAGTCCCGGAGCCTGTGTGGGGTAGCTCTGTGCCCCAGTTCGACATGGCAAACATCCAGGTGCTGAAAGGTCCCCAGGGCACCCTGTTTGGCCGCAACACCACGGGAGGTGCAATTCTTTATACTCCTCAAGCACCAGAGCATGAGTTGAGTGGTTATGTGGGAGGGACTCTGGGCGACTATAACCACCGTCGTGCCCAAGGTGCCATCAACCTTCCGCTGATCGAAGACAGGGTGGCCCTACGCATCGCGGGCGACGTTAATAAGCGTGATGGATACACTAAAAACATCGGTGTCGGTGGTGATCTCGATGATATCGATACCAAAGCGTTGCGGCTATCACTGTTGGTAGAGCCAAACGACTACATATCGAACACCACGATTTTTGATCACTTCAAGAGCCAGAATAATGGTACAGGCATTGTTCTGGAAACCATCTATGAAGGTCAGAATGCACTGACTGGCTATGGCTTGATTGATGGAGTTAGAGCGCAATTGGCGCAACAAAAAGCGCGCGGGCCTCTCGTCACGGAGAGCCCCGACAAGCAGTTCGAAAATAGTGAGCGAAATTCATTAATTAATCGTACCGAAATCGATTTTGGTGACCTGCAATTGGTGAATATTTTCGGCTATCGCAACACCGCTCTCGGATACGTTGTCAATGTAGATGGTATGCCACTGATTCCAAGCGCTGCCTATGGCGGCCTGCCTATGGACATCATTCTGGCCGACAAGTATGACCAGTCGGAGCAGTATAGTAATGAACTACAACTGCGCGGGACTTCCCTGGAGGATAAATTGGAGTGGCTGATTGGGGCTTTCTGGTTGCAGAATGAACCAAAAGGTTACCAGGCCAATGGTGTATCTCTATTTAAAGTAGAGGGCATCACTCCAATTACAGGTGCGGCTTACAATTTCCAGACGGAAGAAAGCCGGGCTGTTTTTACCAATCTACGTTACAGCCTTGATGATTTTGTCTCCGGCTTGCAGTTTGAAGTGGGTGTTCGCTATACCGAAGATGAGCTTGAAGCCTGTGTCGGCTACGGGGTAAAAGCGCAGGGAAATGACGCCACTCTGGCGGATTGTGAATCCCGCAATGCCACTAAAATTGTCGGTGTCAGTGAGCTTGAAACCTCTTCCGAAGAAATTACCTGGCAAGTCGGCCTGAACTGGCAGATAGATGATGATCTTTTTGCCTACATGGTCCACCGCCGGGGTTACCGTGCTGGAGGAGTGAATAGCCCAGTATTGGTAGGTCGGCTAGCAAAATATCAAGGGTTCGATCCAGAGATCGTGACGGATTACGAGATCGGTATTCGAGCTGACTGGTCATTGGGTGATATGTTTCTGCGAACCAATGTATCAACCTACTTGAGTGAAGTGGAGAACACTCAGTCTGCTCTCAGTGGAGTGAATACACAGCTCCCTAGTTGCGACCCCAGTAGTTCCAGCAATCCGGCTCCTGTTTCTCCAGATGGCGACTGCGACGCCAGTAATGATCCTAACGGCGGTACCTTGCTGGCTAATATGGGAGAGCGAGAAATTAGCGGTGTTGATCTAGAAGTGGTCTTAATGCCAACAGAAAATCTGACACTTAACATCGGAGCCAGCTATCTCAACAATGAAACCACCGAATACAATGTTCCTTCAGAACTGTCTGCTTACGCTGGTAATTCCAAGGAAATTCCATTGGTTTATACCGCCGATCAGACTGTTGTTGCAGGTATTCGCTACGAATTGCCTTTGGCTGAAATGGCCGAAAGTTTGGTATTCAATCTGGATTATTACTGGAGCGACAAGCTGGTTAAGGCTGACTTATTCCTGCCGTCTTACGATATCACCAACTTCAGAGTCGATCTCTATGGTGTAGGCGGCAAGCAGGGCCTGGATTTGGGCTTCTACGTGCGCAATCTGTTTGATGATGAGATCCAACTGATTTCAGGTGCCAGCAGTGTAGCTCTCGGTTTTGCATCGGTTACATACGCCGCACCGAGAATATGGGGAGCCGAGCTCCGCTACAGCTTTTAACTTTTCAGGCGGTTAAAGCTTATTTTCAAAGCCGCATGGAGAATGATCTCCAGCGGCTTTTTGTCACTGAGTCCAACACTAGAGCTGGCAGCCCATACCTTTTGTGTTTACACATGAAATCAGGAGAAATCGCATGTCCAGCCCTCGATTGAAAGATAAAGTCGCCATTGTCACAGCGGCAGGCAGTGGTGTGGGCCGGGCGTCCGCTAAGCTATTCGCGGCTGAAGGTGCTACGGTATTGGTCACTGGCCGTAGGTCTGAGACGGTCGACCCTGTGGCCCAGGAGATCCGAGAACAAGGAGGTAAAGCGCTGGCACTGAAAGTGGATGTGGGTGAAGAGGAAGATCTGCGCAACATGGTGGATACTGCGATCGAAGAATTCGGCCGCATCGATGTGTTGTTCAATAATGCCGTCAACAGCAACCCTGAAACCGCCGCCCGTGATAGAAATTTTCTGGAGTTTGATGTGCAGGCGTTTAATGACAATATGCGCATCAATGTTCTGGGAGGTGTGCTGGCCTGCAAGTACACACTGCCCCATATGCTGGAGCAAGGAAGTGGGTCGATAATATTCACTTCATCGTCCAGCTCTCTCAAAGGTGAGGTCAGCATGTTCAGCTACGGAGCCAGTAAAGCAGCACTGAACTGGTACGTACAGACCCTTGCCGCCACCTATGGCAAGCAGGGTATACGCTGCAATGGCATTATCCCTGGGGTGATACTCACAGAGTCACTCACAGCTTGGTGGAATTCCGATATGGAGGCGGCATTTCTGGAGCTGAAAAATGTTCCCCGCTTGGGGCAACCAGAAGATATCGGCCATATGGCGGTTTTCCTCGCTTCGGATGAAGCGTCATTTTGTAATGGCAGTTTGTATGAAGTCAATGGAGGGATGATGTGCGCAACACCTATGGTGCCAGTGGTGCGTGAGCTAATGCGATAAAGTTCAGGGTTAACAGATTCACGACCAAACAACTTCTATTCTACAAATGAAGTCCTGTCTATTCACCAATTATTGACATTTCAAAGTTTGGTGAATAACCTCGCTGTAAATAATTATTGATCGTTTTTATGAAACTTATCGATGCAGTGATTGAATATTATTAAAATAAAAAATGTCTATAAAAAGGCCGCCTCTGCAGGCGGCAAAATGATCATCAAAAAGTCACCATAGAGATTATATAAAAACAGCCGTGTTACTGACTCGATGTATGATCCACTATAACTGAGACCATATCATCCACCAGGTCTTCTACAAGCTGAATCATATTTCCATCGGGATCATAAAACAAAAATGACTTAATTGTTCCTCCTGCGGACCAGATATAATTCGTCTGTGTTTCATAGCCTGCAGATTTGATTTTTTCAAACCACTCGCCAATATTTGATACCTTTAAAGCTAACTCAGAAATTCCAGTGTAACCATAACCGAGCATTTCTCGAGGAGTTCTTTGAACATCCGGCACACTGGGTTGCTGTAACTCCAGAATTGCCCCTTCATCTGAGCTCAATACTGCACAGCGTGATTTCGCCCCATTAATTTTAAAAATATCCTCAAGAGTCTTTCTGCTGAATACCCAATCATCTCCGGGAATATCCTCTTCGTAAAATGAGGTAAACCCCAAAACATCACAGTATAATTTTAGTGATTCTTCTAGATTCATAACGACCAGACACATATGGTGGAAGCGCATATTATAAACCTTTTATTAAGTCACTTAATTTGCAATCCTAACATTCAATTTTCCAATTTTATTATGCCCAAAGGTTCCATCTATTAAAGCTCCAGGAAGGTTTTCAAAACCTTCAAGAATTGTTGTCGGAGCTATTAACTTGCCTTCTTTAAGATATTTTGCCAGCTGTTCCTCAGCACTTTTTCGTTGCCAGTAGTAATCAAAAACAACCAGGAATTGTTGAGTAATATTATTCTTTTGGCACAGATCAAATATTTCTGAGCTCAAACCGGCATTTGTAGTTGGGGTTGTTCCTGGAAGTAAAGTGTCATAATTAGAAATATTCCCATAATGATACCAACGCGCATTTTTATTCATTAACGGTATTGTCGCTGCTGTAACCGCTCCGCCAATACCGTCTGAAAAGAAATCAATGCCATTAGGGCACTTCTCTGAAAGGTCTTGCTTTAATGAGCTGCTGTTATAATCAATCGCATCATCGAAGCCCAGCACATCGATTAGCCAGGAGCACTTATTTTTATTGCCGCCAAATCCAACTACATGGCATCCAGAAATTTTTGCCAGCTGGCCTACAATAGATCCACAAGCTCCTGTAGCGCCGCCAACAATAACTGTTTCTCCGGCTTTTAAATTACCGACTTCTTGCACCCCAAAATAGGCAGTTAAGCCGGTAACGCCTAGCACGCCCAAAAGATCCTCTTCAGTATAGCCCTCCGAACACTTGTAAATAAATTCTGAACGAGAAAAGCTATCGATGATTGAATAATCCTGCCAACCTAAATTTCCATGAATAATATCTCCAACCTGGAAACGAAAGTCTGTAGATTCAATCACCTCGCCAATACCAAAGCTGGCCATCACATCACCTAATTGAAGTTGCGGGAAATAGGCCTGCATTGAAAAATAGGTGCGACAGGCAGGATCCATAGAGATTAGCTTGTTTTTCACAAGAATTTGACCCTGCCGTAAACTTGGGACATTTACTTCTCTGCAAGAAAAGTTTTCTTTTTTTAGCTTTCCAGTTATTGGCTTTGAGTAGAACCACTGCCTGTTTTTCTTCATAAAAAAATCTCAACTTTTTTATTACTCGGATTTGAATCCGCGTTAATTATTTTTGTATAACATTTAAAAATATAATAATCTTATACAATATTTTTTATGACCATTAATACATCTCATCAGCAAATATCACTAACGATGATAACTGTTCGGCAGCGTCGCTAATATTCATCTCTCCATTAACAATTGCAGCATTAATTCGTTCAAGAACATCATTTAGATACTCATTAGGTACCTCATATATTGTTAAGTACTGCCAATCCCTTTGCTCTGATGGAATAGAAATTATTGTTAAATTGAAACGCTTCGCCGAAATAATTTCAGGTGCGACTCGTTTCACTTCTGATATATGTATATGATCATACCAATCATTAAACTGTTTTTCATAACCAGCAACTGCATTACTAAAAACCATTAGCTGACCAACTGCTTTTCTCATTTTTAAACTCTTTCATTGAAATTCAAAATCTTGCCGCCCAACCACCGTCAACAGTTAGATTATGCCCTGTTACCATAGCCGCTTGGTTTGAACACAGGTATAAAATCGCGTCGGCTTGCTCTTCAGATTTAACACCGCGTTTAATTGCATGACCCTGCAAATAGCGTTCAAGCATTTTTGATTTTTCATCCTCATCAAATCGTTGGTATGCGTCCGTGAGTGTTAAGCCAGGAGAAATACAGTTAACCCGAATATTTCGATCAGCATAATTCACTGCCGCAAACTTGGTCATACGAATAACCGCAGATTTTGCAGCGCTATAAGCCATACCACCATCAGGGTTGAATGTCATAGCAGATAATGAGGAAACATTGCATATACTGCCGCCACCATTTTTTAACATTTCAGCAATTTCGTATTTCATTGACAAAAATACACTGCTCATTGTCAATTCCAGAGTTGCATCCCAACCCGCTCTACTTTGCAGATGAAAGTCTGGTCCAATAGAATCAGGATGTGCCGCACCAACCACGTTAGCAGCTATATCAAGACCACCAAAAGTTTCTACAGTTTTTCTAACCATTTTTTCAACATCATCTTCACTTCCAGCATCGACTCGTAGGAAGTCAACCTTAGCACCTGCTTTTAACAAGCTATCTCTCTGCGCCAGGCCGAATTCTTCATTGATGTCCGTAAGCATAACCATTGCGCCTTCATGAGCGAAAGCATGTGCGGTTGCAGCGCCAATACCTGCCGCTGCCGCAGTCACTAGTGCTACTTTTCCGGTAAATCTTCCAGTCATTTTGTAACTCACTATAATATGTACGTAATTTTTACTACAAAAGCTTGGTGATCGTAAGCTATTAATCAGTCAATAAATGATCACGCATCTTTTTTTGATCTGAATGATTTACGTTTATAACATTACTTACAAAACCATCAATTGAACCATTTTCATACTCAATTTTATTAATTGCTGACATCAAATAATCTGGATCCGCAGAAAACATAACTTTTCTTATATCATCATCGAGCATAGTTAGAGGGGTTTTTCCACTAGAAACCCCAAAATGAGAATTTCTATTTCTTTCCATAAAGTCGCTATAGTTAACAGCATGATTTGTCAATTCATAATCCTCTAGAATTGTTTCCATCGGTATACCCAATACATGTAATATTATTGCGGCTGAAATACCTGTTCGATCCTTCCCGGCTGCACAATGAAAAAGTAGCGGAGCTTCACCTCTGACTAGACATTTAAAAATCTCCTGAAGCTGTGGAATAAGCCAATAGGGCATAGACTGGTAAGACATCAACAACATTTCTCGCGCATGCAGTGCACTTTCAGGCTTATCCCAACCGCTTTTCGATATCGCATCAGCAACGCTACTGTCAAGATCCCAAGATAATATTGACGTATTGCCAGGCCAATTTGTTAACTCTCATTGATAATATAATCTACATCATCAATGGTATTTTTCATGGTATTTGTCAACCGGGAATCAGCGCCTGTCAGAAATACCATGTCGGGATTTATGGGCTGATCATGGTATTAATCTGACAGTTACATCG
>Ga0172382_10010974_pt1 | contig 12051 bp, 10 predicted proteins | sample Leawel138RmetaG_FD_122245 | JGI IMG/M metagenome (GOLD analysis project Ga0172382, IMG submission 122245) | Leachate microbial communities from a municipal landfill in Southern Ontario, Canada - Leachate well 138R metaG | ecosystem: Engineered > Solid waste > Landfill > Unclassified | place...
ATAAAAAAAATAATTTTATTATTTATGAAAACATAGTATATTGATTTGCGGTTTTATTAAATATTCCTATGAAAACACCGCTTATAGTATAAAATGAATGGAGAGGGAATATGAAGAAAAAGACTACTACTCGTCGCACGACAAAAAAGAAAAGCTCAAAGAATGCAAAAAATACCGTTACTTTGCATGGAATCTATCCGGAAGGATCGCAGTATAATGGTTGCTTTGCCAGTTTTGTGCAAATTGTTAATAATAAAGTGGCCGATACGATAGTTATGAGATTTGGATCGTTTCCGGATATTGGTGGAAATGAAATAGAATCACTATCAGAGAAGGGTGTTCCAATAAAGCCATTAATAAAGGTCGAGATACCGTTGAAGATAGCTAAAAAAATACCGGATTTAATGAGGCAAGTAATCGATGATACAGAAAATACCGAAACGTGAATGTAAGCAAATTGCTAATTTGCTAGCACATGATCGCCTTGCAGAACAAATCATGAATGATTTGGTAAAACTATTTTCTGACACAAAGCCAGAAAGCGATTTATTATTTAATATTCGTGAATTTATTGCGGACTGGGAAGCAACGATAGAGCTTGATCATGTTCCAGGGCTAATAAATCGCATAAAAAAGATTAAGAGTCGTGGCGTTCGTATAAAACCTATTCCTGGCGGTATGGATTTAATGCAGTTTATAGATTCAAAGAGAAAGCTGAATGCCAAAAAAGAAGCGCAAACCGCATAATAAGCCATTGAAAAATCCACCATACGAAATTGGTAAACCAGAAAAAGGCTTTACTGATTATATTACAGTAGCTCCAAGGCGGCACAGGGATTATATTGTTGAGTTTTCTGAAGAAGTAACGGTTTCTCCTCGCGATTCCATCGATCCGAATGATGAATATAAAGTCAGAAAAATTAGAGACACTACCACATATCCAAATGAAAGCTATCGGTGGAGAAAAGAAGATTTGCGAGTTGTTTATGTTGTTAGTGATTCATTCAAAATGTTAAAATGCATAGCTGCTATTTTTGCGATACTTATCATGCTGCAAATTCATTCCTTTGCAGAAGAAAAAGAAAATACAGAAAATAAAGACGACGTTAAGAAAGAAAAACCGCTAGATGAAAACGACCTCATGAAGATCATTGTTGATTTTCATAAATTTTCAGTTAAAAAAGGAAGCCGTAGGATTAATGAAACAAGAGCCCATAAACTCGGCGTTGAGAAATCATTAAATGACAAATTGGTAAATGCAACATTTAATAATGTAAGAATTTTAAATGATGGAACAACGGTAAGATTTAGGAGCGACAAGAAGAAAGTAGGAAAATCTGGAAAAAATAAAGTCTATGTCGATGTAATTATTGATTTGAAATGCGGAACAGAAGAAAGCGCAAAGGAAATTAAAAATATAGCTTCTGGTAAAATTGTTGGCGTTGGAATTAGCGGTGGTTGTGATATAAATGACTCAAAAACACTTGGTATCACTCTTAAGTAAGAATAAAATTATTAACGACTCTTTCCAATCAAAATATTTTCATTTCTCATAACCGGGTTGACTGTATCCCGGTTATGTTTTTCTGAATGCGATATATGGTATAGCTTCGGATATTTCAGCGTACGCGCACGAATACCAGACACATTCATGCGACAACGAATATCCGCATCGTCATACCCATAGCCCTGCATTTTCTCATTATAGAATCCGATTTTTTCCCAGTCGCTTGCACACATGGCACACGTCCCGATAATACGAGGATCAAGTGCCGCCATGCCCTTTTCGGATGAACTGGGGATTTGCCAGTAGCGAAAGATCAATCCAAGTCCGGTCTGTAGTTCTGAAATCGACTGCATAACGCCAGTAGATAATACGCAATCAATATCCGTCTTGACGATCTTGTCCGCTCCAAGCTCAAGCGCTTTTTGAATGCCAAGATTTGCGCATTTGCAGATTGAAAATATTTCCATATGTGGCGCTTGCACGCTATGGACGCTTTCGGCTTCAATTAAATTACGTTCATCCGTAACGATAACCATGCGTGCGCCAAATGACGCCATTACATCGAAATTGTTCTCGACAAAAGCATCGATTAAATCGACATGCAATTTATACGCAGTTACAACGATACCGATCATTTATCCACCTTTTCCACTTGCCGTCACTTGCTGCTACTCGCCTCCACTTGCCGGTACTCACTGATCCAACAACACGCTTGGATCATACGCTATGCCTAAATGGGATACCTCAAACACGTTCGGATTTTTCGATCCGCTCCCGATCCATGATTCGGCAAGCAACCGCTTTTTCGAATGCTCTTGCTTATTCAGCGTCTTAATAAATTCATTTTTCGCCCACCAAAAATTACCGGCGAAATACCCAAATCCGTCTGTATCTTCCGACCATTTCCGACCATTTCCGACCATTTCCGTCCAGTCCGCACCGGCTAAATCGTATCCATAATCAAGCGCACTTACGCACGAATCCCATTTTTGAACGCATGCATTCATCATATAGCGCCGCCATGATTGACAAAGAATCGCCTTTTTCCCGTTACGCGAAGCGCCCTTTGTGTGAATGTACAGTATTTTTCCGGTGTCTTTTTTTTGCGCCGCATCATGCAATAATGCGAGCGTTGGAAATTCATACGCGCGGATATCATCATCAATCAGTAATGCATTATCGCAATGCCTTAAAACGCGCCTGAAATCCTTTTCCGTGCCGACGCAGCACACATGAAAATCGGCAACGTCAAGCAGTCCTGACCGTCGCAAATCTTTCATTTGTTCCGTAAAAATCGAATACCAACTTCCCAACATTCCGACATGATAAAATATCTGAATTTCCTGTTTTGTTTTCAGATTCTTGACGATGTTTTTTTCTCGCTCTGTTAGGTATGCAACCGGCTTGCACGTTGTCGTATAATCAGAGCGCGAAAATTCAGGGTGAAACATCCCGGATTTTTTATCTTGTTGTGGCCCTGTATTGTGCAAGCAAAACGGCTTTATTTCTGATTCAGACAATCCTTTTGCGATCCATGCCTCGGCGTCCCAACGATGCAACCGCTTTAATTTCACTGGATTTTTAAGGCGCGATAAGTGCTTTCCAGTAGACCACCAGAAATTACCAGCCCAAAAACCAGCCGTACCGCGTACCTCTTGGCGCTCTCCCGTATACCATTCCACGCCAGCCGTATCGAAATTATTCAAAGCGGAAATGCAATCCTGCCAGCGCTCCAAGACGCCCCATTGCATATAGCGCCGCCATTGACGCTTGCGGTCTTTATTTACGCTCACGCCTTTTGTGTGCAAATATAGTATTGCAGCGTCCGGATTTTCGCATGCATACGCATACATTGCATCAAGCGCAGGAAATTCGTATTTATGCAGCAACATGGATTGAGAAGCGACTTGAAATGGTTTTGGCAAATCAACGGATTCTGAGCCTAGTATCGTACAAACGGCTGTATCGCACGCATCCAGCAATCCGCATTCATGCAATAACTCTGTTTGCTCTTTCACGACGTCACGCCAAAACGAACCCATTTGAGCGATATGGTAGAATATGGCAATCTTGCGCGGTTGCTGTTCAAGGAGTGCGTTATATTGGACGTGCCAGCCTTTTTTTAGGTCTGATTCGGCATACGTGCGCTTTATTTTTTTTTTCAATGAATCGAAATCAACCGCCGGATAATGCTTGAATGAAAGCTCCGATTCATATAACACCTTGTCTTTTCGCAAAATCACATGACCGCCGCCGCCGAGCGTAATTTTACCGCCTTGCTTCCATGCACGTTCATAGCGGTTTCCGTTCGGTTCCAAATGAAGCGGATCGCTTGGATCTGTAATTCTGCAAATATCATCTAAATTGCCTATGCCGTCCCATGACTCCAATTTTGGCGCATGCTGCTGTATCTTAAAATTGCATACATTTGCGCCGTCGGAATCAGCCGATACGATTTCCTTATAGATGCCTTCCCATACTTCATCCGCATCGACCCGGACGATCCAGTCCGCATCCATAACGGATGTAACACGTTCTATCATGCGTAGAATGTCATCCCATTTGTATACATGCTCGCCGTCTGATTTCGGCATGCACACAACATTATCAACACTGCACGATACGGCCAGAACGCTATCGGTAGGATTATCCAGAATCATGGTAATGGAATCGGCCCACGCGCGGACGCTTGACAATACTTGGTGAATCGTCTTGTCTTCATTATGCGCAATGACCACAGCCGCTATTTTCAGCATGATACGGCCTCCTTTGGTCGAAATGGACACCGATTCACGCGGCGCGGCTTTGCCAGCGAAATCAATAATTCCGTCGCGTCTTTATCCGCTTCCGTTTCGTCCGGATGATCCGTAATCACGGATAGCATTAATCCGATTCCGAAACGATTTGCATTTTCACAGGCTTTAAATAATTGCTTGGATGTGACGCCCTTATTGAATATTTTCAGCATCCTGTCAGATCCGGATTCAGCACCGATATAAAAACCGACGCATCCGCAAGCAGCCATGCGTTCGACAAGCGCCGTATCATCTGCCGTGTCTGCCCGTATTTCGCACGCCCACTTGACAGGATTTCCAATCTGTTCCAGCCCGTCACAAATCGCATACACACGCGCTTTTGAGCATGCAAAATTATCCTCTCGGAAATAGATTCCCTTCGCGCCGTATGACTCCACCAGATAGCGCACGTCCTGCACGACACGATCCGGACTTTTCGCAGTCCATAGCCTTCCCCAAATATCCCGCGTATCGCAAAACGCGCACGCATGCGGACATGACCGCGATGTGCTGATTGGGTAAACCGGCATTGTGTTATCAAACGGCCATCCCATATCGTACTTAGCGCCGGATTCTTGCGCGAGCGCGTAGGCTGGCAAAGGCGTTTCGTCAAGTTTTCGCAATCGCTCTATTTTCGATACGCCTTTTTTATGACTTTCGACCATGCGGATGATTTCAAAATCACCCTCGCCGCAACAGACGGCGTCAGCATATTCCAACACATCATATGGATGAAGCGTTGCATGCGGACCGCCAGCAATGATGTATTTTCCACTTCCGCGCAATTTCTCAAAAACACTCACCGCGTCCGGCCAGTTCGGACTTGAACAATACACGCCGATTGTATCTGCCCATTTGACCGCCATAGCATCCCATTTTCCCGGCTCTGCGAATCGGTCAATTAAGCGCACTTCGTGCTGACGCGCACGCAATGCGGCCGCGAGCGTCAATACCCCAAGAGGATGCCGCCGCTCGCCTTGATGGAATCGCTTGTCACTGTCTTTATGCGGACCATTGACAATCAGCAAAACACGTCGCTTTTCATAATCGAATTCATGCAGAAGTCGCGTTTGAATCCGTTTTGCGGTTGCGATTTGGATTCTCGGATTATTTGTTGTGTTGGATGCCTGGTTATAAACCATACAAACGCGGTCTAGGAATTTCGGCTTTCTCGCGAGTTTCAACACGCCCCGATACAAGACTTGATCGTATGCGCATTTCCAATATTCTCCATCATCATCAAGCCAAGCACGTTCCGATATTCCGTCGATCAATCCGCGCCGAAATGTGCGCAAATGCGACATGCGCCAAGAGGCTGTAATTGGATCATTTTTTAATGGTCCTGAATTTCCTGTTTCTCCGTTTTGGTTGACGTGTTGTGTCCACACAACGTCAGCGCCGTGCGCGTATTCGTCAGCAATCGTCAGAAGCGCGTCCGGATCAGACAGGTAATCGTCACCATCCAGAGTAACGATAATTTCATCATACGCGGCGTGTTGTCGAACTGTTTCAATGATATTTTTCAGCGCGTACTTTCGCTTATTGTTTTGAATTACATTCACGCGCTGATCGGTGTTTGCGGCTGCTTTTGCGACTTCACATGTATTGTCATCGCTCATATCGTCAATGATAAACATGCGCCAGTCCGTATGCGTTTGCGATAAAACGGATTGAATGCAATTCTTTATGTATTCGGATGCGTTTCGACACGGTGTGATAATGCAAAATTTCATGATTAAATCTCCATGTTGTCATATATATGCAGGATGCCAAGTTGGCGAAAAATACGTTACGCCTGTTTTTCCGATTCCAATATCTGCATGCCAAAATCCAGTATGGCTCGCATGGCGCTTTGCGCGCATCCATTTCGATTGACTTTGGATCGCGCCAGCGGAAAGACAATGAATATGCCGGTCAAATACATACATCGCCTTGTGCGTATGTCCACAAATCAAGATGTGCGGCTTCTCGCCGCCCGTAAGCGATTCGACAACTTTTTGAATCCTGTAGGATATGGCATAGCTTGAACCATCTTCTCCATGCCATAGTTTGACTTTAGCCGAGCCTATAGTCAAATCCCCCTCGTCATGGCCCAAGAATTCTGCATTTGGTAATGATTTACAGATATGCTCTACAATGTTCGCTCCGACCGCCTTGATATACCATCTGTCATGATTGCCGTCGATCATGTAAATCGGGCTATCTGTCCACTCTGAAAACACGTCGATTGCATGTTGCGATTGCGACTCGAATCCGATATGCGATAATTCGTAGACATGTCCGGGACGATTTGCCATTCCTTCGGTGACATCGCCGCATACAAATATTCCATCAACTCCGATTTGCGCGAACGCTTCAAATGCCGTCTTGATCAGGTCTATTGATGTATACTTGCTGCCAAGGTGCGTATCGGAAAGGATACCCATGCGATAAATTGATTTTGTTGTTTCGATTTTCGGTATGGCGTGCGTTGCGTTGTGGATTCCACCTTCCGCGATACAAAGTAATTCTTTTTTCGTAAACCGCTCTGATATCTTTTCGAGAATATTATTTTTACTGACGACGTCTTTTGATGGAATTTCACCAGTCCGCTTGTCTTTGCGCATATATCGCCGGATCGATTCTCGCGCAAGTCCTGTTTTTTGCGCCGCCGCATCGACACCGATATCGTTTACAAGTTTTCGAATTTCATCTTTGCGGTCTTTTAATGATTGTCTCATTTGTATAATCCCTATGTTGACAGGCAAAGAGCATAACATGTACTATTCAACCCGGAACCCAAAGCGCTCCATGACGATCCGTTCCATTTAGCAATTCGATAAACAGTAACACCACCAGCTATTGTGAAATCTCCACCAGCGTATAAATTTCCATTAGAATCAAATTCAATTGCATAACAAACGCCACTTAATCCGCTTCCTAAAGCACTCCAAGTCGATCCGTCTAATTTTGCTATGCAATTTGCCGAAATTCCACCGGCTGTCGTGAATCCTCCACCAACATATAAATTATCATCTGCATCAAAAAACAATGTTTCGCAACCTCCATTAAGCCCAGATCCCAACGGAGTCCATGTTGAGCCTACCAATTTAGCAACATGATGCAAAGTTCCAGAATACGAATAATTAAATTCTCCACCAATGTATATGTTATTATTGCTGTCGATTGCCATTGCTCGTATTACGTCAGACCGTGATAGTGTACCGCCAATAACAGACCAACTCGTACCATTCCACATTGTTATTCTGTTCTTATTTGAAACATATACATTTCCATCTGCGCCAATGCGAACGCATCGAGAATTACTAACCCATCCAGATGTTCCGACTGCATTCCAGGTTGAGCCATCCCACATGGCGATATTGCCAGCGTCTATGTCTGAAATATAGAAATTGCCAACTGCATACAGATTATCACTTTCATCAACAGCTAAAGATGTACAATAACCAGCACCATATATATCGTTTAACCCATTTCCAAGTAATGACCAACTCGCCCCATTCCACATAGCTATATCTTGAGTAGACAGTCCATTTACGGTTGTAAAATCACCACCAACATATAGATTACCGGATGAATCCGATGCCATTGCATAACAAACGCCACTTAATCCGCTTCCTAAAGCACTCCAAGTCGATCCGTCTAATTTTGCTATGCGATTTGCCGAAATTCCACCGGCTGTCGTGAATTGACCGCCAGCATAAATATACCCTTGAAAGTAATCACCAATGACAGCAGCTTGTTTTTTTGTTGCCGCGAGGTTTGCATTGAAAAATATCTCATCTTCTTTTGTGGCAAATTTTATTTTGCATGCGGCGAGTTTGCTTGTTCCGGCCAGCTTTGCGCCAACAAAATAATCGTCATCTTTCGTTGCAAAACTGATAGGCATGGCAAGTTGTTTATTGCTGCCAGCGATAGGAATGTTGATAAAATAATCGCCTGTTTTAATCGTCATGATCCAGATGATTCCGTGATAAACGTTACGTTAGATCCTGCTTGCGTCAGCGTTTCATCTAATACTTTTCCGGTGATTTCGCCGCCGCTTTCGTCTGCCGTTGCTTGCCAAGCGTAAATTCCCTCTGTGATATATCCGATTTGAATCACGGCCCATTTTTCGCCGGTTCCGGATTCCTTCCAGAGTATTTTTCCTGATCCCGTATACCCGGATTGCAAAAGCGTTGTCCCGTCTCCGATTTCAACGTGCGTATGATTTACATCCGTCACGTTGATTTTGACCTGGTGTTCGCCGGATACAGCCGCGCGGCCATACTCGCCGTCCGCAATCGGATCGAGCAGTAACGCCCATTTGCCGACATGCAGATCAATATCAGGCAAGTCGCCTTCAAAGGCGATATATTCGCAAAACTGATCTTCGTCCGTCGTTGGATTTGCTACCGTATCGCCTAATCCCAATACGCGACGGATCGCCACGTCAGCGCCAGAATCGTTTCGAATTAAAATTAAACCTGAGTTTGTTTTCTGAAAATTTACAGAATTGCCAGTTCGGATATTTTTGACATAATTTGCCGCGTCAATCATTGAATTGAATGTTTCGGCGCGGATCTTGAGAGGTTGACCAGAAGTTACTTTTTGCATTATTTATTCCTATGATCCAGTGAATAAACTATCAAAATCAAAATTATCATATACGCGCTCAATGTGCACTTCGGCTGGAATCTGAATAGGATTATTATTTGTATCTTTCGACATCTTGTACCGCACCCAAAGGTATTCCCAACCTTTTTTCGCTATACCCGTTATGTCGCCGATTGATAATCCGGTTTTATTTTTACTTGCTGCAAACTTATATGTAATTTCCCAATCCTGATTGTCTCCACGCACAGTTCCGATTGCGCCTAAGAATAGCACTTCGCATTCCGCAAAACCTCGGAATGATCCATTATTTGTTTTTCCGGTACCATTAAAAATATTAATATTGAACGCCTGATCGACAGTTTCATAATCAATGTAATGCGTTTCCGTAAAATTATAGATTGGAGAAATAATATCTACACCATCCACCCGCATATCAGGACCGAATCCAGTTACATTAATCGCGCCTTTCCATATGTTTGCACTACCACCAGTCATTTCTCCATCCGAGTTATAAGATTTTACGTGCGCCAATCCGTTTGTGATATGCACGTTCCCGCCGCCAGTATCGAACGAATACACACTCTCGCCTGTCTCGCGCGAAGTTGAATATGACGCAGAGCCATACGTTGCGGTTCCGTACCACATTCCGGTATCGGTCGGATCTCCGATTGGTTCAACTTTCAGAGATTGCAACACGAATGTTTGAAATGTCGTTGGCGCATCCGTATTCAATTGATTTATTGCAGCGGCTTCGCTACTCGTGCCTGTAATGAAATATTTCATTTCGGCGCTTTGGGTTTTGCCAATCGAATACTGTCTTGAATCTGCCAGTTCATATGTTGTGATAGCCATGACGATTCCTTAATTTGCAAACGCAAGCTCTGATATGTTTTGCAGGGCTTTCGTATTTTTTGCTGTTTCCTCGGACGCTTTTGCGATCCGATCAAATGTATTTGTGGATACGCCGAGCATTTGATTCAGGTTTGTCGCCGCGAACGTGCCGGACGATTCTTTCGTGTTTTGCGCGATTCGATCCGCTTCTTGCCGTGCATTTTCAGCCTCTAAAATCTGATTACGAAGTTTATATTCTTTCTCGACAAGATCGACGTTTGCGCCCTCTGCCTTGGCTCTTTCCAGCGCAATGCGCTTTTCAAGTTCCAGTTTTTTCCTGGATAACTCATATCCGTCATATTGCAGTTCAAGCAACAAACCTTCATTTGTGACTTTTTGATAACCGTTGATTTCTGCGATTTCTTTTTGCTTTTCTTCTAACTGCAAGCGCTTCCTTGCGGCTTCTTCTTCTTGTGCTGCTTGCGTGCGCATATTCAGTAAATCAAGACGAAGTTGATATTCTTCATTGATAAGATCGATGATCTTTTGTTGACCTTCTGCACCGGCGATAGCTTCTTCTCTCGCAAGATCAAGCTTTTCTTTTTCTAGAAGATAACCTTCATAAATAAGCTCTAATTGCAATTCCTTGTTGCGCCACTCTCTGGAATCTATTTTTTCATTATCTATTATTGTTGTTTTTACTTTTTTATCTTCCTTCTTATCAACTGATATTGATAATTTAATTGGTTTGGTATTTTTTAACTTGTTAATAATTCCTGTTTCCTCATTCATGCGTTCTTTGAATTTTTTTAACGTTATTAGATTTAAACTAAATTCTTCTTTTAATAATTTTATTTTTTCCTCATGAACTAAAATCATTTTTTTTGTTACATCTTTATTTTCTAATTCCTTGATATTGAACAGCCAGAAGTAAGCATCCTTGATTTTTTCATCCAATCCGGTCCATTCGGCAATCGCCTCGCCTAATTTGAACGCGGCAATCGCAACGCCAGCGGCAATAGCAATCTGGCCGAGAACGGCGGGAAGTCCTGCCAAAACAGCCTTGAAGTTTGTGAATAGTGGCGTGATCTTTGAAATTTGCTCCATAGACAACATTCCGGCGTGATAGGCTTGGAGCGCAACAATCCCGACCTTGACAGTTGCCGTCATGGAAATTACAGCCGCCTTAATTGCAGCTAACCCTGATACGGTTGCCGTGTATGCGGTTTGTGCTGCGAGTAATCCGGCATATGCCTTTTGCGCCATCCAGAGACTTCCGGTTGCGATTTTAACTACACCGGAAAGCGCCATGAATCCAGCGCCAGCAGTGCCCAACACTAGCGCAAGCTTTGCGGCTGTATTAATTAAGCTTTTGTTTGACTCGATGAATTCGATTGAAGCCGTCGCCGCATTCGTAATCGACTCCATCCATGATTGCAACGTTCCGGAGAGAGCCTCGCCGATTGCGATTTGCACGCCCTCTATCGCGGACATCATTTTCCGGAAAGAGCCGCCTAATTCAGAATCCATTGTTTCAGCCGTGCGCTTTGCGGTTCCGCCAATATCTTCAAGCGTTTTTTGCATTTGCTTGAATGATCCGGCGTTCGCCAGCTTTAGCGCAGCGGCCTGACCGCGACCGAATACGGTTTCAAAGATAGATAACCGTTGCGCTGATCCAAGGCTTTTGGTTGCCGCGCCGATATCGCTGATAATAGCCGCGACTTTTCGCAGATTGCTGCTACTGTCAGCAGCAGCAACGCCGAGTCCCGAAAGCTGTTCTTGCACAGCACTTGTCGATAAATTCTTATACGCTCGCGCAAGTGCCGTACCTGCCATAGATCCTTTGATGCCGTTATTTGCTAGAACAGCCAGAGCCGCCGACGTGTCGCGTATATCCTCGCCAGCCTCCACGGCAAGAGGCGCAACATACTTCAACGACTCGCCAAGATCCGTTAATGTTTGTGCTGAATTATTAGCAGTTGCAGCCAATACATCAGCAATCATTGTTGTGTCGTTTGCGGTGAGATTAAATCCGCGCATCGCAGCCGCCGCGATATTAGCAGCCTCGCCGAGTTCGGTTGCCGTGCTTCTGGAAAGATCAAGCGTACTGGAAATCGATGCAAGAATTTCGCCAGTCTTATAACCGGCGCGACCAAGTTCAGTCATGCCTTCCGCAACCTGTTTTGCCGTGAACGAAGTTGACGCGCCAAGCTCTTTCGCCTTGTCGTTCAGCGCGTCAAACTCCGTTCCGACAGCACCTGTTACAGCCTGCACAACCTTCATTTGGTCGGAAAAACCCATGAACGTATTTGTTGCGTACGC
>Ga0172382_10010975_pt1 | contig 12051 bp, 13 predicted proteins | sample Leawel138RmetaG_FD_122245 | JGI IMG/M metagenome (GOLD analysis project Ga0172382, IMG submission 122245) | Leachate microbial communities from a municipal landfill in Southern Ontario, Canada - Leachate well 138R metaG | ecosystem: Engineered > Solid waste > Landfill > Unclassified | place...
CCAGCGGCATAGTCGTAAACTGCAGCGTGGCGCGCACTCGGCCAATGGTTTTACCATTCGCTTAACCGATTTAAAAGCAGATCGAGCGCTGCTTGAAGCACGCTTGCAAATGCTTGCAACGCAGGGCGTACCCAATTATTTCGGCTTACAACGTTTCGGTGAGAATGGTAATAATCTGTTGGGTGCACTGGAATACGCGCAGCGTAACGAGCTGCCGCTACAGCGTAATTTACGCTCGCGCTTATTATCAACTGGACGCAGTGCGCTGTTTAATCGCGTGTTGGCGCAGCGAGTCAAAAATCAAACGTGGAATACTGCCCAAGTCGGTGATGTTTTGGCCTTTACTGGCAGTCGCAGTTTTTTTGTGGCAGGTCTTGATGACTGTGATGACCCACGTTTAGCACAGTTGGACGTACACCCGACGGGGCCGCTCTGGGGCGCTGGAGAGTTGGTCAGTCAAGGGCAAACCTTGCAGGATGAACAGCAAGTGGCGGCCATTTGGCCCGAGTTATGTGTTTGGCTCGAGCGTGCCAATCTAAAACAAGAGCGCCGTATTTTACGTTTGCCTGTGCGTGACTTGAGCTGGTTATATCCGACAGATGATTGCTTGCAAGTGCATTTTATTTTACCTGCGGGTTGTTTTGCGACAGTGGTGTTGCGTGAGTTAGTTGAGCTGTTATCGGTGACTGAGGCGGTGCATGCGTGCGAATCTTAATTGCTAATGATGATGGTGTGAATGCGCCGGGTTTGTCAGCGTTACATGCAGCGCTGAGTGATTATGCCAAGTGCTCAATTATAGCGCCTGATCAAGATTGCAGTGGCGCGAGTAGCTCCTTGACTTTAGATCGTCCTCTGCATCCACAAACCTTAAGTAATGGCTATATCAGTTTAAATGGTACCCCTACAGATTGTGTGCATTTAGGGCTCAATGGTTTATTAGCCGACACTATGGATATGGTGGTTGCGGGGATTAATTTAGGTGCCAATCTGGGTGATGATGTACTGTATTCGGGTACTGTCGCGGCAGCTCTAGAGGGGCGGTTTTTACAGCGCCCCTCTTTTGCCTTTTCATTGCTATCGCGTCAGACCGATAATTTGCCCAGCGCGGCATGGTTTGCACGGCGACTGATTGAAGCACATGGCGAATTACCCTTGGCTGGGCATACAGTGTTTAATGTCAATGTGCCTGATTTACCACTAGAGCAGATTAAAGGTATTAAATTGACCCGCTTGGGACATCGTGCGCGGGCAGCAGCACCAGTGCGCACAGTCAATCCACGCGGTAAAGAATGTTATTGGTTGGCCGCTGTAGGCGCGGTAGAAGACGGGGCCGAAGGAACCGATTTCCACGCTGTTGCACAGGGCTATGTGTCGATTACGCCACTGCAATTGGATCGAACATTCCATCCGCAAATGCAGGATGTTAAGCAGTGGCTGGAGGATGTATTGTGAGTTTGCAAAAGGATAATTTACATCGGGGTGGGATTGGTATGACCTCACAACGCACCCGCGAGCGCTTGATTCAACGTCTAAGTGACGAAGGCTTAAGTAACTCAGAGGTGTTGGATGTGATTCGTCGCACGCCGCGTCACCTCTTTGTTGATGAAGCGTTATCACACCGTGCTTATGAAGATACCGCTTTGCCAATTGGTAATAATCAAACTATTTCTCAACCTTATATTGTTGGACGCATGACTGAATTGCTGTTGGCAGATGGGCCGCTAGATAAAGTCTTAGAGATAGGTACAGGGTCGGGTTATCAAACGGCTGTACTGGCGCAATTGGTTGAGCGTGTGTTTTCTGTAGAACGTATTCAATCCTTACAAGAACGGGCTAAAGAGCGGCTGGCTGAACTCAATTTGCGTAATGTTGTGTACCGTTGGGGCGACGGCTGGGATGGCTGGAACGCTTTAGCGCCCTATAATGGCATTATTGTTACGGCTGGCGCTAAAGAAGTGCCGCAAGCACTGCTTGATCAATTAGCGCCTGGTGGTCGATTGGTGATCCCTGTCGGGGAAGGCGATGATCAGCAACTTTTATTGATTGTGCGTGAAAAAGATGGCTTTGTGCGACGCGTCTTAGAGGCTGTTCGTTTTGTACCTTTGTTGAGCGGAGCCTTGGCGTGAAGAGCAAAGCGCTCTTATTTTTAAAAGGTATAGCGATGGGGGCCGCCGATGTTGTACCGGGCGTGTCTGGCGGTACGGTAGCTTTTATTACTGGTATTTACGACGAGTTACTGACGGCTTTGTCACGCATACCTGAAGCCGTCTGGCTGTTAATGCAGGGGCAGCTTAAGCGTGCTTGGCAACTGGCTAATGCAAATTTCTTATTAGTTTTATTTTCTGGCGTTTTACTTAGTATTTTGAGTCTGGCGCGATTAATCACTTGGTTGCTAGAAACACAACCTATCGCGCTGTGGTCCTTTTTTTTCGGTTTGATTTTAGTATCCTGTTATCTCGTTGCACGTGATATCCAGCGTTGGCAACTCAGTCGCTGGCTCAGTTTTGCTGTGGGAGCTGGTTTTGCTTGGTGGATTACTGTCGCTGCACCGGTTCTATGGGGAAGTGATCCGTTTAGTTTGTTTGCTGCGGGCGCTATCGCTATTTGTGCAATGATTCTTCCCGGTATTTCTGGAAGTTTTATTTTATTGTTGATGGGGCTGTATCCAACGATTTTGTTAGCTGTTAAACAATTGGATATGAGTATTTTAATGGTATTCGCCGCAGGCTGTTTGTTTGGTTTATTAGCCTTTGCACGGGTATTGCGCGCGGCTTTGCAGTCTTTCCGGGATCTAACCTTAGCCTTGTTAACTGGAATTATGTTCGGTTCTCTAAATAAAGTCTGGCCATGGAAAAACACCTTAAGTTGGCGTATTGATAGCCATGGCAGCGAAGTGCCTTTACTGCAAGAAAATATCTCGCCGTGGCAGTTTGCCGAGATGTTTCAAAGCAATGCGCAGTTACTGCCTGCTTTACTGCTGATGCTGTTAGGTGTTGTCTCAGTCATAGGTATTGAGCGTTATGCAGACAAATGAATATATCGCAATGTACTGTTAAGTCGTCAAGGAGTCAGGCGTGAAGCCAGTTCAATTCATCGAATCAAATATCGATAAAATCAGTATAAAGTGGCTGTGTGTTTTATTGTTGGGCACGGTATTACTTGGTTGTGCGGGCACTTCAGGCAAAGCTCCCGTTGTTGATCGCTCATACGGATCAAAGCAACGTCAATACAATCCTGTGACCAGTGGACATTATGTTGTTAAGCCTGGTGACACGCTGTACTCAATTGCGTTTCGTTTTGGTTGGGACTGGAAAGCATTAGCAGCGCGCAATGGGATTCGAGCCCCTTATGTTATTGTGCCAAAACAAGTGATTCAATTCTCGCCGACCTCTAAAGCATCTGTTGTTGCTAGAAAAACCAGCACTAAAAAACCTGTATCAACAGCTAAAAACAAACCTGTTTATGTTGCTAAACCTGTGCGCTCTGTCACATCTACACCACAAGCGTCTAAGCCTGTTGTTGCAGGATCACAAGGCAAATGGCTATGGCCTGCGAGCGGCACGCTAGTTGGTCGGTTTTCTTCAAACACTAGTTTGAATAAAGGGATTGATATTGCTGGCCAGCTTGGACAATCTATTATGGCAACTGCGGATGGCAGTGTTGTTTATGCTGGAAGCGGTCTTCGCGGGTACGGTGAGCTAGTTATCATTAAACACGATGATACGTTCATTAGTGCCTATGGACATAATCGGCGTCTGCTGGTGAATGAGGGACAGACAGTTAAAGCTGGGCAGAAAATTGCAGAAATGGGATCGACAGGAACAGATCAAGTTAAAGTGCATTTTGAAATTCGTCGTCAAGGTAAACCCGTTGATCCACTGCAGTACCTACCCAAGCGATAGCTTGTAGGTTCTATTCAGACACAGTAGAAAAATGGTTGCAGCAAGCAATAAGCTGCAGCACGCTGTGCTATGAAATGGGTGAAAGGGAATGAGACTAAGGGATTTAGTGCTGGATTTAGATACAACAAATGATGCGACTGGTCAATATGAAGTACGCGCTCAAGCGCCGCAACAGATGGCCACAATAAAAACTGAAGAGAAAACCAGAAGCAACAATAAGGATATTAAAAATCTGGATGCAACACAGATGTACCTTGATGCTATCGGTATGTCACCTCTGCTCACCGCTGAGCAAGAAGTCACTTATGCGCGCCGCGCTTTACAGGGTAACTCTGCTGCACGTAAACGAATGATTGAATGCAATTTACGCTTAGTGGTGAGTATTGCTAAGCGCTATCAAAACCGTGGTCTTGCACTTTTAGATTTGATCGAAGAAGGTAATTTAGGTCTTATCCATGCTGTTGAGAAGTTTGATCCTGAACGTGGTTTTCGTTTTTCAACCTATGCAACATGGTGGATCAGACAGGCGGTTGAACGAGGAATAATGAATACCTCGCGGGTTGTGCGTTTGCCTGTACATGTGGCTAAAGAGGTCAATGCCTATTTAAGGGCGGTGCGTGAGTTCACCCAGCTGGAAGGTGAGTCGCCTAGTCTAGAGAAAATCGCTGCACATTTGGGGCTTTCATGTGCTTATGTGCAGCAAATGCACGAGTTTAATGAGCATGCATTATCATTAGATGCCGCTAATAATAATGATTCAGAAGTGAATTTACTGGATACATTAGTGGATGATAAGCATGCTGATCCGAGTGATTTTGTTCAGCGTGAAGACTTGGCTGCCAGCATTGATCAGTGGGTATCTACGCTGAATCAACGTCATCGAGAGGTTGTGTTGCGACGCTTTGGCTTGCGTGGCTATGATTGCCAAACCTTGCAGGAAATTGGTGATGCAATGGGTTTGACGCGTGAACGTGTACGACAAATTCAAATGGATGCTCTGGCTCGGTTGCGGCAGATTTTAGAGGCGAATGGTTTGTCCAGTGAGTTATTGTTTAACTCCTAGTGTCATAAGCTCAGCAGCCGTGCCCTGCTGCTTGGCCGTGTAGGGCTGTTGAGCGTTGTCAAGCTTATCGTGGTCTGCTAATTACGTTAAACTATAAGGCGTTTATAAGGTTTTTAACTTATCAAAGGAATCGACTATGCAGTATGTGACCCCTGATCTATGTGACGCTTACCCTGATGTTCAAGTTGTTGAGCCAATGTTTGCTAACTTTGGTGGGCGTGATTCCTTTGCTGGTGAAATTGTCACAGTTAAGTGCCATGAAGATAACTCAGTGGTCAAAGCACAAGTAGGACAACCCGGTCATGGCAAAGTGATGGTAGTGGATGGTGGTGGCTCACTGCGCCGCGCTTTGTTGGGTGACATGCTGGCTGAAAAAGCAGCACAAAATGGTTGGGCCGGTATTATTGTCTATGGTTGTGTGCGCGATGTTGATGTCTTGGCGCAAACTGATTTAGGTATTCAAGCGCTGGCCAGTCACCCGATGAAAACCGATAAGCGAGATATTGGTGATTTAAACGTTGCAGTGACTTTTGGAGGCGTAACCTTTCATCCTGGTGCGTTCGTATATGCGGATAACAATGGCATTATTGTTTCTGCTACGGCACTGAATATGCCGCAGTAGTGGACTGTTATGCAGCATTCTGATCGACTCAGCCAAGGCTTACTGCATGCATTTGTTTTGGACGGCAACGGCTCTGCGCAGGCGATTAACTTTGCAGACTTAGCAGGGCTACAGTTGGCTGAGCAGCAAAGTCTATGGCTGCACTGGGAGCGCAGTCACCTTCATGCTGAACAGTGGTTGCGTGAAAGCAGCGGTTTAAATGAGTTTGCCTGTGATCTTCTGCTAGAGGAAAACACGCGACCACGTTTATTGCGTCTTGAGCGGCAAGAGTTATTACTGTTTTTGCGCGCAATTAATCAGGCGCCTGATGCAGAGCCCGAAGACATGATATCTTTGCGCCTGTTTGCTAATGCGCAGCACATTTATTCGTTGCGGCAACGGCCAGTACAGGTCACTGATGAGCTTGTTAAAGCTTTCAACAAAGGATTTGGGCCTAAAAACACCTCAGAAGTCTTGCTTTTTTTTGCGCAAAGCTTAACTGACCGTATTGAGAACAGTGTCGGACAATTAGCTGATACGGTAGATCAAGAAGAGGCGAGCACGGACAATGATAAACGCTATGCGCCGGCGCTGTTACCTTTGCTGCAGGCGCGTCGCCGCGCGGCTAATTTACGCCGATTTTTAGCGCCGCAAAGGGATGTTTTCGCGATGTTGACGCACACTCAAGAGACATGGTTTATGGCTGATGATGGGATGTATTGGAATGAGCTCAATAACCGTCTCACGCTACACCTTGAAGAGCTTGAGTTGACTCGTGAACGCATTGGTTTGGTTTTAGAGACTGAGCATCGACGGCGCAATGAGCGCATGAGCCATACGATGTATATGTTGGCTATTATTACTGGGTTTTTCTTGCCGATGACGTTTGCTACAGGTTTGCTGGGCATTAATGTGGGCGGTATCCCAGGCGCAGAGCGGCCGTATGGTTTTTTTATTGCCTGTGTGTTGCTGGGTATTTTAGCCGCTGGTCAGTGGTTGTTTTTTCGTTGGCTACGTTGGGTATAATGAGGCGTTAACTTAATCAGTCTTTACACTCTTTACGTATACAGGGTTGATATATTATATGGCAGAGGATCCTTTTGAACAGTCGCTGCGCGATATGCTTAAAACACCAGAAGCACAGGGCAGTGATGATGTCTCGTTGGATAAGGTGTTAAAAAAAGCTAATCGTCAACAAGGCGCAGGCGCTGTTTTTGGCCTATTTGGACGTGCCCTTGAATCTGTTTTGATTGGCTTAAGCAATGGTTCAGAGCATTTAAAACCTGTATCGAATTTAACCAATAAAAATACTACAAATAAGGCTGATTAACTATGCAACTTGATTCTTGGACACAAAATTTAGTGGGTGCGATGAGTGGTTTGTGGATCAAAATAGCTAATTTTATCCCTAATTTATTTGGTGCCTTAATTTTAGTTATTTTAGGTTTTGTAGCGGCCAAGCTGCTAGATACTTTGCTGTCTAAGCTGCTAGCAAAAATAGGACTGGATCGCTTAATGAGCGGTACCGGCTTAACTAAGTTATTGGCGCGGATCGGGGTAAAGGCGCAGGTATCGACGCTTATCGGTAAAATAGTTTATTGGTTCGTATTATTAATATTTTTGATATCTGCAGCCGAGTCGCTAGGCCTTGAGCGGGTTTCTGCAACCTTAGATGTTCTGGCGTTGTATGTGCCAAAAATGTTTGCTGCCGCGCTGGTATTGTTGGCAGGTATTTTGTTAGCACAACTACTCAATAGCATGGTAAGAGGGGCTGCAGAAGGCATCCGCTTGGAGTATGCCGCAGGCCTCGGGCGTATAGTGCAAGGCATGGTGATTATTATCAGTGTGTCTGTTGCTATCGGCCAATTAGAAATAAAAGCAGAACTGCTGAACTATGTCGTGGCGATTGTTCTTTTGAGTATTGGCTTGGCTTGTGCGCTCGCGCTGGGCTTGGCAAGCAAAAATATTGCAGGGCAAATCATTGCTGGAATTTACGTCCGAGAATTGTATGAGCTTGGTCAGCATGTTGAAGTTGATAATGTACAAGGGCGTATTGAGGAAATGGGCACAGTGAAAACGATCTTAGTTAATGAGGAAGGGGAGTGGTTTTATATCGCCAACCGAGTGTTGCTGGAGCAAAAAGTAACAAGCCGCTAAGGGTTTTAACGAGGTTAGGTGACGATGCCCCATATCGTCGTTTGCAGCATTTATTTTGAAAGCTGGTTTGATTTGTTTTGACTGATATTAAAGTGCCTCATCAACGTTATGTGCCACAGGAACTCAGTGATGAGGAGCTTGTCGAGCATGCTAAAAATGAATTGTTCCATGTGACGCGAGCTTATGAAGAGTTAATGCGTCGCTACCAGCGCACTTTATTTAATGTGTGTGCACGCTATTTGGGCAATGACCGTGATGCGGATGACGTGAGCCAAGAAATTATGCTTAAAGTGTTCTATGGCTTAAAAAAGTTTGAAGGTAAGTCAAAGTTTAAAACTTGGTTATATAGTATTACTTACAACGAATGCACAACCCAGTACCGCAAGGATCGCCGCAAACGACGGCTATTTGATGCCTTGAGTTTAAACCCGCTTGATGAAGAGATTGATCCAGAGCCAGTAGATACTAAAAGTAATGATTTGGATCGCTGGTTAGTTGGCGTAAATGCTATTGATCGGGAGATTATTATCTTGCGTTTTGTCGCAGAACTTGAATTTCAAGATATTGCAAGCATTATGCATTTAGGCCTAAGTGCAACAAAAATGCGATATAAACGCGCAATAGATCGACTACGCCAAAGTTTTTCGGATACAATTACGGAATAACCGTTTTACGGTGCGCCAAACAGATTTCTGTGGCGCTTGATGACACTAAAGACAATGATGGAGATTTATAACATGAAATTAAAAAGCACTTTGGGTTTGGCCATTGGTTCTCTACTTGCAGTATCTTCCTTCGGCGCATTCGCTCAAGGCCAAGGTGCTGTCGAGGCAGAAGCATTTGCTAAGCGTTACTTCACTGACAGCGTCCGTAATATGGATAACGGTAACCTGTACGGTGGTTCTGTTGGCTACTTCTTAACTGATGATGTTTCATTAAACCTGTCATATGGTGAGTACAAACGCCTAAATCACGATTCGACGCTTACAGAGAGCAGCAAAAAAGCACGCGGCAGCCTGAGCTCTCTTGATGCTGTATACCACTTCGGTACACCTGGTGTAGGTCTACGCCCTTACCTGTCAGCAGGTCTGGGTCATCAGAGCCTGAGCCAGTCACCGCGTTCAGGTCGTGACCACACGACTTTTGCTAACATTGGTGCCGGTGCTAAATACTATTTCACTGAAAACGTTTTTGCTAAAGCAGGCGTAGATGGCATGCATGGTTTTGATAACCATCAGTCCGAGTGGATGGCCGGTGTTGGTGTTGGTGTGAACTTTGGTGGCAGCACCAAGCCTGCAGCTGCTCCTTATGTTGAGCCAGTAGCAGCTGTAGCTGAGCCTGTTGTATACGAAGAAGTTGCAGCAGAACCAGTACGTGTTGAGCTTGACGTTAAGTTCGATTTTGATAAAGCTAACGTTAAACAAGACAGCTATAGCGATATCGAAAACCTTGCTGAGTTCATGAAGCAGTTCCCACAAACTGCAACAACTGTTGAAGGTCACACTGACTCAGTTGGTAACGCTGCTTACAACCAGAAGCTCTCTGAGCGTCGTGCCGCAGCGGTACGTGACACTTTGGTTAATCAATACGGCGTAGAAGCTGAGCGCGTTAATGCGGTTGGTTATGGTAAAGAGCGTCCCGTTGCTGATAATGCAACAAGCGAAGGTCGCGCGATTAACCGTCGTGTAGAAGCATCTGTAGAAGCACAAGCTGAGTAATTAGTCTGTGTGATAAAAAAACCCCAGCTAGCTGGGGTTTTTTTATGCTTTGAAAATATATTTGAATGCACTAATGACGTGTTTTCTTACATCTATAGCTGTATCGCTGCATACTAAAGTGTAGATTCTAGGCAGAAACAGTCTGTATTCAGAGTGATTGGGGCGCAGGCGTTTTGCCTAAAGGTTCGGTTTGTTAGCTTAGCGCAATACACAGCCCTCCTTGGCTGCGTTTGCTAAGTAAGGTAAGGGGCTAGGCTGAACGGCGTCGGTATAGGGGTAGGCTTTGATCGTACGCGGCCTGATAGCTAACTGATAGCTCTGTGAGGCTCTGTAAGGCATCAGTTGGGCAGCGATCTGCGCGGATGGCATAGGCATCAAAACCACAGCGCTGCATAAAGAACAGTTGATCACGAAATACATCACCAATGGCGCGAATTTCTCCAGTATAGGCATAACGTTCACGCAATAAACGCGCGCTACTGAAGTGCCGTCCGTCGGTAAACACTGGAAAATTTAGCGCGATCACGGCGAAGTGAGCTAAATCATCAATTAAGTCTTCAATGACCTCATGAGCTTCAAGCCATACACCTAAGAGCTTTACCTGCTGTAATACACTTTTGTGTTGCTGCCAAAGCGCGAAAGAAATAATAGCTGAAGGCGTTTGCAGCGCTTCATTAAGCTGAGTTTCAGCGCTTAACAGTGTCCACTGATCGTCAATAACTTGATTGTTCTTAATGATTGCTCGCATACACACGCTCCTTAAATTTGTCAATGCCAATGCGGTTGAAGGTATCAATGAAATGTTCTTCCGCAGTGCGCTCTTCGATATAGACGTCAATCAGCTTGCTGATTACATCAGGCATTGCATCCTGCGCAAAAGAAGGACCGAGGATTTTTCCTATGCTGGCTTGGCGACCGCTATTGCCACCGATGGAAACTTGGTAAAACTCAGCACCTTTTTTGTCGACGCCTAAAATACCAATATGACCAATATGGTGATGACCGCAGGCATTCATGCAACCCGAAATATTTAGGTCAAGATCGCCAATATCGAATAAGTAATCGAGATTTTCAAAGCGTTCTTGAATGGCCTCTGCCACAGGAATCGATTTGGCATTGGCTAAGGCGCAGAAATCACCGCCTGGGCAGCAAATAATGTCGCTCAGTAAACCAATGTTTGGTGTGGCAAAGCCATGCTCACGCAGCTGCTCCCAGAGTTCAAAGAGTTTGCTCTGTTCAACATCAGCGAGCACGATATTCTGTTCATGGGTGTTACGCACTTCTGCAAAGCTGTATTTATCAGCTAAGTCAGCAATGCTATCCAGCTGTTTATCGGTCACGTCGCCGGGCGCGATACCGGTTTTCTTTAATGATAAAGTGACAGCTGCGTAACCTGGTTTTTTATGTGCAGTCACGTTACGGCTGCGCCAACGGGCAAAGCCTGGGTGCTTGGCATCCAGAGTTGCTAGGGCGGCATCTTGATCGTTAAGGTCTAGATAGGCCGGATCAGTAAAATGCTTGGATACACGCTGCACTTCTTCTTCAGTCAGGGTGATGGGGCCGTCTTTTAAATGCGCCCATTCTTCGGCGACACGTTCAGCAAAAACCGTTGGCGTCAGCGCTTTTACCAGAATTTTAATACGTGCTTTAAACTTGTTATCGCGGCGACCAAAGCGGTTATAAACGCGTACTATAGCTTCTAAGTAGCCAAGCAGGTGCTGCCAAGGTAGAAACTCATTGATGCAACTGCCGACTATCGGTGTGCGACCTAAGCCGCCACCGACCACTACGCGAAAGCCCAGCTCGCCGGCATCATTTTTGACTGCTTCAAGGCCGATATCATGCACTTCAATTGCAGCGCGATCCTGTGTGCAGCCATTCACGGCAATTTTAAACTTGCGTGGTAAGCGGGCAAATTCAGGGTGAAAAGTTGACCATTGACGGATGATTTCGCACCAAGGGCGTGGATCAACCTGTTCGTCCCGCGCCACTCCGGCGAATTGGTCAGTCGTGGTATTACGGATACAGTTGCCGCTGGTTTGAATGGCGTGCATTTGCACACTAGCCAGCTCTTCTAAAATATCAGGCACGTTTTCTAGCTCAGGCCAGTTTAGCTGTACATTGGTGCGTGTAGTGATATGTGCATAGCTTTTATCATACTTGCGGGTGATGTGTGCCAGCATGCGCAGTTGCTTGCTCGCGAGCAGACCGTAGGGCACAGCAATACGCAGCATTGGCGCATGGCGCTGCACGTACAGACCATTTTGTAAGCGCAGTGGTAGGAATTCATCTTCGGTCAGTTCGCCAGCAAAGTAACGGCGGGTTTGATCGCGAAATTGGCGCACGCGATCTTCAATAATTTGCTGATCGTATTGGTCGTAAATATACATGGTTGTCCCTGTATCAAGCAGCTATAAGCGTATGGCACGGAGTGCAGAATTGTGGCTACAGTAGCAATCATTTCTTATACGATAAAGTAATCGTTTATCATAAGATGATTCTTTTTTGATATAAGGGTGGTTGTTGTGATAGTGACTGAATAGCTTCTGTGAAATATTATGGGCGACATATGTGCCGCCCATAATATTACTTTATACGTCGTAACCGAGC
>Ga0172382_10010976_pt1 | contig 12051 bp, 12 predicted proteins | sample Leawel138RmetaG_FD_122245 | JGI IMG/M metagenome (GOLD analysis project Ga0172382, IMG submission 122245) | Leachate microbial communities from a municipal landfill in Southern Ontario, Canada - Leachate well 138R metaG | ecosystem: Engineered > Solid waste > Landfill > Unclassified | place...
GTGAACGGCGCGAGGTCGAGGTGGGTGGCGTAGGCGCGCCGGCCGAGGACTTCCACGCGGCCTTCGCGGCGGTTTTCGTTGTCGTCGCTGAATTCGAAACGGTACCAGCGCCGCAGGCCCATGTGGCCCGCCGGGTCGCGGGCGGGGCGGATGCGCACCACGGCCACGGTCTCGTCCAGTAGTTGCAGGTCGTGACGCTGGCAGGCGGTGCGCGCCGCCCGCAGCGCGACGTCGCGGGCACGCAATGCGTTGAACCACCAGCCGACGACAGCGCCGATAATGAGCAACAGGATCAAGGCTTCTTCAATAGTCATGGGTCGCCCTGTTGGCCAGCAGGCGGTTACACACTCCCGCTCGCATCCGGCGCTGACCGGACGACGGGATTCCCTGGGAACGGTCACGACCGTTCTTTCCTTCCGGCCCATGCGGGAGCGCGAATGGACGGCGCGCTAGGTTATCAAATCGCGAGGCGATAAACTCCGCGCCATGAAAGTCGATGACCTGACACTGGATCAACTGGACTACTGGGTGGCCAAGGCCCGCAACATCAACGCCTGGTATCCGGAAGGTGCCACGGAACTGGTGTACGTGGCCGCCCCCAACGTGCCTGCGCGCAAATGGAAGCCGACCCGCTACTGGTCCCAGGGCGGCCCGCTCATCGAAGAGGCCCGCATCGATCTCAACTGGGACGTGGAAGGCACGAGCGAATGGTCGGCGTCCATCGAACCCGACATCCTCATGCGCGGCACCACCGCCCTGGAGGCGGCCATGCGCGCCTATGTGTGCAAGGTGTTCGGAGCGGAAGTCGGCTGAACCCGAGAATCCCCCCTTGCGGGGGACTGTTTCATCACTCCACCAACCGCCAGCCCATGCGCTCGCCGGCGCGCAGCGGCACCACGGTGCTGTCGCCCATGGGATAACTGGCGGGAACTTCCCACTCGACCTTCTCCAGGGTGATGGTGCTGCGGTTGCGAAACAGGCCGTAGAACTCGGCGCCGAAGCGGCTGGCGAAGGCATCCAGGCGTTCCAGGGCACCGGCTTGCTCGAAGACCTCCGCGTAGAGTTCGATGGCGGCATGGGCCGAATAGATGCCGGCACAACCGCAGGCGGCTTCCTTGGTGGGCCGTGCATGCGGCGCGCTGTCGGTGCCCAGGAAGAACTTGGGATTGCCCGAGATGGCCACTTCGACGAGCGCCTCACGGTGATGCTCGCGCTTGAGCACCGGCAGGCAGTAGTGGTGCGGCCGGATGCCGCCCTGGAACAGGGCATTGCGGTTCATGAGCAGGTGTTGCGGCGTAATGGTCGCCGCCACGTTGATGCCCGCGTGCTGCACGAAAGCGGCTGCCTCACGGGTGGTGATGTGCTCCAGCACCACGCGCAGGTCGGGAATGCGATCAAGCAGCGGGCGCAGCACGCGCTCGATGAATACCGGTTCGCGATCGAACACGTCCACCGCCGGGTCCGTCGCCTCACCGTGCACCAGCAGCGGCATGCGCAACTCCGCCATGGTGCGTAGCGTGGGCTCCACCTTGCGCAGATCGGTGACGCCCGAATCGGAGTTGGTAGTGGCCCCCGCGGGATAGAGCTTCACCGCGTGCACCACCCCGCTCTGCTGCGCACGCACGATCTCCTCGGGTGGCGTGTTGTCGGTGAGATACAGCGCCATCAGCGGTGCGAATTCGGCGCCCTCCGGCAACGCCGCGAGGATGCGGCTTTGATAGGCCTGTGCCTGCTCCACCGTGGTGACGGGTGGGCGCAGGTTGGGCATCACCAGCGCACGGGCAAAGCGCTCCGCCGTGTGGGGCAGCACACTCCCAAGGGTGTCGCCGTCTCGCAAATGCAAGTGAAAATCGTCGGGTTTGGTGAGGGTGATACGCATGGACCGGATCCGCTTGAGGGTGTGGCTATTATGCACTGCCGGGCAGTTGGTTTCGCAAAGCACACGCTGATCAGTTAAGCTTGTCGGCCATGCCTTGTCCCGAACAGCCCAAGTCGAGCATTGCCCAGCGTTTTCGCGGCTTTCTACCCGTGGTCGTGGACGTGGAAACAGCGGGTTTCAACGCCGAGACAGACGCCCTCCTGGAGATCGCGGCGGTCACGGTGACCTTCAATGACGAAGGACAGTTGGTACCCGACGCCACGTTCGCCTGTCATGTGGAACCGTTTCCGGGCGCAAACCTGGACCCGCGGGCCCTGGATTTCACCGGCATCGATCCCTATCACCCATTTCGCATGGCGGTTTCCGAACGGGAAGCACTGGAACGGGTGTTCGCACCGGTGCGCGAACGCGTGAAACGCTACGGCTGCACCCGTGCCATTCTGGTGGGCCACAATCCTTTCTTCGACCTGGGATTCATCAAGGCAGCGGTGCACCGCACCGGCAACAAGAAAAATCCCTTCCATTCATTCACCACCTTCGATACCGCCACCCTTGCGGGCCTGGCCTTCGGCCAGACCGTGCTCGCCCGCGCCGCAGCGGCCTGTGGCATCGAATGGGATCACGAACGTGCCCATTCCGCCATCTACGACGCGGAACGTACGGCAGAGTTGTTCTGTTCCATCGTGAATCGTTGGGATGCGCTATCGGGCGGGATCATCGGCGTGGCCGAACCAGAACCCGCCAGGGATGCCGCCGGACAGCAGTGACCGGACCAGAAAATCACCACCCCGTAGGAGCGGCCACCGGCCGCGAACCCCGCCGCGGCGGGCGAACACCATCGCGGTTGGTGGCCGCTCCAACAGGGGAGGCACTGCGCGGATGAATACCATCGCGGCCCGTGGCCACTCTACGGGTGCGGGGGCCACGTGGAGAAAAAGCCCGTTTTCTCCGTGGCCCCCGGGATTGGAATAATTAGAGCGCCGTCGAACTAGTCCGCCTTGACCTTGGCGACCGCCGCTTCCAGCAAGGGCTTGAGTTCGCCCTTCTGGAACATCTCGACGGTAATGTCGCAGCCGCCGATGAGTTCGCCGTTGACGTACACCTGCGGAAACGTGGGCCAGTTGGCGAAGCGCGGCAGGTTTTCGAAGATTTCCCGATCAGTGAGCACATTCACATAGGCGAATTCAACGCCACAGTTGACGAGCGCCTGAGCCGTGCGGCCGGAATAACCACACATGGGCATCTGGGGCGTGCCCTTCATGTAAATCACGATCGGATTCTGCTCTACCTGCTCGCGAATACGCTCCAACACGTCCATTGAATCACCTCTTTCGATGTGGGTGGCCGGCAAGCGCTGGCCCTTGGCGCAGTATATTAGTCAACTATTATGCGTTGACGCAACCTTATCCACATGGGTTTGCAACCAGAGTTCCAGTAGCGCCAGGTGCCAGAGTTTGCTGCCCTGCAGGCGCGTGAAGTGCTTGTCCGGCGCACCGAGAAGCTTGTCCACGTAGGCGCGGTTGAAGACGCCGCGCTCGCGGCAGGCCCGTGACTCCAGGATGTCGCGCATGAAGTTCAGGAACTCGCCGCGCACGTATTTCAGTGCCGGCATGGGGAAGTAACCCTTGGGCCGGTCGATGACCTCGTGCGGCACCAGTGCGCGGGCGATCTTTTTCAGGACGTGTTTGCCACCGGAGGCGAGCTTCAGCTCGGGCGGCATGCTCATGGCCAGTTCCACCAGTTCGTGGTCGTCGAGGAAAGGCACACGCGCCTCCAGGCCCCAGGCCATGGTCATGTTGTCCACCCGCTTGACCGGGTCGTCGACGATGAGCGTGGTGGCATCCATGCGCAGCACCTTGTCAATGAAGGTGTCGGCCCCGGGTTCCGCGAGCATGCTGGCGACCAGTCGCGAGGTGTGGTCCTCGCCGCGGTAGGCGGGCACGACGGTCTCCAGGTATTCCGGGTGGTCCCGATCGAAGTAATGGCGCGCAAAACGCTCCAGATCGGTACCCTCCTCGGCATCCATGCGCGGGTACCAGAAATAGCCGGCGAAGACTTCGTCCGCGCCCTGGCCGCTCTGCACCACCTTCACTTCCTGGGACACGCGTTCGGCGAGCAGATAAAACGCCACCGCGTCCTGTGCCACCATGGGTTCGGACATGTGTGCCACGGCCTCGGGCAGGCGCTCCAGCACCTGCGCGTTGGGGATGGCGTATTTGTGGTGTTGGGTGGCGTAACGCTCCACCACGAGATCGGAATACTCGAACTCGCTGCCCTTCTCCTCTGGCTGATCCTCAAAGCCTACGGAAAAGGTGAGTATGTTCTTCACGCCCTGTTCGGCCAGTAGCCCCACCAGCAGGCTGGAATCGAGCCCTCCCGAGAGCAGCACGCCCACCGGCACGTCAGCGATGTCCAGGCGGCGCTTCACGGCGCGCTGCAGGGCGACGTGGATGGCCTCGGTCCACTCCTCTTCGCTACGCGGCTCCGCCGGACGCGTGGCATAGAGCTGCCAGTAGCGATGATGCTCCACCACGCCCTCGGGGGTGACGGTCATGTAGGTGCCGGGCTCCAGCTTGCGCACGCCGTTCAGTACGGTGCGCGGGGCCGGCACCACGGCATGCAGGGTGAACTGGTGATGCAGGGCCACCGGGTCGATGGACGTGTCCACGCCGCCGGCCGCGAGCAGTGCCTGTACGTTGGACGCGAAGCGGAGGCCAGCGGCGGTCTCAGCGTAATACAGCGGCTTGATGCCCATGCGATCGCGCGCCATGAACAGGCGCTGGTTGCGCATGTCCCAGATGGCGAAGGCAAACATGCCGAGCAGGCGCTCCACGCACTGCTCACCCCAGGCCGCATAGGCCTTGAGGATCACTTCGCTGTCGCCTTCGGAGAAAAAGCTGAAGCCGAGGCCGCGCAGTTCCTGACGCAGTTCGGGGTAGTTGTAGATGGTGCCGTTGAACACCAGGGCGAGGCCCAATGCCATGTCCACCATGGGCTGGTGGGCACGCGCGGACAGGTCGATGATGGCCAGGCGCCGGTGCCCGAAGGCCAGCGCGCCGTCGGAAAAGCTGCCCTCGTGATCGGGACCGCGCCTTTCGAGGCGCGTGAGCATGCGACCTATGGTCGCCAGTTCGGGGCTCGTGCCGTCAAAACGAAGTTCACCACAGATACCGCACACATCAATCTCCGATTGAAAGCAAAAAATTGAGCATCACTGCGGCCCGGGCGGGCGCAGCGGGATCAAGGGAGGTCGCACCGGGGAGCCGCTTGCGCTCCATGCCGGCTACTCCCCTGTTGCGAGCATATCGCGCACGGCGCGCACGCCGGGCACGCCGCGCGCCACAGTCACGGCGCGGCTGGCGGCCGCACGGCTCGGCACGTGCCCGCGCAGCACCACCACCCCATCCTGCGCACTCACGTGGATGTCCATGGCCGGTACGTCCGGGGTTTCCACCAAGGTGCGGACAACGGCGGCCGCGAGCCGGCTGTCGGCCTGCGCCTGCGCCGTGCGCGCGGGGGGGTCGCCGGCGCCCATGAGCACGCCGGAGGCGCAGCCCGCGAGCAGTAACGCCGTCAGCAGCGCCGGCAGCATGCGCAGTTTCATCACGCGCGCTCCTTTCCATGGCCGCCGCCGCCCGGCGTGAAGATGGTAAGGCGGTCGCCCGTCGCCACGCTCAGGCAGGCCTTGCCAGGCAGCGGTTTTCCGTTCAGATGGTTTTCGCCGGGTGCACCGGGCTCGCCGCCGGCCAGGCCCCACGGCGCATGACGGCGGCGTTCCGTGAGCAGTGTGACCTGTGTGGGCGCGAGAAATTCGTATTCACGCACCAGGCCGTCACCACCGCAACGCGCACCGCGGCCGCCCGAGCCGCGCCGGATGGCATAGCGGGTCACACGCAGGGGATAACGGCTTTCCAGCACCTCCACCGGGGTGTTGAGGGTGTTGGTCATGTGCGTCTGCACCGCCGACAGGCCCCCGCCGCGTACACCGGCGCCCATGCCGCCACCGATGGTTTCGTAGTAGTCCCACGTCTGCGCACTGCGCGCACCCATGGCCACATTGTTCATGGAGCCGTGGCTTGCCGCCGGGATGAACCCCGGTAGCGCCTGGGCCAGCGCGCCGCAGATCACGTCCACGATGCGGGTGCTGGTCTCCACATTGCCTGCGGCTACCGCGGCCGGGCGGCGCGCGTTCACCAGGCAACCCTCGGGGGCGGTGAGGGTGATGGGCCGGAAACTGCCGGCACAGGCGGGCGTGTAGGCGGGCATGAGACAGCGGAACACGTAATAGACAGCCGCAGCGGCCACCGACAGCGGGCAGTTCACGTTGCCGGGAATCTGCGGCGCGGTACCCGTGAAATCCACATGCACACCGGCTTGGTCCACGGTCACCTTCGCCTCGATGGCGATGTCTTGATGACCGAGGCCATCGTCGTCCAACACATCACGGAAGTGATACGTGCCCTGGGGCAGCCGTGCCAGTGCAGCGCGGGCCAGGCGCTCACCGTAGTCGTTCAGTTCCGCGAGGCCTTCCAGATAGGCTTCGAGCCCCGTGGCGCGCACCAGTTCGCCCAGCCGCATCAGCCCGGTGCGGTTGGCGCTGAGCTGGGCGGCGAAGTCGCCGGCCAGTTCACCGGATTCGCCGGTGGCGCGGGTGATGGCATCGAGCACCTTCTCATCCAGCTCACCGCGGCGTACCAGCTTGGTGGGCGGGATGACCATGCCCTCCTCGTCCAGGCTGCGGGAGATAGGCATGGAGCCCGGGGTGCTGCCGCCCACGTTGGCGTGATGGGCGCGGTTGGCCACGAAACCGGCGATGCGATCGGCCACGAACAGGGGTGCAATGACGGTGATGTCGGGCAGGTGGGTACCGCCCAGGAAGGGGTCGTTGACCACCACCATGTCGCCCTCATGCCAGTCCATGCGGCCGACGATGCCCGCCATGGCGTAGGCCATGCTGCCCAGGTGTACGGGGATGTGTGCCGCCTGCGCACACAGCTCACCATGGGCGTCGAACACGGCACAGGAAAAATCCAGGCGATCACGGATGTTGGGCGAGAAGGCGGCGCGCTTGAGGGCCGCCCCCATTTCGTTGCACACCGCCTCGATGCGGCTGGCGAACAGGCTGAGGGCGATGGGATCCATGGCGGGATGTTAGCAGAGCGCGCGATGCCCAGGGCGGCGCCGATACGCAGGTGCGCGGCCGAACACAGCCCACGATTCCCGGCGCGGCGCTTGAAAACCCTCGCGGCCTGAACACCCTTCGGGCATAAAGCCACGCCTATGGCTGGTCAAGACCTGGCCGCAGGGGCCCTACCCCGTGAGCAAATGCCTGCCGAACCGACGACACAGGGCCACGGAGGACACGGAGGCAATGCATGCCCCGTGGCTCTCCGTGGTTCATGTTTTATCCCGCCGTGATCGTCGTGTGTTTCACCTGCCGCGATACCCTACGAAACCGCAGCGGTAAGGCTCAGAAGCGGTAGCCGATGTTCATGCCGAAGGATCGCTCGGCCAGTGAAATGGCAGCGCCAGGCAGCATGGGGTCATTGGACGGCGCGCGCATGCGCTTCTCCGGCACCAGCATGTAGTGGAAGCCCAGGTCCCAATGGCCGTTGAAGCGGTAATCGGCGCCCACGGTGTAGTGCTCTTCCACGATGGCGGGGAGGATCAGGTTGCGGCTCACCTCGTCCTCGTCAAACGGCGCCTCGGCGAAGTTGTAGCCGGCGCGCAGATTCAGGCGATCGGTCGCGGCCCAGGCGACGCCCAGGGCGTAGACGGTCTGATCGTCCCAGCCCGGGTCCATGGGAATGTCACCCGCAGGGCCCTTCACGGCCAGCTTGCCCATGGTGGCGGACCACTCGATCCAGCGCAGGTCGAAGGATACGGTGAGGGCATCGGTCGGGCGCACCGCCACGCCCAGGGAGAGTTGCTGAGGGTAGTCGAGATCCAGCTCGTAGCGACCGCCAGGCAGCGGTGTGGAGGTGCCGGTGTTCGCATCGAAGGCGGTGATGTCGCCTTGCGACAGGTTATATTCCAGCGGGTCGAAGGCCTGCTCGCTCTTGTAGTAGGCACCGACCGTCACCGACGGGCTGATGTCGTAGAGGGCACCCAGCGAGAAACCCATGCCGAAGGCACTGGCGCTGCGTGACAGGTCGAAATTGGACATGACCGTATCACCCACGCCATCGGCATTGGTGTCGGCCATCATGCGCTGCTTGAAGGCCACCGACTGGTAGTCGATGAGCACGGCGGCACCCACCGTGAGGCGGTCGTTCACGTTCCAGCCGAGCGCAGGCGCCATCTGCCAGAAGGCGATGCCGCTGTAGCCGTCCCAGTCCACGTTGGGTGACGGAATGCCCGGATTCGCCGCCATGATGCGCGTCGCCGGATAGTCCACCCCCATCCCCGAGGTACCGTACATGCCGCCGCCAAAATAAACGGGGCTGTTGTCGTGCACCGGTGCGGTCCAGCCGATGGCTGGAATGCCGTACAGCTCGACGCTGCTGTCCTCACTGGCGCCACCCAGACGCGCGAAGTCCACTTCACGCTCAGGCATGAAGGCCTCCATGGAAAAGTCGGCACGACGGCCGATGCGGGCGATGCCGGCGGGGTTTGCCACGGCAGTCATGGCACTGCCGGGGTTAGCGGTCACTGCGCCTGCAAGGCTTTTCTGGTAGGCGCCGACGCCGATGAGCTGATAACCGTTGGTGGCATGTGCAAGAGGACTCAGGGCGAGGCCCGCCAGCAAGGCGACGAGGCCCGGGTGAGGGTACGACATCATCTACTCCTTTTGGATTGCTTCTAAATTGTTTAGTTATTTTGTATATTTTTGTTTCCGCGGATTCTAATCGTCGCCCCCGAGCCGCGGCGATAGCCCGAATGGGACAGAAGTGCTTTGAATACCGCGGCCCCAAAGCCTTAATCTTTCGCGGCTCGCTCTGGATTACCCCATACCGAAGGAACAGCGGGCGGAGCCTCTATGCTTACCCGCACGGTTCTCCGGTCTTTCGGGATTCCAAGCAACCAACAACACGGAAAATAGGAGCAATCCATGAAGCACGTGCTGCCTGACCTGCCGTACGCCAAGAACGCCCTCGAGCCCCACATGTCTGCCGAGACCCTCGAGTTCCATCACGACAAGCACCATGCGACGTACGTGACCAACCTGAACAACCTCATTCCGGGCACGGAATTCGAGAACGCCGCGCTGGAGGAGATCATCCGCAAGGCCCCGGCGGGCGGCATCTTCAACAATGGTGCCCAAGTGTGGAATCACAGCTTCTTCTGGAACTGCATGGCCCCCAACGGCGGCGGTGAACCCCAGGGCGCCCTGGCAGACGCCATCAACAAGGCGTTCGGCGGCTTCGCCCAGTTCAAGGAGAAGTTCAGCCAGTCCGCTGCCACCAACTTCGGCTCCGGCTGGACCTGGCTGGTAAAGAACGCCGACGGCAGCGTTGAAATCGTCAACACCTCCAACGCCGGCAACCCCCTGCGCGACGGCAAGCAGCCGCTGCTGACGCTTGACGTGTGGGAACATGCCTATTACATCGACTATCGCAATGCACGCGCCAAGTTCATCGAGAACTTCTGGAACGTGGTGAACTGGGATTTCGTGGCGAAGAACTTCGCCTGACGGGCGCCGGGCGTGCGGTGCTGAGGCGCGCACGCACACCGAGCCGGGCAAGGTGCCGGGCCTGCGGTCCGGTGCCTTGCCTGCCGGCGAAGATGGGCGGGAGAGGCACGCCCCCGGGAACGCCGGGTGCCCCGACCCCCGCCTAACGTTTCCCGCCCCTTGCAATCCCCCCTCCTACGGCCTTTACCTGTCGGCCGTCTGATCCTAGAATCGGGTGCTTACTGGCGGTTCCGCGCAGGAACTGCCTTTTTCTTTTTCTGGTGTCGGAAAGACTTGGAGTACCTATGGCGAATGCGTTGATGACCACCTACGCCTCGCTGCCCGTCGCGTTCGAACGCGGTGAAGGTGCGTGGCTATGGGATGACGCGGGCAGGAAATACCTCGATGCCTACTCCGGCGTTGCCGTGTGCAACCTCGGCCACGCCCACCCGGCGTTGGTCCGCGCCCTGAGCGAGCAGGCAGGCCGTCTGTGGCACACATCCAACGTCTACACCATCGCCAACCAGATCCGGCTGGCAGAACGCCTCACCGAGGTGGCCGGCATGGATCGCGCGTTCTTCTGCAACTCCGGGGCGGAGGCCAACGAGGCGGGCATCAAGCTGGCACGCCTGTACGGTCACAAAAAAGGCATCGATCACCCCCAGATCATCGTCATGGAGCGCAGTTTCCACGGCCGCACCCTGGCGACGCTTTCCGCCACCGGCAACCGCAAGGTGCAGGCGGGCTTCGAGCCCCTCGTCACCGGATTCATCCGCGTACCCTATGACGATCTGGAGGCGGTGCGTACCGTCGCCCACAACGCCCACGGCATCGTCGCCGTGCTGGTGGAACCCGTGCAGGGTGAAGGCGGTGTGCGCGTGCCCCAACCCGGCTACCTGAAGGGGCTGCGCGAGATCTGTGATCAACACGGCTGGCTGCTCATGTTCGATGAAGTGCAGACGGGTATGGGCCGCACCGGTCAGTGGTTCGGCTTCCAACACGAAGACGTCGCGCCCGACGTATTGATGCTGGCCAAGGGTATCGGCAACGGCTTTCCCATGGGTGCGTGCCTGGCACGCGGTGAGGCCGCCGAAGTATTCCAGCCGGGCAATCACGCCACCACCTTCGGCGGTACACCGCTCGCCTGCGCCGTCGGCCTCGCCGTGCTGGACGTCATGCAGCAGGACAACCTGATCCCGCGCGTGGCACAGCTTGGCGCGCGCATGCTGGACGGGCTCAAGCGTGAACTCGCCGAGGTCGCAGGCGTCACCGAGATCCGCGGCAAGGGACTGATGTTGGGCATCGAGCTGGAACGCCCGTGTGGAGAATTGGTCAAGCGCGCGCTCGACCAGGGACTGCTTCTGGGCGTCACTTACGACAATACCGTCCGCCTGCTGCCGCCCTTCGTGCTCACCGATGCGGAGGCGGACGACATCGTCAGCCGGGTCAGTGCACTGGTGCGCGCATTTCTCACGGAAGAGGCCGCCTGAAATGGCAGTGCGTCATTTCCTGTCGCTCATGGATCTCGCGCCGACCGAGCTGCGCCGGCTGCTGGATCGCGCCATCGCGCTCAAGGCGATGCAACATCGGGGCGAGATCTACGAGCCGCTGAAGAACAGGACGCTCGGCATGATCTTCGAGAAGTCGTCCACGCGCACCCGCGTGAGCTTCGAGGTGGCCATGACCCAGTTCGGGGGGCACGCGCTGTTCCTGTCGCCGCGCGACACCCAGCTCGGCCGCGGCGAACCCATCGAGGACACGGCGCGCGTGCTCTCGCGCATGGTGGATGCGGTCATGATCCGCACCTACGCCCATGAGATCGTTGAGCGCTTCGCGGCGGTGTCGCGCGTACCGGTGATCAACGCACTCACCGATCTGCACCATCCCTGCCAGTTGCTGGCCGACGTGCAGACCTTCATCGAGCATCGCGGCGACATCAAGGGCAAGACCGTGGCGTGGATCGGCGATGGCAACAACATGTGCCATTCCTACATCCATGCGGCGCGCCAGTTCGGTTTCACACTCAATATCGCCGCCCCCGAAGGCTATGACCCGAGCCCGGCGGTGGTAGCCGAAGGCGGGGAGCACGTGCGCCTGATGCGCGATCCTGTCGAGGCCGCACGCGGGGCGCACCTGGTCACCACCGACGTGTGGGCCAGTATGGGCCAGGAAGAGGAACATGCCGAACGTGCCCGCGCCTTTGGCGCCTACCAGGTGGACGGCAAGGTGATGGCCGCTGCCGCGAGTGACGCCCTGTTCCTGCACTGCCTGCCCGCCCATCGCGGCGAGGAGGTCAGCGCCGAGGTCATGGACGGGCCGCAAAGCGTGGTGTGGGACCAGGCCGAAAACCGCCTGCACGCCCAGAAGGCCCTGCTCGAGTTCCTGCTCATCGGCCCCCGCTAGGCGGACAAAAGCAACGCAAGCGGTACCAAAGGCAAAAGGCATTAAACCACGGCGGACACGGGGAAATCGCCTTTAGCCTGCGTAGGTCAAGTTGGCGCGTCAGCGCCTACGTGACATTTCCCACCGCCTTGTGTCACGTAGGCGCTGACGCGCCAAC
>Ga0172382_10010977_pt1 | contig 12051 bp, 11 predicted proteins | sample Leawel138RmetaG_FD_122245 | JGI IMG/M metagenome (GOLD analysis project Ga0172382, IMG submission 122245) | Leachate microbial communities from a municipal landfill in Southern Ontario, Canada - Leachate well 138R metaG | ecosystem: Engineered > Solid waste > Landfill > Unclassified | place...
AAAAAATGCAAGTATGCAGTGAAATCGGCATGTTGTTTCAAGGTTCGGCTTTGTTTGATTCTTTGACTATTATGGAAAACGTTCTGTTTCCTATGAAAATGTTTTCCGACAAGACTGACAAAGAACAACAGAACCGGGCCCGTTTTTGCCTGGAAAGAGTAGGTTTGAACAACACCGGTGATTTATTTCCTTCGGAGTTGAGCGGAGGAATGCAAAAAAGAGCTGCCATAGCCCGGGCAATCTCGCTCAATCCCAAATATTTATTTTGTGATGAACCCAATTCAGGCCTGGATCCTCTTAGCGCCATCAAAATAGATGAATTGATTGTTGAGTTGACTAAGGAATTCCAAATGACTACCATAATAAATACCCACGATTTAAATTCAGTCTTGAGTGTGGGTGAGCAAATTGTGTTTATTCACAAAGGAGTGAAAGCCTGGGAGGGACCCAAAGAAAAGATTTTTGTTTCTGGTTGTCCCGAATTAAATGAGTTTATTTTTGCCTCCGAAATGTTTCAAAAATTCAGGAACAACCTGATTACCGAACAATCCGGGCTATTATGAGCAAAGTGTTATGAAAATTATTTCCTACAATCTGAATGGTATTCGTTCGGCCTTAAACAAAGACTTAACAGCCTATTTGCAGGAAGAAGCTGCCGATGTGGTCTGTTTTCAGGAAACCAAAGCCCAACCTGACCAAATTGATTCTTCGGAGTTTTGGGAAATCGGCTATCCCCATTGCTATTACCATTCTGCAGTGAAAAAAGGCTACAGCGGAGTGGCCATTTTGTCCAAACAGGAACCCGACAAAATAGTTGTAGGTATGGACAACCATAAATACGACAGTGAAGGCCGGGTGTTAAGAGCCGATTATGGTGATTTCAGTGTTCTTTGTGTTTATGTACCTTCGGGTAGTATGGGCGATCTCCGGCAGGAATTCAAAATGGAATTTTTGTCTGATTTTATTCATTTTGTCGCTGAGCTTCGCAAAGAACGCCCCAACTTACTTATTTGCGGAGATTTTAATATTTGCCATAAGCCTATTGATATCAATCACCCCGAAAGGCATCAAAACGATTCCGGCTTCTTGCCCGAAGAAAGAGCCTGGATGGACGATTGGGCTCAAAGCGGTCTGATTGACACTTTCAGAGTGTATGATCCCTCTCCGGAAAAATACACATGGTGGAGTTTCAGAGCCGGTTCCAGGGCTAAAAACCTGGGCTGGAGAATTGATTATCACTGGATAACCCAGTCACTTGAACCCAATTTGAAAGAGGCGGCCATTCGTCCGGAAGCGGTGCATTCTGATCACTGCCCCGTGCTGGTGGACTTGGATCTGTAATTGCGGCACTTTGCCTTTAAAATTCTTTAAGATTATGGCTATTAACCGAGATACATCTTCTTTTTTTCGCCTTGTTTTTTTTATCGTAGCTCTGGCGATTATTGCTGCTTCTACATGGTTCTCAAACAATCTGGGTAAAGAGCTGGCCAGAGAAGAACAAAAGAAAATAGAGCTCTGGGCCGAAGCTATCCGCCTTCTTGCACAAGAGCCGGAACCGGGCGAAGAAGAAATACGTTTTGACTACACCCTGACCTTAAAAGTAATCGAAGGCAACACCAATATTCCGGTTATTCTCACAGACGACCAAAACAATATTCAAAGTTACGCCCATCTGAAGCTGTCCAAAAAAAATCCCGAGGCCGATCTGCAAATAAAAGCAGCACATCTCATTCAAAAAAACAGACAAATCCGGGTAAAATTGGACGAAAATACTTCACAATATGTATATTACGACGATTCTGATTTGTTGAGAAAACTACGCTATTTCCCATTTGTACAATTGGGTGTGATGTTCGTTTTTTTAGCCGTCACACTGGTTTCCCTGACGGTATTCAAACGTTCTGAGCAAAACCGCGTTTGGGTCGGTTTATCCAAAGAAACGGCTCACCAATTAGGAACACCGATTTCTTCGCTTTTAGCCTGGGTAGAATTGCTCAAACTCAAAGAAATTGATCCCACTCTGCTGACTGAAATGGAAAAAGACACTCACCGGCTGCGAACCATCGCCGAACGTTTTTCCAAAATAGGTTCCAGGCCCGATGCCGAATACCATCCACTGGCTCCCGTGCTGGAGAATGCAGTAAATTACCTCAGGGGACGAAGCTCCCAAAAGATTCGTTTCCAAACTCATTCTCCCAAAGAAGATTTGTCGGTGAGTTTGAATATTCCCTTGTTTGAATGGGTTATCGAGAATCTGTGCAAGAATTCCATCGATGCCATGAACGGCGAGGGACAAATTGACATCATAGTTGCCGAAGGAAAAAAACAAGTATTCATTGATGTTTGTGACGACGGCAAGGGCATACCCAAAAAACACTTCAAAGCCATCTTCCGTCCCGGTTTTACAACCAAGGCACGCGGTTGGGGCCTGGGCTTATCGTTGGTAAAACGAATTGTTGAAGAATACCACAAAGGAAAAATCTTCGTCAAAAGCTCAGAACCCGGCAAGGGCGCCTGTATCCGCATAATATTGCGCAAAGAACTCAAAAGCTGAGCTGGGCTCCCAGGTAATACGTACGGCCCTGATAGTGTGACCAGGCTATTATTGTTGAATAATCTGGCGAATAGAGACAGGCTTTCTGATTTTTCCGGTTCAGGATGTTCCCCACTGTAGCAAAGACTACCAATCTGCGTTGATTCTTTCCAAATACCACCTGGTTCAAGCTTAAATCCAGCCTTAAGTAGGGTTCGTATCTCTGAGAGTTATAAACTCCGTATTTAGGTTCAAAAGCACAGGCTTCTGTTTTGTAGCTTCCGCTTTCGACCGGCGTATAGCGTAAACCCGTTCTGAATACTCCGCTGCAGGACAGGCTAAGCAAATGTTTGCTGGTATAACTGCAATAAGCTTTCAAAAAGCAGGGCAGATCGTTTTCTGCTTTATACCAGCTGCTGTCTGTTTTGATACCGGCATTTAGCCAAGTATAAGAGAGTGATGTCCGAAATCTGCTCCATTCGTATTCCGCTGAGCATTCCAGCCCCCGGATTCCCCTCTGCAGCGTTTTCATCTTGTATTCCGGGCTGTAATAAGAGGGCGATTGTTCCTGCTTGCAGTAAGCAGCAGCCTGAATAAACAACAGTTCTCCCTCGTAGGTGTATTCCAGGGATAATTGCCGGGATGTTTGAAGCGAAAATCGCGTATAGCGGTAAACAGGATAAAAGCAGGCCTGGTAGTTCCCTCCGCTGAGCAGAAAACTGTGTCTTTCCCTGAACTTCTTTCTGAGATTTACCTGACAGGAGAAATAAGCGGGTAGTTTGTCGGACAGAATTTTTTTCCTTACACCCAGGCCCAGGGTGATTTGACCGGGCAGTTGTAGTTTGGCGTAAAGCACAGCTTCGGGAATAAGGCAGCTGATAGCAGTATCCGTGTGCAGCATAGGCACAGAGTCGGACATGGAAAAAGCATAAGCCGGTTTGTCTGTTTTAAAATCGAGAGATAAACACTCAGCCGAGAGGCCTGTTTGCAAGAGAAGAAAATCCCAGGGAAGGAATTTTAGATTCAGAGAAGTTTTCCACTCCCGTTCTTTTTGGATTGATTGTAAGATACCTAAGCTAAAATCAGATTGACTCAGATTATTGCCCGAATTAAATTCCAGAAAGCAGCAGCCTTTGTGCCAACCCAGGTTCAGTACATTGAATTGTCTGAATTTTTGGGCTGTAGTGGCCACTTTTTTCCCAAAGGCATAGTCTTCGGCCATAAAACTCTCGCTAATGCCATAGGCATAAAAATTTATGAAAGTGGCCGCCTTTTTCCATCTGAAATTCAGACCTAGATCGTCGGTTCGAAATGCCTTGATCTTATTACTGCCGGGGTTGAAAAACAAATAGGGTTCCGAAAACTGGTGATTGGCGTAGAATTGAACGAAAGCGGTTTTGCCGAGCTTTTGTGCCCTGAACAAACCGGTGTTGGCCATGGAAACAGCCAGTTGTGTTTCGTTTTTTTCAATTTCGTGGCAGGTATTTATCTCTACCAGACCCGCCAGTGCGTTGCCTCTGCTCAGTGGCGGATTTCCGGCGTAAATGGTCATGTCTCCAATCAATTCGGTGTTGAAAAGACTGAAATTGCCCATGCCGCTCAGTTGGGTATTGCGGACCGGTGCCGTTATACTGATTCCGTTGAGCAGCACTTGGGATGCAGAAGCCGGACTTCCCCTGAATTCCGGATTGGCATTTTCTGAAGTGTTACTCGAAGCCGGCAAAAAACTAACAGCTTTGAGAGGATCTCCGTCCGAAACGGGAGAAAGATAAATATCCAGTTTATCTACTTTCTGCAAAGAAAACTCTTCACTGAGCCTGGGGTTATGCTCTATGACGGCAGCCTTGAGTATACGGTTGTCTTCTCGTAACTTAAGCTCCAATAAAGAGGAATAATTCAACGTTTTCAAGGGAATGTTTAAAGGCTTGTATCCGACAAAAAAAAGGAAAAGGCTGTCATCTTTTGCCGCTTTGGGTATTTCAAGGCTGAAATATCCCTGAATGTCTGAGTAACAGCAACAATTTTCCTCCTGTTTTAAACAAACGAGGACAGAAAAAAGACCGTTTCCGCTTTGATCGCATACCCGTCCTGTAAGCCTGGAACTGGCCTGAATAAAACAGGGAAAAAGACAGGCAAGGCTCAGTATAAAACAAGGTTTGACCATAGGGGAAAAGTCATTAAGGCCGCTATCATGAACCAATACAGGCTGATATTGATACAGGAAAGAAAAAAATACAACAAATGCCCAAAGCTCTTAGGAGGGGCTTTTTTAGCAAACGGGTGCTTGATAAATACTTTAAAACATTCGTAGGAATCGCCAAACAAGCGTTCTTTACCGATCAGGTCTTCAAACACATAATAGCCGTCAGTGCCCGGGAAAAACACATTCAGATTGCTCAACAGCTGAATCACATAATAATAAAAAAGGCAGGCAGCAAGTAATGCGAACAAATCGGGTTTATGGTAACGGGACAGAATATTGAGCAGCAAAAGCATTATCAATAGATCCATCAAAATACCGGCCAGACTGAGTTTGATTTTTCTTTGCTTGTCTTGCCAAAGCTGCACTTGTGTTATATGGGTATACATTACGGGAAAAACCAAAAACATAAGTCCGAGCCCCATACTGTTACTTATCCCTCCGTAACGCATATAACAGAGATAATGGCCTGTTTCGTGGACAAAGAGACAGATAAAAATACTCAGCACCAAAAGCAGAAAAAACCACAGAACCGGTATTTTAGTCATTCCGAAACCGGAAAACCGAATTTCTGCACCCGGCATAAATAACAAAAAGCTGCTCAGTAAAACCATCAACAATATGTAGAGAGGAAGTAATATTTTTTGCAGCCTTTCAGAAACAGCCAATTTGTGCAGAATTGAATTGTTTAGCTCCAGTGAGCATAATTTGTAAAAACGAAGATTGCCTTTGCATTCCGCCACGAGTTTAAGTCTGCCTATTTTTCCAATGATAGTGATCAAACGTACAAAGAAGAAATAGGCTATTAATTTGAGCCCGGAACTCTTAGCCTCGCCCTTTTTGTGTACGTCTGCCCTTATGAGCAAGCCCAAACGGCAGGCATTATCTGTGAGAGTGTCAAACAATTCCTTTTCTATGCGATAATCTTTCATTTGCCGGCAGACGCTTTCGTAATTGTTGTTGGCTGCGTAGTACTGTAACAATTCGTATTCTGCTTCCGACAAACTGACCAAAGCGCCATTGTTGTCGTTTTTTAGGATTAATTCCGATGCATTTTTATCAAAGATCAAATAATCCTCGTTCCATTGCCAAAGTGCTTTTTCCATAATCGCTTTATTTGCCTATAAACATACTGAGCAAAGCACTTTCGTTGGGTTGTTGAAAACCCAGGAAATCATTTAGAGCCTGATCGAGGTAGCCGCCTATAGCACAGCAGGCCAGCCCGTTGCTTGCTGCCGATAAATGCAGGTTCTGACAAAGGGCTCCCACGTCCATCAGGACAAAACGCAAACCCCGGTCGCCGTATTTACAGGAACATCTGTTCAATACCCCTCCAAAAACAATAATGCCGGAAATCAAATCAAGATTCCAGGAACCCAAAACTGCTTCCGGAAAGCATTTCCTCAATTGTCGAATGAACAGTCTTTTACCAGGCGAAGGCTGCAGTAATTCCAGGGACTCTTCGTGGGGATTGTATACATAGCTTCCTCTTGGCAAGCCAATGGTATTTAGGTTGATATAGTGCAAGTCTACCGGATACAAGGCACCGCCCGAAGGAATACTTCTTCGGGACAAATGATGACTGTGTTTCTCAAAACGCTCAGTTATAAAATATGAACTGAGCAACAGGTTGGCCAGTTCTTCCAGCTGAATGTGCTGCTTAAAAGAACGGCTGCTTTTGCGTTTGATTTGTATGCTTCTTAAATTTCTGGTTTCATCGTTGAAAGAAGCCTTTAACTTTGTTCGTTCCGTTGATCCCCTCTCCAAAGTATGGGCAATAATTTGCCGGCTGTAATAGGGAATGTTCATTATGCTTTGAATCCGCTGGGCATTCTCCAGCTGATTGAACGAATTCATGGAGGAACTTTGCATAAAGTCCAGAGCGTATTGACTCAGTCCCTGATCGTAAAAAAGATTGGCAATATCCATGGCTTCTACTTGAATTGTAAGATTCTGTTATCATAGGGGAAAAGTTTTAGAGCTTCAGCAAACAAAAGCCTGGCTTTTTCCATATCATTGCGGCAATAATAATCCAGCAAATAATAATAAGCATCGTTTTTACCCCAGGAGGGATCGTTGGGGTTTTCGCTGTAGTTGTCCTGCAGTGAAATAGCCTTAAGAAAGAGCTCTTCAAAGCGGTTTTTTCCTCCGTAAACGACCGGCGTATAATAATCTCTGATACCCAGCGCGAGATAAGCCCTAAGGTTTTGAGGATCCATATCGATGGCTTTTTGAGCATATTTTTTGGCTTCTCCGCTTATAAAAGGGATTTTTATCGAGGCAGCAAAAGCTACACTGTAGTTCTTCAGGATAGATAATAAGGCATAATCCTCCGATTCTTTGTTTTTGATTTTGTTCAGACAATGCAGTGCTTCTGACAATTCGATCCTGGCGGTCTTCTGAAATTCTTCTGCCGGATTGGACTGGGCACACAGCGACTTTTTGTATTTGGCATAGGCTGTCCAATAATTCAGATAACGATTGTTGGAGCTTTTGTTCTCCAGATTGAGAGAACGGATTATGTGGTTGATTTCTTCCATACTACCGGTTTTGAAATAATAAATAAATGCGGAGTCGATTTCTGCTTGCAAGCCTCGGGCCTGTATGGGTAAAACAGCTGCTAACAAAAGCAGTAAAAGGATTTTTTTCATATATGATGTGTTTAAGGAAAGGGATGGGGATAAGCAGTAAACAAGGCCTGATTGTTATTCAGGCAATAGCCTAAGAATGGCCAGCTGTGATTGCCGGTCAACAAACACCAACCGGGAGTAAGTACTCGCACTATTTTATAATTAAGCTCTTCTGCATCAAGGGGGCTTATGTCTTTGTAGACGAGGTGTCTGAGTCCAACTTTCTTGAGTTCTTCCAGACTGAAATACCTACATTTGTTGTCGGGATCGGCACGGTAGATTTTTTGATCACCTGAATCAAAACGGGCAGCTTCTCTAAGTATAGGGGCTTCTTTTCTGAATTGGGGATATTGGTTGTAAAAATGAAAATGCTTGTCGAAGTCGTCAATTTTATTAAAATCGGGTTCGTCTGGTAATAGATGCTTTTCAGTCAGACTGATGGCATATTCTATGCCCTGATAGGCTTCCAGGCAGGCTTTGATCAGAGCCTGGGTCTTAGTGAAACGCGCTGCACAACCCAATGACTGATAGACTTTGTTTTTATAGCGGAAATAGAGAAAGACCACCATACATTCCACAGGAGAAAAAGCCGCCAGATCAAAACTTTTTATTTGAACAGCCGGATTATCGAAGAGCCGGCAAATAGTTTTGTTTTTATAGTAATGCTGCAAAATCAGCCTTGAGGTGTAAGAGCGATAAGGCAAAGCATCCTGATGATACCAGAAGAGCGCAAAAGCATGTCTCTCGGCACATTCCAGAAAGCCGCTTATCAAAGCTTCCTGACATGTTTCGCCGGCTGCTGTCCCGGTAGAAGTTGTTCCTACCATATAGTTGTGCGGACTGTTTATTTTGCTGTAATAGGGCATGTAGATACTAAAGGCAGGCATCAGGCAGGATTCTCCCGAAATATAATCGCGGCATTCCGTCCATTCGATAAGATCGTTCTCTCCCAAAGGATACACATTCAAGTCCCGGAGCCTTTCGTATTGTTCATCGGAATAATAACGAAAGTATTCCGGTGCTAATACAGGCTCGCATTTTGAAAGCTCCGAATAAGTATCCACTTTAAAATCTTCCGAAGCATAACAAGCGCAGGCATAACGTTCCAAAAACTCGCCCAGGGCACCACGTTTACTCTGTTCTTCGTCAAAAGCAATAGAGCTGCCCTGGATCTCCTTGCGTCTGCAATTCATCCAGTCCAGATTTTTGCCCGATACCACGGTTTGCACCAGGCCGGCCGGCATGAAACGGCGGTTGGGAATCCTGATCAAGGCCTCACTGATCAGGCCAGCGGAAGTATGGCAGATGGTTTTCATTATCAGGCATTGAAGGGACTATAGACCGAACTTTTGAACAAAGGCGAAGCCGGATCCTTAAGGATTTGTGTTTCTTCTGTTTTGTATTGCAGGAAGTCTATAGTATAGGATTTCCCCATCAGATGGCTTGACAATTTACCTTTATAAGTCCAGAATCGCTCCAGTTCGTTCATTATTAGTTGCATACCGGAAGAATAATGAGCAAAAGAGCGAATGTCTACATTATGGCAACGTTGTTTTTCTTCGGACAGTATAAATTCCGAATACAGAGCGAGGCTGGACAAATTAACAGCCTTGCGTTTCATGTAGCAGCTAAGCGAGGGAGTATTCATCGCAGGCACAACCAAAGGCCCCAAAGTAAGAGTGCTGGGCGAGAACTCAACATACAGAATGGGTATCATGCTTTTATAACTCCGATAAGAAAGTTCCTGCAGTAAGGAATAGTGATCAAAAACAGGACTAATGGCCAAAATCAGATGCAAACCCTGAACAGTTTTATTTTCGTATACAGGATCAAAGCTAAGCTCAAACTGCTCTGTTTTAAGGTCAGCATTTAAATGAGCAAAAACATCGTTGTTGCCGTAGAAACCAATCTTTTTAGTTTGTTTTTTTCGTTCGTTTTCTCTGTATATCAGATTGTTGCTCAATAAGAATTTTACAATCTCAGAAAACTCTGTTTTGCTGATGTATTCCGATTGAAAATCTTCGAGAGAGGCGGTAGTACGAAGGTGCTTCAAGACCTCAATTATTTTATGGTTTGCATTGCTTTGGATTTTTATCAGATTTCCGTCGGAACGTTTGCAGTAAATGGCATCTTTGCATTCCCAGATGTCCATGTTTTGTATTTTGATTTTCATGGTATTTAGAATTTTGGCTGTTTAGGAGAGACGCTACCAGGTTCATGTCCTGAGCGTCTCTCCATGTACGTAGTCCGAATCAAAAACAGTTAATGGTTAAAACTTAGATTCCTTTACTTGTGCTGAGAGCGTCACCCAGATCGCCGGGCGAGCTTACTGTAGAAGTGCCGCCACTGCCTTCGCCTGTGCCAAAGCAGCAGGAGCAGCAACAGGTGCAGCAACACATTCCGGGAAGGTTGCGTTCGGTTAACATCAGAGGAGCGGAACGATCTTCCACTACCTTCATGGTCATTTCAAGTGTTTTCATGATGTGTAGAATTATATAACAGAGCCTACTCTTTATTGGCTTTTCGGCAATCGCCAGGATTAATCCGATGCAAAATAAAAGTAAATAAATCATTAATCAAAACCAAACACGGAGATTAACACAATAAAAACACAGATTTAACATTAAACCTTAAGGCATAAAAAAACCGGAGTGTAAGACTCCGGTTAATATACTAACAGATAATAAATTATGCGACCAGTGTTGTCAGGATTTCCGTTAGGCCCTGAGGATCGGGAGCATAATAATCTGCACCGATTTGTTTGCAAAATTCATTGTTTACCGGAGCTCCTCCCACGAATGTTTTGGTTTGAGGCGAAGCCTGTTTGATGGCTTTATTAATTTCCTCCATGCTTACCATGGTGGTCGTCAATAAGGCGGACATGCCAACAAATGCACCGGGATGTGCTTCGATGGCCGCAATGAATTTCTCGGCCGGCACATCAACGCCCAGATCGATTACTTCGAATCCGCTGCCTTCGACCATCATGCTCACTAAATTTTTTCCGATATCGTGTAAGTCCCCTTTGACCGTACCTATAATAAATTTGCCTTTGCGTTTCACTGCTCCGGAACTAAAAAAAGGCTTCAGGTGATTCATGGCTGTGCTCATAGCTCTGGCAGACATCAGCACCTGAGGAACGAATACCTTATTTTCTCTGAATTTCACCCCGATTTTTCCCATACCTACGATCAATCCTTTGGTCAGGATATCGTTGGGAGCCACGCCTTGTTCCAAAGCCTGTTGTGTATATTCATCCGCACCTTCCTGGCCCCTCATATTGGGAGGGTAGGGCGAAGCCAGGTTGATTTTGCCGTATTCAACGCAATAAGCAATTTTATCCAAAAGTTCTTCCATATTGTTTAATTTAATAATTGTTCTAAAACAAAGTTTGCAAAATAAGTCAATTTTTTGGGGCTTTACAAATGGAAGCCCTGGCGCAATTGTTCGGCCGTGCTAAATATTGTGTGAATTTTGTCGTCGGTCACTTTATCGTCCATATTGATGCAACAAATACCAGTCAACCAGGGATTGTTGGAATCTTTGACCAGTCTGCGAATATGGCCTTCGAGCGCTGCGCAGCTCATCGTACTTATGCTGACGGGATCCAGACGGATATTAATAAAAGTTGTTGGCAAATAACTGCGCAGGCAGGCCAAATCGCCGCCCCAGCCGGCATCCAGAAAGTCGAGATGGGGAATCTTTGCCATTTGGGCAGCGTGTCTGTGCGGGTCAGGTCCGCAGTAATGCACACCGTAGAGCCGGTACTTTTTACTCCATTCCACATCAAAGGGCAGCAGAAATTCTTCGTACTGTTCCTCCGAAATCATGGTATGTGAGCATTCCGAATGCAGGTAAACGGCCGGTGTTAAATTGATAACATTCCGGTTTACCGAAATGGAATTGCTGCCGGTTTCTTCCTGGATGAAACAGAAAAAACGCTCAGTCAGTTCGGCTATCTTTTTAAAATACAGCTTAACTTCTTCGGGCTGCAGGCAGAGATCCATTAGTATTTCTTCGCCTCTCAGATCCATAGCAAGGTTCAGAATTCCTCCCCAGTTTACGTCGCCTTTTAAGTAGCCGAATCGGCTCTTGAGTTGAGACATCAATTTTTCGAGTCTCTTAAAAGCCGGACTGACAAAGGCCGCAGCCACATCAATACTCAGATCTGTTCTTTGAGCTGGAATGACCTGGGGGGCGCTGTCGTCAAAGAAGCGAATTTCACAGCCCAGCATTTCCGATAGTAAATAGCCGGCTGCGTTGTGTACGGCACCGATCTGCGGCAGGTCTTTGTCGTGATCGCTTCCCAGTCCGTATTGGCCGAAACGTTCATACAATTCTTTTTCCATGCGGCGTTCTGATTCTACTCTTTTGAGCGGATGGTAAAAGAAGTCTTCGTCAAAGCTGATGCCGCAATGCTTATGCCACCAGGAGGGATGAAAAACGATTTCCACCGGTAACATTTCGTTGCTGAAAGCGGGATTCTTGCTGAAAGTCATATAGTCTTTATGTTTGCTTCAAATGTACAGCTTTTTTTGCCGGCCCCAAAGCCGGATGTGCATCATACTGTCTTATCTGACCTGAATCTGCAGGCTGCCTTTTTGTGGTCCGCTCAGCCATTTAGCCTGAGAGGAGGGGCCAACCAGGTCGGTCGAATTGACTTTGTTCCGTACACCGGGTATTACGTC
>Ga0172382_10010978_pt1 | contig 12050 bp, 10 predicted proteins | sample Leawel138RmetaG_FD_122245 | JGI IMG/M metagenome (GOLD analysis project Ga0172382, IMG submission 122245) | Leachate microbial communities from a municipal landfill in Southern Ontario, Canada - Leachate well 138R metaG | ecosystem: Engineered > Solid waste > Landfill > Unclassified | place...
CAACCGCGGCGGGGCGGGCGGAACGATCGGCACGGATCTGGTGGCCAAGTCTCAGGCCGACGGCTATACCCTGTTGCTGATCTCGACGCCGCATACCGCCAATTCAACCTTGTACTCGCGGCTTCCCTATGATCCGATCAAGGATTTTGATCCGATCGCCAAGTTGGGCACCGGCGCGGTGGTGCTGTCGGTCAATCCGGCGGTGCCCGCTGAAACCCTCGGCGCGTTTCTCGATTACGCCAAGAAGAATCCGGGCAAGCTGAACTATGTCTCGTCCGGCGTGGGCAGTTTCCAGCATCTGTCGACCGAGCTGTTCCAGAGCCAGACCGGCGTCTCGATGCTGCACATTCCGTACAAGGGCGCGGGCGCGGCACTGGCGGACGTGGCGGCGGGCCATGCCCAGGTCTCAATCGGCTCCATTTTGCAGTCTTCCCCGCATATCCGTTCCGGACGCTTCCGTCCGCTGGCGGTCAGCGGCGAGCAGAGTGAGCCCACCTTGCCGGACGTCCCCACCTTTTCCGAGGCGGGCCTGAGCGGGTACGATGCCGATAACTGGTGGGGGCTGCTGGCCCCGGCGGGCACGCCGCCCGCCATCCTGGAAACCTTGAGCACTGCCGTGCAGCGTATCCTGAGCCGCCCCGACGTCCAGAAAAGACTGGAAGCGGAAAGCGCGACGCCAGGCTATCAAGCACCCGCTGGATTTGGCCAGTTTCTCGTTGCCGAAACGGAAAAATGGTCCGCGCTGATCAAGAAGCTTGGCGTCCAGGCCGATTAAATTTGCGGCGTCCGAGGCGTCCCGATATCGTGGCGAAGACGCGCCGACCAGCCGGTCGGCGCGTTTTGCGCTGTTATTCATGAAGGCAAGACAGATTTTATGCAAACACCCCTCATTCCCGCCTTGTTGCTGCGTTGCACACCGGCCGCCATGGCCGAAGACGCGGTGCGCGATTGCGCCGAACAGGTGCTTGAGATGGCGCAGGGCCAGATCGCGCGTATTGAATGGAGCCGCGATCTGGCGCGGCAGTGGCTGTATGGCTATGCCTGGCTGAGCACGGCCTGTCAGGCTCCGGACGCGCTCAGCCGCCGCTTGGCCGCGCTGCTTGACGAGACGTGGCCGACAAGCCGGAATGAGGTGTTCAGCATGACGCCGGTCCAGGCCATTGCGGGTGCGCAGGCGGGCGCCGCGCCTTTCCATTACGTGGTGGAGACGGACATCGATCCGGCCATCGAGGCGGACTTGACTGCCTGGTATGAGCAGGAACACCTGCCGGGGCTGGCAGCGGTGCCCGGCACGCGCATGACCCGGCGTTTTGTGTTCAGCAATGCCGAGGGCGGACAGCGCTCCTTGGCTTGCTATGACCTGGCGTCAACGGAAGTGAAGCAGTCCGAGCCGTGGCTGGCAATCCGGGCCACGGCGTGGAGCAGCCGCGTGCGGCCGCATTTCAAAAACTATCACAACGCGATGTGCCGTCGTGAAGTGGATTTGTCCTGGGAAGGGAATGTTCATGCATGAAACGTTAAGGTCGGACACGATCATCGATGCGCGCATCACGCGTATCGAAGCCATTCCGTTGAAAGTGAAGATGGACCGCTCGGCGTCGGGCTCAACGCTGAAGCTGACGCACCGCTGCACGATCGTGACGCGCATCCACACGGATGCGGGGGTTATCGGTGAATGCTTCAACGGCAATGATGACGCCTTGCAAGGCGACATCATCCGGATGATCCAGGATGAGATGACCCCGATGTTGCTGGGTCAACGTGTGGTGGCCATTGAAGACCTGTGGCAGCGGACGCGGCAAGCCTGCGCGCCTTTTTTGCGGGACCGGCGGGTTGCGCTGCGCGCTCAGGCCTGCCTGGACAGCGCCTTGCATGACGCCGTCGGAAAACTGGCGGGCCTGCCCATACACGTATTGTGGGGCGGGGCGCGCGAGCGCGTGCCCGTCGTGGCGCTGGGCGGCTATTACCAGGAAACGGGCGATCTTGAAGCGCTGGCGGAAGAAGTGCATACCTTGATGGATTTCGGCATCCATGGGCTCAAGCTCAAGCTCGGCGCGCAGACGCCCGAGGAGGACGTCAAGCGCGCCCAGGCGGTGCGCCGCGCGGCGGGCGAGGATTTTGTGCTGGCCGTGGATGCGAACCAGGGGTGGGACCGGCAGCAGGCGCTGGCGTTCGCGGACTTGGCCCAGGACTTGAATCTGGCCTGGTTCGAGGAGCCCTGCCAATGGGACAATGATAGACAGGACATGGCGCACGTCCGGGCGGCCTGCGGCATTCCGGTGTCAGCCGGGCAGAGCGAAGTGTCCCGTTTCGGCTGCCGTGACCTGCTGGTTGCCGGTGCGATCGATATCTGCAACTTCGACGCCAGCTGGGGCGCGGGGCCGACCGAGTGGCGGCGCGTTGCGCAGATGGCTTCCGCTTTCAAGGTGACGGTCATGCAGCATCTGGAACCGCAAATCGGCTTGATGATGGCGGCGGGGGTCGGCAATGGGCACTATGCCGAAGTCATGCTGCCCTGGCGCGACCCGTTCTTTTACAAGCTGATCGCCAACCAGCCCGCGCGTCCGTTCGTGGAGGGTTTCCATACCTTGTCGACGGAGCCGGGCTGGGGCATGACGCTGGACGAAGACTATCTCCAGCACGCGCGCCGTCAGGACTGATTCCGGTAGGCGGTGAAATCCACCGGGACGGCGCCGTTCTCGCGGAGCTGATCGATCAGCTCCTCGGGAGGAACGGGTTTGCCGAGCAGGTAGCCTTGCAGCGTATGGCAGCCGATGCGCGTCAACAGTTCGCTTTGCTCGGAGGTTTCAACCCCTTCGGCAACGGTTTTCAAATTCAAGGTTTTGCCGAGCGCCACGATGGCGGACACAATGGCGGCGTCGTCAGTGTTTTCCGCCAGCTCGGTGATGAAACCCCGATCGATCTTCAACTCCTTGGCGGGAAGCCGTTTCAGATAGAGCAGGCTGGAATAGCCCGTGCCGAAATCGTCAATCGAAATGTTGACGCCCAGCGCGGTGATTTTTTCCAGAATGATCAAGCTGGTTTCCGCATCCTGCATTGCGGTGGTTTCGGTGATTTCCAGCGTCAGTTTTTCCGGCGGCAACTGGTGCTTGCTCAGCGCCGACTGAATCGTGTCGAGCAATTTCGGATGGATCAGCTGCAAGGCGGAAAGGTTGACAGACACCGTCCAATCCTTGCCTTGTTCGTTGCGCCAGCGTTGCAGCTGCCCGCAGGCTTCATTCAGCACCCAGCTCCCGATGGGAACAATCAGGCCGGTTTTTTCGGCCAACGGTAAAAAGTGGTCCGGCGGGATCAGGCCGCGCTCGGGATGCTGCCAGCGCAGCAACGCCTCCACGCCGGTCACGGGTCCGGAGGGGGCAATGAACTTCGGCTGGTAGTGCAGGACGAATTCACCCGCATCAATGGCCTTGCGCAAGTCCTGCAGCAATTGGCGCTGGTGGTGCGCATTGGTATTCAAGGCGCTTTCAAAGAACCGGAAACCGTTTTTTCCCTGCTCTTTCGCGTGGTACATCGCGGTGTCGGCATTGACCATCAGGTCGTGTTCATTGTTGCCGTCGGTCGGGTACAGGGCAATGCCGATGCTGGCGGACACGTGCAGGATGTGCTCGTCCACGGTATAGGGCGTGCTGAGCTGATCGATCAGTTGCTGGGCGATGGACGAGGCATCATCCGGCGTGCACGGATCCAGCAGCAGCACGAATTCGTCGCCGCCAAGGCGCGCCGCGGTGTCTTCGGGGCGCATGGTCTGCTGGATGCGCTCCGCCACCTGAACCAGCAGTTTGTCGCCGGTGTAATGACCGTAGGCGTCATTGACCGCCTTGAAGCCGTCCAGATCCATGAACAGCACGGCAAAGCTTTGATTGCGGTCCGTTGCCTTGTGGAGCGCATGGCTGAGCCGGTCGTCCAGGATGATGCGATTGGGCAGCTTGGTCAGGTTGTCATGCAGCGCAAAATGGACGAGCTCGTTGTTCGCCTTGGCCAGCGAACGCGCCAGGATCGAGGTGCGGGCGTCGAGCATGGACAGAATCAGCGCAATGCTCAGGACGGCCAAGGTGATGACGATGACGACGACGGACAGCCAGTCCGTATCAATGCCGGTATTGGCGGCGCCGCAGAAAGAGCCCAGCGGAAAGCCCGCGCCAAGCATGCCGGTATAGTGCATGCCGACGATGGCAACGCCCATCACCGAGGCGGCCAGCAGGCGGATGCGGATGATGTGGCGCGTACTGCGGCGAAGCTGGAAGGCCAGGAACAGCGCGGCGCCGGAAGCCAGCACCGCAATCAGGATGGACAGCGAGAAATAGAACGTGTCATACACAATGCCCGGCTGCATCCGCATCGCGGCCATGCCGAGGTAGTGCATGCTGGCAATGCCGCTGCCCATCAGCAGCGCGCCCCCCGCGAGCCGCCACCACAGCAGCTCCTTGCGGCAACTGAGCCACAGCGCGAAGCAGGAGGAGGCGATGGCGATCAGCAGTGAATAAACGGTCAGGCCGAGGTCGTAGCCGAGTGGGATCGGCAGCGAAAAAGCCAGCATCCCGATAAAATGCATTGACCAGATGCCGAAGCCCATTGCGAAAGAGCCGCCCAACAGCCAGAGCAAGGAGAGCCTGCCTTTGTTGCTGTTGACCCGGCCTGCCATATCCAGCGCGGTATAAGAGGCAAGTATTGCAACGAGCAGGGAAATGACAACTAAAGTACTGTTATAGCTGCTGGGGAGCATGAAAGAGAGAGGCCTTATTCGGTATCCAGGTGTTCGGAAGACAGGAAATAATACGCTTTGCCTGGTGGTTTGCGGCTTTTACCCTACTTCCAATGGGGTAAAAGCCGCAAACTACCAACAAGTTGAAAGACAAGGAGTCAATGTGGCGGGTTTTGAGGTCCATGCTGAATCAATGCGCTGGCGTCACCATAATTTAGGCCGTTTATTGAGTCTTGCTTTGCAAACGTTTGAAAGCAGAGTGCTGGAACTGCTCAACGAGCAGGGCCTGGCCCAGGTGCTGCCCAGTCATATCAATGCAACGCGGCATCTGGAGGCAAGCGGGACCCGCCTGACGGAATTGGCCCGGCGGGCGGGCATGACCAAGCAATCAATGGCCGAACTGGTGGCGCAGCTGGAAAAGCAAGGGCTGGTTTTCCGCACGCTGGATCCCAGTGATGCGCGCGCGCGCCTGATTCAGTTCACGCCGTTGGGGTTGACCTGGCTTGAAGCCTTCCGGCTGGCGGTCGAGCAGGCTGAAGCGGAACTGGCCGCTCGTCTTGGCGCCGAGGTCATCGATGAAATGAAAGTCGGCTTGAAGCATATTTCTTCCGCCGCGCCGTCACTGGGTGGGTAAACACGGTCCCGACCCCGGGATTGTCCTGATTTGACTATATAGTCAGGTTTGCCTGACTATATAGTCAAACGACATTGAAGGATGGTTGAAACCCATGCGAACGCCACCCCTTGAAACCGCCGTGCTGATTGTTGGCGGCGGTCCCTGCGGTCTGATGCTGGCCATTGAACTGGGCCGTTGCGGTATCCCGGTCTGTCTGATCAACGACAAACTCACCACGGCATTGAATCCGCAGGCCAATGCCACGCAAGCCCGGACGATGGAACATTACCGGCGGCTGGGGTTCGTCCAGGAAGTCCGGCGCTTGGGACTGCCGCCGACATTCCCCACGGACATTGCCTACTTTACGCGCTACGCCGGGCATGAGCTGGCGCGTTTCTCGCTGCCGTCCTCAAAGGACGCCACGCAATTGATCAAGGGCTTGGGGGGCGCATGGAGCGCGGCGGAGCTGCCGCACCGGGTGTCGCAAAAATTTGTCGAACCGGTGTTGCTGGGCCAGGCCGAGCGCTTTGAGCAGAACCAGATCTTTTTTGGCTGGCGCTTGCTGGACTTCAGTCAGGGTGAAGACGGCGTGGAAGCCGAGATCGAGCAGGTGGAGACGGGGGAGCGCCGCCGCGTGCGCGCGGCTTACCTGGTGGGCGCGGACGGTCCGCGCTCCACGGTCAGGACCAGGCTGGGCATTCGTTATCAAGGCGAATCCGGCGTCAAGCGCGATTTCATGGGCGGACGAATGTATGCGATCTACGTGCGCAGCGCTGATTTCTATGCGCGCGTGCCACACCCGCCCGCCTGGATGAGTGTGACCTTCAACCCGGAGCGCCGCGCCTTCATGGCGGCGGTTGACGGCACATCCGAGTTCGCCTTCCATACGCAATTGCATGAACATGAGGATGAAGCCAGCATTACCGATGAACAGGCCAAGGCCATGTTCCGGGCGGCGGTGGGCGCGCCGGTCGAGGTGGAAATCCTGTCAAGAGGGCCCTGGATCGCCGGGCACAGTCTGGTGGCGGAGCGCTTGTCCGAGGGGCGGGTGTTCATCGGCGGGGATGCCGCGCACTTGTTCACGCCCGCGGGCGGGCTCGGCTACAACACGGCGGTCGAAGACGCGGTGAACCTGGGGTGGAAACTGGCCGCGGTGCTGAAGGGGCAGGCGCCGCCCGCGCTGCTGGACAGCTATGACCTGGAAAGACGGCCAGTGGCGGTGCGCAATACCCAATATGCCAAGCGTTTTGCCGATTCGCTCGGCAATTACCGTCCTGATCCGCGGATTGAAGCGGACGATGCCGGGGCGGCGGCGCTGCGGACCGAGGCCGGGCGCTACTTTTATGAGCACGGCCGCCTGGAGTTCAATATTCCCGGCGTGACCTTTGGCAGCCGCTATGATGGCTCGCCCGCCATCGTCGGTGATGGCAGTGCGCCGCCGCCGGATCATCCCAGCCAGTACACGCCCAGCGCCACGCCGGGCGGGCGGCCGCCGCATGTATGGCTGGAAGACGGTCGCTCTCTGTTTGATTGCTTCGGGCCGGGCTGGACCCTGCTGGTGCTGGGCGGTGACGATGCCGCGGCGCATGCCCACCATGTGGCGGCCAAAGACCTGGGCGTGGCGCTGGCCCAGGTCACCTTGCCTGCGCATGCCGAGCTGCGGGCCTTGTATCAGGCGGACTTGGTGCTGATCCGGCCCGATCAGATCGTGGGCTGGCGCGGCGGGGCGCAGCCGATCGAAGCGGTGCGCCAGGTTTGGCGGCAGTTGCTGGGCCACAGCCAAAACGAGGCTGGCCAGGCCATGGGCTGAGGCGCTGCCGCAACAGGGGGCCTGATTGGCTTGGACAAACACCCTGAGATCCGCGTCTGGGGCGGCGCGGAGGGTGGAAAAGTCCGTTTACAAAACACTTGTTTGGTTACGGAGGGGCAGCGGTAGCATGATGGCAATCTTTTGTCGCCGGGCCGCTCCCAAGACAAAAAGCGCCCTCCTTGGGAGGGCAGCAAGCCGAAGGCGCAGCGTGGGAGGTTTTTTTGCACGCTAATCATTGTCGATACGTTGACATAACTGGAAAAAATATCATGAAGTTCGTCAAATCAATGGTGGCTACCGCCCTCGTCATCACCTTGCCGTTGGGCGGGTTCATCCAGACGGCTCAGGCCAGCATGATAGGCGTTGAGCAAATGCAGCAGGCTTCCCGCACGAGCGAAGGCGAGGCCGCCCGGGCCCGGGTGCTGGAAGCGCTGTCGCGCGCGGATGTGGTTGCCAAACTTGAGCGCCAGGGCGTCTCCCCTGAGCAAGCGCAAGCGCGCGTCGCCTCGTTGTCTGACAGCGATGCCCAGTTGTTGGCGCAGACGGTTGATACAGCGCCTGCTGGCGGGATTATTGGCGCCATTCTCTTGGTCTTTTTTGTTCTGCTCTTGACTGACGTGCTGGGCTTCACCAAAGTCTTTCCGTTCACGCGCTCGGTCCGTTGATGCGCTGGGTCGTGGCGGCGCTGCTGGCGCTCACGCTCATGGGCTGCGCCGCCCCCGGCCTGAAAGCGCTGGACGGTTTGTCGGGGGTTGCGCCGCGGATAGAGCTGTCGCAAACGCCCTTTTATCCTCAGGAAGACTATCAATGTGGCCCGGCGGCGCTGGCCACCGTGCTCAATGCCGCCGGGCAAGACACCACGCCTGAAGCGTTGGTCGGGCAGGTGTTCTTGCCTGCGCGCCAGGGTAGTTTGCAGATTGAAATGTTGGCTGCCGTGCCCCGCCACGGCTTGGTGGGCACGCGGATCCCGCCCAGGATGGACGGCTTGTTGGCGGAGCTGTCCGCCGGCAATCCCGTGCTGGTGATGCAAAACCTGGGTTTGTCATGGGCGCCGTCCTGGCACTATGCGGTTGCAATAGGCTATGACCTTGCCAAGCGCGAGCTGGTGCTGCGTTCCGGTCCTTATCCGCGCATGGTGATGTCGTTCAATACCTTTGAACGCACCTGGGCGCGCAGTGAGCACTGGGCGATGGTGGCCTTGCCGCCCGACCGCTTGTCCGCTACGGGCACGGAATCCGCCGTGGTTGACGCATTGGTTGCTTTTCAGCGGCTGGCGCCGGTTGCCGATACCTTGCGTGGCTTTGAGACGGCGTATGCGCGTTTCCCGGATAACGCCACGCTCGCGGTCGGCTTGGCCAATAGTCAGTATGCACAAGGCAATCTGGCAGCGGCCGAGCAAACGCTGCGTACAGCGTTGCTGCGCCAGCCCGGACAGGCCGTGATCGCGAATAATTTAGCCAATGTATTGCTCGAACGAGGTGCGTTCGATGAGGCCGAGCGATTGGCTGAGCCCGTTGCAACCCATGCGGGGCCATGGCAGGAAGCGGGCCGGGCCACCTTGGACAGGGTACGCAAGACGCGCCAGGCATCCTCGCGGTGATCACGCTGTGTAGGCCGTCTCATTGCTGGTGCCAGGCGCCGCCCGCGCCGTGGTGCTGATGGTGGTAGTCGCGCAATAGGCCGACCAGGCTTTGCAGCAGGTCGGCGCGCGGCGACGAGCGCTTCCAGATCGCGCCAAAACTTCGGGTCATCGTGCTGTCCGGCAAAGGCAGCGACGCAACGTCCAGTTGTGAGACCAGGCTGTTGTTGGCCATCGGGACCAAGGACACGCCCATGTGCTTATCCACCATCATCGCAATGGAAAGCAGGGAGTCCAGCTCATAGCGTTCGAGCGGCATGATGTCATGCGCGCGCAAAAACGTTTCCGCCTGCCGTCCGCCGCCCAGCCGCCGGTCATAGCGGATGAAGGGCTGGGTGCGCAGCAGCATCAGCGGATCATGCTTGGCAAGCGGACGTGGCGCCATGACCACGAGCGGCTCTTCATGCACCGGCTGCCAGCCGAACAGCTTCGGCAAGGAGTAGGGGGGCAGTTGGCAGATGGCCAGATCAATCCGGTCATCCTGCAAGAACTCCATCAACTGCGGAGACACCCCTGCCTGGATATGCAGCTGCGCTTGGGGATGCAAAAGGGAGAACTGCTTGATCAGATCGGGCAGGAAAGAGTGCAGCGCGGTGTTGATGGCGCCCAGTTTCAATAGCGCTTGCTCATTGGCGCCGCTGAGCGCATGCTTGATTCGATCGATGTCGGCCAGAAGCTGGCGGCTGCGTTGCAGCAACTGATGGCCGGCTGGCGTCAATGCCACGGTTCGCCCGGCGCGCGTCACCAGCGCGGCGCCAAATCCCTTTTCCAACGCCTGCAACTGATGGGCAACCGCGGCGGGGGTGAGGTTCAGGCTTCTTGCGGCTTGGGCCATTGAGCCCTGTTCCGCCACCTGCAACAGCGTTTTGAGAAATTCGGTTTCCATCGTGGCCTTTGAGAAGAAGGTTTTTTTATCTTCTGAACATAGGACAATCTACTGGTTTTGTGGTTTTGAAGCCAGCAGACTATAGGGGACAAACTATTCACTACACCATTGGAGATTGCGTCCATGCGGAGCAAACTGTTCGTCCCCGGTTCGCGTCCGGAGTTGTTTGCCAAGGCCTTGGCCGGGGAGGCGGATGCGCTGTCGATGGATCTGGAAGATGCCGTTGACCCGTCTCGTAAAAGCCACGCGCGCGAACAGCTCGGACAGTGGCTTGATTCGTTCGCGCAACGATCTCCCGGCGCTGCCGATAAAACCTTGATTGTCCGTATCAACAGCAGTGATTCGCCGTGGCAGGATGAGGATCTGGAGCGGATGGTGCACGCTCAGGTTGACGTGATCAACCTTCCGAAGCCGGAAAGCGTGGAGGAGGTCCGCCGGGTGGCGGCGCGCATGGCGGAGCTGGAAGAAAAAAAAGGGCTTAACAAGCGCCTGGGGCTGCTGTTGAACGTGGAAACGCCGCGCTCATTGCGCTTGGCGGCCGAGTTGGCGGCGGCATCGGACCGGGTGGTGGGATTGCAGTTGGGCTATGCGGATCTGTTTGCGCTTGCCGGTATGAGTCGCCAGTCGCGGACCGCTGTTGAGCAGACGATGTTCCAGGTTGCCATGGCGGCGGCCGAGGCGGGCGTCTATGCCTATGATGCCGCCTACGGCGATATCCGCAACGCGGACGGCTACCGGGAAGAAGCGCGCCTGGCCCGCGACCTCGGCTACCTGGGCAAAACCTGCATCCACCCGAGCCAGATCGCGCTCGCCAATGCGGTATTCCAGCCCGATGCCGATGAGATCGCTTTTTCGCTGAAGGTGGTCAGCGCGGCGGAGCAGGCCAGCGAGCAGGGCGTGGGCGCCTATCTGGTGGACGGCAAGATGATTGATGCGCCGCTGGAGCAGCGGGCCCGCTCCATTGTTGAGCAGGCGCGCCGCCAGGGTCTGCTGCCCGCCAAAGGGTGAGTTTTGGCGGGTTCGGGCATTCCGCTCACGGGCCGCCGCTTATTTTCAAACTTTTGCATTCGCTTTTTGAAGGAGTCCAGGCATGAGCCAGCCTGTGTCGGCCCACCCCGCTCTTGAACTCGATCTGCCGCCACGCACCGGCGCCAGCGGTCCGCTCTCCGGCGTCCGCGTGCTTGATCTCAGCGCCTATATTGCCGGCCCCTATGGGTGCTCGCTGCTGGCGGATCAGGGGGCCGAAGTCATCAAGATTGAACCGCCGGTGGGTGATAATCTGCGCAAATACCCCTCGACGCTTGAGGCGGAGAGCCGCGCTTTTCTCGGCGTCAACCGCAGCAAATGGGGGGTGATGCTCGACCTGAAAACGGATGAGGACCGCGAGCGCTTCTACGCCTTGGTGAAAACAGCCGACGTGTTGGTACACAACTTTCGGCCCAGCGTTCCAAAGCGGCTCGGCATTGATTATGAAACCTTGGCCGCGCTGAATCCCCGGCTGATTTATTGCGCGGTCACCGGCTATGGCGATCAAGGGCCGTTGAAGGACAAGGCGGGCTATGATCAAGTGCTGCAAACCTTGACCGGCATGTGCACGATGCAGGCCAAGCCGGACGGCCCGCCGGAAATCCTGTATGGCTCGGTGGTGGACTTTTACGCCGCCTCCTTGCTGGCGGGCGCGGTCTCGTCCGCGCTGTTCGAGCGTGAGCGTAGCGGCAAGGGGCAGTCGGTGGGCGTGTCCCTGCTGCGTTCGGCGCTGGCCATGCAGTCCACGCGCCTGGTCTGGGCGGACAGCGAACCGCGCGAGGTCTGGCGCGACATGCGCTCGGGCGGTGTGACCGGCATTCACCCCACGCGTACCGGCTATTTGTATATCTCAGCCAATACGCCGCATTTCTGGAAAGCGCTGTGTGAAAAAACCGGCATGTTGGACGTGCTGAACAACCCGCGCTATGACAGCGTGCGCAAGCGGGCCGAGCATGCGGACGAGATTCTGCCGCTGCTGCACCAGGCCTTGCGGCAGAAAACCGCGCTGGAGTGGGAAGCGCTGTTCGGTGAGGAAGTGCCGTGCGCCGCCGCGCGCAGTGTGGAAGACATGTTCGACCTGCCGCAGGTTCAGGCTGAAGACATGATGAGCCGTTACACGCATCCCGTGGTGGGTGACTATCAGGCCTTCAAACGGGCCACCGTGTTTGGCCGGACGCCCGGGCCGGAGCCGTTTGCCGCGCCGGTGCTGGATCAGCATGGCGATCGGATCAAGGCGGCCACCGACGCCTGGCTGGCACAAATAAAGGGTTAACATGAACCGCTTGCCCAATTCCTCCGCCACACAGCGGCCGACGCTGCCGACGCTGGCCGGTGCCTGTGATGCGCACA
>Ga0172382_10010980_pt1 | contig 12049 bp, 10 predicted proteins | sample Leawel138RmetaG_FD_122245 | JGI IMG/M metagenome (GOLD analysis project Ga0172382, IMG submission 122245) | Leachate microbial communities from a municipal landfill in Southern Ontario, Canada - Leachate well 138R metaG | ecosystem: Engineered > Solid waste > Landfill > Unclassified | place...
CCCCGCGGGCAGCTTGCGGCAGCGCCGGGCTGCCGCATACGGCGGGCTGGGGCCGCCTCAACCCCCGCGGGGCAGCTTGAGGCGGCGCGGGGACGCCGCATACGGCGGGCCCGGGGCGCCGCATACGGCGGGCCCGGGGCGCCGCAACACGTGCGGGGCAGCTTGCGGCGGCGCCGGGCTGCCGCAAGCGGCGGGCTGGGGCCGCCGCAACCCGTGCGACAAACGCTTGCGGCGGCGCCGGGCCGCCACAAAAAAGCAACCCTCCCAGGGTTTCGCATACGTATTCCTAATTTAACGTACAACAATGTCTGATCCCATAGACAAGTTGCCCAACCTCCACGTCGAACGGCGGGTGCAGGAGATTCGAGACCAGCAGTTGGCCGGGCGCGCGGCGTTGGGGGCGGTTGTGTACCCTTTGGTTTTTGCCATGATCGCTTTCGGCACCGGAGTCCATCTCCACCAGCCGGCTTTCGTGTGGAGCACGTTCGTCGTTTTTCTGCTGCTGGCGGCAGGGCGGATCGCTATCTGCTCTTCGTTCAGCCGCCTCTACCCCAAGAACCCCTTAGCCTGGCGGTCCGCATTCATCTCGATCACCAGCAGCCTTGGCCTGGCCTGGGGTTTGTTGGCTGCTTATTTTATGCTCATGGCCCCATGGACTGCTCCGACTCTGCTCGTCCTCTTTTCAGGATCCGGATTCGCCGGAGGCACGATCGCCACCATGTCCATCGATCGCACCGCCTATCGGGTCTACTTGCTGGGCATCTTGGTTCCACCCGGGCTGACTTCCATCCTCAGCGAGCAACAGTACGGCACCATTTTAGGAAGCTTTCACCTCCTTTACTTCCTCTTTCTCTGGATCCAGGGCAAACAAATTTCCACCGCCTACGCCATCTGGGCCCGCAACTCGGTAGAGATCGTGGTACAACGCGATCAACTGGCCCACGCCAAGAAGAGCGCGGAGGACGCCAGCATGGCCAAATCTCGCCTCATGGCAAACGTGAGTCACGAACTCAGGACGCCCATGAACGTCATCATCGGCACCACCGAATGGGCCCTCAGCCGGCCCGATATCGAGGCCGAAAGGCCGCTGTGGGAAGAGATTGAGAACGCCGGGCTGCAACTGTTGACGGTGATCAATCAGGTGCTGGACTTCTCAAAGATCGATTCCGGCATCATATCCAAACCTCAATCCGAGCCCTTCGTACCCATTCAGGTCCTCAACCAAGTCCACCAACTCTTCAAACGGAGAGCTTCCCAGCAAGGCTTGGAGTTTCGCCTTAAGACCGAAATCCCGAATGAGTTAGTGCTGTTGGGCGACGCTGGTCGAATCAAGCAGATTCTATGCAATCTCGTGGGCAATGCGCTCAAGTTTACCTCCGACGGCCGGGTCGAGATGAGAGCCGAATGGAAGAACGACCGTTTCTGCTTCGAGGTCAAAGATACCGGTCCCGGTATTCTCTCCGAGCACCATCAGCTCATCTTCGACCCGTTTACCCAGGCCGACGGTGGCACGGCTCGAAAGCACGGAGGTGCCGGCCTCGGCTTGAGCATCTCCCGGGAGCTCGTGGAGTCGATGGGCGGGACCATACAGCTCCAATCCGAGCCAGGAAATGGAGCCGTTTTCTGCGTCGAACTGCCGGCCCCGGAGGCCCCGACAGCCATCAAGAAAGAACTCACCAACTCCTTTTTCGAACGAAACTATCTGGTCCTGGTGGTCGATGACGACCCCACCAATCTACGGGTTGCCCATCGCCAACTCACCCACTTGGGCATGCGGGTGGAAGAGGCCCGCACGGGGGATGAGGCCCTGGAAAAGTGCAGAGAAGAAAAATTTGACCTGATCCTGATGGACCTCCAAATGCCACACACCGACGGATTCAGCATCACCGCCCAGATCAAGCAGAGCAAAGAGGGTTTGAACAGGCAGACCCCCATTGTAGCTTTCAGCGCCCACACCGGAGAAGCCGAGCAGTCCCGTTGCCGAGAAGCCGGGATGGTGGCCTTCCTCAGCAAGCCACTGCAACGCCAAATCTTGATCAAAAAGTTGGAGGCTCTGGAGCAGAGGGGTCTCCTCTGATTTGTGAATCGCTGTTGACAGGTCCAGGGCCCTGTATTATCATAGCCGAGCTTTGCCCCCCCCGTGGGGCAAGTTCGTTATATTGAAATCGGGAAGCGAGCATTTCCGAGCACCGGAGAGAACCAGATGAGCACGGCACACCTCAAGCCGAATGAAGTAAAAAGAGATTGGTACGAACTCGATGCCAACGGTCACACCGTAGGACGAATCGCTACCGAAATTGCCAGAGTTTTGATGGGCAAACATAAGCCCGAGTTTTCACGTCACGTGGACGTGGGTGACTTTGTCGTCGTGACCAACGTAGACAAAGTGGAGTTTCAGGGGAATAAGTGGGAGCAGAAGATCTATTACAAGCACTCCCTTCATCCCGGCGGGCTTCGCGAAACCAAAGCCAGCGTGGTGAGAGACAAATTTCCCGAGCGGATCCTGCACGCCGCTGTTCGAGGCATGTTGCCCAAGAACCGTTTGCAGGCCGTCAGACTCAAGCGACTCAAGCTGTATGCGGCAGATAGCCACCCTCACGTGGCCCAAAAGCCCGCATCCTTCCCTGAGTTCAGCAGTAAATCGAAAAGATAGATTTGGAGTTTCGCAAGTATGAGTGATCTGAACGTGACGATCGGCCCCATCGTCTATGGAGCCACCGGTCGCCGAAAAAGAGCCGTGGCCCGGGTCCGCCTGGTCCCTGGAGATGGGCGCATCTTCGTCAACAACAAGCCCGCTGATGAGCATTTCGTGAGAAAGACTCACATGATGCAGGTTCAAGACCCCCTGGAGACCACCGACACACTTTCCAAATTCAATGTGTTGGCCCGTTTGCACGGAGGTGGTATCAGCGGTCAAGCCGGTGCTCTGCGCCACGGTATTTCCCGAGCACTGGTACGCTTCGATGAAAATCTGCGCGCCTCGCTTCGTAAAGGTGGCTATCTGACTCGCGACCCTCGGGAGAAAGAAAGCAAGAAATACGGCCGCAAGAGAGCCCGCGCCGGGTTCCAGTGGACCAAGCGTTAATCACCACTTGCCTTCAAAAAAGCCCTCGGAAACCCGAGGGCTTTTTCATTTTATCCATAAACTCACGATCGATGAATATCGTGACCCCTGAGGAAATGGAAGAGATCGACCGGGCAACCATCCAAGGGCACTCTCTTCCCTCATTGGTCCTCATGGAAAACGCCGCCCGTTCGCTGCTGCCCTATATCCCGGATGGGGATGTGGGGATACTGGTGGGCCCGGGAAACAACGGGGGAGACGGTCTGGTCCTGGCCCGAGCTCTCCACGAACTCGGGCGCTCGGTGGAGGTCCTTTTACTCTCCGAAAAGCTGAGTCTTGAAGCTCAGCGTAACCTTGATCTGGCGAAAGCCTGGAACGTTCCCCTGCGCTATTTTCTGGAAGCTGACGAAGAGACCGCTCTCCGGGAATTTTTCGCCGGCAAAGAGGTCCTGTTGGACGCCCTTTTCGGCACCGGTCTGGCCCGCGCTCTCGAGGGCCGCTGGAGGCGAACCGTGGAGGCGGCCAACAGCAGTGGCGCCTGTACCGTGGCAGTCGACATCCCCTCCGGCATCAACGGCCGAGACGGCCAGGTCATGGGAGAGGCCATCCGGGCCCGGCTGACCGTCACCTTCGGGTGCCTGAAACGAGGGCATCTCCTGGAGCCCGGGCGCCAGTACTGCGGCCAGGTACACCTCACCCAGCCAGGCTTTCATCCAGAAGCGCTGCAGCGCTTTGACAAAGTCAAGCTCATGGATCTCGCCCTGGCCAGGCAGTCCGTACCCAGGACCTGGCCCACCATGCACAAGGGAGACAGCGGCCGATTGCTCATGCTCACCGGCAGCCAGAAGTACCCTGGTGCAGGTATCCTCTCCACCCTGGGCGCTCTCAACTCCGGGTGCGGACTCCTCACCCACTCCTGGCCGCCCGAACTCAATCACAGTCTGTTGCAGTGGGCCCCAGAAGCCATGCCGCTGCCGCGCGCCGAGACCCCGGATACCACCCGCTTCAATGCTGCAGTCGTGGGTTCGGGCCTGGGCGAGGAAGCTGAACGGCTTTGTTTGGAACTCCTCAAACAAAGTTCCCTGCCGGTGGTGGTCGACGCCGATGCGATCCCCCTGATCCGGGAACTGAGCGAGAAGCGCTGCCACAATCTGGTGCTCACTCCCCACCCCGGGGAGTTGAGCCGACTCATGGACCGGCCTGCTAGCGAACTTGAAAAAGACCGTATCGAAACAGCCCTGGAGGCGGCTCGAAGGTGGAACTGCGTGGTCTGCTTCAAAGGGGCCCCTACCGTGACCGCCTCCCCTGACGGCAGGGCGTTCCTCAACGGGAGTGGCAATGCTGTCCTGGCTCAGGGGGGCACGGGAGACGTGCTGGCGGGAGTGATCGGAGCCTACCTCGCTTACGGCTTGCCTCCCCTGCTGGCTGCAGCGTGTGGAGCCTTCGTGCACGGCCTGGCCGCCGACCAGGCACTTCGGAAAGTAGGACCCCGGGGCGTGACCGCCCACCGTATTGCTGAACTAGTTCCATTTGCTTACGCACAAATTGTAGGGAATCCGTAGAATTTCCAGTATTTTTACTGTATGAGCACACGTACCTCGATCCGCATTGGCAGTATTTTGGATAGCTCCATGCAGGAACGCCTGCCCGGATACGAGAGATTCCTGGAAGAATACACCTCCCAGTATCTGCTCTTCGGCTACCGAAAGCCGATCCTCGGGCATTACTACGCCTTCGTCTTGTTCCAGGCGTCCAAGACTTTTGGTGGCTTAACCTGCGAGGTGGGGCTGTCCCGAACCAAGGACTTCCCCTATTTCCGCTACTACGACCAGCCCTCCATCGGGGTGGGAGGCTTCCGAGCCAGAACCACTCACGTCGTAAAAGGCCTGGACGCCGCCACCACCAGGATGTATTCCGGGCCGGACGTGTTGCTCGGCCACGTGATGGACCTGGTCAGCGAAGCCATCACCGCGGGCAATAAGCTCATCGAAGAGACGATCCCCCGAGTTGCCGAACAGTTCAAGCTCTGGCAGCCCTTTTACGAGGAGTGGGTGGAAGCCGAGAAGATCGCCAGACCAAACCCGCAGGGGCTACGATACGGAAGCTTGATCGGGGAAGGCGTGGCTCGCACTATCATTCACGACTGCCTGAGAGGCGGCCGCCTGGATAGCTTCCTCGGGACCCTCAAATTTCGCTACCGAGATGCCGCCTTTATGAACTGCCACGTCTATCTGCTGGCCAAGGCACTGGCTTTTGAAGAACCTCCCGACGATCGGGAGTTTCAGGAATTGATCATCGATCCCGGCCAGCACCCGGATAAAATTTTGTTTGATGCCATCGGCCCCATTTCCAGCCGACTGGAGCAACCGGAAGCCATCGAGCTTTCATCCAGTGTCTTGAGACGGGTGCCGGAGTGGGCCTTCATCCGGTCGTTTGCGGCCCTCGAAGCCCTCTTCGACTCACCCACCGTGAGCCTAGATGAGGTACGCTCCAGTGTCAAAGAGCCGGCTGCCAAGCCGGTGGCAACGGCCCCGGTGGGACTGTCCCTCGACGAACTGTATGGAGACGCCCCGGCGGTGGTCGCCGAGGGTGGCGGGCTGGGAGGACCTCCTCCCGAACCTGCTCTTTCTCCGGAGCCCACCCGGTCCGGGAAAGGCAAAGACCGGTTGGATCCCTTTGAAAGTTTTGAAGAGTACCTCGACGGTTCGGTGCAGCCCGTGCAGGCTCAACCCGACACATTCGATTTCCTGGGCTCACAGTTAGGGCTTTAACAGCCGGTCCCGATACCTCCGATAAAGTTCTTTCTGTCGATCCTCGAGCTCGATCTCTCGGCCCTCCCCCCAGGCCCTTGTCACCACCGGAGCCACCTCCAGCAAGTCCCCGGTGCAGAGCACGAAACTGGCTTTCTTCCCCTTCTCGATGCTCCCCAACTGTTCGTCCACTCCCAAAATTCTGGCTGGATTCAGGGTAATGGTCTGGAGAGCTTGCACCGAGTCCAGCCCGAAGGCTCGGGCTCGGCCCGCAAGGTCTCGGATCTCCCGCACGTCGAAGGCGGGGCCCATGGCCGAAAGGGCCACCGTGACCCCGGCCTGGCCCAGGACCTGAGGCACGCGATAGTGCAGGTCGTACGGCTCGGCCTCCCGGGGGTTCTGATTGAAAAGGCTACCGTAGATCACCGGGATGTTGCGAGTAGCCAGTTCCCCGGCAAAGTTCTGGATATCGCGACCGGTCACCAGTACCGGACGAAGACCGTTCTCCTCACTCCAATCCAGGGCTGTCCGAATCTGACTCTCCCCGTCCACCCGAATCAGCACCGGTCGGTGGCCTTCTGCATAAGGTTTCAAGGACCCCCACTTAAGATCCCGTAGCCCCGCCTCTCGATAAGAGCGGGCTTGAGCGAAGGCCTCATCCAAGAAGAAGAGAGACTTACCGATCGACTCCAGGGCTTCACTTTTCTTTTCAGCCTTCAAACTCACCTCGACGTTGGGCCAGTCTACAGCCAGGGCCCAACTGGGAAAGACCGTCATGTCTTCCCAGTTCCAGCCCCAGGTCCGCATGACCGAACCCTGCCCCGCGATGGCCGGTCCTGACGGATTGACACCGGAGTACAGGACGCCTTGTGAACGAGCCACCGCCACGGTGTCCGACTCGGCCCGGTAGGCGTATCGAGCCTCCAGGTTGGGGTTGAGTTCGCCCACCTCCTGGTGGTCACGAGTGGCCCGCAACGACTCCACCTCCACCAGGCCGAGGGCGCTGTCGGCATCGATCAGCGCCGGGTAGAGATGGAGGCCGCCCAGGTCCACCACCTCGCCCTCGGGTGGTGCGCCCTCCCCAACCTCCTCGATGCGGTCACCGGTCACCACCACGTAGCCGTGAAAAGCCTCCCGAGTGGCGGTGTGGATCACGCCGTTGGTCAGGACGTATCGCTGGGGTTGGGCCACCGCAAGTCCGCTGAGCAGGAGCACCAAGAAAATCCATTTTTTCATCATTCGTCTTCTTTCAGCAACTCCAGGTAGTGCTCTCGTTCCATTTTCAGGGCCTGCACCCGCTCGGCTTCCTGACCACGTTCAAAATATCGCTTCCCGTCGATCCAGGTCTGCAGCACCACGGCGTTCTGACTCAGCGGGTGGTCGCTCCAGAGCACGAAGTCGGCATCCTTGCCGGGAGTGAGGGTGCCGATCCGGTCCCCCACTCCCAGTTGGATGGCAGGGTTCTTGGTGATGAGATCCAGGGCTTGCTCGGCCGAGAGACCGCCGTAGCGCATGGACTTGGCCGCTTCGGTGTTCAACCGCCGAGCCAGATCAGCGCTGTCGGAATTGATGCTGGTGAGTACGCCCGCTTGAGCCATCAAGCTCGCGTTGTGGGGGATGGCGTCTTCCACCTCCACCTTGTAGGCCCACCAATCGGCAAAGGTGCTTGCTGCAGCCCCGTGTTTCACCATGGCATCGGCCACCTTGTAGCCCTCCAACACGTGCTGAAAGACATCCACCTTGAAACCCACCTCTTCGGCCGTCCGCATGAGAGCCAGGATCTCATCCTGGCGATAGCTGTGACAGTGCACCAGGCGGCGTTTTTCAAGAACCTCCACCAGAGGCTCCAGCAGCAGGTCCGGTTTAGGGTCTTTGCCATCGGCCTTGAGTTTTTGATAGTTGCGAGCCGAGACAAAGGAGCCGCGAATCAGTTCCACCACTCCCATTCGAGACTGCGGATAGCGACTGTCGTGGGCGTCGCCCCAGTTACTCTGCTTGGGGTTCTCCCCCAGGGCAAACTTGATCCCCTCGGGGGCGCTCTTCATGATCAGCCCCGATGGAGGCTCTCCGTATCGCCACTTACAGGTGATCGACTGGCCGCCGATGGCGTTGGCCGAGCCGTGCAAAATGTTGGCCACCGTCACGCCACCGGCCAGTTGCAGGTAGATATCGTGAGCAAAGGGGTCGATCACGTCTTTCACCCGCACCATGGAGGTCACGCTCCGGCCCGGCTCATTGACCATTCCGTCGATGGCCGTGTGGCTGTGGGCATCCACGATCCCCGGAGTCACGTGCAGGCCCGCGCCGTCGATCACGTGGGCGGCCCTACCAGCAGGCTTGCCCACCGACACGATCCGCCCGCCTTCAACCAGCAGATCGCCCACCACCGTCCCTCCATCCTGGGTCCAGAGCGTGGCCCCTTTGACCAGGACCGAGGTCGGGGCGAAAGGAGCCGGAATATTGCCTGGAGGGGTCTCCAAAAACGACTCCGCCAAAAAGCCACGAGGCTCGCTCTCTTCTTTCTCGGGATCCTTTTCCAGAGCCAGGGCCTGGTAATCAGGATACCTGGCCCCCTCCACCCAGACTTCCTGAATGGCAGAATTCGTCGCAAACGGCTCTCCCTTACGCACCACGAAACTGGCCGATTTTCCCGGCTCCAGGGTCCCGTGGCGGCTCAACCCGAGCAGCGCGGCGGGCTCGCTGGTCAGTCCAGCCAGGGCGTCGCGGGGGCTCAGGCCGGCGACCACCGCCTCGCGAACTCGCAAGTCCAATTCCCCGGGGGTATCCAGTCCGTGGCTGGTCAGGGCAAAGCGTAAACCCTTCTCCTTTAACCAGCGCGGATTGGCGGGAGCGGAATACCACTCCCTCAAAAGTTCCAGGGTCAGTTGGCTCTCCTTGATCCCGTCTTCGAGTTCGAGATCGGGAAAATTGAGAGGCAACACGTGGGGTCCGGACCCGGCAGTGGCCCCAAACCAGTCCAGGCCTTTCCATTCTTCGCCGGATAGGACCACCACCGGAGCGGAAAGACCGCACTCTTTACTCAGCTCCAGATAGCGAAGGGTGGCCAAAAGATCGCCGGATTGAAACCATAACTTGCGCTGCCCCGACAGCACCGTCCGCAGGGACTCCAGGGTGGCCTGGTACTGCGGCCGTTCACTCCCCAGTTCTTCCTTGTTTCGCCACCTGGAGTACCACTCGGTGTCCAGAAAGGTCTGGCGAACCAGGGCAGCGTTGCCCATGGTGGAGAGGGGATAGTTCTCCCCTTCCAGCTTCTCCCAGCCACCCTCTTCAAAAGCCACCACCGAGTAAGCCCGAGGGTTCAGAATCAGATCGGCGCTGGTGTCCGACCGGCCGGTCTGGTAGATCGCCGATTGCCCCCGGAAGATCCCCTGCGAGGGCGCGACCGCCACCACCGCAAACCCGCTCTCCCGAAAGTCTCGAAAGACATCATCTCCGGTCTCCAGCTTGTCGCTGACCAGAAAATCGTCGTGCACCCCGGGGTGAGCGCCGGAGACCGAGGTGGCGGAGGTTTCCTCCAGACCGACCCTTTCAGCAGAGACATAAGGGTCGAGAAAGGCGGCGTGGATCACCCGATCACGGAAATCCAGGCGGCGAGCCTCGGCCGGGGCGGCCACCTGGGAACCCACCGCCTGAATCACCCCGTTCTTCACGTACAGTTGGCCGTTGCTGATGACCTTATCAGGAGTGACGTAGATCTTGTCGGCAGAGATAAGGTATTCGCTCCGAGGCTGGCCCCAGGAAGAGGGGTTCTCCTGTCCGAGGGCCGGAGTCGCGAGCAAAAGAAAGGTGAGAAAAACCAGACGTCTCATTGCCGCCACAGTTTGCCGCTGGCAACTCGGAGCCTTCCCACTTTGTTGCACTTTGTTAATAGCCCTGTAACAAGATTTACAGTTGCTGACAATCTGGGAAGACCGCACAACCTCTGGACCTTATATCCTAGAAATATGAAGAGCGCCGATAAAACCCACCTGCTGCGAGCAGAGCTGATCCATCGAATGGAGCGAGGCGATCGTTCGGCTCGTAAACTCTTGAGCGGGCTGGCCCGCCACCAGGACGAATCGGCCATGGATATCGTTTTCCGCTATCAACGAGCCGCCGGCCCCTTATTCTTGGAGCGCTTTCTTTTCATCCAGGGCACCCTCTGCCTGGGTCTTTCCCTGGGGGTGTGCCTGCTCACCGCTGCCCGACTGGTGCCCACCGAGATCCAATCGCTCCTCCTCTGCCTGGGCGCCTTCTTCATGGCCCAGTTCAGCTTCTCGGCCTACGGTAGATTAGCCCAGGCCAGGTTTTTCGCCGACGGTTTCTCTCGGATTTTGGCTAAGTGGGGCTGAGTCTTGAGTGCTTAGTATTCGACCATACTTGAGCGAAACCCAGCGCAGGTACAGCACCCGCAAGGCGGGTACCCGGACTGGGCAGCCAAAACGGGAAGTTGTTTCCGACGGGATCCTTGCCATTCACAGGAGCCGATAGGCTTGATGAGGGTCATTAGGGGTTTCGGGGCGTGTCTGCGCGATAAAACCTGCAGCAACTAGCCGCCGCAATACTTCCCGCAATTGCCTCTCTTCTCTGGATGTAAGCATTGAGAGTTGTCCGCGACTAAGCCCGCCACCCTTTAGAAGAATTGAAAGAGCTTTCTTCCACTTCTCGTCAGAGGCTCGTGAGCCCAAGAGTTTTCTCGCCTGACCCTGATCGTGAGGGGAGGGATACCACGACTCGTTACTGCCTAAGCTCTCCTCGTTACTGCCTAAGCTCAATTGCTCATTACCCTCTTCGAACTCCTCAGTGCCCATCAGTGTAGCCCAACTCTGCAAAGCATGCTCCGAAAGCGTATAGAAGGTTGCAGATCCAGCACCTTGCTGCTCCAGCAGAGAGTCGTCTCTCAAAGACTTGAGTAAACGACTCGCCTCCACAATGTCGTACCCACACAGCGAACGTACATCTTGATTTCGAATCTCCCCCTGGTCTCGGGTTACAACCAAAATCCACGCCTGCTCATCTGAAGTCGGCTTAGTGTCTAAGCTTTCAAGCCACTTCAAGTCAATCGCCTGTAGAAAGTTCACCAAGTACAGGATGACCCTAAAATTGTTCTTTTCCCGATCCGAGTACAGAAGAGGCCTCGTAAGATTTGCCCGCTTCATGGCATCGTGCATGGCGCGAATACCTGTCCCTTTTGTTTCGGCATACCTTGTTTCGTGCAAGACTTCAGCGAGTTTCTCGTTTCTCACCTCTGAACCGGGACGGCGGAACTCTTCCACCGGCTTTAAGCTGTAACCTGGATTCTCAATCTCGATGCGATCAGAATAACGGATTACCTGAATCGGCTCTTAGTTAGATAACACCGATGCATTACCGCATTCACGACTGCTTCCCTCAGGACCTCACTCGGCAAGAGAGGCGTCTCCTCTCGAAAGAGTTCCCCTTTTGGCAAAGTCAGTCTTTTCGGAATGCTCTCTAAAATCATACCCACCAACTTCGGTATAGCGAGCAAAAGAGGCTCTCGAATTTCCACCGTGATATACCGGTCGTCAGCCTTTGGGTCCCACTGCCTCCCAGGGACCTCTATGAAATCAATTCGTGCCGAAGGAGCATAGCGACGCAATGCCGAGGAATTGCCAAAAAGTAGTAAACCCGCAACCGACAACGCAGAATCTGGCTCATCCTCTCTGAGGCAAGACAAAGAAAAGAGAAGTTCGCGGTCATCAGGAATAAGATTGGTCAATGAAAGGTTTACTTTGCGATAAAGTGACACTGCCTGCTTAGAGACATCACGGATAGCCCTGCTTCCACGAACCTCCGTTTCGTCATAGCCTTCGGAATCACGCTCTCGGTAAAGATCGGCCAACTCCCTGTCAGTCACTCGTTGGTCGCCCTGACCGACTCGAACAAAGACGCCCTTGGGGACACCTCTGCTTTTTATGTAAATAGGTTTGTGGTGCTTAAAAGCTTCAAAGACCTCAGCAACCACTACTATCCTGCCGTCCAACGTTTCCGCTCTAACAGAAATCCCTACTGGTTCGTTAAAGTAGGTGCGACACTGGCTAATGAGATCATTTTGAAATTTGTCCGGCTCGGATACTCCAAGGACTTCATAATCTAGGGCCTGTGGACATTCAGCCTTCGGTCACCAAACTTGTTCATTTTCCACCTCCTGAAGCGAAATTTTCCTCAAATAGGTCCACTATTCCACAGAAAATTCCACTCCAGGAGGAGAAAA
>Ga0172382_10010981_pt1 | contig 12048 bp, 9 predicted proteins | sample Leawel138RmetaG_FD_122245 | JGI IMG/M metagenome (GOLD analysis project Ga0172382, IMG submission 122245) | Leachate microbial communities from a municipal landfill in Southern Ontario, Canada - Leachate well 138R metaG | ecosystem: Engineered > Solid waste > Landfill > Unclassified | place...
AAAAAATGCTGACTGAGCTGCCTTGCGTTTATGCTGATCGAGTTTTATTAGAGCAAGTGTTATTGAATGTCTTACGCAATGCGATTGAGGCCAACCGTGAGCAATACCAGGATGAAAATCAGTCATCGCGCATTTTAATTACCGCAGAGCAGCAGGCTGAGCATGTTTATATTAAAGTGCATGATCAAGGTGCAGGCGTAACACCTGCGCAGTTGGAGCAGTTATTTACCCCGTTTTATACCAGCAAAGTCGATGGTCTAGGCTTAGGTTTGTCGATGAGTCGTAGTATTATCGAAGGCTTTGGCGGGTCGCTGGAGGCAGAGGAAGGCTTATTAGGCGGCTTATGTTTAAGTTGCCGTTTACCGGTACGCAGCCGCGCTGATGAGCGGCTTACAGTTCATAAGCATAAATAATTATAAGGACTTAGCATGAGTGCAGTAGAGCAGATCGTATATGTGGTGGATGATGATCAGGGTATGTTGGATTCAACGGTATGGTTGCTGGAGTCCATCGGCTTGTGCGCCATCCCTTTTACCAGTGGCCAGGCGTTTCTTGATGCCGAGCTGACGAGCAGTCATGCCTGCGTTATTTTAGATGTACGTATGCCGGGTATGGGCGGGCTGAATGTGCAAGAAGCCTTGCGTGGCAAAGGGCTGGATTTACCGATTATTTTTGTCAGCGGTCATGCCGATGTGCCCATTGTGGTGCGTGCATTTCGTGCCGGCGCGGTAGATTTTATTGAAAAACCCTATAACGAGCAGCTGCTGTTAGACAGCGTCCAACAAGTGTTGAATCGTTTTAATGAAGTTGCTGATGAGAGCCTGCTCAATGCTGTTGTGCAGCGTATTGCCAGCCTTACGCCGCGTGAAAATGATGTGCTACTGCCGTTGGTGCAAGGCTATACCAATCGTGAAATCGCTGAGCAATTGGGCATTAGCGTGAAGACTATTGATCTCTACCGTTCACGCGTCATGAAACATATGCAAGCGCAGACTTTGCCTGATTTAGTGGGGATGGCGATTGCCGCCGACTTAGTTGATTCGCTGGCCCTACGCGGCGCAGCGGTGAGCGATTAAAACTGTTTTTTAGTCAGTTGCGCGGGCGTTGGCGACATAGGTTTGTAAGGTGCGCAAACGCTCAGCATTCAAAGCCAGCCCCAGTTCTGCACCTTGCAAACCCTGCTCCAGCAGCGGTTTTACACTCACGGAGCGCACTATTTCAGCTGCACTGCGCAAATAATCCGCTTGCGGATAGAGGCGATCTTCAAGGCCTAAACGCCCGCGTGAATCCATTTCACTCGCCGCAACAAAATCAGCAAAGCGTTGCGGACGTCGCATAATGTCGAAGGTCATTAATAATTTTAATAAGGTCTCTGCTCGTAACTCCAACGCACGGTGCGCATGGGTATGGTATTCGCCGACCAACTCGGCTAATTCAGAGCAGTCATTGGGTGCTTTAAAACGCTTATTAACGTTCTTAATTAGCGACAAACCCTTTTTCTCATGACCCAGATGACGTGGCCACAGCGCCGGATCAGTAATACCTTTACCTAAATCATGCAGCAAGCATGCCCAACGAATATTCAGTGTGTGCTGAAAACGCACACATTGTTGCAGCACGCTTAAGGTGTGCACACCGGTATCAATTTCTGGGTGATGCTCGGCCGGTTGCGGCACGCCAAACAACACATCCACTTCAGGCAATAGCGCGTGTAAGGCACCACAATCACGCAGCACTTGCAGAAACACTTCAGGGTTATCTTCCATCAGTGCGCGCGCAAATTCTTGCCAAATACGCTCAGCCGTGAGGTGCTGCAACTCGCCTGATTCAGTCAGGGCACGCATCAGCGCTAAGGTATCAGGATGCACACTAAAACCTAAATAGGCATAACGCGCAGCAAAGCGAGCGACACGTAATACGCGCAACGGATCTTCAGCAAAGGCTGGCGAAACATGACGCAAAATACCCGCCGCTAAGTCAGCTTGGCCGCCATAGGGATCAATTAAAGTACCGTCATCGGCTTGCGCCATCGCATTAATGGTGAGATCGCGGCGCAACAAATCTTCTTCTAAGGTCACGTCGGGGCTGGTATGGAAAGTAAAACCACCATAGCCATGACCACTTTTACGTTCGGTGCGCGCCAAGGCATATTCTTCACCGCTGTGCGGATGTAAGAACACAGGAAAGTCATCGCCGACCGGACGATAGCCTTTTGCGCGCATCTGCTCTGGCGAGGCGCCGACCACCACCCAATCAATATCCTTCACTGCGCGGCCTAAAAATTGATCGCGTACGGCACCACCGACCTTGAAAATCTGCATACAGAGACGTACCTTAAATAACTGTTGCGGCAAGGATACCTGTAAATCAGTATCCTGTGCTGACTAGGGTATTGTGCGGCGGAACCCAATAGATGTATTCGTATCTACTATTGGGTCGCTGGTTTTTCCTCATCGAGGCTGTTATAGGAATGTTTAATTGATGATAAGGTGAGTCGATTACTAAAAGCTATCGAAGTGATGTTATCAATCAATTATACCTAACGGCTGAAGTGGCCTAGTATTAATCCCGTAAAGATCTTAACCCCACAAAGGAATTATTAAATGTCTTACATTAATAGCGAAGTAAAAGCGTTTAAAGCAACTGCATTCCACAACGGCGAGTTCGTTGAAGTTAGCGAAGCAGACATGAAAGGCAAATGGTCAGTCGTATTTTTCTACCCAGCTGACTTTACCTTTGTTTGCCCAACTGAACTGGGTGACCTAGCTGACAACTACGCAACATTTAAAAAACTGGGCGTAGAAATCTACTCAGTATCAACTGATACCCATTTCACCCACAAAGCGTGGCATGACACTTCACCAGAAATTGGCAAAATTGAGTACCCAATGATCGGTGACCCAACTGGCCAAATCACCCGTAACTTCGGTGTGATGATTGAAGAAGCTGGCCTGGCAGATCGCGGTACATTCGTCATCGATCCAGACGGTAAAATTCAAATCGTTGAAATCAACGCCGGTGGTGTTGGTCGTGACGCACAAGAATTACTGCGTAAAGTTAAAGCAGCACAGTACGTGGCCTCTCACCCAGGTGAAGTGTGCCCAGCGAAGTGGAAAGAAGGCGAAGCAACATTGTCTCCTTCATTAGACCTAGTCGGTAAAATCTAAGGTTTAACCTTGGTTTTATCTTCGCTTGCTAAGTTGTGATCCAACTCGGTAAGCCCGACGCCCGGGCGCACACCGCTCGGGCGTTTTATTTTCAAAAAACAGATTTTGGAGCAATTGATCATGTTAGACGCTAATTTAAAAGCACAATTACAAGCTTATCTAGAGAAGGTGACGCAACCCTTCGAGATTGTTGCGTCTCTTGATGATGGTGCCAAATCTGCAGAATTAAAATCTTTGCTGGAAGATATCGCCAGCTTAAGCGACAAAATCACCTTAAAGACCGACGGTGATGATGCACGCAAACCTTCTTTTGCGTTGAATCGTATTAATGGTGAAATCAGCTTACGTTTTGCTGGTATCCCAATGGGCCATGAATTCACTTCATTGGTGTTGGCGCTGCTGCAAGTTGGCGGACACCCATCGAAGTTAGGCCAAGATGTGATTGAGCAGGTTGCCAATTTAGACGGCGAATACAATTTTGAAACCTACTTCTCACTGTCTTGCCAGAACTGCCCAGATGTTGTGCAAGCACTGAACTTGATGGCCGTGCTTAATCCAAAAATCACTCACGTAGCGATTGATGGTGCACTGTTCCAAGATGAAGTTGAACAGCGCCAAGTGATGTCAGTACCGATGATCTTCCTCAACGGCGAAATGTTTGGCCAAGGCCGCATGGATGTTGCAGAAATTCTCGCTAAAGTCGACACCGGCAGTGTTGCCCGTGATGCGGCTAAGCTCAATGAAAAAGATGCTTTTGATGTGTTAGTGATTGGTGGTGGCCCAGCTGGCGCAGCAGCAGCTATTTACGCAGCTCGTAAAGGTATTCGTACCGGTGTTGCCGCGCAGCGCTTTGGTGGTCAGGTTTTGGATACTATGTCGATTGAGAACTTTATCTCTGTCACAGAAACTGAAGGCCCAAAGCTGGTTCGCGCCATGGAACAGCATGTGCATGAATACGATATCGATGTAATGAACCTACAAACGGCGAGCCGTTTAGTCCCGGCAACAGAGCAGGGCGGTTTGCACACCGTTGAGTTTGAGTCCGGTGCCAGCTTAAAAGCTAAAACGGTGATTCTGTCGACCGGTGCCCGCTGGCGCGAAATGAACGTACCCGGTGAGCAAGAGTACCGCACCCGTGGTGTGGCTTACTGTCCACACTGTGACGGTCCTCTGTACAAAGGCAAACGTGTAGCAGTAATTGGTGGTGGTAACTCAGGTGTAGAGGCCGCAATTGACTTAGCTGGCTTGGTAAAGCATGTGACTTTGCTTGAGTTTGCTGACACTCTGCGTGCTGACGACGTCCTGCAGAAAAAACTCAAAAGCTTAGCGAACGTTACTGTGATTAAGAGTGCTTTAACCACAGAGGTGATCGGTGATGGCAGCAAAGTGACTGGCTTGGTTTACCAAGACCGCGCCACAGAAGAGCTGCACACGGTTGAGCTGGAAGGTATCTTTGTGCAGATTGGCTTGTTGCCAAACACTGAGTGGTTGAAAGACTCAGTTGCCTTGTCCAAGCATGGTGAGATCGAAATCGACGCGCGCTGTGCAACCAGTATTCCTGGTGTGTTTGCTGCCGGTGATGTGACGACAGTGCCTTACAAGCAAATCATCATTGCGATGGGTGAAGGTTCAAAAGCATCACTCAGTGCCTTTGATCATATTATTCGCTCGTAATAGGCGAATCGCTTTACTCGCCTAAACTTAGGCACGCTGTAACCCACAACGCCCGGTGCATTGATTGCATCGGGCGTTTTTTATTAGTGCAGCTAACAGCTACGCCACTATGACGAAATCAATCACAATTGCGCCCGGTTCACGCTGCTGGTAAATCACTTGTACGCGCTCGCCATAACGTTCGCGCATTTGATTGAGTAGGGGTAATGGGTCGTGGTCATTGACAAAGCGCATCGCCTCACCTGGATTGAGTGCATCCAGCGCCCCAAAGATCGCCGAATGACGAAAACGGTGCGCTATGGCACGCGCGTCAAATGGATAAGAGGTGTAATTGAGTTCTGTAGCAGAAATGCTCATGTGAAATCCTTCAGTGGATAAACTTCCCGGAAGACTAAATCGAATGCATTCTGTATGCCTTGATTTGTATTAACTGCTGGTCATCAGGCTTGCGCAATGAGCTGTGCTGGAGAACCAAGAGCGCACACAAGATCACTTGACTAGAGCCTCCCTTCGTATAAGGCTGTATCACTCTCTTGCTGGTACGACTTATATGAATCTAATGCAGCTAGCCCGGTTTTTGGTTTTTTCTATTTTGCTATCAAGCGCAGTGCAGGCGGAGACCATCATGATTGAGCCACAGATATTGCCACCCTCGGTTCGCGTCGAGGTCGGCAAAGCCGATCAGATGATTGAGCTTAAGTCACTGGATATGCGCAGTGAAATCGTCAGTGGTTTGGCGCGTACCCGTGTTGAGATGGTGTTTTTCAATCCCAATAATAGTGTGCTTGAAGGTGAGCTGCAGTTTCCGTTATTAGCCGAGCAAGAGATCGACGGTTTTGCGCTGGATATCAATGGTGAGTTGCGCGCTGCCGTGCCAGTTGAAAAAGCTAAGGGCAAAGAGGTTTTCGAAGAGGTAATCCGCCGCCGTGTCGATCCTGCGTTGCTGGAAACAACCAGTGGCGAGAATTTCCGTCTGCGCGTGTATCCGCTGCCAGCCAAGGGCACGCGTCGTGTGGTTTTGCATTACAGCGAGCCGCTGCAAGTGACCCAAGGCCATTATCGTTACCGACTGGCTTTGGCACATGCCCAAGCCTTGCCGCAGTTCTCCCTCGAAGTGCTGGTCGCCTCACCTGCTGGCGTTCCCAGTGCGGTGATGCCTGGTGACACCACATTGACGCTGAGTCCAGCCGGAACTTGGTATCGCGGCACGATTCAGCGTGATGATTTCAGCGCACGCGGCTGGCTCGAAGTGGCGATTCCTGATGGTAGTGCGAAACCACAGCTGGCAGTCGCCAGCGTACAAAGCTGGCAGGGCGAGAGTTATATTCAGATTGATGCTCCAATTAAAGTGCGCCAATCGCCACGCAAAATTCCTTCGCAAGTCGGCATTGTCTGGGACAGCTCAATGTCCGGACGCCTGCGTGACCATGCTGCCGAGTTTGCTTTGCTCGATGCCTATTTTAAGGCAGTGGGCAATGGCCAAGTCACACTGGTTCGGGTCAGAGATGTTGCCGAAAAAGAGCAAATATTCAAGATTGTTAAGGGTGACTGGAGTGCGCTTAAACGCGCTTTGCAAGACACTGTTTACGATGGTGCGACCGATCTCAACTCTTGGCAGGTTAATGCTAGCGTCAAGGAAGTCTTGTTGTTCAGCGACGGCCTCGCCAATTATGGAGCCAGCCTGACTGCACCTTTTGCTGCCGATCGTGATCTGAGCATCTATCCGGTAGTGGCCTCAGCTTCGGCGAATCGTGGCCTAATGCGCCAGTACGCGCACAATGCAGTTGTTGCTCGTTCAGGCGTGTTGATTGATCTGGTGGGTGATCGTCAGCAGGCCATCGATGCCTTGCTGCAGCAGCGCACATCCGTGAGTTCGATCAACGCAGCAGGCAACGGTGACCTAATGCTCGATGAGCAGGCTCTAACCCGTGGCCGTTTGCGCATCGCAGGCAAGTTCCGTGGTGAATTGCCAACCCGCATTGATGTGCGCTTGCAAGATCCCAGTGGTAGCCAGCAGAGTATTAGCGTACCGCTTTTCAACACTGCTGAAGCAACTGTAAGCGCTGATGAAATTCCTTTGGTTGCGCGTCAATGGGCACGGATGAAGATTGATCGTCTCAGCGCCGAACGTGAGCGCAATCGTGCTGAGATTCGTCGCTTGGGTCAGGCTTTTAATCTGCTGACTGCCGAGACCTCACTGATCGTTCTCGATGAGGTCAGCGACTATGTTGATAACGATATTATTCCACCAGCTACTCTACGCGCCCGCTATGACCAGCTTTTGGCCGACAAAGTTCGTGATAAGCGCGATCGCTTGAGTCGCCATCTCGAACAAGTCGTTGTGCAGTATCAGGACAAGATTGAGTGGTGGCAGCGCGACTTCCCCAAGACTCCAAAAGAGCCTGAGCCAAAGAAACGCAAAGGCTCTCAAGAAGTTGAGTCGCAACGTTCTGCATCTGCAGGCTCCGCAGCACCATCACCATCAGCGGATGTCATGCTGATGGTAGAAGAAGAAAACGTGATGGATGTAGAAACCTCCAGTGCTAACCAGAGCAGTGAGCCAGCTTCGAGCAAGACAGCGCCAGGGATTCAGATCGGCTTAAAGAAGTGGACACCTGATGCGCCGTATCTGACTCGGTTGCGCAAGGCGAGCAATGCAGACCTCTACGCCATCTATCTGGATCAGCGCGCCGACTGGATCAACAGTAGCGCTTACTATCTGGATGCCGCTGATGAGCTGATCGAGCGCAAGCAGACTGAGCTGGGCTTGCGCGTGTTATCCAATCTTGCCGAGATGGATCTAGAGAATCGCGCCATCTTACGCATTCTTGGCTATCGATTATTGCAAGCCGGTAAGCCCGCTCTGGCTGTACCCGTGTTTGAGCAAGTGCGTGATCTTGCACCGTTCGAGCCGCAATCGTTCCGCGATCTCGGTCTGGCCTATGCTGACGTAGGTGAAATGCAGAAAGCTGCAGATGCACTTTACGAGGTTGCCAAGGGCGAGTGGCACGAGCGCTTTGCCGAAGTCGGCTTGATCGCTCTAACGGAATTAAATGCCTTAATCGCCACTCACCCAAACACGATCGATACCTCGCGTTTTGATCAGCGTCTGCTGCGCAACCTGCCAGTTGATCTGCGTGTGGTGCTCAACTGGGATGCCGACAACACCGATATGGATCTCTGGGTGACCGACCCGAACGGCGAGCGCGCCTACTACGGCAATCGCTTGACCCATCAGGGCGGACGCATGTCCAACGACTTGACCGCAGGCTACGGCCCGGAAGAGTTTATGCTCAAGCAGGCGATCCCCGGCACCTACACAGTTGAGGCTAACTACTACGGCAGCCAGCAACAACTGATTTCCGGCAGCGTGACCTTACGCTTGGCCTTGATTACCGATTTCGGTAAGCCCAAGGCCAAGCAGCAATCGGTGATTTTGCGTTTGGAAGAGAAGCAGCAGACGGTGCTGGTGGGTGAGTTTGAGGTGAGTCCTTAGTAAAGTCCGGAAATCTAGTACTGTTATTGAGTGCTAGATTTTCGTTATACCTATGCATGCGTGTTTCCCTTTTGGGTTGTGCACAACTTCCTGATCTGTTTTATATAAAGTATTTTCAAAACAATAAGTTATAGTCCGGCCGAGAAAATAGCAGTCATTGCTTAAGAGGGTCTCTGTGCATGCTCGTTTGTATTCTGTTAGCTGGATTACAGGCAGAGTAAAAGCTGAGTATAAATAAAGACATAGTTGTAATTTTTTGAATTTGGCATGATAGAGAAACGCGCATGCTTACTAATATAATATTATGTGCAAAAAAAACGAGACAACACGGAAGTATTCAAATGAAAATAAAGTCTGTTGGACTACAAGGGTTTCGTGGTTATTCAAGTCGAATTGATGTCGGATTTCCAGATTTGCGAGTATTGGTCGGAAAAAACGATATCGGTAAATCCACTATTCTTGAAGCGCTCGATATATTTTTTAATGACGGTAAGGGAAGCGTAAAACTAGATAAAGAGGATATCAATAAAGCTAATCTTTTGACGGACGATAACACCATCGAAATCTCCGTCGAGTTTGAAGACTTACCTTCCCAGATCGTTATCGATTCATCAAACGAAACCACGCTATCTGCTGAGTACTTACTAACAGCATCAAATACGCTGAAAGTGATAAAGCGCTATCCAAATGCGGGAGCAGCAAAAGTCTATATCAAAGCAAACCATCCAAATGCTGATGAATGCAAAGACTTACTGCTTAAGAAGAACGCTGATTTAAAAAAGATATTAAATGATCAATCTTTAGATTGTGCAGACAAAACTAAAAACTCTGAGTTAAGAAAAGCTATATGGCTTGGCCAAGCTGATTTGCAGTTAGAAGAAACCGAGATAGAGGTGGCAAAAATTGACTCAAAAAACATTTGGGACCAATTAAAAGCTTACATGCCTCTTTATACGCTATTCCAAGCTGACAGGAAGAATAGCGATGGAGATAGTGAGGTGCAAGATCCAATGCGCTTAGCTGTAAAGGAGATTTTGGGAGATCCAGGAATACAAGCGGATTTGGCTAGAATTGCGGATACCGTCAAATCACGGCTTGACGAAGTAGCTAGACAAACGCTTATTAAGCTCAGCGAAATGAATCCAGATATTGCATCCTCGCTGAATCCCCAAATACCAGATTCAGGGGCACTGAAGTGGGGTGATGTTTTCAAAAGCGTTTCTATTTCTGGCGATAACGATATCCCTATTAATAAACGAGGAAGTGGTGTTAAGCGACTAGTATTAATAAGCTTCTTTCGTGCTGAGGCCGAAAGACGGCAACGCGAGGCGGGTTTGCCAAGTGTTGTCTATGCAATCGAAGAGCCAGAGACGTCTCAGCACCCAGATCACCAACGCGCACTGATAGACGCCTTAGTTGCATTGTCTGGGGTGCCACGCACACAAATTATTTTAACCTCGCACAGTCCCGAAATCGTTAAACGGTTAAAGTTCGGAAATATCCTATTAATAACCGGCCAAGACTCAGCGTCAATACGACAAGTGCTAGAGCATGAACTTCCTTATCCTAGCTTGAACGAAGTAAATTATGTGGCTTTCGATGAACCATCCTTTGAGTATCACAATGAACTTTATAGCTATATAGAGTCGCAGGGAGCACTTTCAGCATATAAAGCTGGGAAGCCAACTGTTTCTTATAATCGGTTAAACCGTGATGGAACCACTACTCCACAACAAATACTTTTAACCGAGTATGTGCGGCATCAAATACACCATCCTGAAAATACCAGTAATCCTAGATTCACAGATGCCCAGCTAAATCAATCTATTGAAGATATGCGAGCGCACATACAGGCAAATGCGTGACCGGAGAAAAGCACATAACAAACGGCTGTTGTCGGACATGCCTTAGCTGCGCTTCGGTACGCCGCAAAGCCGGGCGTTATACGTTACGGAGGATGCATGCAGAGCAGTGTGATTGATAGCCTATACCATGAACTGTTGGAAAACTTGGCCGACCTTAATCAGCTGAAGCAGGTTGCCAATCATGCTTTCAAAAGGGAGCTTGAAGCTCTTGAACGATACAGAGATTCACATGAGTCTGAAGAGATAGTGAGCAGGGAAGCGTTTGGATTCGACAATCCTTTCACTGGAAAGCTTGAAAAGTATGCATTTCGGACAGCAACCATTGAGGAATTAAAGCTCTTAACCTATTGGCATAAAAATAGTCAGTACTGCTGGCTACTCATGAGTGCCTACGAGAAGTTCGAAAAATTTCTTAGTTCGTCGTACTTTGAAGCGACAGGAAAGTGTTCCCGAACTCTGAGTCCAATGCTCAGTTATTTCTCAGATAGCTTTTCCGGAATTAAAACTCGGGAAGCTAAAAATGCCTTCGGTATTAATTTGCGTGTTGCCGTGCATTTGGTTGAGAAAATGCGGCACGCAATAGCTCATGATCAGGGTCTAGTGCCAGAACCTGCAGAGTTCACAAGCAAGGTGATTAGGCAGTCAGGAATTGGGAACGACAGGGAGCTTCACGAAGAGTTTGTATCGCAGTTCGTTTTCGAGAACAAAGTTTTCATATTGGAAGTCCCTGCGAATAACCACTCGGTTCTTAAGACTTTTCACGACCAGTATCGAATACTGGTCAGTTATCTTATTTCATACGCATATTTGGTGAAGGACGCCGCATCCTGGTCCGGAGCGCAAAACGTATAACCAGTGCAGGCACGGCGACGTCCTTTTCATTGCGCCTTCGGCTCCATTTCAATGGCGCGCATGCTGCAAGCGTTAGCTGCATAGGAGATATCGTGACAATACTCATCTCATTTATAAGTTCTATTATTGCGGCTTTCTTGGCGCACTTTTTAGCCACTACAAGAAGTAAAAAAAGTGAGCTTTTGAAGTTTCAAGTTCAATCATATTCTGATTTTTTAGCAGCAACATCACGGCTTGCCGTTTCGAGACGACTTGGTAGTTCTACCAATGAGCACGTAGATTTAGTTGCCTTGAATGATGCCAAAAGCCGGATTATAACTTGCGGGAATGTAGAGGTAGTTGAAGCTCTGATACATTTTTGGGGTGAGGGTGGAACTTTAGAAAGAGAACAAGAAATTTTGGCATACAAAAACCTTACTCATATAATGCGCTCAAGCCTAGGACACAAAAAACACGATATCTTTAACCTAAAAGTATCAGGTGCACTATTTAAGCTTGAGCCGTCGAGTTTTTCATTTACAGCTAAGCAAGCAGCTAACAAGTCAAGCCAGCAGGACGCCAGCGAAGCTGGCGCCTCTGCTTGAAGCTTTATGCACTATAAGGAGGCCTCGTGCCAATAGGGAAATCAATACGAATATACTTGGCCGATGCAACGGTTACGGGTATTAGATATGCCGAGCTTGTGAACTGGACTGGCCATGCTATAGCTTGTCCTAGAAATAGATTAAATGAACTTAAAAACTGGCCAGAATCTTTCAAGCCAGGTGTTTACTTTTTGTTTGAAGGTCGTTTTGGAAATTCCAAACCTGTAGCTTACATTGGTGAGTCCGAAAATGTGGCGCAGCGACTTACCAATCATGATAGGAATAAAGATTTTTGGAGTGAGGTTGTCATCTTTACTAGCAAGGATGAAAACCTTACAAAGGCGCATATCAAATATTTAGAGTCCGCGTTAGTTTGCTTGTCAAAAAACGCGGATAGGTATGAATTAGAA
>Ga0172382_10010982_pt1 | contig 12048 bp, 9 predicted proteins | sample Leawel138RmetaG_FD_122245 | JGI IMG/M metagenome (GOLD analysis project Ga0172382, IMG submission 122245) | Leachate microbial communities from a municipal landfill in Southern Ontario, Canada - Leachate well 138R metaG | ecosystem: Engineered > Solid waste > Landfill > Unclassified | place...
CTTTTGGGTATGGGAGGAGTTTGGTTTTTTACTCGGGAAATTTAGTTGGCCAGCCAACCTTTACCATTGGTTTTTATTCGCCGTTCTAGGCCTTTCTGCCTTGGTAGGACAAATGTTAATGACCAACGCTTTTGCCGTTGGAAAGGTGAACCAAGTGGCTCCCATCGGCTACGCTAATATTTTGTTTTCTACACTATTGGGCATACTTTTAGGGGAGTCCCTGCCTGATTTTCCTATTATCTCAGGCATGATTTTAATCATCCTGGGAGGTATTCTAATCACGGCATTCCCCAAAGACTAAACTTTAGGATATTCCCATGGCCCCCGGTAATCTCGGGCTAATAGCTTGTTGGCTTCCGGATCGTTTTTGATCAACTCTTTTTCACCGTCCCATTCGATGCTTCTACCCAATTTGTAAGACAACATGCCCAGTAAGGCCAAGTTGGTCGAACGATGTCCGATCTCGATATCACAAACCGGTGTTTTACCGGTTTTTATGGAATTCAAGAAATCCTGCCACAGCTCTTTGATGTTTTGGTTATCCGGTTCATTTAAACTTGCTTTTTCTGAGATTATAGGCTTCTTAGAATCAGCCGGATAGAATGTCCAACCATCCAGCCAGCCCATATGGAAGGTTCCTTCCGTGCCGTAAAAGTAAACGCCTACAGCTTGGTTGGGGTGGGTTTTTTCGGCGTTGTTCCCCGCAAAATGGCGGTGCTCCCATTCCAATGTAAAGCTTTCGAAGTCGTAAACAGCGATTTGATGATCAGGAGCATCAGTGCTGTCTTGTCGTATAGCGCGGCCACCGGTAGAATATACTTTTTTGGGGTATTTTTCCTCCGTCCACCACAGCACTTGATCCAGCCAATGGATGCCCCAGTCGCCTAGGGTTCCATTTGCGAAATCCAAATATTGTCTAAACCCTCTCGGATGTATGGTTGTATTATAGGGTACCAACGGAGAAGGTCCACACCAGAAGTTCCAGTCTAAGCCTTCAGGTGGATTTTCTTCCATAGCTTTTCGACCGGGTCCGCCTCCATAATGTACAAAAGCTCTTGCCATTCCGATCTTCCCGGCTCTTCCGGATTTCAAAAATTCCATTCCCGAAATATTGTGAGGAGAAACTCGTCGATGGGTTCCAACCTGTACAATTCGATTGTTTTTACGTGCCGCATTTACCATCGCTTTCCCTTCATTGATGGTATGACCAATGGGTTTTTCCACATAAACATGGGCACCTGCCTCAATGGCGGCTATGCAACAGAGGGCGTGCCAGTGGTCGGGCGTAGCGACGATAACGATTTCGGGTTTTTCTTTTTGAAGCATTTCTCGGTAATCATGATAAGTCCGGGGTTGATCGGAAGTCATCTGACCGAGTAGTTCCTGGGCCTTTTTTAATTGGCGAGTATCCACGTCCACCAAGGCGGTTATTTTACATTCGCCAGAGGCGAGCGCTTCTCTCACTATATTCATCCCCCACCAGCCACTCCCAATTAGAGCTATTTTATAAGGTAGGGTTCGTCGTGTCGCACCAAGTAAAGGCAATGCGGAAAAACTTACGGCTGCAAAGCTGGATTGGATGAATGAGCGTCTGTTCATATTGAGTGTTTTTGCATTTTCAACACATACTAAACTACGGTAAAGCTATTTACAAAAAAAATGGCAGAGTAGTCACCCCTAGGAATATGCAAAAACAAAGTCCTTAGGGTTTCCCCCAAGGACTTATCTCTTGCGAGATTTTTCGTTTGAAACGAACCTATCTTACATCATTCCTCCCATTCCGCCTCCATGTGGCATGGCAGGTGCAGGATTTTCTTCAGGCTCATCCGCGATCACACACTCAGTGGTCAACAGTAGACCAGAGATGGATGCTGCGTTCTCGAGGGCTAGACGAGTCACTTTTTTGGGGTCGATAATACCCGCAGCTAGAAGATCTTCGTAAGAATCTTCTTTAGCATTGTAACCGTAACCATCTTTACCTTCTTTTACCTTCTGAACAACCACCGATCCTTCACCACCAGCGTTGGCGACAATGGTACGAAGTGGAGCTTCCAATGCGATTCGGATAATGTTGATACCTGTTGTTTCGTCATCGTTATCCCCTTTCAAATCTTCAAGGGCAGCCGATGCACGAATCAAGGCAACACCACCACCAGCAACGATACCTTCTTCTACCGCAGCGCGGGTAGCATGCAGGGCATCATCAACGCGGTCTTTTTTCTCCTTCATTTCAACTTCGGTAGCCGCACCGATATAAAGAATCGCTACACCACCTGAAAGTTTGGCAAGACGTTCTTGAAGTTTTTCACGGTCGTAGTCCGAAGTTGTATTTTCGATTTGAGATTTGATTTGGCTGATACGACCTTGGATAGCGTCTGGATCACCGCTACCGTTGACAATGGTAGTATTGTCTTTGTCAATGATAACTTTCTCAGCTTGGCCAAGATACTCAAGCGAAGCGTTTTCTAGTTTGAAACCACGCTCTTCGCTAATGACAGTACCACCTGTTAGGATAGCGATGTCTTCCAACATTGCTTTACGACGGTCGCCAAAACCAGGAGCTTTAACAGCCGCAACTTTCAAAGCACCGCGAATTTTGTTCACAACCAAAGTAGCTAACGCTTCACCATCCACATCTTCAGCGATGATAATCAAAGGACGGCCGGTTTGTGCTACAGCTTCCAATACAGGAAGAAGTTCTTTCATGGAAGAAACTTTCTTCTCGGAGATCAGGATGTAAGGGCGCTCTGCCTCAACTTCCATTTTCTCGGTATTGGTTACAAAGTAAGGCGACAGGTAACCTCGGTCAAACTGCATACCTTCTACCGTTTTTACTTCGGTTTCAGTACCGCGAGCTTCCTCAACTGTGATTACACCTTCCTTACCAACTTTTTCCATCGCTTCAGCGATCATTTTACCGATCTCTACGTCATGGTTGGCAGAGATAGTAGCTACCTGAGCGATTTCTTTGGAAGTAGAAATATTTTTCTTTTGTTTTTCGAGGTCTGCCACAACAACAGCCACTGCCTTTTCAATACCTCTTTTCAGGTCCATGGGGTTAGCACCCGCGGCTACGTTTTTCGCTCCGATGGTATAGATAGCCTGAGCCAGAACAGTAGCGGTTGTGGTACCATCACCTGCAGAATCTGCGGTTTTGGAAGCCACTTCCTTAACCAACTGGGCACCCATGTTTTCAATGGCATCCTTCAGTTCGATTTCTTTAGCTACAGTGACACCGTCTTTGGTAATGGTAGGTGAACCGAACTTCTTGTCGATAACCACATTACGGCCACGAGGACCTAAGGTTACTTTCACTGCATCAGCAAGCGTGTCAACGCCTCTTTTTATTTTGTCTCTGGCTTCTACGTCGAAAAAAATCCTCTTTGACATAACTCGTTTTAGTTAATTCAGTTTTTTTGAAAATTGTAAAAAAATATCGGAATCTATTCGCTCAAAATAGCATAGATATCCGACTCACGCATAATCAGGTATTCGCCACCATCTATAGTCAATTCGGTGCCCGAATACTTACCGTAAAGAACAGTGTCGCCTACTTTAACCGTCATAGGTTCATCTTTTTTGCCGGGACCGACGGCAACCACTGTACCACGTTGAGGTTTTTCTTTGGCAGTGTCAGGAATGATGATACCAAAAGCGGTCTTTTCTTCAGCAGGAGCTGCTTCTATAAGTACTCGGTCCGCCAAAGGCCGGACTTTAACATCGGTTAATGTTGACATAAGATTTGAACGTTTTATTTGTTTGTCAGTATTGATAGTTATAACTCACAGCCATTGTCAGTAAAAAAGTTCATGCCAGCTGCAAAAAACTGCCATTTTTGCATAGTCTGACAGGGAAAAGCGACAAAAAGACTATTTGGGATTCATACGTTCCACTACCTCCTTGACGTTTCGACCGAACAATCAAACACTTCGGCCTTATGTAGGCCTGACTAAAGCGAGTTTAGATGACCCATCACAAATTGAAAACGACAATGCTAACACCTCGACTCTTTTTATGACTTTAACTAATAACCTTCTTGAATGCCCAGTCATTAATCAATGTTATAAATAGATCAACTAAAATCCAGATTCTCCCTTGTTGAAAAATAACATTGAAATCCCAAACGATAGTAGTGGAAACCAAAAGGGTGTTAAATTAGCTTTGCCCAGGAAAAAATTACATAAAACCTATTTCCTAACTGACAATATGCGACAGAAGTTATATTTTGTTAATTAATTAGAGATTTTATTGTATTCTTTGGGCGACAATTGAGCAAACACCAAAAAGTACTTTACGTAATTTTCTGTCATGAAATTAAATAGCCCTTTCATCTTCTTCCTAATCTGTCTTTCTTCCCAATTAAGCGGACAAACACCTCTACATATCGGCTCTCAAAGGGAGCTGTTCGTCGATTCGTACCTAATTGATCAACTTTCAGGTGTTGAACAACGTTTGCATCACCCCGTGAATCAAGGAAAGGTAATATCCTTTGAAAAACCATGGGAGGGAAATTTTTCCGGATACGCGACCGTCATTAAGGATGGCGACAAATACCGACTTTATTACAGAGGTGTAAGAGAGGCAGGAAAGGACGGTAATGAAAATGAAGTAACCTGTTACGCAGAATCAACCGACGGGGTGAATTGGGTGAAACCGAATGTCGGAATTTTCGAAATTAACGGTTCACGACAAAACAACGTGGTATTGGCCAATGCTGCCCCTGCCACACATAATTTCTCCCCTTTCCTGGATACCAACCCCAATGCGAAACCAACTGAACGTTATAAAGCATTGGCAGGCACGCAACAGAGTGGCTTGATAGCCTTTGTGTCACCGGATGGTATACATTGGACTAAGAAACAGGAGGAACCCGTGTTCACAAAAGGCGTATTCGACTCCCAGAATACTGCATTTTGGTCCGAAACAGAACAACAGTATGTTTGTTACTTCCGAATTTGGTCCGAAGGTGGATTCTCACAATATAAAGGCTTCAGGTCAGTGGGAAGAACTACTTCCAAAGACTTTATCCATTGGACGGAACCCGTCGCAATGAGCTTCGGGGACGGCCCTTTAGAACATTTGTACACCCAGCAAACCAGTCCCTATTACCGTGCACCCCATATTTATTTGGCTATAGGGGCTCGATTTATGCCCAATCGCCAAGTAGTTAGTGACGAACAAGCCGCGGCGTTGGGAGTGAATCCAAAATACTATAAAGATTGCTCCGATGCATTTATTATGTCAAGCCGTGGGGGAAACCAATACGATAGAACGTTTCGAGAGTCGTTTATCCGACCTGGCATAGGTCTGGAAAACTGGGTTTCCCGTTCAAATTACCCCGCCCTCAATGTTGTACAAACCAGTGATACGGAACTTTCCATTTACGTGAACGAAAATTATGCGCAACCGACCGCACATATCAAAAGATATACGTTACGAATCGATGGCTTCGCTTCCCTCCATGCGGGGATTAGGGGTGGTGAAGCCCTCACTAAACCCTTTGTATTTGAAGGAAAGGAACTAGAAATAAACTATTCCACCTCCGCTGCAGGTGAAATACGATTTGAGATTCAAGATGAAAATGGAAAGGCTATTGCAGGTTATACGGCTGATGATTGTCAAACCATCATTGGAAACCAAATTCAGCGTATTGTTTCCTGGAATGGAAATACGGATTTGCGACCCCTAGCCGGCAAGGTTATTCGATTGAAAATTCACATGAAAGACGCTGACTTATATTCCTTTAAATTCAATTAGATGGTAGGAAATTAGTCGCTAGTAGTATAATTCTATAAATCCTAGTTGTATTTAACCTTTTTATAATGGATAAAAATATTCTTTTCCGGTTGTTACTTTGCTCCTTCTTTTTGACTCTCTCAGGGTTTGGCCTTGGTACAAACCTCAACTCGACGAGTGACTCCGAACCCAAAAATGCGCTACCTAAAGGGGTAAAGAAAATTAAAGATATTGTCATTTATAATGATCCTACCTATTACGCTGCATTTCCTTCGGTTGTCAAAAAACCAGACGGCGAATACTTGCTAGCGTTTCGTCGAGCCCCTGAACGTAAGATTTTTGGAGAGAAAGGGTCAAATCACGTAGACCCAAACAGTTACCTCGTCGCAGTAAGGTCAAAAGATGGAGAAAACTGGACCAAGGAGCCCGAACTGATTTATGCCCATGCTTTCGGGGGATCTCAGGACCCTTGTTTACTTCAGCTTCGCGATGGCACACTACTTTGTGCAAGTTATGGTTGGGCTTTCCTCCGTCCGGGAGCAACCGCTATCGACAATAAAATTGACAACTTTCATGCAGGCGGAGCCACTTTCTTAGGCGGTTACCTGGTTCGTTCTGTCGACGGCGGTAAAACCTGGCAGGGTCCCATTTATCCTCCACACATTAAACCCGAACTTAACAAGACACCCATGGGCGATCCGCTTCCAGCATACAATCGGGGGGCCATGTATGAAGGGAAAAACGGAACTATTTATTGGTCGGTAGCCGCTACGGACACGAAGAAAGACGGTGGCTATAAAACGTCAAATCACCTTTTGGTTTCCCGTGACAAAGGACTAACCTGGCACTATACAGCACCGGTTGCAGTCGATGACAAGGTAGTGTTCAATGAAGCATCAGTCTATGAAACCCCAAAGGGGGATCTGGTCGTATTTTTACGGACTGCCAATTTTGAGGACCAAGCCTGTATTGCACGATCTACAGATGGCGGTAAAACGTTTCAAAAATGGGAAGGAATGGGTTTTAAAGGTCATCCCTTACAAGCCATGCAATTACCTGACAAAAGGGTATTATTGGTATATGGATACCGCCATAAACCCTATGGGATACGGGCAAGAATTCTTAATCCAGAGTGCACCGATTTTGCCACAGCTCCCGAAATTATTTTGAGGGAAGATGGAGGTAATACGGATATTGGTTACCCCTGGGCTGTCCAACTCGATAATAATCGGGTTCTCGTAACATATTACTTCAATATCGACAATCAAACAAGACACATAGCGGGCACAATTCTAGAGATCGACCCTGCTCAATGAAAGCACAGCTTTTTTTTAAATACCGAGTCTTTTTCTGAGTTTGTGAGCGACGAGGATAAACCTGGGGATTTGAATGTGTTGAATTCAAACGAATTTCGTTATTGACAGGTCCTAGGAACTTTCTACTCCAAGATTCCTCCATTGATAATGCGACAGCCAAAAACGCCTTTAAGAAAACTAGGAAGAATAATCCGGTTAAGCTCCAAGGACCACGGCATTAACTTATTTTACGTGGTTAGTTTATTTACGATCACATGGGGGATTTTGACGCTGTCCTGTACGGATCGTCAAAAAACGGAGGATATTTCGTCCCTAAAAGAACTAGCCTTAAATGAATTAACCGATGTCCTTAAGACGCAAAGCCGTTGGGTAAAAGTACATGCAGCCGAATTTCTCTTATGGGCAGGCTATCCCACGGGTGTTAAGGAAATTTACCAGGAAGAAGAGCGAAAATATGAAAATGAACCTCAATATCGGATTGGAATATGGCGAGTTCTGGCGCAGGCAGCCATTACAGCAGATGAAAAAAATGTCTATATCGAAAAAATAAGGGAAGCGTTTATGGATACCAGTGGTTCGGATAGAATACATGCCGCCGAGACAATGGCTAAACTCCGATATGCTCCCCCCATTCAAGATTCGTTGGTAACCAAAGCTACCCTACTAAGCCCTGTCAAACCACTCGCCTGGTATACGCAATGGAGCGTTGCTTATACTTCGGACGACGCTTTTATTTCCGCGCGATCCCGATTATTAACTCTTATACAAGAAGACGATGGAACGGGACGTTTAATCGGGGCATTTGCCTTATCGAACTTAGGCGGACTCAGCGATGACCAATGGGACATTTTGTATAAACAATCTATCGATGAACCGGATACATCCATAGCAAAAATATATCTGTTAAGCGCTAGTTTTACTACATCTCCCGACCTAGAATCAAAAAGAAATAAAGTCGATAATTTGTATCAAATGCTCAGAAGTTTCTCCACTTCAAGCAAAAAAAGTGATCGCATGGTCATGGCTATGGCATTCGCTGAAAAAGGATCCATTGAAGACCTCCCATTATTGGAATCACTTTTAAGAAACGAACACCCATTGGAGAACGAAGCCGAAGCCGCGGATGTACGAGCAGCTGCCGCTTATGCCATTTTGAAAATAATTCAACGACAATCATGAATTTAAGGATCGCCTTCATTTTTCTTGCCAACCTTTTCATTTGTCAGGTTGGTTACGCACAACAAATTGCGTGGGACAGTGTAAGGGTTCCCGATGTTTATGCGACGCAAGTCGAATTATTTAAAGCCAACCCGCCCACATCACGAGACATTGTATTCCTCGGAAACAGCATCACTTTTTGGGGTGACTGGAATTTTCTCCTAAACCGTCAGCGGGTAAAAAATCAGGGCATCCCAGGCGATACCAGCTTTGGCGTAATCCGACGCATCGAAGAAGCCGTAAGGGGTAGACCGAGCGCCATCTTTATCTTAATTGGTATTAATGACCTCGGCAGGAATATTCCCGACTCTATCATCGTCAGAAATCACGAGCGGATAGTACGATATATCCAAACCCATTCTCCCAAGACTAAAATTTACCTTCAGTCCCTGTTACCTACCAATCCAACCTTTGATAAAGTAAAACATCTTTACCATAAGGAAGAAAATGTAGCTTACATTAATCAACAATTAAAGGCAATTGCGGAGCGTGCCGGGGCTATTTGGGTCGATCTTCACCCCCATTTTAGTGACGAAAAAGGCTATTTAAAGAAAGAATATACCTGGGATGGCGTTCATCTTACGCTGGCAGGATACCAAAAATGGGCGGAGGTTCTTAGAGAAAAAAAGTTAGTTAAGGGAGGAAAATAGGGTCGTAGATAAAAGACAAGGGATAACGCAAAGTTGCAAATAATTGGTTTGTGATACCTATTATTGAAAACTACTCAAGTTCGTTAAATAATTGTTAGATTTGAATTAAGCAGGATTTTTTTGACCCAATTTGATATAATTTCGCTCAGATTTTACCAGTCAACCTAACAGACATGTACGATTATCGACATGAAACCGACGAATCCCTGTTTTACCAGGTCTCTTTGGATGATGAAAAAGCATTTGAGGAAATCTATAATCGTTACTGGGCAAAATTATATTCCCAAGCATTCAAAAGAATAAAAGATACGGAAGCTGCTCGTGAAATTGTTCAAGACGTCTTCACAAGTTTTTGGTTACATCGGCACGATAGAATAATCGAAACCTCCCTCGGAGCCTATCTACACACAGCGATACGATACCGAACCTTAAATTTAATAGAGAAAAATTGGGTTCGTCTACGTTATCAAATGAATGTTCAACAAGAATCCGAACCGATTAAAAACACAACGGAAGAAAACATCTTTTTAAAAGAACTTTCGGAAAGGTTGAGGCTCATTGTTGACGGACTTCCGCCTCAATGTAAAAGGGTCTTCGAATTGAGTCGTTTCCAATATCTTTCTAATCGCGAAATCGCTACCGAACTCAATATATCAGAAAAAACAGTTGAGAATCACCTCACAAAAGCACTCCGATTATTGAAAACCCACCTGCGGGATCTTATTTCTGTCGTCATTGCTTTCCTCATTACACTCCTAGCATAAAAAAAAATCCCGATACAGTAGGGGATGAAACCCGTTGAACTGACAATACTAGTACAATCCGACTAGCGATTACACAGATCTAGTTTTGTTATGAGCATGCATTCAACACAAATACAGGAGCTTATCCGCAAATACATTAGTGGCAAGTGTACTCCTGAAGAGAATCGAATGGTTGAAAACTGGTATCAGTCCATGGAAGATGATTTGGATATCATGGAGATTCTTTCGGATTCGGAAGTGAAAATGCTCAAAACAATTCTTTTTAAGAATATTGAACAACAAATTAGGAAACAGACATTCCGTACACAACAAAATAGGCGATTGATCTGGCGCTATTCGGTTGCTGCCGTTGTCCTCCTATGTCTGGGAGTTGTTTGGACCTATCTTTTGTTGCGACCCAATAATTCGATCACAACACCTAATGATTTAATATCTTGGACGAATAACGAAAAGTTTATCGAGAAGAAAATACTTCCCGATGGAACTATTGCTTGGCTGCATCCGAATTCTATTCTCAAATATCCTATAGCGTTTCGTCCAGAAGATAGAACGGTCACGTTAATGGGGGAAGCTTTTTTTGAAGTCACTCCCGACCCACATCGTCCCTTTTTAGTTTATAGTGGCGGTATACGTACTCGGGTATTAGGTACGAGCTTTATTGTTCGTGCCTATGAGTCGGATCTCTATGCTAAAGTTTCCGTTATCACTGGAAAGGTTTCCGTTTCTCGTATAGTAGATACGTTAGCTGATGACAACTCAAAAATCAGTGATCACACGGAAAATGAAATTGTACTAGCACCTGAGGAGAGTGCTTTATTTTCCACCGCAGAACAGACCATTGTAAAAGAAAATGAAAAGGAGAATCCAGACCTTGCCATCTGGACCAAAAATTCAGTTGCCTTTGACAATGTTTCGTTAGGCGAGGTGCTAAAAACACTCAATTCAGTTTACCATGTAAAAATTACTGTTGCGGATAAAGACCTTGAGAATTACATATTAAGGGCAGATTTTACGGGGTTAAACCTCCCCGAATCGCTCGAAATCTTAAGCCATTCTTTTGGCCTTTCCTACACATGGGACGATGACTTAATCACTTTGATTAGGGCGTCGCCTGAAACGATTAATGAGTAATTGTCAACCCTAAACCCCTAAACCTTATATGATGCAAAACAAACTCCACTAAAAAAATTAAAGAAATGGGATGAAAGTGGCTCGCACCCACCTACACCCCTTTTAGTACCTCCGTGTCGCCAGGATGGCGGGCAGGAGTTTTATGTTCCATCTCTTAAAACGAAACGGTTAAAGTTATGTATTTCCGTCTACTAATTCCATTAGATTGGTGTAAAATTATGAGAATTACATGCAATCAATTAATTCTCGCGCTAGGCTTGGCCTGTGTCTCATATGCACATTCCGGTCATAGTCAACAGATCTTGGATCTGAAAGTGACGGCTTCATTTCAGCAAACACCCCTCAAAGAAGTGCTGGTGAAACTGGAGAGCCAGACGAACGTCAAATTCGTCTACAGTCGAAATTTAGTCGATACCGAACAGCGTATCAATATGAGTTTCAAAAAGGCAAACCTTGGTGAGGTTTTGGATCGTTTGCTGAGCCCTTCTGGGATCGTCTATCACGTCGTGAGTAATCGCGTGGTTTTGAGCAAACGTGCAGTACAAATGAGTAGTCAGGTTTTGCCCGGATATTACCCATCTGATCCCGCATTTTTCGAAGAGACTCTTCCAACGTCAATCTTTGTTGAGCAAATAATTAAAGGGAGGGTTGTCGATGAAAAAGGGGAAGGATTACCGGGGGTCAGCATTATCGTAAAGGGTACCCAGTTGGGAACAGTGACGAATGAAACAGGTCAATATTCCATCCGCATCCCCGATCAAAATGCGATATTAACCTTCTCATTTGTAGGTTATCTTAGCCAGGAAGTCGTTGTTGGAAATCGTACTGAGATTAACCTTGAAATGGTGCCCGAAATTTCCTCCCTGCAGGAAGTGGTTGTCGTAGGCTACGGCACCGTCAAAAAGAGTGATCTTACGGGCTCTGTCGCCAGTGTAAAACCAGAAGACCTTGAAAGAATACCCGTTACAAATGTAAATCAAGCATTACAAGGTCGAGCAGCAGGGGTACAAATTCGTCAGACCCAACAACAACCGGGCGGAGGACTGAGCGTTCGAATAAGAGGGATAAGCTCTATTCAAGGCAATACACAGCCGCTATATGTTATCGATGGGATTATTGGTGGAGATATCAATACCCTCAACCCCCAAGACATCGAGTCATTGGAAATTCTGAAAGATGCTTCCGCAACGGCCATTTTCGGGGCTAACGGAGCCAACGGCGTAATTTTGATTA
>Ga0172382_10010983_pt1 | contig 12048 bp, 11 predicted proteins | sample Leawel138RmetaG_FD_122245 | JGI IMG/M metagenome (GOLD analysis project Ga0172382, IMG submission 122245) | Leachate microbial communities from a municipal landfill in Southern Ontario, Canada - Leachate well 138R metaG | ecosystem: Engineered > Solid waste > Landfill > Unclassified | place...
CGACTGCATCCCGCGGCCACCGGAGATGATGACCTTGGCGCTGGTCAGTTCGGGGCGGTCGGACTTCGACAGCTCCTGGCCGACGAAGGAGGACGTGCCGGGATTGGCGGCAGCGGCAATCGCCTCGACCGGAGCCGAACCGCCTTCGGCGGCGACGGGGTCAAAGGCCGTGCCGCGCACGGTGATGACCTTCAGCGCGTCGGCCGTCGTGACGGTGGCGAGCGCGTTGCCGGCATAGATCGGGCGGATGAAGGTATCCGCCGACTCGACGCCCGAAATATCGGACAGCATGGCGACGTCCTTCAGCGCGGCGACGCGCGGCAGGAAGTTCTTGCCGAACGTAGTGGCCGGGGCCAGCACGTGGCTGTAGGCGTCAACCACGCTCAACACCAGATCGGCCATCGGCTCGGCCAGCGGGTGGGCATAGGTGTCGGCGTCGGCCAGCAGCACCTTGGCGACGCCGGGCACCTTGGCGGCGGCATCGGCGGCGGCGCGGCAGCCGTGACCGGCGACCAGGACATGCACGTCAGAACCAACCGCCTGGGCAATCTTGGCGGCGGCGGCGAGGGTGACGAGAGTCGCGTTCTTGAGCGCGGCGTTATCGTGTTCAGCGATGACGAGGATGGCCATGGTCAGATCACCTTCGCTTCGGTCTTGAGCTTGCTCACCAGTTCGGCCACGTCGGCGACCTTCACGCCAGCCTTGCGGCTCGGTGGTTCGGTCACTTTGAGCGTGGTCAGGCGCGGAGTGGGATCAACGCCCAGGTCAGCCGGGCTGACGGTGTCGATCACCTTCTTCTTCGCCTTCATGATATTGGGCAGCGAAGCATAGCGCGGAGTGTTCAGGCGCAGGTCGGTGGTGACAATGGCCGGAATCTTGAGGTCCACGGTTTCCAGGCCGCCGTCGATTTCGCGCGTGACCTTGACGGACCCGTCGCCCAATTCAACCTTGGAGGCGAACGTGCCCTGCGGCCAGCCCAGGAGGGCGGCGACCATCTGGCCGGTCTGGTTGCTGTCGTCGTCGATGGCCTGCTTGCCCAGCACGATCAGGTCCGGCTTTTCCTTGTCGGCCAGGGCCTTGAGCATCTTGGCGACGGCCAGCGGCTGAAGCTCCACGTCGGTCTGCACCAGGATGCCGCGATCGGCGCCCATGGCGAGCGCCGTGCGAATGGTTTCCTGGGACTGCGACACGCCCATGGACACGACCACGATCTCGGTCGCCTTACCAGCTTCCTTGAGGCGCACGGCTTCCTCGACGGCGATTTCGTCGAAGGGGTTCATGGACATCTTGACGTTCGCCGTTTCGACGCCCGAGTTGTCCGATTTCACGCGAATCTTGACGTTGTAGTCCACGACCCGCTTGACGGCGACCAGAATCTTCATCGGTTTCCGCATCCTACGTTCTTAGTCAGAGCGTTCTTTTGGCGCTTCCTGCTGACGCAGACAACCCTTGTTGCGCCGCAAAATAAGCCTTCTGCGCCGGGGAGTCAACGAAGCCTCCATGACACATCTGAGTCAAAGAAGAACAGGTTGACGTTTACGTCAACTAATTTTGTCACAAATGCGGTCATCGCGTGGCACCGGGCACCCATAACACGTCGTCCAGTCCGTTGCGGTTGAGCGCGCGGGCCAACACGAACAGGTGGTCGGACAGGCGGTTGACATAGGCCAGGGCGGTCGGCGTGACCGCATCTTCGTCGGCCAGGGCAGCGATCAGGCGCTCGGCCCGGCGGACCACCGTGCGGGCATGATGAAGGTGCGCGCTGGCCGCGCTGCCGCCGGGCAGGATGAAAGAGTTGAGCGGCGCCAGTTCGGCGTTGAGGCTGTCGATTTCGGCCTCCAGGCGATCCACCTGCCCCTGGGTGACGCGCAGGGCCTGGCCTTCGGCTTCCTCGGCCTTGGGCGGCGTGCACAGGTCGGCCCCCAGGTCGAACAGATCGTTCTGGATGCGGGCCAGCAGGTCGTCGGCGGCCACGCCGCCGGTGGTCAGGCGGGCGAGGCCAATGACCGCGTTGGCCTCGTCCACCGTGCCATAAGCCTCGACGCGCAGGGCGTGCTTGGAAACGCGCGTGCCGTCGCCCAGCGACGTCTTGCCCGTGTCGCCGCCGCGCGTGTAGATGCGTGTCAGTCTGACCATGGTGTCTCCCGTGGGCTGGAAAAAATCAACGGCGATGCTATACAGGCATTCCATGCTTTAGGGTGGCGGTGCCGGCCCGCCATGGCAAGCTGTCCGTCGTGCCGTTCCCGCCACTGCTTCGGAATACCCCGTGCCCCGCCTCTACGTCACGTTGTCAGCCTATATCAGCCGCCACGTGATCGGGGCGCTGTTGGCAACGCTGTTGGTCATCATGGGGTTGATTCTGCTGCTGGATTTCATCGAGCTGTTGCGCCGCGCCGCTGGCAGCCCCGATGCCGACCTGGGGGTGCTGCTCAAGATGGCGCTGCTCAAGATGCCGCAGATGGTGCAGCAGGTGCTGCCGTTCGCCGTGTTGATCGGCGGCATGGTCGCGTTGTGGCGCCTGACCCGCAGCCACGAACTGGTGGTCATGCGCTCTGTCGGCGTGTCGGTGTGGCAGTTCCTGGGGCCGGCCATGGTGGTGGTCGGGGCGTTGGGGGTGCTGAACATCACCGCGTTCAACCCGGTGGCGGCGGCGATGTACAAGTCCTATCAGCGCATGGAGGACACCGTCATCCTGCGGCGGCCAGGGTCGTTCAACATATCGGAAAGCGGCCTGTGGCTGCGCGAGCCGCGCCCCGAGGGCGGTCATATCGTGGTCCATGCCGGGCATGTGCGCCAGGACGGGTTCCGCCTGGACATGCGCGATCTGGCGTTCATTTCCATCGACCAGGGCGAGCGGTTCGTGCAGCGCATCGACGCCCGCCTCGGCACCCTGGAGGACGGACGCTTCCGCCTCAACGACGTCTGGATCATGGAAGCCGGTCAACCCGGTCGTCAGGTCGAGGTTCTGTCGCTGCCGACCACCCTGACGCTTGGCCGTGTGCAGGAGAACTTCGCCAGCCCCGAGACGATTTCATTCTGGGAGTTGCCGCAGTTCATCCGCTTTTTCGAGTCGGCCGGGTTTTCCGCGCACTCTCACCGCCTCCACTGGCACAGCCTGATTGCCTCGCCGCTGTTGCTGTGCGCCATGGTGCTGCTGGCCGCCGTTTTTTCGGTCAGCCCCAACCAGCGGTCGGGGGGCGGCTTCGTGCGCGTGGTGGGCGGCGTCGGTGCCGGGTTCCTGCTCTATTTCTTCACCCGCCTGACCTTGGCGCTGGGGCTGTCCAACACCCTGCCGCCGTGGCTGGCGGCGTGGAGTCCGACCCTCATCACCGTGCTGCTGGGCACGGCAATCCTGTTGCATCTGGAAGATGGCTGATACATCCCCGCTCCGCCTTACCCTGGTTTTCATTCTGGCCCTGACCGTGTGGCGGATCGCCGTGCTGTTCGGCGCGCCCTTCGACCTGTCCTTTGACGAAGCGCAGTACTGGGGGTGGGCGCAGGACCCATCGTTCGGCTACTTCTCCAAGCCGCCCCTGGTCGCCTGGGTGATCTGGCTGACCACGGCGATTGGCGGTGACGCCGAGCCGTGGGTGCGCCTGGGGGCCACCCTGGCCCATGCCGGAGCGGCGCTGGCGCTGTTCCTGGTCGGACGCATCTTGTGGGATGGCCGGGTCGGGATGTGGGTGGCGCTGGTCTACGCCACGCTGCCTGCGGTGTCGATGTCGTCGCTGCTGATTTCGACCGACCCGTTCCTGCTGCTGTTCTGGGCCCTGGCCCTGCACGCCTACATCCGCGCGCTGCGCGCCGATGGCCTGGGCTGGTGGCTGTTGTTGGGCCTCTGGGTAGGTCTTGGACTTCTCAGCAAGTACGCCATGGTGTTCTTCGTGGGGTCCATGGTCCTGCACCTTGCGTGGTCGGCCGAGGACCGCCCGTGGCTGCGCCGGGCCGGGCCGTGGCTGGCGATGGCGGTCGGCGGGCTGGTCTATCTGCCGAATCTGTGGTGGAACCGCACGCACGGCTTTGCCAGCTATCGCCACACCGGCGAGAACGTCAATCTCAAGTCCGACCTGTTCAATCCGGGTGAACTGGCCGAGTTCCTGGGATCGCAGTTCGGGGTGTTCGGGCCGCTGCTGTTCGGGGCGCTGCTGGTCCTGCTGCTGGTGCGGTTCCGCGTGGCGGCGCGCGATCCCCGCCTGCGCCTGCTGCTGGCGTTCACGGTGCCGGTGCTGGCGGCCATCAGCGCCCAAGCGTTCCTGTCACGCGCCAATGCCAACTGGGCGGCCTCGGCCTATGTGGCGGCGAGCGTCCTGGTGGTCGGCTGGTTGTGGGACAAGGGCCGCTGGCGGATGCTGATCCAGGCCTCGGTCGCCTTGCACCTGCTGGCCGCCGGGGTGGCGTATAATCTCGACACCGTGCAGCGGCTGACCGGAAAGACCATCGGGCCGCTTCAGAAAATGCAGGGCTGGGAGGAGCTTGGCGCGCAACTGCGGGCGGTCAAGGCCGAGCATCCCGACCTCCAGCTTCTGTTCGATGACCGCAAGCTGATGGCGTCCATGCTGTACTATGCCCGCCCGGTGGTGTTCGATGCCGTGATGTTCCGCCAGATGCCGGGCATTCAGAACCACTACGAACTGACCACCACGCTGGCCGGGCGCGAGGGCGACGACTTCCTGCTGGTGGCGCGCAACGATGACGGCCCAGTCCGCTTTGCGTTCGAGTCCAGCGAGCCGCTGGTCACGCTGCGCGTCGGGGACCATCCCAAATATGCGTTGCAAACCCGGCTGTACGTGGTGCGGGGATATAAGGGACACGCTCACCCATGATGCTTGAAACGTTCGTGGCCGCCGCCGGGCGGTCGTTCCGTCGTCATTGGCTGGCGTGGCTGTTCGGGTTGCTAGTCACGTTCCTGGTGTTTCCGGGCATCGACCTATGGGCCAGCGGCCTGTTCTGGACGCCCGAAAGCGGCTGGGTGTACCGCGACGGTCACTTGCTGGAGTTCGTGCGCAAGGGCTTGCCCAGCGTGATCGTCGGCGGCGTGCTGTTCATGCTGGTGCTGTATGTCGCCGGGATCGTGTTCAAGCAGACGTTTCTTGGCATCGATGGACGCATCGCCCTGTACCTGCCGCTGTCCCTGGCCGTCGGGCCGGGGGTGATCGTCAACGGCATCTTCAAGGACAACTGGGGCCGCGCCCGGCCAAGCCAGATCGTCGAGTTCGGCGGTACCGCCACCTACACGCCGCCGCTGATGGTCACGGATCAGTGCGTGACCAACTGTTCATTTACCTCCGGCCACGGGGCGTTGGGGTTCTGGCTGGTCAGTCTGGCGTTCCTGGTGCCCGCGCCCTATCGCGGCCGGGCCATCCTGGTGGCGCTGGGTCTGGGGAGCATGGTTGCCCTGGTGCGCATCATGCAGGGCGGGCATTTCCTGTCCGACACCCTGTACAGCGCCATCATCACCGTGTCGGTGAGCTGGGTGCTGTGGAAGGCCATGTTCGGCCCTCACTCCCCAACCCCACATGGAACAAAGGACTTTTCCTGACGTTCCGGCCGCCTTATATGTCGGCCATGACCATAGCATCGCCCCCCTGTTCGGCCACGCCAGACGCCGCCGACACGCGTGAGAACCTGATCGGCCTGTCCCGCGCGGAACTGGCCGAACGCTTTGCCGCGCTCGGTGAGAAGCCGTTCCGCGTCAAACAGATATGGTCCTGGCTGTACTGCCACGGCGTGACCGACTTCGCTGCCATGACCAACGTGTCCAAGGACATGCGGGCCAAGCTCGAAGACAAATTCCGCATCGGCCGCCCGACGGTCAGCCGCGAGCAGACCTCGACCGACGGCACCCGCAAATGGCTGCTGCGCTTCAAGGACGGCAACGAGGCCGAAACCGTCTACATCCCCGACGACGACCGGGGCGCGGTGTGCGTGTCCACCCAGGTCGGCTGCACCCTGACCTGCCGCTTCTGCCACACCGGCACGCAGATGCTGGTCCGCAACCTCGGTGCGGCCGAGATCGCCGGGCAGTTCATGGTCGCCCGCGACAGCTACGGCGAATGGCCGACCCCCAACGAAACCGGCCGCCTGCTGTCCAACGTCGTGGTCATGGGTATGGGCGAGCCGCTGTTCAACTACGACGAAACCGTCAAGGCACTGGGCATCCTGATCGATCCCGACGGCATCGCCCTGTCGCGCCGCCGGGTCACGCTGTCTACCTCGGGCGTGGTGCCGCGCATGTATGATCTCGGCCGCGATCTGCCGGTGAACCTCGCGGTGTCGCTGCACGCCGCCACCGACGACATCCGCAACGAGATCATGCCGATCAACAAGAAGTACCCGCTCAAGGAGCTGATGAAGGCCTGCCGCGAATACCCCGGCGCCTCCAACGCCCGGCGGATCACGTTTGAGTACGTCATGCTCAAGGGCATCAACGACAGCGACGCCGACGCCCGCGCCCTGGCCAAGCTGGTCAAGGGCATTCCGTGCAAGTTCAACCTGCTGCCGTTCAACAAATGGCCGGGATCGGACTTCGAGTGCGCCGACTGGGACCGCATCGAAAAGTTCTCCGACATCCTGGCCGCGCAGGGCTTCTCCGCCCCCATCCGCGTGCCGCGCGGCCGCGACATCCTGGCCGCCTGCGGGCAGCTCAAGTCGGACAGCCTGCGCGAACGCCTGAAGGTCAAGGTTGAAAGTTAAGGGAAGGGGATTCACCACAGAGATCACAGAGATCACAGAGATTTCAGTGTATGTGGCCGCGCGCAGCGCATAAAAACGACCCACGGGATTATTGCCTGCGGCGCGGTGGCCCCGCCCTCTCTGTGTCCTCTGTGATCTCTGTGGTGAATCCCCTTCACTTGTTCCAGACCGTGGCGTTGTCGTGTAGAACAGGGCCTTCCCGCCTCTGAAGCGAGTTCCGCGCGTGCAGTCTCTGGTCCACGGTTTCCGCCCTTACCTTCTGCTGACATTGCTGGTCTTGGTGGTCGCCCTGCCGGGGCTTGATGCCTTGCCGCCGATGGATCGCGACGAGTCGCGGTTCATTCAGGCGACTCGCCAGATGGCCGAGACGGGCGACTACGTGGTGGTGCGCTTCCTTGAGGAATTGCGGGCCAAGAAGCCGGTCGGCATCTACTGGCTCCAGACCGTGGCGGTGGAGGCGTTCAGCCATCCGGCCGATACCCGCGTGTGGCCGTACCGCGTGCCGTCGTTGCTGGGCGTGCTGCTGGCCGTGCTGTTCACGTTCCGGCTGGGCGTGGCGCTGTTCGACCGCCGCATCGCGCTGGTCGCCGCCGGGGCACTCGGTACCGCGCTGATTGCCGTGGTCGAGGCGCATCTGGCCAAGACTGACGCCATGCTCCTTGGGCTGACCACGGTCACGCTGACCGGGTTGGGGCTGATCTACATGCAGGGCAAGGGCGGCACCGCTGCGCCGCGCTGGGTGCCGCTGGTGTTCTGGCTGGCGCTGGGGTGCTCCATCCTGGTCAAGGGGCCGGTCACGCCGATGATCGTGATTTTGACCGGCATCGCCCTGGCCGTGGCCGACCGATCCTTCGGCTGGCTCAATGCCTTGCGCCCGGTCATGGGGGTGATCGTCACCGCCGCCGTGGTGCTGCCGTGGTTCATGGCGGTGTCCGAACAGACCGGCGGCGCGTTCCTCGGCGAAGCGGTGCGCGGCGACCTCATTCCCAAGCTGATCGGCGGCCACGAAAGCCACGGCGCACCGCCCGGCTACCATACCCTGCTGGCGAGCGTGCTGCTGTGGCCGGCGTCGCTGTTCCTGTGGCCCGCGCTGGGCCGGGCTTGGCGTGAGCGGGCCTTGCCGGGCGTGCGTTTTGCCCTGGCATGGCTGGTGCCGTCGTGGGTGGTGTTCGAGCTGATCCCGACCAAGCTGCCGCACTACACCCTGCCGCTCTATCCGGCCCTGGCGCTGCTGATCGCCGTCACCTTGTTCGCCGTGCGCGACGGCACCTATGAGCGCCTCGCCCGCCTGCCCGCCAAGCTGTGGTATCTGGTGTGGGGTGTGATCGGCCTCGTCCTCGCGGCGGCCATGATCGCCGCGCCCGTTCTGCATGGCGAGGGCGTCGGCGTGTGGCCGGTTCTGGCCGCGCTGGGCGCGCTGGTGGCGGTCGGCGGCGGGCTGTGGCACGCCCTGCGGCGACGTTACCTCAACGCCCTGGCGTTCGGCATGGCCGGAGCGGTGGTGCTGCATGTCAGCGTGTTCGCGGGCGTGCTGCCGGGTCTGTCGGATCTGTGGGTCAGCCAGCGCATTGCCGCCGCCGCCGATGTCCATGCCCCCGGCGCACCGCTGGCCGCCGTCGGCTACCACGAACCGAGCCTGGTGTTCCTGATGGGCACCGACACCCTGCTGGCCGACGACGGCCCCTCGGCCGCCGAAGCCCTGGCCTCGGGCCGGGTCGGCGTGGTCGCCATCGAGTCGCGCGCCGTTGACGCGTTCACCGCCGCCGCCGCCGAACGCGGCCTGTCCCTCCGTGCCGCCGAGGTGGTCGATGGCCTCAACTACTCGCGCGGCAAACCCGTCCGCATGACTCTCTACGTCCGGGAATAGCCAACATGCCAGATGTCCTCGACCGTACAGGGCAGGTTGCCCGTCGCCATGCCGCCTGGGTTCGCGCCCGGCCCCTAATGGCCGCCGTGGCCTATGCCGCCGTGCTGTCGGTGCTGGGCATCCTGTTCGTGGACAAACCGCTGGCTCTGTACATCAAGGCCAATATCGACCCCCACACCTTCGGCTTCTTCAAGACCGTCACCGACCTGGGACTGGGCGGTCACTGGTATGCGCTGGTGATCGTGGCGTGGCTGACGTGCATGGTGCGGTCCGGGCTGGCCCTGACCACCGTGGCGTATGAGACATGGCGCCTGCGCGCCCGCTCGGCGCTCTATGTGCTGGCAACCATGGTGGTGTCTGGCGTGCTGGTGCAGATTCTCAAGTTCGCCATCGGCCGTCTGCGCCCGCGCTACTTGTTCGAGGAAGGCCTGTACGGCTTTACCCCCTTCACCGGCGCCAACTCCTTCCCATCCGGCCATTCGCAGGTCATCTGGGCGGTGATGATCGCCCTGTGGTTCGTCTATCCTCGCTACCGCGCCGCCTACGTCACCGTGGCGATGCTGGTGTCATTCTCCCGCGTGGCGACGACGGTGCATTTCCTGTCCGACTGGATGATGGGGTCGGTTTTGGCCATCGTGGTCGCAGTGGCCGTAAAGGACTGGTTCGAGCGCGGCGGACGGCCGGGGGTGCGGCTGGTTTAGGGCGCGCAGCGCCCGCGTCACTTCGACTGCATCAGCCCACGCAATTTTCCCTGCATTTCCGCCGAGTCCCATTCCGCCTCGCCGATCAGGCGGGCGATTTCGCGGCCCTCGGGGTCCACGACAATCGTGGTCGGCAGGCCCGAGGCCTCGATGGCGCGCGGCACGCCGCCTGTGGGGTCGGCGTAGACGGCAAGGTTGCCAAGCCCCTGCTTGTCCAGCCACTCCTTTGCCACCGCTGCCCCGCCGCGATCCTGGTTGAGCGCCACCACGGTAAACGCATCCCCGCCGAGCGCCTTCTGCAACCGATCCAGGGCGGGCATTTCGCGCAGGCACGGCGGGCACCATGTCGCCCATAGGTTCAGGACCACCATCCGGCCCTTGAAATCGTTCAGGGAAACCGGCGTTCCGACCCCGTCGGCGAAGGTGATGCCGTCGGGCAGAATGCAGGGTTCGGCCCATACTTGCAGGGTGCCGACGGTCCGCGCGGTGGGTTTCTGAGGCCCTTGGCCCAACGTGCACAGCCGATCCGCATCCTGGCTGCTTGCAACGGGCACGATAATGGCGACAATCGCAGCCACGACGGCAAACGCCGCCACTGCCATAACCCCTTTGCCCGGACGCGTGAACCCTGCCATGACCCAGCCTTCCGATAAGTCCACCAGCACCATTTGGGGCGGCCGCTTCGATGCCGGCCCCTCGGCGATCATGGAAGCGATCAATGCCTCCATCGGCTTTGACAAGCGCCTGTACAAACAGGATATCGCGGGGTCGCGTGCCCATTGCAAGATGATTGCCGCCGCCGGGGTGATTTCCGAGGCCGACCGCGACGCCATCCTAGGCGGCCTGGATCAGGTGGAGCGCGAGATCGAGGAGGGCACGTTCGTCTTCTCCAGCAAGCTCGAAGACATCCACATGAACGTCGAAACCCGCCTCAAGGCGATCATCGGCGACGCGGCTGGGCGCCTGCACACCGCGCGGTCGCGTAACGATCAGGTGGCGACCGATTTCCGCATGTGGGTGCGCGATGCCTGCGACCGCATCGACAGCCAGCTCGGCGCGTTGCAGGAGGCGCTGATCGCCCAGGCCGAGGCCCATGCCGACACCGTCATGCCGGGCTTCACCCACCTCCAGGCCGCCCAGCCGGTGACGTTCGGCCATCACATGCTGGCCTATGTGGAGATGTTCGGGCGCGACCGCAGTCGCTTTGCCGATGCGCGGGCGCGCATGAACGAGTGCCCGCTGGGCGCTGCCGCGCTGGCCGGGACCAGTTTCCCCATCGACCGCCACAGGACGGCGGCAGACCTGGGCTTTGCCCGGCCGATGGCCAATTCGCTCGATGCCGTGTCCGACCGCGACTTTGCGCTGGAGTACATGGGCGCGGCGGCCATCGCGTCGATCCACCTGTCGCGTCTGGCCGAGGAACTGGTCATCTGGACGTCGGCCCAGTTCAAGTTCGTGAAGCTGCCCGATGACCTGTCCACCGGGTCGTCGATCATGCCGCAAAAGCGCAACCCCGACGCCGCCGAACTGGTGCGCGCCAAGGTCGGCCGCGTGATCGGCGACTTCACCGCCCTGCTGATCGTCATGAAAGGCCTGCCGCTGGCCTATTCCAAGGACATGCAGGAGGACAAGGAGCCGGTGTTCGAGGTGTCCGACACCCTGGACCTGACCCTGGCCGCCATGACCGGCATGATTTCCCGCCTCAAACCCGACGTGGAGCGCCTGCGCGCTCAAGCAGGCGTCGGCTTCACCACCGCGACCGATCTGGCCGACTGGTGCGTGCGGGTGCTGAACGTGCCGTTCCGCCGTGCCCACGAGATCGCCGGGTCGCTGGTCAAGCTGGCCGAGACCAAGGGCTGCGACCTGCCCGACCTCAGCCTCGCCGACCTGCAAAGCATCGAGCCCGGCATCACCGCCGAGGCGCAGGCCGTGCTGACGGTGGCCCATTCGGTCGCCAGTCGCACGTCCTATGGCGGCACCGCCCCGGCCAACGTGCGTGCCCAGGCGGCCGAGGCCCGCAAGCGGTTCCTGAGTGGCGGGGGTGTGGCATGACCCGCGCCCTCCTCGTCCTGCTGGCCGTGCTCATGCTGGCCGCGCCGCTGTCGGCCTGCGGCAAGAAGACTAAGCTGGAGCCACCCGAAGGCTCCGAGCATCCCAAGACCTATCCGACCCGCTGACGGACGCCGCATCATGCATCATTTCGATTACCGCAACGGCCGCCTCCATGCCGAGGACGTGGCGCTCGACGCCATCGCCGAGGCCGTCGGCACGCCGTTTTATGTCTATTCCACCGCCACCCTGGCCCGTCACCTCAGCGTCTTTACGGAGGCCCTGAGCGGTCTGAACGCCACCGTGTGCTTTGCCATGAAGGCCAACTCCAACCTCGCAGTGCTGCGCACTCTGGTAAAGCTCGGCGCGGGCATGGACGTGGTGTCGGGCGGCGAACTGGCCCTGGCCCTGAAGGCGGGCTGCGACCCGGACAAGATCGTGTTCTCGGGCGTCGGCAAGACGGCGGCGGAACTGGCCCAGGCGCTGGACGCCGGAATCCACCAGATCAACGTCGAGTCGGTCCCCGAACTGGAGGCCCTCAACGCCATTGCCGTCGCCAAGGGCCTGCGCGCCCCCATCGCGCTGCGCATCAACCCCGACGTCGGCGCGGGTGGGCACGAAAAGATCACCACCGGCAAGAAAGAGAACAAGTTCGGCATCGACTGGGTGGACGCCCACGGCATCTACCAGAAGGCCAGCGCCATGCCGGGCATCGCGGTCAAGGGCATCGCCGTCCAC
>Ga0172382_10010984_pt1 | contig 12046 bp, 7 predicted proteins | sample Leawel138RmetaG_FD_122245 | JGI IMG/M metagenome (GOLD analysis project Ga0172382, IMG submission 122245) | Leachate microbial communities from a municipal landfill in Southern Ontario, Canada - Leachate well 138R metaG | ecosystem: Engineered > Solid waste > Landfill > Unclassified | place...
CCCTGCGCTGCCCGCCGGGTGACACGCCGGTGAACGTGCTGTCGGGCGGCGAACGCAGGCGGGTTGCTCTGTGCCGGCTGCTGCTCAAGAAACCCGACATCCTGCTGTTGGACGAACCGACCAACCATCTGGACGCCGAATCGGTGCTGTGGCTGGAGCGCTTCCTGGAGGAATACAGCGGAACCGTGGTGGCCGTGACCCACGATCGCTACTTCCTCGACAATGTCACCGGCTGGATCCTCGAACTGGACCGTGGCCGCGGCATCCCCTACGAGGGCAATTACTCCGGCTGGCTGGAACAAAAGCAGAAGCGCATGGCGCAGGAACAGCGCGAAGAAGCCTCGCGCGAGCGCACCATCAATCAGGAACTGGAGTGGATTCGCTCCAACCCCAAGGGCCGTCAGGCCAAGCAGAAGGCGCGCATCACCGCGTTCGACGATCTGGTCGCCAAGGCCCAGGACAAGCAGCCCGGCCTTGCCCAGATTGTCATTCCGACCCCGGAACGCCTGGGCGGCGTGGTCATCGAAGCCAACGGCGTCACCAAGAGCTTCGGCGACCGCCTGCTGATCGAAAACCTGTCGTTCCGCCTGCCGCCGGGCGGCATCGTCGGCGTGATTGGCCCGAACGGCGCCGGTAAGACCACCCTGTTCAAGATGATCACCGGCATCGAAAAGCCCGACGAGGGCACCATCCGCGTCGGCGAAACCGTCAAGCTGGGCTACATCGACCAGACCCGCGAATCTCTCGATCCGAACCGCACCGTCTGGGAAGAAATCTCCGACGGGCACGAAGAAATCGACGTCGGTAAGCGCAAGATCCAGTCGCGCGCCTACGTCGGGTCATTCAACTTCAAGGGCGGCGATCAGCAAAAGCGCGTCGGCCAGCTTTCCGGCGGTGAACGCAACCGCGTCCATCTGGCCAAGATGCTGAAGTCCGGCTCCAACGTCCTGCTGCTCGACGAACCGACCAACGACCTCGACCTCGACACCCTGCGCGGCCTCGAAGAAGCCTTGCTCGACTTCCCCGGCTGCGCCGTGGTCATCAGCCATGATCGCTGGTTCCTGGACCGTGTCGCCACCCACATCCTGGCCTTCGAAGGCGACAGTCACGTGGAGTGGTTCGAGGGCAACTTTGAAGCCTACGAAGAAGACAAAAAGCGCCGCCTCGGCGCCGATGCGTCCGAACCCCACCGCATCAAGTACAAGCCGGTTCACCGCTAACCGAATCGGCCTTCCTATCAGTTGCTTCGACAGCCCGCCCCGAGCACTCGCGGCGGGCTGATCGTTTTGAATCTCGTCTTTAGTCTCAGTCCAAGCCTTTTGATCTTTCGCACCCCCAACCCAGGGCCACTATAACCAAGGACGCGCGAGGCCGAAAAACACTGGGATCAGATGAGTCTGCTACACCGCATTATCGTCCTCATCCTGCTGGCTGTCCTCCCGGTCGCAGGGGTGGAGGTGTACACGCAGTTCGTTCTGATGCAGCAGCGCGAGCAGGATGTCGAGGCGCGGGCCATGCGCCTGGTCCGCCATATTGAAGTGGAATACGCCCGACTGAGCGGAGGCCTCCGCCATACACTGATGACGCTGGCCGCGACAGATATTGCCCGGAACGAGGACACACCGCGCTGTCAGATCCTTTTGGAGGAACTGAAGCCGGGGTTTCCGGACTACTTGAGCTTTCACGTGACCGATGAGCGGGGCACGATCCTGTGCAGCACCGACCACAATGCCATCGGACAGTCGGCCGCCGCCCAGCCGTATTTTATGGAAGCGGTTTTAAGAGGGGCGTTCACAGAGGGGGAATTCAGTACCCTTATCCCCGACGGGCCCCTGCAACTGCCCTTCTCGGTGCCGGTCCTGAACAGCGACGGCATAGCGACCGGCGTCGTGATGGCGGCCGTCACCACTGCATGGCTCCAGGATTTTCTAACCAAACAGCCTCTGCCGGAGGCCGCCGAAGCCATGCTGGCCAACGATGACGGGACCGTATTGGCCGCGCGATCCGAGGAGGCGATCATCGTCGGATACCCCTTGCCCACTCCATACCTGGAATTCCTGGACACCACCGAGAACGGCATCGCCAGGGTCATCGGCCCGCGTGGCCGGGACCAGGTACTGGCCTATCTGCCGCTGAAGGTCGCCCCGAAAGGCCTGTTCGCCGCCGTCGCCCTGGATACCGACACAGCGCTGACGCCCCTGCGCGAAGCGGGCCTGCGTGCGCTCCTACTGGCCGGGGTCGTTGTGCTGCTGGCCGTCCTGGGCGCCATCTGGGGTGCCAATGTGTTCCTGCGCCGCCCCATCAGCGACCTCATCAATGCCACCCGGCGCTGGCGGGCCGGCGACTTCACCACCCGCAGCCGCATGGGCGGCGCGACCGAATTAGGGGAACTGGGCCGCGCCTTCGACGAAATGGCGGCCCATCTGGCGGAAAAGGAACGCACGCGCGAAGCCGCGGCAAAAGCCGAGCAACGCATGGCCACCGTGTTGGCCAGCACCACCGACGGAGTGGTCAACATCGACCGGGACTGGCGCTTTACCTACATCAATCCGAACGCCGCCGACGTCCTTCCAGGCGGTGAACGGTTGCTGGGCCAAAACGTGTTCGAAGCCCTGCCCGAACTACACGGATCGGAATTCGAGCGCGAGTGCCGAACCGCGCTGGCAACCCGCAAGCCGGTGGAATTCGAGGCCTTTTTCCCACCACTCCAGGCGTGGTTCGCGGTCCGAGCGTTCCCCTCCAAGGACGGCCTATCGCTGTACTTCCAAGATGTCACGTCGCGCCGGCGCGACGAACAGGCCCTGGCATTGGCGGCCCGGCAGAGGTCGGAACTGATGGCGCAGCTCAACGCCCTGCTGGAGAACGCCCCGGTCGGCCTGATCTACATGGACCGCCAAGGCCGCTACGTCCGGGTCAATGCGGCCATGGCCCGTATGAACGGCCTGTCCGAGCATGACCACATCGGCCGGCACATTAGCGACGTGGTGCCAGGCATTGATGCCGTGGCGATTCAAGGCAACCTCTACCGGGTGTTCACGGAACACCGGGCCATCAGCGATCTGGAAATGTCGGGCGAGGTGGCCACCGAACCTGGCGTCCTCCGGCACTGGCTGACCAGTTGGTTCCCGGTCATGGTCGAGGATGAAGTGCTGTTCGCCGGCGTGGTAACTCAAGACATCACGGCATCCCGCCGCATCGAGGCCGCATTGCGTATCGCCAAGGACGAAGCAGAAGCCGCCAACCGCGCCAAGAGCAGCTTCCTGGCCGCCGCCAGCCATGACTTGCGGCAGCCATTGCAGTCGCTGTTCCTGTTCCGCGCCGCCCTTGATCGCCACGTCACCGATGCCGAGGGCCGCCACAAGTTCGACATGCTGGGGGTTGGCCTGAACACGCTCAAGGGCCTTCTGGACGGTCTACTGGATGTGTCGCGCTTGGAATCCGGCAGCGTCGAGCCGTGCATCAGCGCCTTTCCAATCACCCCGTTGCTGGAAGATATCTGCGATTCCTACCGCCCAGTGGCCGAGGACAAGGGATTGCGTTTCGATGCGACGACTGACTGCGATCTTGCGGTAAAGAGCGACCCGATCCTGCTCGGCCGCATGATCCGCAATCTGGTCGAAAACGGCATCCGCTATACGCCGCGCGGGTTCGTGCGCCTGGAGTGCCACCCGACCGATGACGGGCACGTCCGCATCGGCGTGGTTGACAGCGGCATCGGCATCCCGGCGGATCAGACGAAGTTGATTTTCGACGAATTCCATCAGGTCGGAAATCCCGAGCGCGACCGGACGCGCGGTTTGGGCTTGGGGCTGCCAATCGTGCGCCGCCTGTCGGAGTTGCTGGGCCATCCGGTTGCCGTGTCCACCGAACCTGACAAGGGGTCCTCCTTCTCGATACTGGTGCCGCAGGCCAGCCACCCCCTGCGGGCCGAGGTCATCCGCCCGGCGACCAAACCCGGCCGGGGCCGCTTCGCCGTATTGATCGAAGACGATGCGCTGGTTCTGATCGGGTTGCAGGCCACCTTGGAAGACTTCGGCTTCGACGTCCTGGCGGCAGGCTCCAGCGACGAGGCCCTGCGTCGTTTGAATGCCGAGGGGCGGAGGCCCGACGTGGTGCTGACCGACTACCGCCTGCGCGGCGAAGAAGTCGGCACCCACGCCGTCCGCCGCATCCGCGCATTGTTCAAGTACCCGGTTCCTGGTCTGGTGTTGACCGGCGAAACAGGGCAGGACACCCGCGATGACGCGGCCAGCAACGGGCTGGGGATCCTCCACAAGCCCATCGACCCGGACCGCCTCAGCGATGCCCTGGAGCGCCTGATGGCGCCGGCTTAATAGGGGACGCCAGGCGCACCGGCTGGCGGTGACGGCCCCAGGTTCCCGGCTCGTCCTCGAACACTCCGGCGCAGACCATGCCGCAGGTCGGGCACCTGCCGTCACTCCCCACCGCCACCCGGCCAAGCTCATACCAATCGCGTTCAATCAGCACCGTGCCGCAGGCATGGCAAAACGTACTGCCACCGACCGGGTCGTGGACGTTGCCGGTGTAGCAATACCGCACGCCGTTGCGCCGGGCGATGTCCCGCGCCCGCGTCAGCGTGGCAGCCGGGGTGGCGGGAATGTCGCGCATCCGGTAATCGGGGTGGAACGCCGTGAAGTGCAGCGGCACGTCGGGTCCGACGGCGTTGACCAGCCAGTCGGTCATGGCGTCAATCTGGGCATCGGAATCGTTCTGGCCGGGGATGAGCAGCGTGGTGATCTCGAACCACACGCTCGTCTCCTGTTTCAGGTAGACCAGAGTGTCCTTGACCGGCTCCAGATGGCCGGTGCACAGGGTATGGTAGAAGTCTTCGGTAAAGCCCTTGAGATCGACGTTGGCGGCATCCATGTGGCCGAAAAACTCGGCCCGCGCCTCGGGCAGGACATAGCCCGCCGTCACCGCCACCGTGCGGATGTCCCGCGCGTGGCATGCCTTGGCGGCATCCACGGCGTACTCCAGGAAAATGACCGGGTCGTTGTAGGTGAAGGCGACCGAGCGGCACCCGCTGCGTACCGCCGCCTCGGCAATGGCCTCGGGGCTGGCGGCATCCTGCAAGCGGTCCATCTCGCGGGCCTTGGAGATATCCCAGTTCTGGCAGAACTTGCAGGTCAGATTGCAGCCCGCCGTGCCAAATGACAGCACCGGCGTTCCCGGCAGGAAGTGGTTGAGCGGCTTCTTCTCGATCGGGTCGATGCAGAAGCCCGACGACCGGCCATAGGTGGTCAGCACGATCCCGCCATCCTGGGCCGCCCGAACGAAGCACAACCCGCGCTGGCCGTCGCGCAAGACGCAGCGGCGCGGGCACACGTCACACCGCACGCGCCCATCATCGAGGCGCTCCCAATAGCGGCCGGGCACGGCATCGGGAAAATCGATCATGGCAATCTCGCCCCTTTCGGGCGACTTTCGGTTTTTGCTGGAGAACCCCATATTTGGGGACAAGTTGCCGCTGCGTAAAGGGCAAGACGCATGACCATCCACCGCCCCATGGCTGTCGCCGGGACGTTCTATCCGGGCGATCCCGCCACCCTGGCCGCTATGCTGGACAGGCTGCTGGCCGATGCCCCGGCGTCCACCGGCCCGGCGCCTAAAGCGATAATCGCCCCGCACGCAGGGTATGTGTACTCCGGTCCGACGGCGGCGGCGGTCTATGCCCGCCTGCGCCCGGCGCGCGGCGCGGTGCGGCGGGTGGTGCTGATCGGCCCGGCCCATCGGATGCCGTTCCACGGGCTGGCCCAAAGTGGCGCCGACGTTCTGGATACTCCGCTCGGCCCGCTGGTGGTGGACAAGACCGTCGGGCCGCTGCCCCATGTCACAGTGCTGGACGAGGCCCACGCCCAGGAGCACAGCCTGGAGGTCCACCTGCCCTTCCTCAAGGCGGTGCTGGGCGACGTGGCGGTGGTGCCGCTGATTGCCGGACAGTGCACGCCCGATCAAGTGGCCGATGTCCTGAATGCCCTTTGGCGCGGTCCGGAAACTTTGATCGTGGTTTCGTCCGACCTGTCGCACTTCCTGGACTACGACACCTGCAAGCGCGTCGATGCGGGCACCGTGGCGGCCATTGAGCATCTGGACCCAGGCCCGATCACCTACGACCACGCCTGCGGCCGGTTGCCCATCGCCGGGCTGCTGACCGTGGCAAAACGGCGCGGCATGCGGGTCGAGACGGTGGACGTGTGCAATTCGGGCGACACCGCCGGGCCGCGCGACCGCGTGGTCGGCTACGGTGCATGGGCCTTCCACGAGCCGCAGGACCCAGGCGCCCTGCTCATCCGCGACCACGGCACCGCCCTGGTGCGGCTGGCCGGGGAGTCCATCACCCACGGCCTGCAACATGGTCGCCCCCTGCCCGTCGCCCTGGATACTTGGCCCAAGGCGGTGCGGGCCTTCGGAGCCGCCTTTGTTACCCTGTCCATGGGTCCGCAGAAGGAATTACGCGGATGCATCGGGTCGGCATCGGCATGGCGGCCCTTGGTCGAGGATGTAGCCGAAAACGCCTTCAAGGCGGCCTTCGCCGACCCACGCTTCACCCCTTTGCGCCACTCAGAGCAGGCCGATCTGACCCTTGGCCTGACGGTGCTCGACCCGCCCCGCCCCATGCCCGTCCGCGACGAAGCCGACCTTCTGGACCGCCTGCGGCCGGGGGTGGACGGTCTCATCCTGGAGGACACCGGGCGGCGCGGCCTGTTCCTGCCGAGCGTTTGGGAGGCCCTGCCCGAGCCATCCGAGTTCGTTGCCCAGTTGCGCCGCAAAGCCGGGCTTCCGCCGGGGCATTGGTCGCCTACGATCCGGTTTTCGCGCTTTGCCGGGCATAGCGTGTCGAGCCGGGAGGCTTTCGTGGTATGATGCTCCCCGACGGGGGGTCGTTTGGGAGAGCATGATGAGACTGCTGTTTGCCGCCTTGGCCGGGGTATTTTTGTGGGGCACATCCGGCCCGGCATCGGCGCAGACCTATAGCTGGACCACCACGGCGCCAGCCAATCTCATCGGCACCTGGGTCGAGATGGGGCAAAGCTGCAAGGACGAAAACAGCCCGCTCAATATCTTTGCCGATGGCGGCTATCAATGGCGGCGGTCGCGCACGGACTGGGGCTTTGCGCGTGGGCAGTTTTCCTACGTCTCGACCCAGCCGTACACGATCTATTTCCGCGTCCGCCAACTCGTCGCCCAGAACAAACCCGATTTCCAGATGGCCCTGTCGGGCGACCAGTTGCGCATTTACAGCATCGGCTCCGGCCAGGAACGCCGCCTGGAGCGATGCAAGGATTAACCCGCGCTTGCAAACGGGTCGGCCCGGCACGACCTGAGCATTTCATCATCAACAGGAGACAACGGCATGGGACGTTTCGGCACCGGACAGGCCATTCGCCGGGTTGAGGACCTGCGGTTCCTACGCGGCGCGGGCCGCTATACCGACGACATCACCCTGCCCGGTCAAGCGGTCGGCTTCGTGCTGCGCAGCCCCTATGCCCACTGTGACATTGCAGGGCTGGACGTCGAGGCGGCGCGCGCCGCACCGGGGGTGCTCGGCGTGTTCACCTGCGCCGACCTGGACGCCGACGGCATCGGGGAATTGCCGGTGGTGGTGACGCCCAAGAACGCCGCCGGGCAGCGTATGCCCGTACCGCCGCGCCCGGCGCTGGCCCGCGACCGCGCCCGACATGCTGGCGAGCCGGTGGCCTTCATCGTCGCTGAAACGCTCGATCAGGCCAAGGACGCCGCCGAGTTGATCGGGTTCGACGCCGACCCCGTCGATGCCGTCACCGACATGACCGCCGCCACCGCCCCCGGCGCTCCGCTGGTGTGGCCGGATCTCGCGCCCGGCAACGTGCTGCTCGATTGGGAGATGGGCGACGCCGTGAAGGTGGCCGAGGCGTTCGCGGCGGCCGACCGGATGGTCAGCCTCGATCTGGTCAACAACCGGGTCGCTCCCGTCGCCATGGAGACGCGCGGCTGCATCGGCGATTTCGACGGCACCCGCATGACCCTGATTACCGGCAGCCAGGGCAGCCATCAGCTTCAGGGCTGGCTGTGCGACCATGTGTTCAAGACCGGCCGCGAGGGCCTGCACGTCATCGCCCCGGACGTCGGCGGCGGGTTCGGGATGCGCCTGTTCCTGTTCCCCGAACACGTCCTGGTGCTTTACGCGGCGCGCAAGATCGGGCGGCCGGTCAAGTGGATCGGCGACCGCGCCGAGAGTTTCCTGGCCGACACCCACGGCCGCGACCACATCAGCCACGCCGAAGCCGCCGTTGATGCCGATGGCCGTATTCTCGGCCTGCGGGTCGAGACGCTGGCCAACCTCGGGGCCTATGTGTCGCAGATGGGGGCCTTCGTGCCGACCATGGCGGGCACGGCCATGCTGACCGGCGTCTACGCCATTCCTTGCGCCCATGCCCGCGTGCGCTGTGTCGTCACCAACACCGCGCCGACCGACGCCTATCGCGGCGCCGGACGGCCCGAGGCCGCCTATCTGATCGAACGGCTGGTCGATACCGTGGCGCGCGCCCTCGGCCTGCCGCGCGACGAGGTGCGCCGCCGCAACTTCATCCCGCCCGAGGCCATGCCCTTCCGCACCGCTCTCGGCAAGACCTACGATTCCGGCGAGTTCGCCCGCCTGATGGACGAGAGCATTCGCCGCGCCGACTGGGCCGGGTTCGAGGCCCGCCGGGCCGAGGCCAAGGCGCGCGGCAAACTGCGCGGCATCGGCATGGGCTATTACGTCGAGGTGTGCGGCGGCGGCGGCGATGAAACCGCCCATGTGCACCTGGATGCCCAAGGTCATGCCGTGGTGCTGATCGGCACCCAGTCCACCGGACAAGGCCACGAAACCGCCTATGGCAACATGGTGGCCGCTGAACTCGGCATTCCGCTCGACCATGTGCGCGTGGTCCAAGGCGATACCGACGTGGTGCCGACCGGCAAGGGCACCGGCGGGTCGCGTTCGCTGCCGGTCGGCGGGGCGTCGCTCAGTCAGGCGGTGGACAAGGTGATCGCGCGCGGCAAGACCTTTGCCGCCGCGCAATGGGGCGTGGAGCCCGACGCGGTGGACTTCGAGGATGGCCGGTTCCGCTCCCGCGCCTCCAACCAGTTGCTGACCATGGCCGAGGTCGCCGCCCTGTCCGGCGGCATCAAGGAACAGGCGGCATGGCAGCCGCCCGAGGGCACCTATCCCAACGGCTGCCACATCTGCGAACTGGAAATCGACCCCGACACCGGCGAAACCTCCATCGTTCGATACACCGTGACCGACGACGTGGGCGTGATCGTCAACCCGATGCTGCTGCGCGGCCAGATCGTCGGCGGCATCGCCCAGAGCGTCGGGCAGGCATTGTTTGAACTGGCGGCCTATGACGCCGAAAGCGGACAGTTGCTTGCCGGGACGTTCATGGACTATGCCATGCCTCGGGCCGACACCCTGCCCCACGTCGATTTCGCCACCATCGAGATCCCGTGCACGACCAACCTTCTCGGCGTCAAGGGCGCTGGCGAGGCCGGAACCATCGGCGCGACGCCGACGGTGATGAATGCCGTCCTGGACGCCCTGGCCCCGCTGGGCATCGATCACGTCGACATGCCGGCCACGCCGCACCGCCTGTGGCGCTTGATCCAATCCGTAAACAAGGACGCTGCCGCGTGACCACCCTGCCCGACCTCGCCCAATTGGCCGAAGCCCTGACCTCCACCGTGCGGGCCGCCGGGGCGGTCATCATGGACATCTACCACAGCGACTTCGACGTCGAGCACAAGGGCGACAACTCGCCGGTCACGGCCGCCGACGCCGCCGGGGAAAAGATCATCCTGGCCGATCTGGCCCGTCTGACCCCCGACATCCCGGTGGTGGCCGAGGAAGAAGCCGCCGCTGGGCGTATCCCCGAGGTCGGCAGCGTGTTCTGGCTGGTCGATCCGCTGGACGGCACCAAGGAATTCATCAAGCGCAACGGCGAGTTCACCGTCAACATCGGCCTCGTCGCCGATGGCCGCCCGGTGCTCGGGCTGGTGTATGTCCCGGTGCAGGACGTGCTGTTCGTCGGTTACGGCCCTGGCACCGCGTTCCGCGAACAGGGCAACGCGCCGCGCGAGGCCATTTCGTGCCGCCGCCCCCCAGCCGCCGGTCTGACCGTCCTGGCCAGCCGCAGCCACGCCAATTCCGAAGCCCTGCAAGGCTATCTAGGCGACAAGACGGTGGCCGAGGTCATCAACGCCGGAAGCTCGCTCAAGTTCTGCCGCGTGGCCGAAGGTGTGGCCGACCTGTACCCCCGGTTCGGACCGACCTGCGAGTGGGACACCTGCGCCGCCCATGCCGTGCTCGACGCCGCCGGCGGGTCCGTCACCACCACCGATGGAAAGCCGTTCCTGTACGGCAAGACGCCGACCTTCCTGAACCCCAACTTCGTCGCCCACGGAAAGGCCGCCTGATGCTGCTCCACCGCCCGTTCATCGCCGCGCTGGCCGGGATGCTGCTGCCGTTCGCAGCCGCCCGTGCCGATGCGCCGGTCGAGCGGGCGGTGCTGTCCTATGACATCCACCTGGGCGGCCTGAACGTCGCCCAGGCCGACCTGACCGTGACGTTGGGGAGCCAGGGTTATCAGGTTGAATCCGAGGTTGCCTCTACCGGGTTGGCCGGGCGGATGATGGCGTTCTCCACCACCTCCCACAGCATCGGCACATGGCAGCCGGACGGCCCGCAGCCGACCCTACACCGCAGTACGTCGGTGTGGCGCGGGTCCCAGCGCGCGGTGGAACTTGTTTATGACAATGGCGATACCCCGCGCACAGTGGTCAGCCCTCCCCCCTCGTCCGAAGACCGCGAGCCTGTGCCCGAGGCCGCCCGCGCCGGAACCATCGACCCGATGAGCGGCGCCCTGGCCCTCATGCGGTCGGTGCTGGGGGAGGCCGCGCCCGCACCGATCTTTGACGGGCGGCGGATGTATACCCTGGCACTCGGAGAGGTGATGCCTGCGCAGGTCGAAAGCCCGGCGTATTCCGGGGACGGATGGCGTGGCGTCGTCCAGTATGAGCGCAAATTCGGGCGGGCCGCCGGGCGGTCGATGTTCCGCCGCGACACCGGCATCGGCGAGGCCTCCATTCACATTGCTCCCGGCGCGAAATTTGGTGTATCCCTGCCCGTTCCGGTGCGGATAGAAGTCGCCACCCAAAGCGTCGGCAGTCTGGTCGTCGCCCTGACTGGGGTGCGCGTACTGCCCGCCGATCAGGAAGCACTGAGGCCGTGCACATCGTGTTAAACGACATTCTTGCTCAAGGGGCCGCGTTGCTGCGCTCGGGCCGCCTCGTAGCGTTTCCGACCGAGACCGTCTATGGCCTGGGGGGGGCTGCGACCAACGACACCGCCGTTGCCCGTATTTTCGAGGCCAAGGGCCGTCCGTCATTCAATCCGCTGATTGTCCATGTGCTCGATCTGGCCGCCGCCGAACGCTGCGCCGTATTCGATGCCCGCGCCCATGCCCTGGCGGCGCGGTTCTGGCCGGGTCCACTGACCCTGGTCCTGCCCCGCCGTGACGAGGCCGGGTTATCGCGTCTGGTGTCGGCGGGCCTGCCGAGCGTCGCCCTTCGCGTTCCGGCGCATCCGGTGGCTCAGGCCCTTTTGCGGGCGGCTGGGGTTCCGGTCGCCGCCCCATCGGCCAATCGGTCGGGCGGGATAAGCCCGACGCGGGCCGGGCATGTGGCAGCCTCGCTCGGCAGCCGGGTGGACCTTATCGTGGATGGGGGACCGTGCACAGTTGGCTTGGAAAGCACCGTGGTTGATCTGACCGGGCCGCAGGTCGTTTTACTACGCCCCGGCGGTATAACCCCGGCCGAGCTTGAGGACGCCTTGGGCGAACCTGTGCTCAGCGGATCGGACGATCCTGCCGCTCCCAAAAGTCCCGGCCAGTTGCTCAGTCACTACGCGCCGGACCGCCCGGTCCGCCTCAACGCCACCGAAGCGCGGCCCGGCGAAGCCCTTCTGGGATTCGGCCCGGCGCCGGGGGCGACCCTCAACCTGTCC